>Ga0302321_100000214_pt1 | contig 51551 bp, 43 predicted proteins | sample Fen_T0_1_FD_202505 | JGI IMG/M metagenome (GOLD analysis project Ga0302321, IMG submission 202505) | Peat permafrost microbial communities from Stordalen Mire near Abisko, Sweden - Fen_T0_1 | ecosystem: Environmental > Terrestrial > Soil > Wetlands > Permafrost | place: Sweden: Abisko... | reverse complement strand
TCCTAGCCACGGTGCTCGTGCTGTTAGCGGTCAACCTGGTGGCCGTGCGTCGGGAACACGAGACCAAGGCAGCGGCGCAGCGGTCCATGGATATCACCGAAGCAACCTCGGCGGTACGCTTCATCATGATGCAAAACCGCCTGCATCTTCAGAACTACTTGCTGAGTGGAGACTCACGCGACGTCGAAAAAATGACCGAAGGTGAAAGGCAATTGAATGATGCCCTGCGCCGCGCCGAGGACCTCGCAAGTTCGGGACAACAGCACGGAAACCTGGAAAAAGTGCAGGCATTGGAAGCAGGCTGGGGCACCGAGTTCGCCAACCCGCTGGTCGATAAGCGGCGAGCGGTAGACAACGGAAATGCGACCGTCGCCGAGTTGCAGGTGTTCTACCTGCAGAAGGATCCAAACTCCTGGGTGGTACGTTCCAGCGAAGTTCTGGACGAGGTAGATAGGGAGAACCGGAAACTGCTGGAAGAACGGCGGCACTCGGATGAACTGGCGGAGACCGCCACAATATTGCTCGCGGTCTTTAGTTCCCTCCTGGCGGTTGGGTTAGGGGTGATTATTGCTTACCGCACTGCGATCGGAATTACGCAGCCTTTAAACAACTTGATTCACGTGGCCGGTCAAATCGGGCAGTCCGGCGACTTGGAACACAACATTGATGTTCACGGGAAAGACGAGATCGGGCAATTGGCCCGCACTTTCGACTCGATGGTGAAGTACCTGAAAGAAATGGCTGCAGTCTCGGAAGCCATTGCCGGCGGCAATCTGGGAGTGGATGTTCGGCCGCGTTCGGCGAACGACACCCTCGCCAATGCCTTCACCCGGATGGTGGAAGGATTGCGCGGTATGGTACGCAACGTAAGGGATGCATCTTCCCAGGTGGCAACGGCGGCTTCGCAGGTGGCTACGTCTTCGGACGAGTCTGCCCGGAACAGCCTGCAAACCTCGTCGGCAATTGATGAGGTCACAAGCACGATGCACGAGATGAGCGTGAACGTACAGAACATGGTGAAGGGCACGCAAACGCAGGCCTCTAGCGTCAGTGAGACCTCGGCTTCGATCGACCAGATGGTGACCTCGATTCAGCGAGTGGCCGATACTGCCAAGGTGCTGCTTGATATTTCGAATCGATCCCGGGAAGAGGTGCACAGCGGCATCGGGACCATGGAGAAGGCGACCGACGGCCTGACTCGCATCAATACGACGATTCGATCTTCCGGAGAAATCATCGATGCCCTCGGCTCTCGCGCCGACGATATCGGCAAGATCATTGAAGTGATTGACGACCTGGCGGAACAGACCAACCTGCTGGCACTGAATGCGGCCATCGAAGCGGCGCGCGCCGGTGAGCACGGCCTCGGCTTCGCAGTGGTCGCCGACGAAGTCCGCAAGTTGGCAGAAAAATCCGCTCAGTCTACCAAGGAAATCTCCGAATTAATCCAAAGTATTCAGAAGGAAGCCCGCAAAGCCGTCGAGAACATGGAAAAAAGCACGACCATCGTGAACGAAGGGCTGAACCTGGGACAAGACCTGAACGCCGCGCTGCGAAAGATCTCAAATGTTGTCACCGAAGTCTACAAATTCGCGCAGGAAATCGGAGCCGCAACCAACGAACAGTCGCACGGTTCGGCCCAGATTGCCCGCGCCACCACTCGCCTGAACGAAATCACGCACGAAATCAACTCGGCGGTGGAAGAACAGGCATCGGGTGCCCAGGCTGTCGTAAAAGCGATGGAGCGCATGCGTGAACTGGTGCAGTCGCAAACCTCGGCGTCCACGGAACTGGCGGCGTCTTCGGATCAGATGTCGAAAATGTCATTGGGCCTGTTGTCCTCGATGGACAGTTTCGCCTTGCCAAACACCGAAGGCCGTCCGCTTGCCGCACGGCACGCTGCGGCAGGTTCTCGTTAAGGAGTACCGATGACCCCCGAGACGCATATTGTCGGGTTCCAGGTGGGCCGCGAGACTTACGGTATCCCCATCACTGCGCTGCATGAGATTGTGCGCGTGCCGGAAATCACAGTTGTTCCCGATGCGCCCGATTATCTCGAAGGCGTGATCAACCTGCGGGGAAAGATTGTTTCGGTCGTAGATCTGCGCAAACGATTCGGGCAACCATCAGCGGCAATCGACCGACACAGCCGCATCCTGGTCGTTGAACATCGGGGCCGCTTGGCCGGCATGATCGTGGACTCGGCTTCGGAAGTACTGAAGATCCCGGAAAGTGAGATCGAAACAGCGCCCGCAATGATGCAGGACGGCGGGCTTGATTGTGTCACCGGGCTGGGAAAATATCAGGGCCGCCTCATCATTCTCCTCGATATCAAGAAAGTGTTATCCGCGCGCGAATCCGGCAGCGGGCCGTTGGCGGGCGAACCAATTGGGGCGGGAAGCGGGCCAGCGGGAGCCGCAAGCGCCTCGAGTGGGAAGTAAGCGAACCATCCCATGAATACGACCGAAGCAATTCTCAACGAAACCGAACTCAAGCTTCTGCAAACGCTGGTTTACCAGGAATGCGGAATGCATTTCGACGAACGCCGGACCGCGTTCCTGCAAGACCGGCTTCTTCGGCGCATGAAAGAGTGCGCCATCGATTCCTTCTACAACTACTATCGCCTCCTTACCAGTAAGGAAGGAAAGCATGAGTTGTCCCAGTTGCTTGAAAATCTCACGGTCAACGAAACGAGCTTCTTCCGCAACAAGGCCCAACTGGACCTTTTTCAGCGAGAGGTCATCGAGGATGTAATTCAGCGGAAGCAGGCGCGACGCGATTACACATTGAGAATCTGGAGTGCGGGGTGCTCGACGGGTCAGGAAGCCTACACACTCGTGATGCTGGTGGCAGATGCCCTCGCTTATTACTATCTGCGGAATCCTTTGCCAAGCGAATCCGTGCTTCCCAAGCCGTTGGTGCCTCCACCGTGGAAACTGGAAATTCTGGCCAGCGATATCAACTACACGGTGCTGCGAACAGCGCAGGAGGGCTCGTACAGCGAACATCAGATGGGCGGCGTGGACTACGGCTTCCGCCTTCGCTATTTCGACAAAGTTGGAGCCCGCTACGTTGTAAAAAAGAACGTAAAAGAACTCGTCCACTTCGATTTTCACAATCTGAAAACAGAATACCTGCCCCAGAGAAATGACGTCATCTTTTGCCGCAACGTCATGATGTATTTCGACGAAGCCGAGCAGAAGCGATTGGTAGAGAAGTTCTACCGTTGTTTGAACCCGCAGGGCTTCCTCTTTGTGGGGCACGCAGAGAGCCTGCTGGGTCTGACGGAACGATTCCAGATGGTGCACCGTAATGCTGGTACGGCATACCAACGAATTGAGGCCAAGTAAGTGAGTGGTCCTCCCGAAGATCGGATGAGTGAACTGCGGTCGTTGTTTTTTGAAACGGCCGCGGAACTCGTGCAGGCGCTCAACGACGAAGCGTTGCGCCTGGAAAAATCTCCGGGAGATACGGAGATTTCGCGCAGCCTGCGCCGCACCGTCCACACGCTCAAGGGCGACTCGGCGGCTTGCGGATTTAAAGAACTGAGCGAACTCGCCCATGAGTTTGAAGACGTACTGACTCTGGGTAATCCCGCAAAGGCACAAGCCGTTCCTGAAATCGCGCTGCGGGCAGCCGACGTGTTTTCCGCACTACTGGAAGCTTACCGGACCGGCACCCCGGTTCCCGACGTTCAAGCCCTCCGCAAGGACATCGGGCGCCTCGCCCACGCGGAGGAAGCCCCGCCGGTCGAAAACAAGAAGACCACAAAAAAAACGAAGGGGGTGCGCCACGTCGGCCACTGGTCGGAGTATGAACGGCTCGCTGTCGCACAGGCAACGAGTGAAGGCAAGCGTGTTTACCACGTTGTGGTGGAACTGGATCCACAATGCGGAATGCCGATCGCTGCTCGCCAGATGATTCGATTGGCACTCTCAAACCTCGGCGAAGTCATCGCCTTCTATCCAGCCGAAGGAAGTACAGACTCTCTCACTTCAATGGAAGCGGCGGTCGTCTCGGACAAGGCCGCCGAGCAAATTCGCCTCAAGTGCCAGATCCCGACGGTCGCGCGAGCCGTCAAAGTAGCGCGCATGCGCAAGGCGACGCAGGCAGCAAACGATCCAATAAAGATTGCCGAGAAACCGGAGCACACTCCCAAGGCGCCGAATGCCCCATCCGAAATAGCTGGGCCTGCTTCGATTGCGGCGCCATTGCAAACGGAAGCGCCGTCGCATACAGCAGCTCCGGCAGGCGAAAATATTTTACGCGTGGATGCCGAGCGCATCGACAACGTGCTCAATCTGGTTGGGGAACTGATTCTCGCGAAGTCCATGCTGCAGCAGATGCTGCTGGAATTCGGCGAACGTTTCCCGAAAGACGTGCTGCGCGGGAAATTCAGCGATGCCATGGGCTTTCAAGCGCGTGTCTTGAACGACCTGCAACGTTCGGTCATGAAGATCCGAATGGTTCCGGTGGATCAACTGTTCCGACGCTTCCCGCGGATGGTGCGGGATGTGGCCCGATCCTGCGGCAAGGACGTCGAACTGGTGGTTCAGGGTGGCGACACCGATCTCGACAAGAGCATTCTCGATGCGATCGCCGAGCCTCTGACGCATTTGCTGCGGAATGCCGTAGGACATGGTATCGAAACCGCAGAAGAACGAAGCCGGGCCGGGAAACGACCGCAAGGTACCCTACGCCTTAGCGCATACCACCAGGGCAATCAGGTTGTGATTGAAGTTGCCGATGACGGCCGCGGCATTGAAGTGGAGAAGGTACGAAGCCGGGCCCTTGCGCAAGGCCTGGTGACTCCAGAAGCGGCGGCACACCTCACCGAGGCAGAAACTCTGGAAATGATCCTGCGTCCGGGATTTTCAACGGCCGAGGAGATCACCGAACTCTCGGGTCGCGGCATTGGGTTGGACGTTGTGCAAAGCGTGCTCTCTCGCCTGAAAGGTACGGTGCAGATCGAAACGCTAATGGGGCGCGGGACGACATTCCGCCTGCGACTGCCGCTGACTCTGGCCATTATTCGCGCTCTCTTGTTCCGGGTGGAGCAACGACTTTATGCGATCCCCTTGAACGCAGTTGGAGAAATCGCCCGAACGAGCGAGGGAGAGATTCACGAAGTTGAACACTACGAAGTGTTGCAGTTACGCAACGCCGTACTGCCTCTGCTCCGGCTGGGGATTGCACCCCCACCCACACCCGAGTCCCATCGCCGGAAGGCCTTCGTGCTGGTCATCAACAACGGCGACCGGAAGTTCGGTCTCATCGTGGACGAACTCGCAGGCGAAGAAGAATTAGTGATCAAGGCGCTCGACGACCAAGCAATAACTACGGACTTGGTAAGTGGCGCTTCCATCCTCGGGGACGGGCGGGTGGTTCTGATCCTGAGTCTGGTAGCACTGGTCGATCGCTTCACCCACGGCTCTTCAGATCGCGCTTCGCGCGCCGGAGTGCTTTCTAACGTAGGAACCGTGCCAACCGCAGCACTCCGCCAAGCGCATGTCATGGCAGGGGGCCAGGCATGATGGGGCCGATGCGAGTTCTAGTCGTGGATGACTCGGCGCTGATGAGAAGGCTCATCCCGAAGATCCTGGAACGTGAGCCCTCGATTCAAGTTGTTGGAACGGCCATGGACGGCCACTTTGCCCTGAAGAAAATTGAGGAACTCGCGCCCCAGGTCATCACGCTGGACTTGGAAATGCCAGGCTTGAACGGAATTGACACTCTGAAGGAAATCATGCGCCGCTGGGGACTGCCGGTGATCGTGGTGAGTTCCCACAGCACGGCGGGTGCGTCGATTACCCTGAAAGCTCTCGCACTCGGCGCCTTCGATTTTGTTGCCAAGCCGAAAGATGTCTCGGCCACCATGCCGGCGATTGCCGATGAACTGATCCGCAAAATTCGCGCGGCTGCGCACCATGGAGTAGTACAACAGCAGTTCTTGCCTGACGAAGCACCCGGGGTTCAATTGCCGAAGCAGCCACCTGTTGCTCCGACCAGTATTGTCGCCATCGGTGTCTCAACCGGGGGCCCAAATGCGCTGCAATACCTATTTTCGAAGTTGCCGGTGGACTTCGCCGGCAGCATCTTGGTTGTGCAGCACATGCCCGACGGCTTCACCGAGCTCTTCGCCAAGCGTCTGGACGAGACTTGTCCCATTCGCGTGAAGGAAGCGCAATCCGGCGACTTGCTGGTTGCCGGACGAGCACTGATCTGCCCTGGCAACCGGCATATGAAGGTCAGAAAGATGCCTCTCGGCAACGTCGCGTTTTTGACGGATGACCCCCCGGTCAACGGGCATCGTCCTTCGGTGGACGTACTATTCCGGAGCGTGGCCGAGGAATTCGGGCCGCAGGTCATGGCCGTGCTGATGACAGGAATGGGGGAAGACGGCGCCGCGGGGATGGGCGCCATACGGGCAACCGGGGGGATTACGGTGGCCCAAAGCGAGAGAACATGCGTCGTCTATGGGATGCCCAAAGCGGCTGTCGAGCGCGGGTTTGTTATGAAAACGGTGCATTTGCAGGACCTTCCAACCCTTCTCCAGAAGCAATGTGCCCGAGAGGTCACATCTGGAGAAGATAAGGAAATCAAGCAGTCAACCAGTGCCGGAAGTAACTAGAGTTATCTATCCGAAGTATGTAGGTCGTGGTCTAGTGGTAAAGGTGGAGGAGTGTCATGGAAAAGTTTGCGCCCGTAAAACGGAGCGGAGACGGACAACCCGTACGCTATCTGATTGTGGACGACTCCGTATTCGCCCGCAAGAATCTTGCCCAGATGGTGGAAGCTTTCGGCGGTCAAGTGATCGGCGAGGCCGCGGACGGAGTCTCGGCAATCACAGAATATGACCGTTTGAATCCCGACATTGTGCTCATGGACATCACCATGCCGCAGATGGAAGGAATTGAGGCGGCCGAAAAGATCGTGCGAGAACACCCGAGCGCACGAATCGTAATGGTCTCATCAGTCGGCTACCAGGAGAACATTGTGGCCGCCTTGCAGAGAGGCGCCCGCCACTTCGTACAGAAGCCGGTTAAGGCCGAAGTTCTCTATGAAGTCATCAAGTACGTCATGCGCGACGATCAAGCGGCCGCCCACAGTGCGGGAGCAGGAGCCTAGCCATGCGTATGGAGTTGATCCAGCCCTTTATCAATTCCGCCGATGCCGTGCTCGCGCAGGGTCTGGCATCTCCCATCGTGATCGAAAACCTCGCGATGGAAGAGGAAGCCTACCGGCGAAAAGGCCTGGCGGCCGAAGTTTGCCTGACCGGCGACATCGAGGGCAGGATTATCTTTGATGCGGACCAGAAAGCAGCAACCGCCTTTGCCAGCCATCTTTCTGGCACCGAACTTTCCGACACTCATGAACTCGTGCGTGAAGCCGTGTGCGAACTGGCCAACCAGATCATCGGCAACGCCGTAACTGTGCTCAACGATCAGGGCTTTCATTTCCGGGTACACCCGCCGACGTTCCACACTTCCGAGCAAGGAAGTAAGACCAGTGAAGATACCGAAGCTCTTGTGATGTGCTTCAACACCGAGCGCGGAAATGTGTTTATGAACGTGGCCCTCCGCTACCAGCGCCGCCGGGCTTTGGAACGAACCGTAGCCGCTGGCTAATCCAGCTTCACCGAACTCCCGATTCCGCGATCTGCAAATCCAGACTTACCCTCTCGCCGTTGATCAGAACCGACCCTCCGTCGAGAAGTTGCTGTCCGGTGCATTCGTAACTTTCATAACATCGCAAGGCCTCCACTGGGAAAAAGAACTCAACCGCCTCGCTTCCGTAAACTGTTTCCAATTCTGCACTCCCGCTTGGAGCGGAGGGTTTAGACGTCTCCTTCTCTGGGGAGTCGCTTGGCGGCTTGCCTGACGGCTTTTCTTTTACGTGCACGGGAGGCACCGCTGGAGTTTTTTGCGCCGCCGCTGCATCCTGCCTTTCCGGCAAGTGGATCGTCGTACTGAACGCGATGCCATCGAATTCCAAATCCCCTTTGAAGTAGGCCATCATTGGCCGGATCAGGTGAGCGATATGGTCGTCGAATGCGAGGGCCGCCATCTTATAGCGGCTTCCAGCCGCTGTCGCGGAAAGCGGTGTTGTGACCGAAAACTCAAGATACGCGCCCTTGCGGAACGGCACCACCGCTGGCGGTGCGTAGGTGACGTAGTGCGCCTGGGCTTCGGTTTCTCGAACAACCAGACCAACGATCTTTTCGTAATTCGCCTGTATCTTCGCCAGGGCCTCCGGCGAAGTGTCGCGGGCGGGCTGGGCTGGCACCACGACCTGAGGCGCGTTGCGCGCATTGCCTGCGTTCGCTCCGTTGGCGTTCTTCGTCCCCGCATTCGCTGCCGGGCTAGCCGGTGCATTCTTGTCAAGCTGCTTGGAAGCCTCGACAGCGGCCTGATCGCTGAGATATAGCAAAAACGGCTCCCCGTTAATAAAGAACTGGCCTTCGAGGATAGCCGCCTGGCGATCCGTTTCATTCTTCGCATCAACAAGCTTGATTGCGGCCTGCTTCGGAAGCACGAGCACCAGATTCTCCGGCTTCTCCACGTTCATGTTCATCGCTTTCCCACGAATGCGATGCGAGACCTCCATGGCAAAACCTTCGACGTCCGGATTGTCCTTGAGGCCGTTGATCGTAATTTCCATGACCGGCAACATGACATCGTTGAACGTGCGCACGGCGCGATGACTTTTGTTTACAAGTTCCGCAGAGTAGGACCCGAAATAGTTGGCGGTGAGTTCGATCACCGTCATGCCGCCATAATTGTCGAAACGCAAAGAGCGCTGATCCGCCCGCTCCTGCTGGGCCATGTCGAGATCGAGGACTCGGCTGAAGTAGAACGGGTAGGGGAACACGTGCCCCTGGATCTCGCCAGCCACCGTCTGGAGTTGGGAAAAGTACTTTTCCTGGAGCGCCCGCATCTGCGGGCTCTTGACTTCGGCAGGCGTGAGCGCCTGGCCATGAGCCAGGGGCTGGACAAACAGCGACGCAGCCCCAACCATCAAGGCAGCGAACCATAACGGCAAACTACTTCTGAGCGTAGACAATACCGGGAGCTCCGTAAGGCGGATCCGAAACCATCCGTATATAGGCGATCAGTGCCTGCATTTCGGATTTTGACAAAGTATATCCGTAAGGAGCCATTAACGGGGACTTGTTCAGTGCCGGACCACCGTGCGAGATGATTGCCATCAGGTCGGCGTCGGACATCTTATTCAGAGTGTCACCTTCGGTAAACGGATGCGGTTTCACTTCCAGGTTGTCGTAGTTCGAAACCCTTTCCGCAGAGGATTCCTGGTTGTGGCAGCGGGCACAGTATTGGTCGTTCAGTTGGCTGCCGAGGGTTTCCTGATATCCGAGTGCGATCTCTTCAATTTTTAGATCAACCGCCTTGCTCATCTTCGTAGTGGTGCTGGCGACAAGCTGATAGCGTCCTGGGATCGTGCCCATCGAAATATTAGACGTGAACTGTCCGCTGGAGTCGGTAAGCCCCGCCGCCGGGTCCAAATAAATACCGTTCGGACCACGAAGGACGACCAACGCTCCCGTGACGGCACTTCCCTGCTCGTCGTTGACCTGCACGACGACGGGCTGGGCGAGTGGCGTTCCGACCTCCGCCGTCTGCTTTCCCCCGCTGGATTCCACGATAGCGGCGCCGTACGCTGTCGCCTTAGGCATGGATGTCGTCGATGTCGAGGATCGCGAGCAGCCAACTGAGAACGCGGCGGCCAAAACAATCAGTATGCAGGCGGTGCGTTTCATCGCTTCTTCGCCTCCTGTTTTTCGCTTCCCTTTTGACTCATCAGGAATGCGGTCAGCGCGCGAGCGTCGTCGTCGCTCATGTTGCGTTTTGGCTCCTGGGTTCCGGGCCTCAGCGAGGACGGATCTTTCATCCAGTTATAGATCCACGCCGCCGTGAGCCGCGAGCCAACGTGCGTCAGCGTCGGGCCGATATAGCCCTTGTCCAGCTTCGTGTCGATGATGTGGCAGGATTGGCATCCATATTTTGAATAGTAAAGCTGCTTGCCCTGTTCCACTTGGATTGCTGGATACCCGGCGAGCGGCATCGAATCGCGATCCACCTTGGGCGATTGATACACCGCAAGAATGTAGTCGGTGAGCGTATTGATATCCGCGTCCGTGAGGTTGAACTTCGGCATGCGGCGGATCAGCGCTGGTCGCAGCGTGTTGGGGTTACGGAAGAACTGGACCAGCCAATCGCGCTGTACCGAACTGCCTTCCCACGTAAGATCGGGAGCCATATCTCCGCCGCGACCGTTGATCGCGTGGCAGGAGAAACAATTCAGGTCGTTCATCAATTGTCCAGCTTTGCCCGCCGGTTCGTAGTGGGATGCCGCGGGCGCTGGCACCGTCTTCGAAACCGGCAACGTCAGTGCTCGTTCGTTATGCGCCAGCAGCGCATTCACCAGACCGTCGACCTGTACTGGCGTGAAGGTATATTGCGGCATCTTCAACCCCGTGCCGAAGGCCCGTGGTTGTTTGATCTTCGCCCCGATGTAGTCATACAGCGTGTGGGGCACGCCGGGAGCAAACGCCAACTGCGTGGATGGCTTCGATCCAATCTTCGTGAGTTCAGGAGCAAAATTCTCCGGCTTCTTGACGCCGTTGATGACGTGACACGACGCACACCCGTAGTCGTTGACCAGTCTCCTGCCGTGCGCGACCTGCTCCCCGGTCGGCGCGTCGAGGTGTACGTTCGCCAGCAGATCGGCATCGGCCTTCGCCAGCAGGAAACCAGTGAGGTCACCTACTTCCTGATCGCTGAAGCGGTAGTGCGGCATCCCGGTTGGAGGATCGTAATCGTGCGGATTGCGGACCCACGACTGGAGCCACTCTGGCTTCGCTTTCGACCCGATCTTCGTGAGTTCAGGACCGATATTCCCGCCCACGAGATTTCCAGCAGCGTTCTGAACCGCGTGGCACGAGGCACAGAACGATTCACCGTAAAGGCTCGATGCTTTCGTAAGCAGCCCCGCGTCGTCTTTCACCTTCTTTGCTTCGTCGAGCGAGGCCTGCACCACCTTGAGCGCTGCGGGTGTGCTGGACGAAATCAGAAACGCGGACACATCGCGCGCATCTTCATCGCTCAACTTGAAGTTCGGCATCGTCGTGGTTGTCGAATAAGCCTGCGGATCTTTCAACCACGCGTACACCCACTCTCGCGTGGTTTTGTCCGCGATGTGCGCGAGCGACGGCGGGTCGTCTGTGCCCGCAATCACCGTCCCATCGGGCTGTTTCACCGTGTGGCAATGAACGCAGCCGTAAGCACGCAGCGTCTTGCGGCCAAGGTTCAGCTGTGGAGTGCCTTTCAGGTCTTGCTGATGGCACTGGCCACAAGAAGATTCCAGATACTTTGCGGGCAGCAGCGGCTCTTCCCATGCCAGCGTGCTCTTGTGCGCATCTTCCACCGACGTCGCCGTACCTTGTCCCCGATGGCAGACCACACAACCGAATTCCTCTAGCTTATGCGGAATCGGAGGATGCGGACGGTAGGGTTGAATTGCGACGTCTGCAAGGGTCGGTTCCTTGAGCGCGCTGTGGCAGGTAGAACACCGGTCCACCACTCCCATTTCCGGCAGCCAGATCTGTTGAATACCTGGCTCAAAGTGGCGTCGCAACGTAACCGCGTCACTGCGTTTCGAAATCAGGCGCTCGTATCCACGCTGGTAGCGATGCCAGTCGGCAAAGAAATTCTTGGCCGGAGCCACCGAAAGCAGGATCAGCAGAATCAGGCTGGTCCAGCCGAATGCAGTTATGGTGTTGCCAAAAAACTTCTGGCGGAGTTTTTCAAGAGGACCCGGCAGCTTCACCTAACTCCTCCAGGGCAGAACCCAAGACCAGCTTGGGCCGCGGAAAAGAGTGCCAACGGCAGTCAGCACCACAAGTTCGAAGAGAAACCAGCTCATAACCCAGAATGAAAGCGGTTTTGCGGCGAGAGAACGATGAAACCTGGAGTCCGAATTCGTCGGCGGCACAGAAGAATACGCCATGAGAGCAACTGTAATAATCGTGGGAACGAGCGCAACAATCACGTCGAACACCAGCAGGAAAATGCAGAACACGGCCGAGACTACCCAGAAAATCTTCAGCCGCTTGTCCCGATCCTTGGCAAACAGCCCTTCTGCCTCGATGTTGATGTTGAAGTAAGGAATCACGATCAGCGCCAGCACGACTAACGTCGGCACCAGCACGCCCGCCACCATCGGCGGGAAGTAGTGGAGCAACTCTTGCAAACCAAGGAAATACCACGGGGCTTTTGCTGGATTTGGCGTGTGCGTTGGATCGGCTAATCCTTCCAGTGGAGCATTGAAGAATAGCGAGATCAAAACCAGAGTGCCGGCCAGCACTTCGACCGCAATTGCCGCCCGGAACAAAACCTCTGGAAACGATTGCACAACCGCTTCATCGTGCGCTTTGACCTGCGCCGATGTACGCCTCGTAATGAAGGCAACACGCACGGGAGTCTTGCGCGCATCTGACCCTACTCCGGCAGTGAAGTCTTTTGAGTCACTCATAGAGGTGGCCTCGCGGAAGCCGTCGTCATCACCACATCCGGCTCACTGTGCCGCGCGTACAATCCGCCGTCCTTGCGAATCCGCCAGAAGTGGATCGCCACAAAAAGCAGTGTGGTGAGCGGCAGAATCATGCAGTGCAGGACATAAAAGCGAAGCAATGCATTCGCATTCACAAAATGCCCGCCCAGCATCAGAAAGCGAACCTTGTCGCCCATCAGCGGAACCGCCGACGCAATATTCGATCCCACCGTAATCGCCCAGAACGCCAGTTGATCCCAAGGGAGAAGGTAGCCCGTATAGCTGAGCAACAGAGTCATCAGAAGCAGCACGACGCCAATCACCCAGTTGAATTCGCGAGGCGGACGATACGCTCCGCGATAGAACACGCGAAACATGTGGGCAAAGACCAGAAACACCATCGCATGCGCTGACCAACGATGCAGGTTGCGCAGGAACTGCCCAGAGGAAACTACGAACTGAAGATCCTTCGTATCAGCATAAGCCTGTGGCGCCGACGGATGGTAATAAAGCATCAGCAGAATTCCGGTAATCACCAGAATTCCGAACGTGCCCAGAGTCAACGTACCCAGATACCAGGTTGCGTTGAACTCAAGCATGCGTTTCCGCACTTTGGTTGAGAGCAGATGCAGAAACACGTTCTGCTGGATCGCCATGGAGTTGCGCAGCGTGCTGGTGCCGGTGCCGCCGCGAAACACCGAGCGCCAGACTCGCGATTGCTGCAACTCGCCGATGTACTTGTTAAAGGTTGCGTTCATCGCTAAACCCTCACGAACTGCTGCGGTCGAATTTCTTCGGCGCGATCCACAATTAAGTCGCCTTCTTCGCTCAGCGACATCTTCAGCCACGGCAGCGGCTTCGGCGCGGGGCCCTCAATTTTCTCTCCGGGAGTCTTGCCCGCCTGAAACACATTGAATTTGCTGCCATGGCAAGGACAGGCGATCATGCCCGCTTCTGGCTTCCACGCGGTCAGGCAGCCCAGATGCGTGCACACTGCGTTCAGGGCGAAAAAACCTTCCTGGGCATGAATGACAAAGATGCGAGCATCAACGTCGAGCGTGACTGAATCCAGTTGATAGCTCTCGGGTCGGCCCATGTTCACTACCGGCGAGGGTTCGTAGAGCACGTTCGGCGACAGGAATTGATAGCCAAACACCGCTGTACCGGCCGCTGCAATTCCCATCGAGCCCAGCCCCATCTTCACGAAGAATTCGCGCCGGTCGATGCCGGGATTGGCTGCGTCTTGAATTCGATCCTTCTTCTCTTCCGCCATAGTTATTTCGCTGCGCCCGCCGGTGCGGCCGGTTTGGCACGCAGACGGACATCGATCGCCTCCACGGAAATCAAGCCGGTCGGTTCCGCCGGCAGCAGGTTGTAAGACTCCATCGAAATCGTTTTCACCGGACAACGCGCCGCGCAAAGCCCGCAACGGATACAGCGCGTCTCGTCTTTGAACATCACCGAACCCACGCCCGCGTTCAGTTCTTCGGGGGAAATGTCGGGAAGTTCCGCTTCATACATGGCCCGATTTACCGAAAGATGCTCGATCGTCTCGGGACTAAACTCCACCCGATCCAGTTGTACGAGTTGAATACAGTTCTCCGGACAAACATCCACGCAACCGCCGCATAGAATGCAGATTGATCCGTCGTCGGCGTAACCTTCGAAGATCGTATTAACCCAGCAGTGCAGGCAGCGCTTTGCCTCTGCCACGGCCGATTCTTCGTCGTAACATTCTTCAACTTCGGTCATGCCGGTACGGCGGTCGATAGGAAGCATCGGGATCGGCTGCCGGACCAGGTCCATGAACTCTTGCGGCATCGTGTGGCGTTGCAGTTCGGTCACTTCGATCACCGGCTCGGGATGCGTGCCGCCGCGCAGATACTCGTCAATCCCCATAGCTGCGCGCTTGCCATCGCCAACACTGTCAATGATGAGGCGCGGTCCAAACACGCAATCGCCGCCAGCGAAGATCCCCGGAGCTGAAGTCATCAGAGAATGCGGATTGACATTAATCAGCCCTCGCGGCGAGACTTCCACGCCATCGTCGGGCCGCAGAAAGTCAAGATTTGCGGTCTGGCCAATCGCCATGATGACCGTGTCACACTCAATCTCCGTCTCGCTATTGTCGTAAAACACGGGCTTAAAGCGGCGCTGCTCATCAAATACCGATTTCGTCTTCAAGCATTCGAGCGCTGTAACCTTGCCATCTTTGCCGATAAAGCGCTTCGGCCCGAATCCCGGATGCAGGATGACGCCCTCAGTCTCGGCTTCTTCGATTTCCTCAAGGGCGGCCGGCATCTCAGCACGATTTTCCAGGCACACGACGTGCACTTCCTGCGCACCCATGCGCAGAGCGGAAAGCGAGATGTCCACCATTTCCTTGGTGGCGACAGCTGAAACGTTGTCTTCGGAGGGCGTCAGTTCCTCAACCCCCGAAGTGTGCTGCTTCAAAACTTCGCGAGCGGCCGAACGCGCGACGTCCATCGCTACGTTGCCGCCACCAATCACGAGCACATTGCGGCCAATCGTGAACTTGTAGCCCAAATTCACATTGAGCAGGAAATCCACGCCGCGATGCACTCCATCCAGATCAACGCCGGGAATCGTGAGGTCGCGGCTGCGGTGGGCGCCAATCGCCAGCAGTACCGCGTCAAACCCTTGCTGCCGCAAGTCCGCAATCTGAAAATCCTGGCCCGCTCGATGATTGAGCTTGAGCGTGATGTCGCCAGTCGCAAGAATCTCGCGGACCTGCGCTTCTACAACGTCGCGCGGCAACCGGTATTCGGGGATACCCAAATAAAGCATTCCGCCTGCAACTGGAGCCGCTTCAAAAATCGTGACCGAGTAACCCATCAGCGCTAGATCGTGCGCCGCCGAAAGGCCGACTGGTCCTCCACCAACCACCGCCACTTTGAACGGCAGCTTTGCCTTCACGGCATCCGCATTGACATTGATCGGGTGTTTGGATTCGGGACCGTACCGTTCAGTGAGGAATCGCTTGAGCGCGCGTATCGAAATCGGCTTGTCGATCTGACCGCGTCGGCACGCTGTCTCACAAGGATGGGCACAGACGCGACCGCAGATGCTGGCTAACGGGTTTGGCCCGCGAGCGTATTTATAGGCTTCCTCAAACTGGCCTTCTGCAATCAGGCCAACATATCGCCCCGCATTCGTGTGCGCGGGACAGGCCATCATGCAGGGGAAGTTGGTATGCAGCCAGTCCTCATCCACCCGCTTTTCAAGAAAGCGCTTCAGCATGGTTTATTCTCGGCGTCGAACGCTCGGAAGGCCTGGGCCCGTGGAAGTTGCGGAGAGCGGACGCGGGGTCCGCCCTCCCATTTGACTTGGTGCTACTTGCTTACGGTCAGGTCCGCCTTCGTATCGCCAGCTACTGTCACAGCTTTCGTGGAGCTTTTGGCGCCTTCGTGCCAGGCGACCACGTTGTACGCGCCATCGGGAACATTGTCAATCTTGTAGTTCCCGCTCTTGTCGGTCACCGCATGATACGGCGTCGGGACGACGACGATATAAGCAGCCATCTCTGGATGCACGTTGCACAACAACGACGCCACACCCGTCTGTTCGAACTTGAAAGAGCGCTTTTCGCCTGTCGGCCAGGTTCCAAGGTTCTTTCCGGGCAGTTTTTTGCCATTTTGCATCAAAGAGGGCCAAAATACGTTGTGCGCGACCTTGTCGCTATTGAGGAAATCAACAGTCGTTCCCACCAGCACAACATTGATGTGCGGTTGGAACAACAGGCCTTTCTGATCAATCACTGGATGCTCAGCGGGCGCAGGGAAGGTCTTTCCCGCAACGGTGTCCACGTAGACGACGGACTCGCCGGTCGCTCCCGAGACCTTGCCGCTGATGCTGCCGGCGCTTGCCGCCAACGTAAGAACGAGTATTGTCATCACTACCAAAACGCGATTGCGATTCATGTGTTCTCCTTCGGAAATTTGTATTACATCAAACCTTTGCTGAATGTCAGTGATCCGGTGACTCAGTACACCCATTCCAGCCCGGCTACCGCGGAGTTGGTACGCTGGGTAAGTGGAGCACCGGTCGAATCGGTGCCTTGCTGCTTCGGACGAATCTGATACTCAAACGATGCCTTGATGTTGGCGTGGATAAGGAACTGTACACCCGGTGTTACGCGATTACGAGTCGCGCTCGCCGGCTGAAAGTAGCCTCCTCCCTGATTTAGGAAATCTGCCTTCGATTGCACGCGGTCGTAGCGCATGATCGTCATGAGCCACGGCAGGGCGAGGTAGTCGGCTTCAAGGAAGCCTCCGTTGAAGTGGGCTGGAGGCGCCGAAATCAGTCCATCACCGGTCTCATTCAGCACGTCGCTCCGATCATGCCCGTACATGTAAAGGCCAAACAGGTTGAAGGTGCGGTAGTTAAAGCTGAAATCACCACCTGTGCGATAGAACGGTTCGCGCGCAGTCAGTACATTGCCGCTCTCCAGATTCAGGCGTTGCACGGACCGACCATAAAAGTAGTAGGTGCCAAGTTGCAGGTAGGTGTGGTCGCGTGGCCCAGTGGCTCCCGCCGCCTGAATGTCATTGCGACTGGCTGAGTCCTTCTCCAGGTTAAAGCGGTACTGGAAACGCCCGTAGATATCCTTGAAGTTCGAATCGGAGAAGATGCCAACGGCTGGACTGATATTGTCGCCGGAGGCCGCCGCTCCGCTGGTGTTCTGGTTGATCACAGCCAGCGAGTAGTGATATCCGCCGTAGGTGTGACCGCCGCTGATTTCCACGCCCTGTCCTGGCGAGGAGAAGGCAAACCCATTGTTCACTCCCGGCCCTAGCCCGTTTGCCGCACCGAAGTTCGCCTGGTCGTAAATGTCCCAGCCACTGAGGTTCCAGCTACGCGCGGGACTGAATGGCAGATCGATTTCGAATTGCCCGATGCGCAGGTTCAAAGCATCCTTGGGCATCTTGAGCAATCGCCCGATATCGTGGAATTTCAGATACCCGTCGCCGAGACCGCCATTGCTGTTGGAACCGCCGACACTGAAGTCCTCGTCCACCCAGAAAGCGATGCCGTCGCCGAAATTGCCAGCCGTGAAGATGCTGAAAAGACCGGGCTGGAAATCGGTGCGGGGAATTCCAGGCGCGTCTTGATTTGGCGGCGCGAAATTGTTGCGATTCTTGCTGTACACCTGAAAGAAAGTGTTAAAGCGCAAACCGATCATCGGCAGCCCCGGAATCGAACCCGGATAAATCACCTTCGGGAACAATTCTTTTTGTGCCGGAGCGCCCAGCATCACTGGCGGCACTTTAATGAAATCTTCGTCGTTCTTCGGAAACTTGAATCCCGCATCCTTAAACGCTTTCCCGAAGTCATTTAGCTTGGGGAAATCGTTGTGACACGTGCTGCACGATGTCCCGTATTGGCGCGCGAATGGTGGAATGGCATGGCTGTAAGGCACCAAGGCCAACGCCACGACCACGACTGAAACCCATAACACCCAACTCTTGAGCATAAGTGCTCTCCTGTGAGGACTAGAACAACCACACCTGTTTATTTATCCCCAGATCAATGCATGCGATTGTCAGCGAGATGTAAACATTCCGGATGTGTTTCATCTCACCTGCCATTGTGAGCTACGTCACAAATGGAAAAAGCGTAGGCAGGCGTGATTTGGGCGAGGTAGATACCGAGAGAAGCATTGCCCCAGATTGGAGCAGTCAGAACGTTCGTTGTTGCGGCTTAAGAACTGGGGGCTAACTCGTAGATCGATCCTTAAGTCTTTATGGCCCTGCAATCATGAACACCGGACTTTGCGGTGGGTTCTGCACACTTGGCGGAATTGGCTGCCGAGCGCTGGATGGCGCTGGGCTGCTCTGGATGTAGGTATCCGTCGAAGTAGCGATGATATTTACGTTGCCGCCATCGCAACTCGAGAGGTAGGCACGGGTGCTGTCCCCCCCAGCTGCCATCATGATACGAAACCCGTTGCCGGTCGCCCCAACCTGGTCACGCGTATTCACGCACGCAGGCACGTGGTAAAGCGGGTCGGCGACCGTGGCGTCCGGAACACCAGGCACAGCAATGACCGTCTTCACCGAGTTTGATGACGTATTGATTACGGTTACCTGGGGGCAGACATAGCTCAATCCGTCCACAGAATTCGTGCCCGTATAGTACGCGCCGACATACGCACGGTGGCCATCCGGGAGCGAGGTTACTCCGACAACTGAAAGCGCCCCCACGGTCGTCGTGGTGCAGGGGTCATCCACGGACCGAGAACTCACCGAAACAGTTGTAATCGGAATTGGACCGCCGGCCATCACTGTCGGCTTGGATTGCGAGACATCCAAAATCGTAAGCTGCCCTGCAGCCGGGACGTAGATCCGGTTGAGGATCGTGTCGTACCACATGTAGTGAGCGCCCGGAACGCTGATGCTGGCGTCAATCACGTTGTCAGGCCCAGCGGTGGTTGTGGTGTCAATCGTACTCACCACGCCATTGCCGAGCACATAGACGCGCTGGTTGTCGGAGCGCGCCGAAACCCACTCCGGCGCACTGAAGCTGCCGTTAACGGCTCTCGGCGTAGGAGTAAGGTTGCTAAACGCGTTGAACCCAGCAACCGTGCTGTCGCCGAAGTTCGCGACATATAACTTCTTTCCATCGGGAGTCTCTGCCATGGCTACCGGGTGGGCATTCGCATTTCCGCTAACAGCAACCGTAGGCGGAGTACCTCCGCTGGACGTGTTTAAAACCGCGATCGAGGGAGTGATCGGTCCACCTGCCGGGTTGGGCTGATACTGCGGTAACAGAATGTACGCCTGGTTCGCTTCCGTGGTGGCGATGAAATTGGGTGCGGATGTGATCAGAACGCCGCTTGAATCGTAGGAGGCAGGCAGAGTGTAGGTCTGGGCGCTCGTAATGTACGGTACGGAAAAACTCAGCTTCGTGACCGAATCCTGGGGCACCGTCGTATCGGACTGGTTCACGACCAATACCTGGCTGGCGGTCTGCTGTACCAAATGAACCGGATGAATCCCCAAATTCCTCACGCTCACCGAAGAATCGCCCGACACGTCGATGTCCAATGCGCTGCCGTTGCTTACGTCCCCGTTGTCGCTAACCGTAATGACGGTGTGGGCGGCTGCCGGGTTGGGGAATGTCGGGGGATTGGGGATAATGATCGGGCGAAAGGTGTCGCCGCATCCAGTACAAATCAGGAAAAGTACTCCTACCGCTCCCAGGCACAAAAACTGCTTCATGCACACTCCATTGACAGGCTTGGTTTCCACGGAACGATTATTGTAACGGCAACAGCGGGAGTTGGGGAAATCGAGGCCCGGTCAACAAGCGTTGGCCGATGGCCGTTCGTCGAGAGACGCAAGCCCTTAAACGGACGCCAGTTTAGGATCGACCTAACGTCATTCTAGTCAAGGTTAGACGGGCGAAGACGCCCGACGCTCCATGCCGATCACAGTACCCTTATCTATCCGCGACGCTTCATTTTCGTTGAGGCAGCTTTTTCAGAAGCCGCTGGTTTCTTGGCGTTTTCCAAGCTTAGCTTCAGAGCTGCCATCAAATCCACAACCGGAGCCATCTTCTTGGGTTGCTCCACCTCTTGAACTTCTCCGCCTTCCAGCTTGGTCTCGATCATCTTCTTCAGGTTTTCCTGGAACGAGTCGTGATACTTCTCCGGGTCCCAATCGCCTGCCAGCGCTTCAATTAGCTGGTGAGCCACCTTTATCTCGGCGTCCTTGATTTCTACGTCAGGCGCGCCAAAGCCTTCGACTTCGCGCACCTCTTCCGCGTAATACATGGTGTGAAGCATCATTCCGCCCTTGTGCGGACGCACAAAGACTGTGTACTCACGGTTGTGCATGGTGAGCTTGGCGATGGCGAAAAATTCGCTGTCTTCGAGAGCCTTGGTAAGCAGAGCATACGGGCGCCGTCCGGCTTCCTCGGGCAGCATGTAATAAGAAGACTCGAAATAGACCGGATCCACGTCGCTCGACTTCACGAACTCCAGGATCTCCATGGTCTTGGCGGTCTTCGGCTCGATCTTCTTGATCTCTTCGGGCTCGATGATGACGTACTCGCCTTTACGGAATTCGTAGCCTTTCACGATGTCGCTGCGCTCGAGAACCTGATTGTCGAGTGGGCAGATGAGTTGCTGCTTCACGCGGTGGTGGTCAGTGCGGTGAAGCTGGTTAAAAGAAATGCCGCTGCTGCGAGCGCCGGAGAAAAGGCGTACCGGCATTGAGATCAAACCAAACGTTAGATATCCAGACCAGACGGAGGCCGCCATTGTTCACCCCAGTGAATTAAAACCCCAAAATTGAGCCTTGGGCATCCAAGAGACGGATTCGGCACGACTTGCTTTGGATGCAGAAACTCGCCAAGCGTACAGAAGTGTAGCGTAAGCTGTGCAGACTGTGCTCGCCAGATTACGGGACGAATCCAAAGGCCAAGCACTAGATGGGGCGGTGGGGTTGGACCAGGTACCGAATATAGTGTTGTAGAAGTCGGAACATGCAGTTCAGGGTTAAACGGGTCGTGACAAAGGCGAAATGTTAGTGGATTTCTTAGCCACGGGGACGGGTCGGGCCTTCTTCGGCTGGGCATGGGCCGCGACGAACGAGCGCTTATTGGCTGCGGCGGCGGTAACTCTGACTTTTGCCCTGCTGGCCCGCGCTGTGCGGGGCGTAACCTTCGGAGGCGCTCTGGCTGGCGGGACGGTTTGCTTCGCTTTGTTCACCAGCTTGGGCCCCGCTGCGTTCGCAGTTTTGGCCGCACTCTTCGCACTAACCTGGCTCTCGACTAGGGCTGGCTATCGCCGCAAACTCGATCTCGGCGTGGCCGAACGCCGCGAGGGACGTGGTGCCTGGCAAGTCTTCGCAAACCTCGCAGCCGCGGGAATATGCTCCACCGCGTTCGCCGGAACTGGAAATCGCGCCTGGGTTGTCGCGGCCGTGGCGGCCCTCGCGGAAGCGGCTACCGACACGGTAGCCAGCGAAATCGGCCAATCGAAACACCGCGAAGCGCGTTTAGTCACGACTTGGGAACGAGTTCGCGCCGGCACGGACGGCGGCATTACGGCTTTCGGAACAGCGGCGGGAGTATTAGCAGGTTTGGGAATCGCGGCGGTCGCTACGGTCGGCCATCTACTGCCACGCGGTGAGATCTGGATCCCAGTGGTCGCCGGATTTTCCGGCATGGTCCTCGACAGCATTCTGGGGGCGACGGCGCAGCGGCAAGGATGGGTTAGTAATCAGGCAGTGAACCTGCTGGCCACATTCAGCTCGGCGGCTCTCGCTTATTGGCTGGTCAATTGATTTCCGGGAAAGACCTGTCAGTTTGTGGAAAAACTCCGATTCGCGCCGGTTTGGGGAACGGGACGAGTTCCAGTAGCTGGGGAAAACTCGATGTTCTGAACGGTCAGTAAGGGCACGAGTTCCACTGGTGCCGTGACTGCCCCAAAATCAACGGCGCCTTCCAACCGCTTGGCGGACTACGTGCGCTGCTTCATTCGATCCAGGAGTCCATACACCAAAACACCGAGAACGGCATTAGCGGCGCCAGAACCGAATTCGTGCGTCCAACTCCATGTCATGTGCAGACCGACCAGGCCGCGGGCAATAACGAAATAAGCCACTTCGTGCAGCACGTAGAAGACGATCGTGAGCAGGAAGCGGGCGCCCGCGTTCTCCACGTCAATCTTGATCCCCAGGGAAGAGGCGGCAAAGCCGACAACCGTTTTTGCAATGCCGTACAGACCGATTGGTTGGTGAGTCAGAGTATCTTGCAGGATACCGATGAGACCGCCCGTGAAAAGACCAGCCAACGGACTACGGCGCGCCGTGGCAAAACCGATCGTTACCAACAGCGGCAAATCGAAAATTGTGAAAAACGGAAACCGCCGCGGCAACCACGCTTGCAGAAAAACAGCGACCAATGGGATCAGGATCGTCGCAGGAATGTTAAAGCGGTAGACCTCAACCTGCTCGCCAGACGTGTATGTGATCGCCACGTTATTGAGGGGTGCCCTCCGCCACCGGTTGCGGTTTGGGAACTTGAGTGGAATTGGCGGGCTTGGGCACGGGTTTCTTCACGATGCCATCGGATGCGGCCCCTGCCGGTGAATCTGGAGACTTGCTTGCCGCACCGGATGACACTACCGCTTTCCTCACCAGAGGCGTGGAGACCCCTGGTTTCGATGAGTTTGAAGCCGGCACGCTTGCCGTCGGCGACACTCCCGCGGCTTCAATCTTCTTCTTTGATTCAGAAGCTGCCCCAATCGGTGTGGGAGCGCTTGGCGATGCTCCGTCAGGAGCAGTGATGTTCTTCCCTGCGGCGTCGCCCGCGTTTTCTGGCTTGACCGGCACCGAAGGCAAACGCTGCGCCAAAATATCTGCCGCACGCCCTGCCCCCGCCTGGTCGGTCTGGGTTTGACGTTCATCCATTTTCGTAATTACCAGCACTTCTTCGAGGCGCCCCAGACTTGCCGAAGGACGAACTTGGATATACAGGAGTTCGCCTCCCTGCATAACCTTGGTCACCTTGCCAACAGGAAGGCCCTTCGGGAAAACGCCGTCGCCACCACTGGTCAGCACTTGTTCGCCAACCGGAACGGTCTCATCGCCCATGACTTTGTCGAGCACAATCTCGCCCGCCGGTGTACCGCGGAGAATCCCTTGCAGGCGTTCTTTGTCGAGGATAGCGCCGACTCCGCTGGTCTGGTCGTCAATGCGCAAAACCAGCGACGTCGCTGGATACACGTACAAGACTTTTCCAACGATGCCATCCTTGGTCAGGACTGCCATATCCCGCTTGATGCCATGATTGCTGCCTTTGTCGATATAGACGGAGCGCGACATTTCGCTACCGGTGGTTCCGATCACCTGGGCAACCGTGGTGTCGGCAATAAATTGCTGCTTGAACGACAACAACTCCTGAAGACGATGCGCCTGCGCAGCATCCTGCGTCATGGTCGCCTCTTCCAGGCGAATGCGATCGATCTCCTGCTTGAGAGCACGATTCTCGGCCCGCACTCCTCGGAGATACAGGTAGTTATGCCAAACGCCTCCGGTCGAGTTCTCCATCCACAGCAAAAGCTTTTCCACCGGAGTGACCGCACCAACCGCCCAGATACGGATCAGCCGCGTTGATGATTCGCTGTCACTGGTGCGCTTGACTTGCAAGGCAAGTCCAAGCACTTGGGCGAAGAGCACACCCACGAGCACGATCAAGTTGCGATAGCGGCTAAGGACGGATTCCATAACACCAGTTGTCAGTTCTCAGTTGTCAGTTCTCAGCAAATCTGGGTGCCTGGGAAAGTTGTTCCGGCAAAAAGGCGGTTGCTTCGAGCGAAGAATATCCTCTTTGCCGTTTTCGAGCGACGACCACGAGGTTCGCCCGCGGGTCGGAGCTTATTCGATCGAAATCTTCCGCAACAGTTTGAAATCTGAGAGCATTTTACCCGTGCCCAGCACGACGCTGCAGAGTGGATCGTCGGCAATGGAGACCGGAAGGCCGGTTTCTTCCCGGATGCGCTTGTCCAGATTCTTCAGCAGCGCGCCGCCACCCGTGAGTACGATGCCACGATCGCTGATGTCAGCCGAGAGTTCAGGCGGCGTACGTTCAAGCGCTACACGAATCGCGTTCATGATCGTCGAGACGCATTCGCTCAGGGACTCGCGAATTTCGCTATCGTCTACCGTGATGGTCTTCGGAACACCTTCAATCAGGTTGCGACCCTTAATTTCCATTGTGAGCGGCTTGTCGAGCGGATAGGCAGAGCCGATTTCCATTTTGATCTGTTCCGCGGTGCGCTCACCGACCAGCAAGTTATATTTCCGCTTGAGGTAATTCATGATGGCCTCGTCCATCTGGTTGCCGGCCATGCGCACGCTTCGCGAATAAACAATACCGCTTAGCGAAATCACTGCAATATCAGTCGTGCCGCCGCCGATATCCACGACCATGTTGCCGCTGGGTTCGGTGATGGGCAGGCCCGCACCGATGGCGGCCACCATGGCCTGCTCCACAAGGTGTACTTCGCTGGCTTTCGCGCGATACGCCGAATCCATGACGGCGCGCTTTTCCACCTGCGTAATTTCCGAAGGCACTCCGATCACAATGCGCGGATGCACCAGCATCTTGCGGTTGTGCGCCTTCTGGATGAAGTAGTTCAGCATCTTCTCGGTGACTTTGAAGTCGGCGATCACGCCATCCTTCATCGGCTTGATGGCAACGATGTTGCCGGGCGTGCGGCCGAGCATCTCTTTTGCTTCTTTGCCGACGGCCTCGACTTCATTGGTGTTCTTGTTCAGCGCGACGATGGACGGTTCGTTGACGACAATCCCTTTGCCGCGCGCATACACCAGCGTGTTCGCAGTGCCGAGGTCAATGGCAAGATCGCTGGAGAACATGCTGAACAGCGAACGCAGATTATGACTACGCGAGGAGCCATTATGAAAACCGTTGTTTGACATAGTGAAACTTCTTTCTCTCTCGGGAGTCGCCTCGCCCTCTGGAATCTGGGTAAATCTTTCAGTTTCAGCGGGAGCGTGCTCGGTATATCCCTATTTTACTTGTATTTGCCGTCCAAGCGAGTTCCCATCTGGGCACCCGTTTGTTCCACACCCTCAAAAGCCCCTTCCAGCACGCCCAAAGGCTCACTGGATCACTACTTTCTCCTGGCGGGTATTCACTCCGCCTTTCGAATTCTGTGCCGTCACCGTGATCACGTTTTCCCCGTTGGGGAGCGGCGGCGTGAAATAGTGGAACGCGCCATCGTCGCTCACAACCGGCACTTCCCTGCCGTTGACCATCACCCGCGCACCCGCCTCGGTCTTTCCAGTCACCTCGATCACATGGCCATGTTGCACAAAAGGATCAATGTCCAACGCCAGATCAATCTTCTCTTTCGCCTTCGCAATAATCGTGAAGCGATTCTTTTCGCTCTCAACTGACTCTTTTCCCGCCGTGTCATACGACTGAATCATCCAGTAGTAAGCGCCAATCTGTAACCCGGTGACAACCACGCTCGCTGAATCAACTTTCTTGTCGAGCAACGGCGACGAAAAATAAGGATTGTGCGAAATCCGTAGACGATAGCCGACGGCGCTAGGCATCGGTGTCCAAGCAAATTCGACCTCTTTCACTTTTTCTCCCGCGTTCGCAAAGACCGGCATCATGTTACCCGGTGTAATCGGCGTCGGCGGACCGATTTCCTTTGTCTTTACCATGGTTTTCGATTCGCTACTGAAGCCAGCATTATCCAGTTTCTCCAGTCGCATCACTTCGCCTTTGCGCTCGATGTCGCCGCTGCCCTTCTTGATCAGGATTTCGTGGTGATCGTCTTTGGGATTGCTATTGACCATCGCCTGCGAATCGGGCGCCAATGACGCTTTCGCTCCGGCAAAGATCACCTGCGATTTCGATCCTTGTACGTACGTTGCAGTAGTCAGATCCACCGTTCCCGTTGTCACTGCGACCGCGACGTTGGTCTGTTGCTGATCGTTTGCCGAGTTCTCTTCAATCACAATCAGCGAATCCTGCCTGACCGTATAGTTCGTGCCATCGTTGAAAACGATCTTCGCCATGCCTTCAGCGCCGGTCTGTACAACGTCACCTTTTTCCAACGGCACGCTGTAGTCGGCGTTCACCCAACTGTTCCCGTTGCCCTTGCGGACACGAACGGTGCCGTCGAGTGCCGTGAAGTGAGCCTGCTGCGCGACGGATGCGGAGGGGCCTTTCAACGGAGGCGCAAAACCGGCGACCTTCTCCAACAGTCCGCTGGAGAGTTTGCTTGCAGCCTTCACGGTTGAATCTGTGTATTGCGGAAACACCAGGTGCATCACTGCGGCAAAAAGAAGAACCACTCCCAGCACAATGAGGATGACGCTGCGATACGTCACGGTTTTCCACGCGACGTAAACACCCGGTCTAGGCTGCTGCTTCGACACGAACTTGTGCTGACCTCAGTTCGAAGTTGCGAGAATACGGGGGATTCTCAAACTACCAGCATGATATCGCCGGGACACTGCGGATATAGCAGAGGTCATGGGGTTTAGGGTTACGAAAGTGACCTGGCCCTAAAACGTGGTTGCAGGCGTTGAAATACCGAGCGGCGGGTCGGTGAGTGCCGCCCTCGTTAACCCGTTCATGGCCTTGCCCCTCCTTTCTTCGGTTGTTAGCATAGTTGTTGGCACAAAGAGTTCTGCACTATCCCAGGAGGCATTCATGGCGACCGATACCATCACCGGCCCCGCGACTTTAGGCGCGACGCCCAAAACTCGAGTTTTCAAGAATTTCATTGACGGCGAATGGGTCGAGTCCGCGAGCGGTCATACTTTTGAAGACCGCAATCCCGCGGACACGCGCGAAGTTGTCGCGATTTTCCAGCGGTCGAACAAGGAAGACGTCGACGCCGCGGTGGACGCCGCCAAGCGCGCGTACGCCAAGTGGCGACTCGTACCGGCTCCCCGCCGCGCCGAAATCGTGTTCCGCGCCGCCGCTATCCTCAGTGAGCGCAAGGAAGAATATTCCCGCGACATGACCCGAGAAATGGGCAAGGTGATCAAAGAGACACGCGGTGACGTGCAGGAAGCGATTGACGCTGCCTACTACAACGCGGGCGAAGGCCGTCGCCTTTTCGGGCCCACTGTGCCTTCCGAATTGCCCAACAAGTTCGCCATGGCCGTCCGGCAGCCGATCGGCGTCTGCGGCATGATCACGCCGTGGAATTTCCCGATGGCCATTTCTTCGTGGAAGCTGCTGCCAGCCATCGTCTGTGGCAACACCTGCGTGATCAAGCCCGCACAGGACACTCCGCTCTCCACATTCAATTTGGTCCAGGCGCTATCCGACGCAGGCGTACCCAACGGTGTGATCAATGTTGTGACCGGTTACGGCACCGAGGTAGGAACCCCGCTGACTGAGCACCCCACCGTGCGCGCCATCTCTCTGACCGGATCATCCGCCGTAGGAAAAATCGTCGGCGCGACCGCTGCCAAGAGTTTCAAGCATTGCTCGCTCGAACTCGGCGGCAAGAACCCCATGATCGTGCTCGATGACGCGAACCTTGATCTCGCGATTGAAGGTGGTCTGTGGGGCGCGTTCGGCACCACCGGACAACGCTGCACGGCCACAAGTCGCATCATCGTGCAAAAGGGTGTGTACCGCGAATTTATCGAACGCTTTGTGGCTCTCGCCAAGAAGCTAAAGGTTGGAAATGGACTGGACGAAACGGTCGAAATGGGTCCGGCGGTAAACGAGAACCAGCTAAAGACGGACTTGAGCTACATTGAGATCGGCAAGAACGAAGGCGCCAAGTTGATGTGTGGCGGGAACCGCCTCGACAAGGGCGAATATCAGCATGGGTGGTTCATTGAGCCGACAGTGTTCACCGACGTCGACCCCAAGATGCGAATCGCGCAGGAAGAAATCTTTGGGCCGGTTGTTTCGATCATCCCGTGCGATCACATTGAACACGCCATCGAGATCGCCAACAACATCGAATACGGCCTATCGTCCTCTCTTTATACGAAGGATGTGAACAAGGCTTTTGCGGCAATTCGCGATCTGGAAGCAGGAATCACCTACATCAACGCGCCGACGATTGGCGCGGAAGTGCACCTGCCCTTCGGCGGCACCAAGGCGACCGGCAACGGACACCGCGAAGGCGGGATTGGCGCAATCGACTTCTACACGGAATGGAAGGCCGTTTACGTGGACTACTCAGACAAATTGCAGAAGGCCCAGATCGACCGCGTTGACTAGCTTCCAATCGTAGGGGATTCTACTTCGGGCCGCCAGATTTTCGACATCTGGCGGCCCCTTTGTCAGCGGCACAAAGGGCAATAACTTTAGCAAAATCAGAGTTTTATCGGCAATTCTTCATTACGCGGGTAATCTTGCCCCTTCGCTTTCCGCCCGATTATCCTCATCATGGGAAAAGACCAAACTGGACTGGAAGTGATTTATGACAGGTAGGTTCATGCGCAATGGACGGCTATATTCGCGAGTTCGGAAATCTTCCACGCGCGTCCTTTTTGGCGTTGTAGCTTGTCTTGTCCTGAGTTGCGTCGCGCCCGCGGAGCAAGTACGCATCACCTCAGGTGGACGCCGGATCGTGCAAAGCCTGAACCCTGAGTATCCAAAGAGCCTCAAAGAAGTACACGTGGGCGGCCTGGTACGCCTCAGCGCAACGGTAGCAGCCAGCGGAAACGTTGTTAGAGTCACGGTTGTCGGCGGCAACCCGATCTTTGCGGAAAGCGCGAGCAAAGCAGTAATGAAATGGAAGTTCGCGCCAGCGGCGTCCCAATCGGAAGAACCGATTCAGTTCTTCTTCAATCCAAACTAAGTAGCGAAAAATCGATCGTAAATGGCAGACACATTGAAATCGAGCACGAACTGGCCAGTTGGTGCCAAGGTCAGGCGCGCTCTGTCAATGTTCTTAATGTTGGCTGGCCTACTACTGGGCACCGCCAGCGCATTCGCCCAGAGCGGACCATCCGATGAGACAAATCGGAACGGCCGCAAGGTAGTTGTGCGTGTAAAGCCAGACTATTCCGTCTTGCTGCGAGGCTCCAACATCGGCGGGACCGTGCGCCTGACCGCGACAGTGTTGCCAAACGGCAACGTCACCAAGGTTTCAATCCTGGGCGGCAATCCAATTCTTGCCGAGAGCGCCGTGAAGGCAGTCCTGCAGTGGAAGTTTGCTCCTGGTCCTATCCAAACGAGTGAAGCCATCCAGCTGAATTTTCACTGAAAAGCCGCCTAGCCAGAGCCGCAAGTGCTCTTGGTTTCAGAAGCCCAATCTGGTCTGGTCAAATCCCCTATCTGAAGTCACTGGCCATGCGCCGGTGAAACGTTTCGTCATCACTGGCGTTCAATTCTACCCACTCTTCGTCGGTCATCTTGGCACGCCACTGTAGAAATGGCATCGCATCGGGACCAACCGGATGACGGAGTTGCCACGTGCCGTTCTGTGCGATTTCCAGGATCTTCTGCGCAACCAGCGAAGGCGGCACAGCATTCTTCAGCGACGCGGTGAAGATAGAAGCAAAGCGTGCCGTGTGTTGGTAAAACGATTCAGTGGGTTTATTTCCAATACCGCGCGCCATGTCGGTATCGATGATTCCCGGTTCAACGATCGCCACGCGAACGCCGAACGTTTTCATCTCACACGCCAGCCCTTCGCTCAGTGCTTCTAACGCCCACTTTGACGCCATGTAAGGAGTGAGCGGAGGATTGGCGAGTCGCCCCGCGATCGAACTCACATTGATGATGCATCCGCTTCGGCGCTTCCGCATGTGCGGCAGAACGGCCCGAATACAACGGAGAGCGCCAAAATAATTGGTCTCCATCACGGCCCTGAATTCTGCCAGCGGAACTTCTTCCACGGAGCCCGATCTCTCCACCCCGGCGTTGTTGACAAGCACGTCGACAGGACCGTGCTGCTGAATGACCGAAATCGCCTCAGACACCGATTGGTCAGAATCGACATCCATAGCCGAGATCGTAATTGGCAGTTTTTCCTGCGCAGCCTTCTCCGCAAGTTCTGGCGCCCGCGATGGATTCCGCATAGTGGCGTAAACATTGTGACCGGCGCGGCCGAAAGCAAGTGCCGCTTCCAGGCCAATTCCTCTACTTGTCCCTGTAATCAGTACAGACGCCATCTTCTTTTATTCTCCCCGGCTTGACTCGCCCCACCGTCCGGGAATTATACCCGCAGGTTCCCAAACGCCTGTAAGAACGCTCACTGTGTCCAACGGCAGCCTCTTGTACAATCGAGGCGGAAAGTGAGCCTCCTGATGCCTGTTACGCAAGCTCGCGAAATTGCCGCCGCCTCCCGTCTTGAAAATGTCCGCTACGCCATCCGTGATCTGGCCTGTATCGCCGACGAGGTCTCTCGCCAGGGTCACAAGATTCTGCCCCTGAATATCGGCGATCCGCTGAACTTTGACTTTGCGACCCCGCCCCACATGATCGAGGCCGTCCACAAGGCCATGCGCGACGGAAAGAACGGATACTCGCACTCATCCGGCATCAAAGTCGCGCTCGACGCTATTCGCGGCGAAGCCGCGCGCAAGGGCATCACCACGATTCAGGACGTGTTCATCACGTCCGGCGTAAGCGAAACAGTGGATATTTGTCTGGCCGCTCTCCTCAATCCGGGCGACAACCTGCTCACACCTTGCCCTGACTATCCGCTTTACTCCGCGGTCCTGGCGAAACTCGACATTGGATTGAATGCGTACTACCTGAAAGAGGAGGATGGCTGGCAGCCGGATCTCGACGACATCAAGAAGAAAATTACTCCGCGTACCCGCGGCATCGTACTCATCAATCCGAATAACCCAACGGGCTCCGTTTGCACGCGCGCAATGTTAGAAGAGATCGCTGAAATGGCGCGGCAGCACAACCTCGTCATCTTCGCCGACGAAATCTACGACAAACTCATCGTCGAAGACGATCCGCACATCGCCATGGCGGCGGTTGCGCCGGACGTTCCAGTAATCACTTTTGGCGGCCTGTCGAAGAATTATCTGGCGCCCGGATGGCGCATCGGTTGGGGCATTGCCAGCGGCGACGCGGCCGTGATCAAGCCTTACGTCGAAGGGATCAACAAATTGCTGCGGTCCCGCATCTGCGCCAATCACCCAGAGCAGTATGCGATTCCGGCCGCGCTGGACGGGCCGCAGGATCACCTGATCGAGGTCAAGCGCAAACTGCGGAGCCGGCGCGACCTGACTATGAAATGGTGCTCGGAGACTCCGCGCGTCAGTTGCGTTTCCCCACGCGGCGCTTTCTACGCCTACCCGCGCATCGACATTCCCGAAAGCGACGAGGTCTTTGTGACCGAACTCATTCGACAGAAGCACGTGATGGTCGTTCACGGTTCTGGCTTCGGCCAACGTCCGGGGACACAGCACTTCCGCATCGTGTTCTTGCCGGATGAGAAAACGCTTGCGCCCGCTTATGCAGCGATCGGCGATTTCTTGCGCGAACGTTACCCATAGCTATCGGCCCGTAGCTCTTCCCTAGTAAATCCCCGGAATCAGTGCAGGAACTCGACGCGCGTACTCTTCAAATTCTGTCGGAAATGCATCTCGGAGCAGACGTTCTTCCGAGCGAACCCGGAACCAGGTTCCCAACGCAAATAAGAACACCGCCGCCAACAAAGCGCCCCAGTTTGTGATCACGAGCCCGGTAGCGATGAGCATCCCAAACATCCCGGTGTAGATCGGGTTACGCACGAAACGGTAAGGTCCGTCTTGAATGAGTTGATGGCTTTCTACCAGACGTGCTCCCAATGACCACTGTTTGCCCAAACGACGCGCCGCCCACACCACGAACCCGACCGAGGCTGCGGCCAGAGCGATGCTGACCACTACGATCGTCCAACCCACCCATTCCGATCCCGCAGCCCTCACAAATTCTCTGCGACGCAACGGAGTAAACCAGATAATGAAATACGCGATGGCCTGCACCAGCAGACCAAGGTAGGAACTGGGATCGCGTCGGATAGCACGCGTTTGCTTCTCCCGCTTGCGGAGAACAAACGTGAGGGCAAACGCCCACCAGCACGTGATCACGCCGTAAAACGCGATCTTCCCGGCAAAATCACCCGGTGCCACCGGTGCTGCCATACCTACGTACCCCCTGCCCCGAACTTTCGTAACTCTACACCCAAGTGACAGTTTTCTTATACTGCCGTCATAGGGGTCCATCGCTGGGGTTTCCGTCATGCGTCAACTATTTACTTTTGCCATTGTCCTGCTGCTCCGTGGTATCACCGCGGCCCAAAGCGGCTCTCCAGACGCGCTTTACGACCGCGCGCTGGATGCCATCACCGGCGTCGGGGTTTCGCGCAACGACCAGCAGGGTCTCGATTATTTCCGGCGTTCCGCCGAACTTGGCTATGGCCCCGCACAAATCGCGATGGGATACTACTTTGAAAACGGGCTTGCTGGAGCCCCTGACCAGGCTCAGGCCATCACGTTTTACCGAAAAGCCGCACAGACGGGTGACCCGTTAGGAGCTTGGTTAGCCGGTCGGCTGTATTTTCTAGGAACGGGCGTGCCGCGCGATCTCGACGCCGCACAAAAATTACTCAAGCTCGCTGCCAGCCAAAATAGTGCCTACGGCTCGTATTACCTGGGCCGTCTGATGGCAGATCGAGACGCGACCAAGGCACCCGCACTCTACAAAGTGGCTGCCGATCAGGGCTTGCCGCAGGCACAGTATTTCTACGGGAAAGCATTAAAAGACGGCAAAGGTATCACGCAGGATCCGTTTAACGCCTACATCTGGCTTCTGGTCGCCTCCGATGCAGGCTATCCCGCTGCAGGCTCCGAAGCCGGTGGACTGGAAAGCATCCTAAAGCCCGACCAGGTAGAACAGGCGAAAGCCAAAGCCCGAGACCTGGAACAGGTTGTCGTTCGGGCTGTTAATTCCCGCGGCTGTGCCGGGTGGGATGGCGAGTTTGCCGAACTCCCGACTCCGCCACCGCCGCAACTGCAGCGCTTCTGCCGCTAGACTAGCCTTAACTTGCCCCGGACTTGCCGTCCGTTCTCCACTGCCTTTCGTTCGTCACGTCTTGGGCTCTTTCACGACGTTGCGTAAACTCCATTTTCGTACTATAATTATTACATGTTTGGAGACATCGCAATCCATGCTTCCGCCGAACATCTTTCCGGGATCCGCTGGGAGCGACCGGCCAACCTCTCCGATCGCGAAGTCCAGGAGAAGCTGAGCCCCGCTGCCATCCGGGCTTTCTTCAGCCTGGCCACTCACTGGAAGCTTCGTGATCAGGATGCCCGCACCATCCTCGGAGGCGTCTCCAACGGCTCCTTTTACCAGCTCAAGCGCGCACCGAAAACGCTGGACCAGGACAAACTCACGCGTATCTCGCTTCTGGTCGGAATCTTCAAGGCTCTGAATATTCTCTATAGCACCAAGCTCGCCGATGCCTGGGTACAACGGCCTAACACGAATCCGCTCTTTGGCGGAGAGTCTCCGTTGGACTTCATGCTGAAAGGCGGAGTTCCCGCCATGATGCATGTGCGCCAGTTGCTGGACTCGCGACGCGGCGGTGTTTAATGCGTCCGAAGACTACCGAACTAGCACGCAACAACACGCATCGTCTCATTCCTACGCGCTACTCGGAAGACGGCGACGGCGTCCTGGCTCGGCTCGGCCTGCCCCCATCGCAGACGGGCAATCTCCTCGAACTGGAAAGCGCTACCAATGATCGCCTGAAAGGCGAGTCCGGTCTTCTCCCCGGCATCACCGTGCATGAACTCGTATTCGGAGTGCCGCACTACCACATCATCAACGCCGCATTCACCTACGCTCGTCCGGGTGGCACGCGCTTCAGCAGCAGCCGCAGAGGCGCCTGGTATGCCGGTTTCGCCCTAAAGACCGCCCAAACTGAGGTGGCCTACCACTATGCCCTCGGCCTGCGAGAGACAGACTGGAAAGAAAAAGAAACGGTTTCCTATCGCGACTACCTCGCCGACTTCCGCGCAGAGTTCCACGACTTGCGAGACAATCCCGCCTTCGCCGACTGCCTCGACCCCGCCAGCTATCAATCGTCGCAGCGACTAGCAGCCGACCTGCTTCACCGCGAATCCGCAGGAGTAATCTTTCCCAGCGTCCGCCACAAAGGCGGCACCTGCATTGCCTGCTTCCGCCCAGCCCTCGTAAGCAACGTGCGCCAAGGCGAAAAAATCGAATTTACTTTTGCTGATGCAACCCGGCCGCCGAAAGTACGAGTGACCTAGCTGATGGCTGATGGCTGATGGCTGACGGCTGACGGCTGACGGCTGCAGTCCTACCCGTTCTCCCGCACACCCGCGTGTGCCCAGCGTCACAGACCTCCGCTCTCCCCGGGCGTACTCCATAGAGTATGTCGAACGTCTTTGTTCCATCCGCGGAGGGATTCATGTCTACTCTTACTTATGACAAGCAGGCCGACCTGGCCGGCCCTGGCATTGGCGATTACAACGAACTCGAGCGTTCACTTCCCAACGACTATCGTTCCCTGCTCAACCGTCGAGAAACGCAGCAGGCAATTTTTCAGATCAAGCGTTATATCGAAGACAATCTGTGCAAAGCACTGGGACTCATGATGGTTGAGGTCCCGCTCATTGTGGACGTGGACAGTGGTGTCAATGACATGCTCGATCGCGATGGATCGCGCACTCCGATCGGTTTCCACATTTCGAATGACCGAAACATCCATCCGATTGACGCCCAGGTGGTCCAGGCCGCAACCAAGTGGAAACGTGTCGCTCTGAAGCAATTCGAATGCAAGCCTGGCGAAGGCATTTGCACCGATATGCGTGCCGTGCGCAAAGATTACTTCCTCGATCACGATCACTCGGCCTACGTCGATCAGTGGGACTGGGAACGCGCCATTCACGCCGATGACCGCAAAGTCGCGTTCTTGAAAGAAGTGGTCGGCAAGATCTGGTCCGTGCTAGTTGGCGCCGAGAAGTTTGCGCAAGACCTGTTCCCTGCCCTGCGCGACCCTCGCTTCCCGAACTTGCCCGAACAGTTGACCTTTCTCCACGCCGAAGAAATTCTCGACATGTATCCAAACCTGCCGCGCAAGCAGCGGGAAACCCAGATTCTCCAGAAGTATCCCGCGGTCTTTATCACCGGAATCGGTTGGACCCTGAAAGATGGTTACCCGCATGAAAACCGGGCCGCCGACTACGACGACTGGATCACTGACACCGGCAAGGAAACCCACAAGGAAACCCACGGACTCAATGGCGACATTCTGGTCTGGAACCCTGTAACCAGACGCCGTCATGAACTCAGTTCGATGGGCGTTCGCGTGAACGCCGAGACACTGCGCCGGCAACTCGAAATGTCGAACCTGCTCGGCAACCTGCAATTCCCCTATCACCAGGCCATCATCAACAACGAACTGCCTCTGTCGGTCGGCGGTGGGATCGGCCAGTCAAGGACCTTGATGCTCCTGCTCCGCAAGGCCCATCTGGGGGAGGTCAGCGTGACAGTCTGGCCGAAAATCCTCAAGGATATTTGCGCCAAGAAGAACATTTTCGTGCTTGAGTAACGAAGTGTAGATGGAAGGGCGGGTGCCGCCCGCCCTTCCAAACTTTCTGCCCGCTCCGGGTCGTCAATATCAAACTTACCTTTCGACAACTGCTTCGTCTAAGCTCTGCGTGATCACCCCCCACCGAGACGAGGCGCCCAATCCCGTGAAAGGCCTGTCGTGGATCTTCTTTCTATTTCTGTCCCTCCTGCGATCACTCTGGACACCAGGCAGGTCGCCTGGACGTTTGCAGGCGATGGGTTGGTCAAGAACGCAGCCCCGCTCACCAAGGCAGACGGAACTGTGAAGCCGTTCCTTTCGACTTCGTCTATGACGACAAGGTGAGTGGAATGAACAAATTCTTAACGGTTGGTGCGAACTCCGATTCACGCCCCTAAACTCACGGAGGACCATGGTGACTCAGCGAAACAACATCGAGATACTGCGATTCATTAAACCGTTATTGCTCACCATCGCGTTCTGCCTAGGATTGTCGAACTGGGCTACCGCAGCGAACAAGGATGACACGCTTACGCCGGACGACGAAAAAGCCATCAAACTGACGATTGAGACCTACCGAACGGCGTGGCTGGCAAATGACAACAAAGGGGTCCTCAAAACCTTCACCCATGACGCGGTGCTGCAACCCGCCCACGGAACACCCGCAATCGTGGGGATCGACGCGATCGAGAAGTACTGGTTTGCACCGGGCGGCCCGCCTACCGTCCTCACGAAGCTGAATATCACGGTTGACCGTGTCGGCGGAAATCGCGGCCTGGCATTCGCCCGCGGCCTCGATGGCGTTGCGTGGACAGTCACAGAAGGCGGGAAGGTTCGACACTACTCCCATCCCGGCACTTACCTCAACGTAATGAAACGAATGCCCGACGGCTCCTGGAAAATTCACGTTCACATGTGGGACGACGGTCCGCAGCGCGTGGACTAATTTGAACAGTTCTTCTTTGCGGCTGACGGCGGCCAATTTTCCACATCCTTGTCCGCGAAAATCCACAGTGATAAACTCGCGCCGTGCCTTTCCGATTCCTGCTTCTTTCCTTCCTCCTGATTGCACCTTCGATTGTTTCACTCCACGCCCAGGAACTAAACCATATCGTTGAAACCGACGTTGCCGTACCCATGCGTGACGGCATCATCCTCAGGGCTGACGTACTCCGACCCAAGCGGGGCGGCCCGTTCCCCGTTCTCGTCTATCGCACGCCCTATGGCAAGCACGAGGCACCTATCGACTACAAGACCTTCGAGCACGCGGTTGAGCGCGGTTACGCGGTTGTCATACAGGACGTGCGTGGGCGCTACAAATCGGACGGCGAGTTCCGTCCCTACGAAAACGAGGGGCTCGACGGATACGACACCATCGAATGGGCCGCCAGGCAGACCTGGTCGGACGGCGCGATCGGCACGTTCGGTCTCTCGTATCCCGGTGCTGTGCAGTGGCTCGCGGCGGTCCAGAACCCGCCGCACCTCAGGGCGATGGTGCCGGCCATGACGTTCTCCACACCGCAGAATTTCTTCTTTGCCGGTGGTACATGGGATATGTCCTGGATCGATTGGATCTGGTTCAACATCGAACCCGACGCCCGCGCCCGGCGCAACCTCCCCGGCCCGAAGGCATCCGACGAAGCCGCCGCTGCATGGAAAGAAGAAGTCCCAAAGATGCAGCGCTTCCTCCCACTTGCCGACCTGCCTCAACTGAAGGCAACTTCTCCTTACTATTACGACTGGCTGCGTCATCCTGCCGAAGACCCGTGGTGGGACTGGGCAGAACTTCGCCACAAATACGAACGCACCCACGCCTCGGTGCTGAATCTCTCTGGCTGGTATGACGACAACTACGGCCCCGAGGGCGCAACCACGAACTTTAATGGACTGGTGAAATCGCGCGCTGGGCAAGCCGATCCCAACACCCATCTCTTGATCGGACCCTGGGTGCACGGTGTCGACAACACAGCCAAGGCCCGCTCCGGCGAACGCGAATTTGCTCCAGTCTCTGCTATCAATTATGACGAAGTCGTTCTGCGCTGGATGGATCACTATCTTCGCGGAATCGACAACGGGGTGGACCGCGACAAACCGGTCCGCTATTTTGTGATGGGGTCCAACGAGTGGCGAGAGGCAACAACATGGCCACCTCCGGCGACAGCAACTCCCTACTATTTGGCGCCCGCAGCGGACCCTAAGATCGGCGCCCTCATCCCGACAAAACCTAACTTGCCGGAACGCTTCACCGCTTTCGTTTCTGATCCAGCCGATCCGGTCGTCAATGAGTACCCGTCGTCTGGCGCGCACGACTATCGCAAACTCGCCGATCGGTCCGATGCACTCACCTTTGACACGCCGCCTCTCGAGCGCGACACGGAAGTCACGGGGCCCATTCATGCGAACATGTTCGTCGCTTGCGATTGTCGTGACTTCGACCTCTGGGTCCGCCTGCTCGACGTCGTCCCCGACGGCTCCGCTTTCAACCTCATGAGCCCGGGACTCGATGTCCAGCGTGCCAGTTACCGCGATCTGAAACGCGGACGTCAGTGGCTCACACCCAAGACAATCTACGAAATTAACCTGAACAACCTCATCACTAGCAACACTTTCCTTAAAGGACATCGCATCCGCGTGCAGATCTCGGCCAGCTTCTTTCCGAATTTCTCGCGCAACCTGCAAAACGGCAACTCAGAGGTAACGTCTGCCGACGCAAAAAAAGTAACCATCGAGGTTTACTCAGACGCGAAGCACCCATCACACATCGAACTACCGATGGTTGCCGCACAAACACAGTCTACGATTGAAGCCTTCAGATGATCGCCAGGACACAACGTTCTCTTCAAGCCTCCACCTTTGGTCGTGACGGCGCTGCTGGTGGCTTGCAGACAAACAGGTTCCGAAGGCTCGATCAACCTCACCTGCTTCCCGGCAAATTCACTTTTTCCACATTCCCAGCCAGTAAATTCTCTGGCATAATTGATCGTGCACCCCAGCCCGCACAATCTTTCAATCAAAACTAAAGCGAGGTACGGATGTCGGCCAAGTACATCTTTGTAACGGGCGGAGTTGTGTCTTCCTTGGGTAAGGGATTGGCGGCTGCTTCCATCGGATGCCTGCTCGAAAGCCGAGGCCTCAAGGTCAACCTCATGAAGTTTGACCCTTACCTCAATGTCGACCCCGGGACAATGTCGCCCTTCCAGCATGGCGAAGTCTTCGTGACCGACGACGGTGCCGAGACCGATCTTGACCTTGGCCACTACGAGCGCTACACCCACGCCAAGCTCACTCGCGACAACAACTGGACCACAGGACGTCTCTACGAACAGATCATCGCAAAAGAACGCCGTGGCGACTATCTGGGGAAAACCGTACAGGTAATTCCGCACGTCACCAACGAAATCAAGGCCGCTGCCAAGAAGTGCGCACAAGACGTGGACGTCCTGCTGGTCGAGATCGGCGGAACAGTCGGCGATATCGAGTCGCTGCCGTTCATCGAAGCGATCCGCCAGATGCGCCAGGAACTTGGTCGCGAGAACACGTTGTTCGTGCACGTAACGCTCGTGCCGTTTATCGCTGCAGCTCAGGAACTGAAGACCAAGCCGACGCAACACTCGGTGAAGGAACTGTTGAGCGTCGGAATTCAGCCCGACATCCTACTGTGCCGCACCGACCGATTCCTCTCGAAAGACATCAAGGGAAAGATTGCTCTGTTCTGCAACGTTGAAGAAGAGGCTGTGGTTACCGCGAAAGACGTGGCCTCAATCTACGAAGTGCCGATCGTCTTCGCGCATGAAGAAGTCGATACGCTGGTGATGCGCTACCTGCATTTGCAGGCCAAAGATCGTGACCTTTCCAAATGGAACGACCTGGTCCATCGCGTCTATAACCCGAAGGACGTGGTCAAGATCGGAATCGTTGGCAAGTACGTGGAGTACGAAGACTCATACAAGTCCTTGAAAGAAGCTCTGGTTCACGGTGCGCTCTCGCACAACCTGAAACTCGAAGTGCGATGGGTCGAAGCCGAAGGACTGGAAACAACCGACGCCAACGATCGCAGCTACTTCTCGCAACTCGAGGAGTACGACGGCATCCTGGTACCCGGCGGCTTTGGCAAGCGCGGCATTGAAGGCATGCTGAACGCGATTCGGTATGCGCGTGAAAGGCAGGTGCCGTATTTCGGAATTTGCCTCGGCATGCAGACGGCGTGTATCGAGTTTGCGCGCAACGTTTGTGGACTGGCAGATGCGAACTCCAGCGAGTTCGATCCGGCAACTCCGCATCGCGTGATCTACAAACTGCGCGAACTGCGCGGCGTCGAAGAACTAGGCGGAACGATGCGACTCGGCGCGTGGCCTTGCAAGATCGAACCGGGAACGCTGGCGCACAAAGTCTACGGGCAAAGCGAGATCAGTGAACGTCACCGTCATCGCTATGAGTTCAACCGTGAGTATGAAGAGCCTCTCGTTGCAGGCGGCCTGAGGATTTCCGGCTCGACTCCTGACGGGACCTACGTCGAGATGGTGGAGATTCCGGAGCATCCGTATTTCATCGGGTGCCAATTCCATCCCGAATTCAAGTCGAAGCCGCTGGAGCCTCATCCCTTGTTCAAGGCGTTCGTAGGCGCAGCCTATGAAAACGGCCAGAAGCGCAAGTCGACGAAGGAATCGGCAGAAGTTGAGATGTTCTTGCGACCGGAAAACGTCGGACGGAGATAATCTCACCGCCGAGACGCAGAGAGCGCCGAGAACAACGAGGAGCGCAGATTCCTCGCCCCACTCGGAACGATATTTCTACAGCGTAGAATGAATATGAGCTTTTCTCGGCGAACTCTGCGTCTCGGCGGTGAATGATTTTGACTTCCTCTTTCCAAATCGATAACGTGCGCGTGGGCTCGGGAGACCTCTTTCTGATCGCGGGGCCCTGCGTCATTGAGAGCGAAGAACACGTGCTTCGCATGGCCGAAATTATCAAGGGCGTGACCCGCTCGCTGAATGTTCCGTTCATCTTCAAAGCTTCCTACGACAAGGCAAACCGCACGTCCATCAGAAGTTTCCGCGGCCCGGGAATCAAAGAAGGCCTGCGGATTCTGAAGAAAGTGAAAGACGAAATACACATCCCGGTTCTCACGGACGTGCATCAAAGTTCCGATGTTGCAGCGGTCGCCGAGGTCGTGGACGTTCTTCAGATTCCTGCCTTCCTCTGTCGTCAGACGGATATCATCGTGGCTGCTGCGCTCAGCGGGCGTCCCGTGAATATCAAGAAGGGCCAGTTCGTTTCGCCATGGGATATGAAGCACGCGGTTGAGAAATGCCGGGATGCTGGAAACGCGCAGGTATTCCTTACCGAACGCGGGTCGTCGTTCGGGTATAACAATCTCGTCGTGGACATGCGTTCGCTGGCCATCATGCGCAAGTTTGCGCCGGTCGTGTTTGATGCGACGCATTCGGTACAGCTTCCATCGGCATCGCACGGCGACGAAGACGGACCCGCGACAAGCGGTGGACAGCCCGAGTTTATTCCCGTGCTCTCGCGCGCGGCCGTGGCTGCTGGCGTGGATGGCGTGTTCATGGAAGTGCACGACAACCCGAAAGAGGCGAAGAGCGATGGAGCGAATGCACTCGACTCGCGCAATCTGCGCGGCATGTTGAAGGAACTGATGGCCGTGCGGAAATCGCTGGAAGTCGCACACGCAACTCCGTAAGCAGCAATGATCGTTCGCTGCGTTGCGAACGTAAACAAGACGGACAGCAAGACCAGACACGATATTTTCCAAAGATGGAGGTGCCATGTTAAGCACCGAGTTAGTGGCTGCGAAGCCGTACTTGATTCGCCAGGACTACGCCGCGTATACGCCAGAGCAGCATGCCGTTTGGGCGGAACTGGTCACCCGGCGTTGGCCCCAAATTGAGCAGTGGGCGTGTCGAGAATATCTGGAAGGCTACGACATCGTGGGCCTGACCAACGACCGTTGCCCGAACATTGAAGCGATCGCCAATCGCACGCAACCGCGTACCGGGTGGCGCGCACAACCCGTCAGCGGCTTCATGCCGCACGAAGCGTTTTTCGAGATGCTTGCGTCTCGACTGTTCCCTACCACAACGTGGCTGCGCAATCGCGCTTCGCTGGATTACACTCCGGAACCCGACATGTTTCACGACGTGTTCGGACACGTTCCCATGCACGCCCACAAAGTTTTCGGCGACTTCGTCCAACACTACGCGGCCGTGTGCGCACGGGTCGAAGATCATGATGTCCTCGAGCGTCTGGGCCGCCTCTACTGGTTCACCGTCGAGTTCGGACTAATTAAGCAAGATGGCAAGATCAAGTTCTACGGCAGCGGAGTGATCAGCTCGCACAGCGAAGGCAATCACATCATCAATCACGAATGCCCGGTTAGAGATTTCGACCTGGACGAAGTTCTCAATACCAAAGTAAAAGTGGACGAACTGCAAAAAGTGCTGTTCGCCATCGAGAGCTTCGATCAGATCTACGAAGCCATGCATCAAGCCGAACGGAAATTGGTCGGATAGCGATTCGCAGCAAAGCGGTTGGATTCATCAAGAATTTTTGAAGTCTTTGAAGACAGCGAACCGGAATAGAGTCACATAGTCAACTGGTGCAAGCGCCAACTCAACATGGGTACGAGTTTTACAGAATACAAGGAATTTGGCTTCTGGAGTCGCGACTCCTTTCTCGCGAGTTGGCTCGCAACCCTATTGAATGAAATGCAAAAACTGCCGGTCCGGGAAGCATGGCAAGAGTCTCTAATGGAGCATTGGCGGGTTCAGTCCAGAATCGATGGCGGAGTTATGTCGCTCGGGCTGGACGAGTTCCTGATAAATGACGAGAGACGAGATTGCGTACTTTCCCTAGCCCATAGTGCTTTGCAGCAAAGCGAGGAAAAAGCGCGTCGAACAGGCGAACTATTCAGTGCTCTTCTCGCGGGAAAACTGCGTACGACCGCATCGAGCCCAATCAACTACTTTGACGACCAAAGCGGTCGCTGACGGGTTTCGTAGTCGATGAGGAAAGACTACGACGCACTCAGCCGAATGTTCGTCTAGAGTGGCGTTCCGTCAGAAGTCAAATATATATACGGGCACAGACAAACTCGTGCGCAACATACTGTTGATGGTTTCTCTGTCTCAAGTCAGCGCTGCGCCCCGCTGTCCGTCCCCTTCGCCCCGCGAAATCCCGCCCGCTCAGGACGGCGTGAACAGAAAATGGAAATGGGCAAACAGGACGGGGCGGCTTGCGCCGCCCCGTTAAGAATCAAAATGCCGCGGGCAAGAGTGCCCGCGCTACATTTCTATGTGCCTTCGTTCCAGCTCGACAGATACTCTTCCTGCTCGGGCGTCAGCCGGTCGATCTTGATGCCCATGGATTCCAGTTTCAGTTTCGCGACTCGCTTGTCGAGATCCACCGGAACTGTGTAGACCATCTTCTCGAGAGTGGCATGGTTCTTCACCATGTACTCGCAGGAGAGAGCCTGGTCAGCAAAGCTCATATCCATCACGGAGGCGGGGTGGCCTTCGGCGGATGCCAGGTTGATGAGGCGGCCTTCGCCCAACAGGTTGATGCGGCGGCCGTCTTTCATGGTGTATTCGTCCACGTAGTTGCGCGTGGTGCGCTTCGAGCTGGACATCTTTTCGAGCGACGGGATGTCGATTTCTACGTTGAAGTGTCCCGAGTTCGAAATGATGGCGCCGTCTTTCATGAGCTCGAAATGCTGCTTGGCCAGGACGTTCTTGTTGCCCGTGACCGTGCAGAACACGTCGCCCAGTTTTGAGGCTTCTTCCATGCTCATGACGCGGAAGCCATCCATGACGGCTTCCAGCGCTTTTGTCGGATCAATTTCCGTGACGATGACTTCGGCTCCAGCGCCGCGAGCGCGTGAGGCGAGACCGCGACCGCACCAGCCGTAGCCGGCGACGACAAACTTCGATCCGGCCAACAGGAAGTTGGTGGCGCGGATGATGCCGTCAAGGGTGGATTGTCCGGTACCGTAGCGGTTGTCGAACAGGTGCTTGGTATCGGCGTCATTCACGGCGACGATCGGATACGCGAGAATACCTTCCTTTGCCATGGCACGGAGGCGGATCACGCCAGTGGTGGTTTCCTCGGTCCCTCCCAGCACGTTGGCCAGTTCGTTCTTGCGCTTGGTGTGGAGGACTCCGACGAGATCGGCGCCGTCATCCATGGTGATCTGCGGCTTGTGATCGAGCGCAGCCATGATGTGCGAATAGTAGGAGTCGTTGTCCTCGAACTTGATAGCGAAGGTCGGGATGTTGTAGTCGCGGACCAGGCTAGCGGCCACGTCGTCCTGCGTAGAGAGCGGGTTGGACGCGCAAAGAGCAACGTCAGCGCCACCGTCGCGGAGGGCGATCATCAGGTTCGCGGTTTCTGCGGTCACGTGCAGACAAGCCGCAACGCGAATGCCTTTGAGCGGCTGGTTCTTGATGAATTCTTTGCGGATGATCTGGAGCACCTTCATGGACTGGTTCGCCCATTCAATGCGCTTCTTGCCCAGATCGGCCAGTTCGAGACTCTTGATGTCGCTGTTAATCGTTGGTGTTGCCATTTTTCTCCTCAATCCCCGAATGAAGTCAGAATGCAGAAGTCAGATTGCAGAAGTAAACCCGCCTGCTTCCGCTCTAGTGGTTAAATCTCAGAAATTTTTGCGTCCTGTAGAAATCAGGAAGGTGAGAAGCCGATTGCTGAACCGGTACCGCTTGGTTCTTACTTCTGCAATCTGACTTCTTACTTCTGACTTCTATTTCCTCGCCCCCACTGGCTCGGCTTTCAGGCCGGCGTCGGTTGCCAGCTTGGATGCCTTATCGGTCTTTTCCCATGTGAAATCAGGGTCGTTGCGGCCGAAGTGTCCGTAGGCTGCTGTTTTGCGATAGATCGGACGGCGCAGGTTGAGCGAGTCCATGATGCCGCGCGGGGTCAACTGGAAGTTCTTGCGGACCACGTCGGGGATCACGGAAGCATCCACCTTCTCGGTGCCGAATGTATCAACCAATACGCTGACTGGCTCGGCTACGCCGATGGCGTAGGCTAACTGGACTTCGCAGCGCTCGGCCAAACCGGCGGCCACGATGTTCTTCGCGATATAGCGCGCCATATAGGCTGCGGAGCGGTCCACCTTCGTCGGATCTTTACCGCTGAATGCGCCGCCGCCGTGACGACCCATGCCGCCGTAGGTATCAACAATGATCTTGCGCCCGGTCAAGCCGGAGTCGCCCATCGGTCCACCGATGACGAAACGTCCAGTGGGATTGATGTGGTACTTGGTGTCTTCATCGAGCAGGTTAGCCGGAATGACGGCCTGAATGACGTGCTTGAGAATGTCGGCGCGAAGCTGATCGTTGCCTACATTTTCGGAATGCTGGCTCGAAACTACGACGGCATCGACACGCTTTACCTTGCCCGGCGCGGAATATTCGACTGTGACTTGGGATTTGCCATCGGGACGGAGGTAAGGGCAGGTGCCGTTCTTGCGGACTTCGGAAAGTTTGAGAGTGAGCTTGTGCGCGAGTGCGATGGGCATCGGCATCAACTCTTCGGTCTCGTTGCAGGCGAAGCCGAACATCATGCCCTGGTCGCCGGCGCCGCCGGTATCCACGCCCATGGCAATGTCGCCGGACTGCTTGTTGATGCTGGAGATCACGGCGCAGGTATTGGAATCGAAACCGTAGAGCGCGTTGTCATAGCCAATGGACTGGACTACGCCGCGGACGGTCTGCTGAAAGTCAACATAAGCTTTGGTGGTGATTTCTCCGGCGATGACGACAAGGCCGGTGCAAGTCAGGGTCTCGCAGGCGACGCGGCTCATGGGGTCTTCGGCCAGGCAGGCGTCGAGAATAGAATCGGAAATCTGGTCGGCGATCTTGTCAGGATGACCTTCGGTAACAGATTCCGAGGTAAACAGGAAACGATTCTTTGCTGGCAACTGGTATCTCCTCAAGGTGACTTCGAGCCGCTCGGTCCGATTTCGGGGGGGCTTACAACGCCGTGGGCTCTTGGCCGGGGTCGGACTTTTGTATCTCTAAAACGGTACCAGAGAATGCCCCTAGAGGCAACGGATTTGGGCGCGGCGGGAGTGGCTTTCATTGAGCGGGAAAGGGATGCATTGAATGGCAAGCTGGGGACGGTAAGTGGAAGAAAAGAAAGCTTTCGAATCAAGCCGAAATGCTAAGGGGAAGGGGCAGAAATTGGCGAACTGGGCAACAGTCCGGCAGGGCCAATCGTAACGGTCTTGACTTCCCCGAAAGTTCCGACGGCAGGGAGCGGTTTGCCGTTCAGGAGTAAGTCAATGGCGCCCGCATTACCCGCTTTGACAACTACGGCCCGGTGGGCGAATACGGTCCGTTCACCTTTCGCGATGAGCGTGTCGGAGCCTTGGGATTTTCCGTCCACGATGAGCGAAAGCCAGCTGTCTTCCCGGGCCTTAATGAGGAGGGTGAAGGTGCCAGAAGGAGCCGGTGCGGCGGCGGGGCGATTCTGCGGAACAGTTTGGGGCGGATTTTGAGCCGGCGTCACGTTCGGTGTCGGCTGCGAGGCGGTCTTCGCGGGCGCAACTGCGCTTTGCTGTATGACCGGTTGCTCGGCTGGGGCAGCTTGGGATGAAGTGCTTTCGGAGCTCGTGGGAGTAGACGGAGCAGGCTGGTGTTCGTGGGCCTTGCGACGTTGACTCCAAACGGTGAGGACCAAAGCAATGACCAGAAGAACAACTGCGAAGATGCCCCACGGAAGTTGGCGGGAATCACTATCGGTGGGAGTTTCGGAGTTGTCGTTCTCCAGTTCCAGTGCGCGACGGGATGCTTGCTGCCGCTGAGCCCGGCGAGTGGCGGGTGGAGGAGAAGAGCTTTCGTTGGCTTCACCGTTCGAGCCGTCGCGGCCGTCCATCTCGGGTTGCGCGGGCGGCGCGTCACCGGAGGCTTCAAGATACTCAGCTACGGTTTGATCTTCGTCAAGACCTACGACTCGAGCGTAGGCGCGCACGAATCCCTTGTTAAAAATTCCTCCGGGGAGTTGGTTGAACTTGTCCTGCTCCAAAGCCTGGAGCATGCGCGTGGAAATCTTGGTGGTGGAAGAGACGAGATCGAGCGAGATTTTCCGCTTCTCGCGTTCGCGCTTAAGTTTTTCGCCGAAGGAAGGCAATGCAGCCTCGCGCACGAATTTTACTCTGTGAGGTGGGGTTTGTCAGGTATCTGTTGGGGTGGCGGTCGTTGGTCGGTAGTCGTTGGTCGTTGGACTTTCGGCGGCAAGCGCCCTCCGTCAGCGTTGGAGGCCTTCGCGGTGGGGCGGTCCCGTCAATTCAGCGGCGGTCATCGGCTGCGGGTCGCTTCCGATAGAATACTTCATGGTTGATCACGCACTCTGGAGCGAAGGCACGCCGGCTGCGCGGCTCGCCGAGCTCACTGCCGATACTGGGGATCCTGCCAAAGAACTTCCTTTGCGCCGCGACGTGCGCTCGCTGGGCATGCTGCTGGGACGCGTGCTTGTGGAGCAGGAAGGCGCGGGCTTCTTTGATGTTGTGGAACAACTGCGGCGGCTGCTGATCCAGCAGCGGGACCCATCTGCGGTATCCGGAACTTCTGATAGGAACAGCGCTGAACTCATGGCACGCGCCCGGGAAATCATCGGATCGCTAAGCGTGGAAGCCGCTTACCGGGTTACGAAAGCCTTCGCGATTTATTTCGAACTCACGAACCTGGCAGAGACCAACCATCGCAAACGAAGGCGGCGTGCCGCTCGCCTGGTTGCAGGCAAGACGACTGTGGATGGCTCGTTCCGGGGCACGCTGGTGCGATTGCTCGCAGCGGGAATCCCTGAGCCGGCCATTTTGGAAACTCTCAAGAAGATCAAAGTCACGCCGGTATTCACGGCTCATCCCACTGAAATTTCCCGTCATACCATCCGGCTAAAGCGACGACGAATTGCCGGATATCTGGAACATCTCGATCAGCTGCCGCTTTCCGATTTCGAGGCTCGCGAATATGAGTCGGCAATCCTGGCAGAGATCACCGCGCTGTGGCAGACCGATGAAGTGCGCCTGAACAAGCCAACGGTGCGCGATGAAATTCACATGGGGCTCGACTATTTCCCCATGGTCCTGTTTGAGGCACTGCCGCGTTTGATTGCGGAACTGGAAGAATCCCTGGGCGACGTTTATGGCGCAGGTGGTGCGATGCCGGTTCCGTTGTCGTTCGGTTCGTGGATTGGCGGCGATCGCGACGGCAATCCTTTTGTGACCGCTGAATCCACACGGGAAGCGCTCACCATGGCGCGGCACGTAATCATCGATCACTACATTGCGGAGACGCGACGACTAGTGGGACATCTCAGCATGTCCACGCGGCGCATTGCGGTGTCAGAAACATTTGCACGCCGAGTTCGCGAATACGAACAGAGGCTGGGAGAGGGGCACTCGCGGTGGAAGCAAATCACTGAGGCGGAACTTTACCGGCATTTCTTGGAATTTCTGATTGCGCGTTTGACTTTCAGCCGCAATTCCGCGGCGCATACGCTGGCTTACAAATCGGCGAATGAATATCAAGAGGACCTGCAACTGGTGCGCGAGAGTCTTTGCCATAACCACGGCGAGCGTTTGGCTGAATTAATTGCGCCACTGTTGCGCAAGGTGGAGATCTTTGGCTTTCATCTGCACGCGCTGGATATCCGGCAGCACGCGCGCATTATGGCGGAGACGCTTGCCGAGTTGTCATCGGCCGTTTCTCCTTCTGCAAAAGATGGAACGATCCCTCTCGGACTATCGAGCCAGTCGGTAGAACTGATGGAGACACTGCGCGCGATTGCGGACTTGAAGAAAACGCACGCCCCACGGGCGATCCGTCATTTCGTAATCAGCAATGCACAATCCGAGCAGGACATTTTTGCCGTCATTCGACTGGCGGCGCTGGCTGGGGTATCGCCTGCGGCCAGCGGTGGCGATCCCGGGCTTATGCCCGTGCCGCTATTTGAATCGATCGAAGCGCTGCGATCGTCCGCGGAAGTCATGCGCACCGTCTGGAAATCGACGGAGTACCAGCCCCTGCTTGACTCGTGGGGAAGAACGCACGAAGTCATGCTGGGGTACTCGGATTCGAACAAAGACGGCGGCATGCTCACCAGCACATGGGAACTCCACAAGGCACAACGCGATCTGCACGCGGCAGCGCGGGAATGCAACGTCAAGCTGCGCCTGTTTCATGGGCGAGGCGGGACAGTGGGGCGCGGTGGCGGCCCGACGCATGCGGCAATTCTGGCACAACCGCCCGGCGATTTTTCCGGAGAGATTCGGATCACGGAGCAAGGCGAGGTTCTGAGCTGGAAGTACGCGGATCCGGTGCTCGCGGAATGGAATCTCGAGATCATGATTGCTGCCTGTCTGGAGGCAATGCTGAAGCCGAACCAGATTGCGCCGGAAACCAGCGAGCGCTGGTCGGAGGCGATGGAAATCATGTCCGGAGATGCATTCGCGTTTTACCGGAAACATATCGCCGAAAATCCCGACGTGATTCCCTACTTCGAACAAGCGACTCCGGTGAACGAACTGGAGCATGCGCGAATCGGGTCGCGTCCGGCACGGCGCAGCCAGAGTCGCAGCCTCGAAGACCTGCGCGCGATCCCATGGGTGTTTGGTTGGATGCAGAGCCGGCATGCAGTGCCGGCATGGTTTGGGGTAGGTCACGCGCTGGAACGGTTTGCGGCGCGCGGCGAGGAGAAGACCGGGCTCTTGCAAGAGATGATGAATGGGTTTCCATTCTTTGCCGGGTTGATCCGCAGCGTGGAAATTGCGATGGCGAAAGCCGACTTCTCGATCGCGCGACTCTATGCGGATCTAGTCGAAGACGCCAGCATGCGCGAGCGTGTGTTTTCCATGTTGCAGGAGGAATTCGAGCGGACGCGCCGCATGATCCTGGCGGTAACGGGACAACGGGAATTGCTCGACAACAATGCCGTGCTGTCGCGCTCCGTGCGTCTGCGCAATCCTTATGTCGATCCTTTGAGCCTCATTCAAGTTGATCTCTTGCGGAGGAAGCGCGAAGGGGTGAACGAACCCACACTTGACTACGCCATTGGAGCGACGATGAACGGGATTGCAGCGGGCCTGCACAATACGGGATAAGCTCTAGGCTTTCAGTCTTCCGGCAGGATGCCGGCGCTATGTTTGGTTCGTTCTGCATCCAAGCTTTCAGGAGTGGTCGAAAAGCACGATAATGTCTCCCGGCATGAAATCGGCTATCCGTGGTCTCGCGATTCTGACCTTTGCTCTGCTTGTCAGCGGACTCTCGCTGGCGCAGACCCTAGCCCATCGTCTTATTCTCAAAGACGGCTCCTACCAATCCATTACCAAGTACGAGGTGAAGGGCGAGCGGGTGCGCTACTTCAGCGCCGAGCGTGGGGAGTGGGAAGAAGTTCCAAAGTCGCTGGTCGACTGGGATGCCACCGAAAAATATCAGCAAGGACTGACGACAGGTGCCGCGGCACCCGAAGCGGCCGAACTGGATAAGGAACTGGAAGCAGAGCGCAAGCTCGCGGAAGCACGCACGCCGGAAGTTGCGCCCGGACTGCGGCTTTCGGATGAAGGCGGCGTCTACCTTTTTGACACGTTCGAGAACCAACCACAGTTAGTCGAGATTCAGCAGGCGGGCAGCGACCTGAACCAGCATCTGAAGAAGAATATCCTGCGCTCCGCTGTCAACCCGCTGGCCGGAGCACGGCAGACGATTGAAATCCCTGAGGGCCACGCCAAAGTGCAGGCGCACACGGGCATGCCAGCGGTCTATGTAAATCTAGAAGTAGGAGCAGGCGCGCCGGGCTCGGCTGCCATTCCCGGAGACCCGCCGCCGTTGCCGGCGAACGACCGGTTCAAGATCATTCGAGTGCAGACCAAGGGCGGCAAGCGCGTCGCTGGCGCGGTCAAGACCACGGTCACTGGCAAAACCACAACAGACGAGCGGTTTGTGGCGACAACGATCACCACCATGACTGGCGGGTGGGCGAAGATCACTCCGGTGGAGCCGCTGGCAAACGGAGAGTACGCGGTCGCGGAGATGGTTGGGAAAGACTCGATGAACTTGTACGTTTGGGATTTTGGCGTAAACCCGAACGCCCCAGCGAATGCGTTCGCGTGGAAACCGGAGCCGACCGTACCAGCGAAGGACGACAAGCCCAGTGATCTGCAGAAGCGGGAGAAACAGTAGCGAAGAAATTGTTTTGACGAAAAGCCGGCTATTGCTGAAGACCTAATCCCGCAATCTAGAAAACTACTCGGCCCCTTCGATCACGCCACGCGAGGCGACCCCAATATTGTCGCGTGTCGTGTTCTTGACTACATACATCATTTCATCAGCCTGACGAATGATGTCATGCGGTGTCTGCGCATCGTGCGGAAATGTAGCCAAGCCCATGCTGGCCCGAACGGGCAGATTCAATCCTTGCTCAGTACAGAATGTCCCCGTGCGTAGCGATTCCTGTAAGCGCCGCGCCACGACTACAGCTTGATCTTTGCTGGTCTGCGGCAGAAGGACAACGAATTCATCTCCACCATAGCGGAAAGCGAAATCGATCAGCCGGAGCTGCGCCTTAATCAGATAGCCAATCTCGGCTAAGAGGCGACTGCCGACCAGATGTCCGTGCGTGTCATTGACCTGCTTGAAGTGATCGAGATCGATGAAGATTACGCTGAACTGGTAGCCGAAGCGGGCCGAGCGATAGACCTCGGTTTCGAGCGTCTTATAAAGATGGCGCGCATTGAACAAGCCGGTGCAATCGTCAGTGATGGTCGGTTCCTGAATTTTTTCGACCGAGCGCGCGTTTTCGATAGCGATGGCAGCGTAGTCGCTCAGCGCTTGCAGGAAGAACATTTCGTTTTCGCTGAGCCCGACGTTGGCGTTCACAAGCTGGATCACGC
>Ga0302321_100000213_pt1 | contig 51703 bp, 48 predicted proteins | sample Fen_T0_1_FD_202505 | JGI IMG/M metagenome (GOLD analysis project Ga0302321, IMG submission 202505) | Peat permafrost microbial communities from Stordalen Mire near Abisko, Sweden - Fen_T0_1 | ecosystem: Environmental > Terrestrial > Soil > Wetlands > Permafrost | place: Sweden: Abisko... | reverse complement strand
CCCAACGCTACTGGCTCACTTTTTCGCCTGATCGCGCCAAGCGACCGCTGATCTGGGAGTTGAGCCAAAAATTTGACGTGGTCTTCAACCTGCGCAGCGCCAACGTGACGGAGGAAGTGGGCATCATTGCCCTGGAGCTCACGGGGGAACCCAAGGTGATTGCGGCTGCGATCAAGTGGTTTCGCCGCCGGGGCGTGGAAGTGAATCCGATCGAGCTTAATGTGATCGCGAGTTGACCCCGTTGGCATTACCGCCGGCAGCGCATTTTTTTACAAATCATTTGACAACGGGAACAATTGCGTCATAATAACGACAATATAAATCGTTATTTAGTTTTGGTTTGTCAGTGTAAAATCGAAGCAGCGTAACGAAAGCGGTGCCCTTTTTAGAACAAGGGCTTTTATTTTGAACCAAACCACGACCACATCAGTTGCATATAGATTATGAGCCAAAACCTGCCTGCCGCGCCGGGGGAACGCAACGATGAAGCCAAATGGCTGGAGTTGGTCGCTCAGTATGTCAAATCCCTGCGCTTCGGCGTGGTGGAAATCGTGGTGCACGATTCGCGGGTGATACAAATCGAGAAGACGGAACGGGTGCGTTTGGACCAGGCGAACCACCGCCAGTAACGCATCCGTAAACCAAACCCAAAACTCTTAACAGGCGGCTGACCGGACCACCGGAAGTTCCCATGAAAACGAACCCTACCATCAATACCCATGCGGAACTGGATCTACAACTTTGCGGGCATGTTGCTCGTGGCCGGCGGCCTGGCGGCGCCAGTACGAGGCGCCGAAGCCACCCTGCTGAACGTCTCCTACGACGTCACGCGCGAATTTTACCAGGATTTCAACCAGGCGTTTGCCGCGCAATGGCAGGCGAAAACCGGTGACACCCTGACCATTAACCAATCCCACGGCGGTTCGAGCAAGCAGGCGCAGTCCGTGGTCAACGGCCTGGCGGCGGACGTGGTGACGATGAACCAGCCGCTGGATGTGGAGCTGTTGTTCACCAGCGGGAAACTTATTCCGCAGAACTGGGCGGAACGGCTGCCCAACCACAGTGTGCCTTACAATTCGACGATTGTTTTTGTGGTGCGCAAAGGTAATCCGAAGCACATCCGGACGTGGGAAGACCTCGTGCAGGCAAATGTTTCCGTGGTCATTCCGAATCCGAAAACTTCCGGCAACGGCCGCTACAGTTATCTGGCGGCGTGGGGACATGCGCTGAGAAAATCCGCCGGTGACGAGCAACGACCGCGTGAGTTGGTGGGGAAACTCTTCGCGAATGTTCCCGTGCTCGACACCGGCGGCCGCGGCGCGACGATCACGTTTGCCGGGCGAGGCATTGGGGACGTGCTGCTGACGTTTGAAAACGAGGCGGTGCAGGTGCGGAAAAATTTCCCGGGCGACGCCTTGGAGGTGGTCGTGCCGCCGGACAGCGTGCTGGCGGAAAACCCGGTGGCCTGGGTGGATCGCAATGTGGCCAAACACCACACCGGGGCCGTGGCGCAGGCGTACTTGAAATATCTCTACAGCGAGGCCGGACAGGAACTCGCGGCCAGGTATTATTTCCGGCCCACGAACCCGGCCATCCTCGCGAAATATCCGGGGCGTTTCCCGGCGCTGGAATTGTTCACCGTGGAGGCAATCGCGGGCGGCTGGAAACAGGCCCAGCAAAAGCATTTTTCGGACGGCGGCGTGTTTGACCAGCTTTACACGGCCAAATGATTTCCCTTGGAAACAATCCATTTCCCTGACTCCAAAATCCAACCAAACACTGACCAAAACCATGGAAGTAACCTCATGAAACACCAAACAACCTCCCAAAAAAATTCACGCCCGGCCAGCTTTGGCGGGGCCGCCTTGCTGGCCCTGAGCCTGGCGGTGGCGACTCCGGCCACGGCTCAAAACGAAGCTCCCACCAACCCGCCGCCAGCCTCCGGTCAAGCCATCAGCCGGGTGGAAGCCGCGCAGCAGGCGCAGGCGGAGACGCTCCAGAAACTGCTGGACCGGATCGGGCAGTTGGAAAAGCAAGGGGCGGAACAAAAGGCCGCCGCCCAGGCCCTGCAAAAGGCTTATGATGAACAACGCGAGGCGCATGCCGAACGGGAGCAAAAGCTCCAGGGCAAGATCACGGAACTGGAAGGCAAAGCCGGTTCTTTGGCCGGCAGCGGCACCGCGCAGCCCGCGGCTGATGCCCCCACCCCGCAGGCGTTGCAGCAGCAAATCCGCATCATCGAACGCAAAAATGAACTGGCGGCGGAAGCGGCCGACGCCAAGGCGAAGACGTCGCCCAAACTCACGGTGGGTGCGGGCGGGTTTGCCTTCAGCTCGGCGGACACGAACTTCGTGCTGAAAATCAAGGGCTTGATCCAAACGGATTACCGGGCGTTTTTTGATAATAATGCCCTGTTGGACGGCCATAACAGCTTTCTGCTGCGCCGCGCCCGGCCGATTATTGAGGGCACGGTCTTCAAGGATTTTGACTTTCAATTCGTGCCGGATTTCGGGGGGTCTTCGGTATCGATTTATGACGCGTGGCTGAATTACAAATACCGTCCGGAGTTGCAACTGAAGGCCGGGCGGTTCAAGGGACCGGTGGGGTTGGAAAACCTCCAGGCGGATGCGTCGTCGTCCTTCAATGAACGGGGCTTCCCCTCCAGCCTCGTGGCTTCGCGCAACATCGGCATCCAATTGTGGGGCGACCTCGCCGACGGCGTGGCCAGCTATGCGGCGGGCGTCTTCAACAACGCGGGCGATGCCCGCAATCCGAACAACAACGATTTCATTGACAACAAGGAGGTGGCGGGGCGCCTGTTCTTCCAACCTTTCAAGCAGACGGATATATCCGTGCTGCAAGGGCTGGGCTTCGGCGTGGGGGCCAGTTTCAGTCAGATCAATGGCAACGCGCTCGCGCTGCCGAACACCACGGGCGGCACGCTGTCCGGCTACACCACTTCCGGCCAGCAACAGTTCTTTGCCTACAATCCGGCGGCGGGCACGGTGGTGGGCGATGGCGCCCACTGGCGGCTGGCGCCGCAGGCCACCTATTATTACGGTCCGTTTGGACTGCTCGGCGAATACACCATTTCCGAACAGGGCGTTAAAAACGGCGTCCGGAAGGCGGACTTGCATAACACCGCGTGGCAGGTCTCCGCGCAATGGGTGCTGACGGGCGAAGCCGCCACGTTCGCAAGCCTCACTCCCGCGCACCCGTTTGATCTGCACAACGGCCAATGGGGCGCGTGGCAGCTCGTGGCCCGGTATGGCCAGTTGAACCTCGATGGAAAAGCCTTCCCGTTCTTTTCCGACCCGACCCTTTCGGCCCACGAAGCCGCTGGCTGGGCGGTTGGGATCAACTGGTGGCTCAACAAAAACATCCGCATCTTGACGAGCTTTGCGCACACGGACTTCTCCGGCGGCGGGACCTTCAACCCGGCCGTTGCCCGGACCTTGACGGCCCCGGCGACCGTGACGCATCAGAATGAAGACGTCGTGTTCACGCGCATCCAACTCGCCTTTTAGCCAAAGGAGACGGGCGTGGGTGGCGGATCTTCTCCGCTGCCCACGCCCAACCATCACCAACCAGAAAAATCATAAACATGAAAACAAACGTCACAGACAAATCCGACCTCCACCTCAACAATGCTGCGGGCTTTCGCGCCGCCGGGGTGCGCGCCAACTCGGTCAAGGCGCTGGAGCACCGCTATGAGCGCCGCAAAATTCGCGAACAATTGCGCCGGCTGGATTGGGCGCTCCATGACGAGGACTAAACCAAAGCCGGCATTATCTGTCCGGTTCGCGCCAGCCAGCCGGAACCTTGACCCCATCCATTTGAAATGAAACTCGCGCCAGAAATAACCCTGCCGGCTCCGCCCGAAAAGCCGTATGACCAGTTTGTGCCCGATCTGCTCGCCTCCTATGCGAATGTCGGCGGCTTAAACAACCGCGATTCGCACAACATGCCGTCCACGCGGGCGGTGGCGTATATCTGTCATGATCTGCTGCAACTCCTCTTTCCCGGCTTTCACGATGACGACGCCGTGCAGCACAGTTCGCTGGCCGAACTGACCAGCGCCCGCCTGGTCAAGCTGGCCAAACGACTGGAGGATCAGGTCCGTAAAAGCGTACGGATTGGCGATCCGAAGAAGCCCACCGGCCGGACCCCGCCCATCCTGCGCCAGTTTTTCAGCTCGCTGCCGGACGTGCGGGAATTGCTCCACACGGACATTGAAGCCGCCTACGAAGGCGATCCGGCCGCCCTGTATCACGAAGAAATCATTTTGTCCTATCCGGCGGTGGAGGCCATTGCCATTCAACGGCTGGCGCATGTCCTGTACCAGGCCGGCACGCCGATTCTGCCGCGCATGATGACGGAATGGGCGCACAGCCGCACGGGCATTGATATTCATCCCGGGGCGCGCATCGGTTCGCATTTTTTCATTGATCACGGCACCGGCGTGGTCATCGGCGAAACGTGCGTGATCGGCCAGCGCGTCAAGCTGTATCACGGGGTCACCCTCGGGGCGCGCAGCTTCGCCAAGGATGACGCGGGGCATGTCGTGAAAGGCGGCAAGCGGCATCCGAACGTGGAGGACAATGTGACGATTTATCCGAACTCGACCATTCTCGGCGGCGAAACGGTGGTCGGCGCGAACTCCACGATCGGCGCGAATGTGTTTCTCATGCACAGCGTGCCGCCGGATTCGCTGGTCATTTACGAGGAAAAGCAGCTCGTCATCCGCGACAAGTCCGCGCGCAAGCAAGCCGCCGCGCTGGACTGGATCATTTAAACTGCGCCAGTATTGACAAGCTGGCCGCAACATTTAGATTTGAAAAACAGCAGGCGACCACGCCACTGCCAATAAAACTAATCCCAGGTGCTGACCGGTCCACTGGAAGCTCCCATGAAATCGAAGGTGAATTCATGTCGTGTCCAGATGCCGGCAGCCGCTTGGAAAGTAATTTTCCCCGCTTTCGTTTGCTCACGTCCGTTGTTTCCACTTCGTTTCGCGGCGCTTACGGCGCTTGAACCAGCCGTTAACCATAACCAAACCACCACATGAGCAAAGAAAACGAAATTCACCTGAGTTTGAGTGCCGCCTCCGCGCGGAATCTCGCCACCGCCACCGTCACCGTTCCGCAATACACCGAAATCACCCCGCGCTGGCTGCACAAACTGCTGCCGTGGGTGGATGTGGATGGCGGCGTTTATCGCGTCAACCGCGTGGCCCAGGCCGCCAAGGGCCAGGCCGCCAATGAGTTTGGCGAAGGCAAGGTTGACTTGCTCACCGTGGACGGCGGCGAGCCGAAATTGCCGACCTCCTTCGTGGATTACGACCAGGACCCTCGCGAATATCATCTCAGCACCATTCAGACCGTGCTGCGCACGCATACCCGCGTGACCGATCTTTACAGCAACAAGATCGACCAACTCCGCGAGCAGATCCGCCTCACGGTCGAAGCCGTGAAGGAACGCGAGGAATGGGAGCTCATCAACCATCCCGATTTCGGCCTGCTCAAGGAAGTCGACGCCTCGCAAACGATCAAGACCCGCAAGGGCTCGCCGACACCGGATGATCTCGACGAACTGCTGGGTTTGGTCTGGAAAAAGCCGGCGTTTTTCCTCGCCCATCCCAAGGCGATTGTGGCCTTTGGCCGCGAATGCACCCGCCGGGGCGTGCCGCCGCCGACGGTGCATCTGTTTGGCACCCCCTTCATCACCTGGCGCGGCGTGCCGCTGATTCCGAGCAACAAGCTCGACGTGAAAAACAATGCCACCAGCATCCTGCTCCTGCGCGTGGGCGAAGCGGAGCAGGGCGTCGTCGGGCTCCAGAAAACCGGCGTCACCGGCGAAGTGGAGCCCGGCCTGTCCGTGCGCTACATGGGCACGAATGAAAACTCCATCGCGTCGCATCTCGTCACCCGCTATTTCTCCGCGAGCGTGCTGACCACGGATGCCATCGCCCGCCTGGATAACGTCGTGGTGAACAACTACCATGAGTATAACTGGAAATAACGGGTCGCCCGGACCGTCCCTGGCCGCGGGGCCGGAGGATTCCGGGCATTCCTGTCTCGTGACGAAATTGCTGGGCGAGGCGTTTTCAGAATTCTCCCGCTCGCGCAGCGGGGCCGCGCCGTCGTCGCCCGGCGTGGGCACCACGCCGCCCTCGCTGGAACAGGGGTTGGCGGTGGCTGGCGATGACCCGGTGTCGGCCCCCCCCGCGACCACGCCTTCGGCCCTGCCGCCGGTGCATCCCAACGCTTCGACGTCGGCGCCGGAAACATCCGAATCCTCGGAATCCGAAAAAACGCCGACCGGCGCCCACGCGCCCGAGTCCGGCGAGAGCTATGCCTATGGCGAACCGCGCTGCAACTATGCGCAGCCACCCGCCCGCGGCTGCCCGGACCAGCAATCCGCAAAATCAAATCCGCTCGCCGGCGGCGCCCCCGCCGAATCGGCCGCCACGCCGGAGTATTACTTTTTGCGCGGCGGGGAAGCTTCCGGCAAATCGCCGGCCGCCTTCCAGTCGTATCCCCACAACGCGGTGCCCGTGCCGAAGTTCGATATTGAAGGCGTGCGCCGCGATTTCCCCGCGCTGCACCAGCTCGTCAACGGCCGGCCGCTGGTCTGGCTCGACAATGCCGCCACCACGCACAAGCCGCAGGCGGTGATTGACGCCACCGCGCAATTCTATCGCCGCGACAATTCCAACATCCACCGCGCGGCGCACACGCTGGCGGCGCGGTCCACCGAACTGTTCGAGGCCGGCCGCGAAAAGGTCCGCCAGTTCCTCGGGGCGCCCGACGCGAAGGAAATCATCTTCGTGCGCGGCACCACGGAAGGCATCAACCTCGTCGCCCAAAGCTACGGCCGCAAAAACATCGGGCCGGGCGATGAGATCATCGTCAGCGAACTCGAGCATCACGCCAACATCGTGCCGTGGCAGTTGCTCGCCAGCCAGGTCGGCGCCACGCTGCGCGTCATTCCGATCAACGACCGGGGCGAATTGCGGCTCGAAGAATTTGTGAAACTGCTCGGGCCGAAAACGAAGTTCGTTTCCGTCGCGCACGTTTCCAATTCGCTCGGCACGATCAATCCCGTCGAGCAGATCATTGCCCTGGCCCACGCGCGCGGCGTGCCCGTGCTGGTGGATGGCGCGCAATCCACGCCCCATCTGCCGGTCAATGTGACCGCGCTGGACGCGGATTTTTACGTGTTCTCCGGCCACAAAATCTTTGCCCCGACCGGCATCGGCGCGGTTTATGGCAAGTCGGCGCTGCTGGCAGCCATGCCCCCATGGCAGGGCGGCGGACACATGATCAAGGATGTGCGCTTCGAGCAAACGGTGTATCAAAATGCACCGGAAAAATTCGAGGCCGGCACGCCCGATATTGCCGGCGTGGTCGGGCTCGGGGCGGCGATTGATTATTTGTTCAAGGTCGGCATTCCGGCGATTGCCGCCTACGAACACGCGCTGCTCGAATACGCGACGCCCGCACTGGCGACGATTCCCGGCCTGCGCCCCATCGGCACGGCCACGAACAAGGCCAGCGTCCTGTCCTTCGTCATTGCCGGCGTGCCGAACGAAGCGGTCGCGCGGCATTTGGACCAGCAGGGCATTGCCGTTCGCGCCGGTCATCATTGCGCGCAGCCGGCCATCCGCCATTTCGGGTTGGAGAGCAGCGTCCGCCCCTCGCTCGCATTTTACAACACGCGCGAGGAAGTGGACGCCCTGATCAACGCCTTGCGCTCGCTCAAGCGGAGCTAACCCGGCATCGTGATTGCCGTTGTAATACCAGATTATGGCCCGCTGCAACTGCAGCATCTCGTGCTGGATTACAACGGCACGCTGGCGCTCGATGGCCGGTTGTTGCCCCAGGTGGCAGGCGGGCTCCGCCGGCTGGCCAAAACGATGCAAATTCATGTGGTAACTGCCGATTCGTTCGGCGTGGCCGCGACGCAACTGGCCGGCTTGCCCCTGACGTTGAAGATCCTGCCGCCGGCGGCGCAGGCGGATGGCAAGCGCGACTTCGTCACCCAGTTGGGGCGGAAAACCGTGGTGGCCATCGGAAACGGCCGCAACGACCGGAAAATGCTGAAAGCCGCGGCGCTCGGAATTGCTGTGATCCAGCGCGAAGGCGCTGCGGCGGAAACCGTGGCGGCCGCCGATGTGGTTTCCAGCAGCATCCTGGAGGCATTGGATCTGCTTCAAAACCCCAAACGTCTGCTGGCCACCCTGCGTTCTTGAGCCGATTGAATTTATGAAAACCATCACTCCCCTTGAGCTGCAAAAACTGCTCGCCACCCAGCCTTCGGCGGCGGTGGTGGATGTCCGTACCCCCGTGGAGTTTGGCGAAGTCCATGTTCCCCAGGCGCGAAGCATTCCGCTGGATGAACTGCGGCCCGAGGCCCTGGCCCTGCCCAAAGATCAGCCGGTGTATCTCCTCTGCCGCAGCGGGCAACGGGCGACGAAAGCGGCGGAAAAATTAGCCCTGGCCGGCTACGCCCAACCCACGGTTGTGACCGGGGGCACGCTCGACTGGATCGCCGCCAATCTGCCGGTGACCCGCGGCACCACCAAGGTCATCAGCCTTGAGCGGCAGGTGCGCATCGCCGCCGGGGCGCTGGTTTTTACCGGCGTGCTGCTGGCCAGTTTCGTCAATTTTTATTTCATCTGGCTCTCCGGCTGCGTCGGTGCCGGCCTGGTCTTCGCCGGGATTAAGGATTTCTGCGGCATGGGCTTGTTGCTTGCAAAAATGCCGTGGAACAAAAGGAGTTCTTAGCGCATTGCTGGAAAGGATTTTGCTGGCCGGCCGGATGGGATTACTTCACAGCGCCGGATTACGCGGGAATTTGGCGAACGGCAGCCGCGCGCCACGGTATTGCGTCTGGTCGGCACGAATGGGCACCGGGGCCAGAAACAAAGAGGCCCCGCTGGCGGCAATCAAATCGTCCTGGTCAATGCCGTCGCCGCTGACGCCAATCGCGCCGATCAAAACCCCCGCGCGATAGAGCGGGAAGCCCCCGGGAAAGATGGTGATGCCGTTGGACAGATTCGGGTTCACGTTGGTCGCGGTGGTGAAGACTGCGCCATTCACGGGATTCGTCGCGAGCAACGGGCTCGGCGTGATGATGGAAAACCGTTCCTGCAGACCAAAGAACAATCCTGGCTGCGTGCCTTCAATACCCGGCGGATACAGGCTTTGGGCAAGGAAACCGACGGTGCGCGCGGAATAGGCGCGGTTGGTTGCCGAAAAGAAAACCGCTGTGCGCGCTTTCTGCACCGCCACATCCCAACTGAACCGCGTGGTGTTGGATGAGGTGCAAAAGGTGCCGAGGACGGTCGGTGGCACCCCATTGGAACTGGGATTGTTGACAACCGTGATGAATACTTCCGCGGCCTGGCCGCGTGGCAACCGGATGCCGGCACGCGTGGTGCGGCAGCGGTTGGCGGCGCTGGCGATGATGTTGGAAACTTCCGTGGCCGTCAGCCGGGGGATGCCGCCAGGCAACGGCACGGCGACCGGATCGGCGATGATGGGCTGGCGCAATTCACCGGTCTTGCCACCGAGGGTCAGGATGGGATACGGAAATGGCGCAGGTGCAGGAATGAGGCCATAAGGCAAAACAGCTTTCCCCGGCAGACTGCCAAACGGAATCACGGGCCCAAGGCTCGTGGTGCTTTCGACGTATTCAAAGCGGATGCCGTCACCGAAAACCCGGGAACCAAAAATGGCGGGGGCGGGTTGAAAGCCGGTTTGGCTGGCGAGCGCGACGTCTTCGGCGCTATCCGCACTGGCAATGACCGCCGGCGTTACCGCCACCGGCGAAACGCCGTTGCCCGCCACGCCAACGCCGCCGACCAGCCGGCTGTTTTTATATAGGGGCAGTCCGCCGGGAGTTCCGGCCATGCCACCGGTGAGCGGCAGCAATGGCGCGACCAGCGTGAGTCCGGGCGAACTGCTGTAGCTGAGGACACTGCCGGGAGCCTTGTATTTATTGATGTCGGAAAAGCCGAGCTGGGAAAAATTCACCCCCACAAGCGGGCCGGGCGGCTTGTTGGCGATGCCCGGCGGAAAATGCTGCTGGACAATGAAGCCGGCGGTGCGGGTGCTAAAGGCGTTGTTGTCGCTGCTCAGAAACGCCGCCGTGCCAGCCTTGGCAATGGCTTCCGCGACCAGCGGATCGGCGGAACCGAGGTTGGTATTCAGCGCCCAGACGCCCAGCACCCAGCCTTCGCGGTCGGTAACGGCAATGACGGCGTTGGTCTGGAGCGGTGCCGCGAGCGCAGCGGCCCGCGTGATGGCCTGGGCCACGACGGTTTGCACGTCGGTCAGCGTGAGTTGCGCGGCGGCGGGCCAGACCGCCAACCGGGCAAAAAGCAACAATTTAAAAATCCGTCTCACCACGCAACGATTATAAGCGCTTGCTTTCTGAAAATAAACAAATTCTCATGATGGCAATGCGCCGGACTGCACCCACAACGAAACGGTTTTCAGCCGGCCGGCTGGCTTTGGCCGGTCTGGTGGCCGGCGCGGTATCGGCGGGCATGGCGGAGGAGGCCATGAAACCGCACCAGGCGGTCACCACAAATACGCCGCCGGCCCCGCCGGAATTTTTCAATCCGGATCCCAACGCACTGCACCTGCCAGAACCACCCCCCACGGATTTTCGCTGGTCGCGACGGGTGGTGGTCAGCCCGAATTCCCAAGCGCCGAAAGCCCGGTTCAATCCTGATCCCGGCGCGTGCCTGATCAAGCCGACGAATGCTCCGGCGGCGCTGTTTCATGAGCCGGCGGCTCCGCCGGAGTTCACGCCGCCCGCGATTCCAGCGGATCAAACCCTGCCGCGCCAAGATGTGCGTTTGGGCGAACTCGCCCCGCCGCCCGCGCCCGCCCGGCGCAGCTTTGGTTCGGAGCCGCTGACAAACGGGCTGGAGCTGCCGCGCCGCGACGTACGGCGCGAGGTGAAAATCAACCAAGATTTTCGCACGCCGGAATATTCGCTGCGAAAATTTGATTATCCGACGAACACGACGCCGAAGCCCGACCGCTGGCGCATCGGTTTCGTGCCCTGGAAGCGCTACACGAGCGGCGTCATCGAGCAGCCTTACGAGACGCCTGAGCCGATGCTCTGGCATCCCTACAAGCAAAGCGTGCTGAAGGGAGATGTTCCCATCATGGGGCAGGATATTTTCCTCAACCTGACGGCGGCATCGGATACGGTGACGGAAATCAAGCGCGTGCCGACGGCCAGCGGCGTGAGCGGCGCGGTGCCGGGCGGCTATGAATTCTATGGTCAGGGTGAACAGATCAGCCTCCAGAACAATCTGGCTTTCACGATGAATTTGTTCCAGGGCGAGACGACGTTCCGGCCCGTGGACTGGGCAATTAAAATCGAGCCGGTGTTCAACGTGAACCATCTCGACGCCCGGGAAACCGGCGTGGTCTCGCCCAATCCGCGCGGGCCGCTCGGCGTGGGCAACAACGCGCCGCCACCGCCCAATGGCGGCGTGGAAAATCCCGGCGACGTTGGCGGCCTGCTGAATGGCCAGACCGGGCCGGCCGGCAGCTATCGCTCGACCGGGCACACGGAGCGAACGAAGACGTTTTTCGCGTTGCAACAGGCGTTCGCCGAGGTGCATCTGGCAGATTTGTCGGACAACTATGATTTTGCCGCGCTGCGCGCGGGCAATCAGCCATTCAACGCGGACTTTCGCGGTTTTATTTTCAACGACATCAATTCGGGTGTCCGGTTTTTCGGCAACTGGAACAACAACCTTTACCAATACAACCTGGCCGTGTTTGACCTGCGCGAGAAGGACACGGACTCGCAGTTAAACACCTTCAAGGCGCGCAACCAGGACGTGTTCATCGCCAATCTATACAAGCAGGATTTCATCTGGCCTGGCTATACGGCGGAATGGAGCGTCCTCGCGAACATGGACCACGGCGGCACCCACTACGACGAGAACGGCAATCTTGTCCGTCCCGAACCCATCGGCACAGTGAAGCCCCATGATCTGACGGTCGGCTACCTTGGCTGGGGCGGCGACGGCCACATTGGCGCGCTGAACATCTCGCACCAATTTTACCAGGCCTTTGGGCGCGATGAATTCAACAACCTCGCCGGTCGCGCCGTAGACATCAATGCCCAGATGGCCGCGCTCGAAATCTCCTTCGACCACGACTGGGTGCGTTACAAGGCATCCGCCTTTTACGCCTCGGGCGATGGCAACACGACGGATGGCACCGCGCGCGGCTTTGACACCATTGTGGACAATCCGAATTTCTCCGGCGGCCCGTTCAGCTTCTGGTCGCGGCAGGGTTTTAATCTCGGCGGCACCATGGTGAACCTGAAAACCCCGGGCAGCCTGACCCCGAATCTGCGCACGAGCAAAACCGAGGGGCAGGCGAACTTCGTGAATCCGGGCGTTGTTATTTTCGGCGCCGGCCTGGAATTGGAGTTCACCCCGAAGCTGCGTTCATTCATCAATGCGAATTACATTCTGCTCGCCCAGACCGAGCCGGTTCAAACCGCGCTGCTCACCTCAAAACAAAGCAACGACATCGGCTGGGACTTGAGCCTTGGGTTCCAGTATCGCCCGTTTCTCACGGACAACATCATCGTGTCCGCCGGCTTCGGCGTGCTGCTGCCGGGCCAGGGATATCGCGACATTTACCAGAGCAACTCCTCGACCGTGCCCGGCTTTGACAATAACAATGCCGGCAACTCGAATGATTTTCCTTACAGCGGCGTAATTGCGGTGACCTTTACTTACTAGGCATGAAAACCATTTCACTTGTGCCCCGCCGAATGGCCGCGCTGGCCGTGGCCGGCTGGCTCGCGGCCGGCCTGGCATTGTTTGCCCAGAGCGACGGCTCGGGCCCGGAAATTTCCGTTCCGAAAAGTCCACCAGCCGACACCTCGTACCCGCTGCCGACGCCAAACTGGGTGGACCAGCCGCCGGCCGCCGCCGACAAAAAATCGCGCGGCTGCCTGGAATGCCATGCGGGCAGCGAGCCGATGCACGCCTCAAAAAACGTGGTGCTGGGCTGCACGGATTGCCACGGCGGCAATCCCACGCCGGGCCTCAAGCAGACGCAGGCGCATGTCGCGCCGCGCAATCCGGTTTTCTGGGAAAGCTCCGCCAATCCGAACGATTCCACGGTGCTGCTGAATCATGAGTCACCCGAGTTCATTCAGTTTGTGAATCCGGGCGACTTGCGGGTCGCGGAAAAAACCTGTGCGCCGTGCCATGCGGAGATTGTGAATAATGTCGGCCATAGCATGATGCGGCACGGGGCGATGTTGTGGGGAGCGGCGCTTTACAACAACGGCGCGTATCCGGACAAAAATTACCGCTTCGGCCAGGCTTACGGGGCTGACGGCGTGCCGCTGCGATTGGAGAGTCCCGTGCCCGTCACCGCGGAAATGACGGATCGGTGGGGCATGTTGCCGTTCCTTGATCCGCTGCCGCGATTTGCGGTCAGTCAGCCGAGCAATCTTCTCCGCATCTTCGAGCGCGGCGGGGAAAAGCAGCTGCAACTCGGCAGCCCGGATCCGTTTGAGCCGCCGGGCAAGCCGCTGCGCCGCTTGAGCGAACGCGGGCTGGGCACATTGAACCGGATCGATCCGGTCTATCTGAATTTACAGAAAACGCGGCTGCATGATCCGCTGCTGGATTTCATGGGCTCGAACAATCATCCGGGTGATTACCGCAGCAGCGGCTGCACGGCCTGCCATGTCGTTTACGCGAACGACCGTTCGCCGTCGCATTCCGGCTGGTATGCCAAATATGGCAACCAGGGTTTGAGCTTCACGGCCGACAAAGCCATTCGCAAGGATGAGCGCGGCCACCCCATCAAGCACCAGTTCACCCGCGCCATCCCGACGAGCCAGTGCATGAACTGCCACATGCACCAGGGCAATCTGTTTGTGAATCCGTATCTCGGCTACACGTGGTGGGATCAGGAGAGCGACGGCGAATTCATGTATCCGGCGCAACAAAAAAATCCGACGCCGGAGGAACTCGTCCGTTCCATCCGCGACAATCCCGAAGCGGCCGCCGCGCGTGGTCTGTGGGGCGATCTGGATTTCCTGGAAAAGGTTTCCGAATTGAATCCGAAGCTGAAAGAGACGCAGTTCGCCGACTACCACGGCCACGGCTGGATTTTTCGCGCCGTGTTCAAGCATGACCGGGCCGGCAATCTGCGCGACCGGGAGGAGCAGATTATTCCGCATGACGACCCGCAGAAATTTGCAAAGGCCATTCACTTGAAAGACGAGCATCTGGCGCATGGGATGCAGTGCGCCGACTGCCATTTCGACCTGGACGTCCATGGCAACGGACTGCTTTACGGCGAACCGCGCGCCACGACGACGATTGAGTGCATTGACTGCCACGGCACGATTCAGCAACGGCCCACGCTCCTGACCAGCGGCAATGGCGGCCTGTGGACGGGATCAAACATCGCCAACGTGGACTTGCGGACCAATAACACGGCGTATGGCCCGCGCTTTTTCTGGCAGGGCAAGAAGTTATTCCAACGTTCGACCATGGCCCCGGACCTGATTTGGGAAGTGCCGCAGACGATCGACACGATTGATCCGCGGTCGGCTCACTACAACGCGAAGTCGGCGTATGCGAAAACGCTCGGGCGGGATGGGAGGAATTGGGGCAGTGTTCCGGACTCAGAATGCAAACGCAACCTCGCGCACGACAACTCCAACATCAGTTGCCAGGTCTGCCATTCCTCGTGGGCAACGTCATGCTTCGGCTGCCACCTGCCCATGCGCGCGAATCAGCGCGTGCCCGCCAACAAATTCGAAGGCACCACCACGCGCAATCTCACCAGCTACAACCCCCAAGTGGTGCGGGACGACGTGTTCCAGCTCGGCGTGGATGCCAGCTACAAGAGCAACCGCCTCGCCGTGCTGCGTTCCTCCAGCGCGGTCATCGTCAGTTCGCAGACGGGCAACCGCGAATGGGTGTATTCGCAGCAACAGACCATCAGCGCCGAGGGTTACAGCGGGCAGGCTTACAATCCGCATCTGCCGCACACCACCAGCGGCAAGGGCACAACGAAAAATTGCGAGGACTGCCACATTTCCAAGGCGAATGACAACAACGCCTGGCTGGCCTCACTGCTTGGCTTCGGCACCGGCACGGTGAATTTCTTTGGCCGCTACGTCTACGTTGGCGAAGGGCGGGGCGGACTCGATGCGGTCATCTGCACCGAGCAGGACGAGCCGCAGGCCGTGCTGGGCAGCCATCTGCACCGGCTCGCGTATCCCGACAATTTTAAAAAATTCACCGAAGCAGACCACGGCATTCTGCCCGAAGCCGAACACAAAGCGGCCCATGAAATTCTCGACCTCACCGTGCGCGGCGAATATCTCTACACCGCGAACGGCGCGGACGGCTTTGAAGTGTTCGACGTGGCCAACATTGACCAGAAAGGCTTCTCCGAGCGCATTGCCACCGCGCCGGTTTCGCCGCTGGGGCAGCGCACTTACGTCCGCACAAAATACGCCACCAGCGTCACGCTGCCCAGCACGCTCGGCGTGGATCCGCTGCGCTCGCGCCGGCCAGAAAACAAAGAGCAGGCCGTGAGTCCGCTTTACGCGTGGGTTTTTATCACCGACCGCGAAGAAGGGTTGGTGATGACCACGGTCGGGACGTTGCTGGATGGCAATCCAGACAACAACTTTTTCGACCAGGAAAAGATCTTCCGCTTCAACCCGGATGGCAAACTCTCCGGCGCGCTGCACAGTTTCATGGCCGGAACCAATCTTTACGTGGTCGGCAAAAACGGCCTGTTCGTCGTCGGACTGCGCAACGATGCGCTGGCAGCGCCAATGCTGGCGGGCGAAACAACCGCCGGCCTGAACCACCCGCGCGCGGTCGGCGTGCAGTTCCGTTACGCGTTTGTGACCGACGACGATGGGTTCAAGGTGCTCGACATCACCGAGCCGACGAAGCCAAAGCTGGTTCCCGGCGCGTTGGTGCCGTTGAAACATGCGCAGCGGTTCTATCTCGCGCGCACTTATGCCTACGTGGCCGACGGCGCGGACGGACTGGCGATCATTGATATTTCCAACCCTGAAAAACCAAACCTCGAGCGGATCTATAACGCGGAGGGAAAATTAAACGACACGCGCGCCGTGCAAATCGGCTCGGTCAACGCCTCCGAATTCGCTTTTGTTGCCGACGGAAAGAATGGCCTGCAGATTTTGCAGCTGATTTCGCCGGAAAATGTTCCCGGCCACATGGGTTTCAGCCCGGTGCCGAATCCCAAGCTCATTGCCCGCTACCCGACCAAGTCGCCCGCCGTGGCCGTCGGTCGCGGGCTCGACCGGGACCGGGTGGTGGATGAAAGCGGCAACCAAACCGTGGTTTTCGGGCGGAAAGGTTCCCGGCCATTCAATCTTGCCGAGATGAAAAAACTCTACGAGCGCGACGGCAAAGTATATTCCGTCGAAAATGTGTTCACACGTGATGGCAAACTGGTCACCGGGTCCGGCGAAGAATTGAAACCGTCGGGGGAATTTCAGCCGGGCGAAACCAAAGCGGATTTGCCGCCGCCAAAGAACGAACGCCTGATGCGGCGGGGCCAATGAAAACCCCCGCTTCCATACTTGCAGGCCCGGCGAAGTTCCTCCGCCCCCGGACGAAAGCCAGCGGCCGGTGCGCGCCAATAATTCTGTGCTCGCTGCTGCTTGGCGCCCGGCTCCTGCCGCTGCACGCGCAGGACGCCGTGAGGACGCTGGCCGGGCAGGCGCTCGTCAGCGGGGCGACGAACGGGATCGGTACGAGCGCCACTTTCAGCGACCCGGCGGCGATTGTCGCCGATGCGGGCGGAAATTTTTTTGTGGCCGACTCGCGCAATCATGCGATCCGCAAAATCACGACGAACGGCGTGGTCACCACTTTCGCCGGGCAACTTGGCATCGCTGGCACGGCAAACGGAACGGGCACCGGCGCGCAGTTCAATTTGCCGTGCGGACTCGCGTTTGACCAGGGCGGCAATTTATACGTCAGCGACACGGGCAACAATACGGTTCGAAAGATCACGCCCAACGGGGTGGTAACGACTTCTGCGGGCGTCGCCGGTGCCGGTGGCTTTGAAGACGGTGCGGCCGGTGGCGCGCTGTTCAATTCGCCGCTGGGCATTGCCGTCCGGACCAACGGGGACGTTTTTGTCGCGGATAGCGGCAATCATTGTCTCCGCAAAATTTCCGGCAGCGTGGTCTCGACGTTTGCCGGCAGCCCGCAAGCCTGGGGCAGTGTTGACAGCAGCGGCACGAACGCCTCGTTCAACTCGCCCTGCGGTCTGGCATTGGATGCGCAGGGCAACTTGTTTGTGTGCGATGCCAACAACAACACGCTCCGCAAAATCAGCGCGAACGGCACGGTGACTACTTTTGCCGGGGCGGCGGGCCAGGACGGCGCGGCCGACGGCAATTTGAGCACGGCCCGTTTCCGGAGTCCTGCAGAACTGGCATTCGACCAGCGCGGGAACCTTTTTGTCGCGGATTCATTTAACCAGACGATCCGCAAGATTTCGCCGGACGGCCGGGTCACCACCGTCAGCGGCGCGGCGGGAATTTCCGGTACCAACAGCGGGGTGAACGGCGGCGGAAGATTTTTCAATCCCTACGGTATCGCGGTAGCCGCCGACGGCTCGCTGGTCGTGGCGGACGCTTACAACGAGCTGGTGCGCGTCGTCCTTGTCCCCTTCCAGCTGTCGCTGCAAATCGCCAGCCCGGCGCACACGGCAACCATTTCGTGGGAGGCAGTCGTCGGGAAAACCTATCAGGTGCAGTTCAAGACCGATTTGGCGGCGCCGTGGATGAATCTCGGTTCTGCCCTGACCGCGGAGGATTTCAGTTTGAGCGCGACGGATACCACCACCGCCGGCAGCCAGCAGCGGGTTTACCGGGTGCTGGTCCTGCCGTAAGCGACGGCTTGGAGCCCGGCGGCATTCTCAACTTGGCGGTGGCGGGCCGACTTCAGAGCGGGGCCTGCTGCTTCGCACGGGTAACGGCCGCTCACTTCGCATCCATCTTCCAAATGCCCTGCCAACCGGCAGGCGGATGGGCCTGTAGTTCCAAACACCGGACCGACAGGACTTTGCCCGGCCCGTCGGAAAACTCCTGGACCAATGCCGCAAACAGCGTTTGCGCTTCAGCGAAGCGGCCCGCATGGTATTCATCGAACGCAGTTCGGTAGCGCGCACACACCGCCGAAAAATTCGGCGGCGTGCAGGGGTTCTCGCACTCGAACAATTCCACCGGTTCGCTCTTGCCCTTGACGATGACGCGGTCTACCAGCCGGCGCGGACCTTGCGTGCTGAACTGTGCGAAGGCGGCGCGTGTCACCAACATGCGGGTTCCGTAGTATTTCGTAAGCGCTTCCACGCGCGCCGCTTCATTCACGGTGTCCCCCACCAGACCGTAATCCAGCCGGAGGGCCGAGCCCTTGTTGCCCACCAGCACGTGACCACTGTGCAACGCCACGCCATACCCAAACAGGAGTTGCACCTCCGGCGACAGCGCAAGCCGCAGGTCTTCCATCGCCCGGATCAATTTCAGCGCGGCGCGGTGGGCCCGGTCGGCGGCGTCCGGCTGCGATTGCGGCGCCCCCCAATAACTTAAAAACTGGTCGCCCAGGAAATGTTCCAGATTGCCTTCCTCGGCCATGATGGCATTGGTCTGCGCTTCAAAAACCTTGTTTAGCAACTCAAACATGCCCTTGGGACCGAGCATCTCGGCGAGCGGCGTGGAATTGCGCAGGTCAGTCAGCAGCAGCACCACCTCAGCGCGGCGCGGTTGCATGGAACCGGGATCGGCCAGCACGACGTCCAGCACGCGCGGCGAAAAATACAGTCCCATCGTGTGTTTCAATTTCATGCGCTCCAGCCGCTCCAAAACAAAATCGTAAGCGAGCACCACCACGCCGCAGATCAACAACACCAACGTGGGCGGCACCATGGGCATGATCGCTTGAAAGTGCGGCGCCTGGATCAAGATTTTGTAAGTCACCAACCAATAGCCGGACACGAGGGCGACAATCACCAGCAGCCGGCGGAACGGTTGCGAGATCCATTGGCACAGCCCGGCGGCGATGACGCCAGCCAGCGAGATCAGAAGCAGACAAACGACCAAGGGCGGTTCATTGAGGAATTCACCGTGCAACGCCGCATTGATGATCTGGAGATGAATTTCCGGGCCGGCCATCGCTTTGGGATCATTAAAGGGCGTGTTGTGCTTGTCTTGAAATACTTCCGCCATCGGGCCGAGGAGCACAATCTTGTCTTTAAAATCCTTTCCATTGGCGTATGTATTCTCCCAAAGCTTGGGCGAAAGCACATACCCGACGGGAATCGCCTGATAGGTGTCGCCGGCTCCGGGGGCGCAGGTGTAACGGAAAATCCGCGCGTCAAACCCGGACGGAATAAGATCGGGGCGGCCATATTTGCGCAGCGCCCGCGCGGCGAGCGATTCCAGCACCGTTTCCGATGAGACAATGTCGCCGACCAGGCCCCCGTTTTTCCGGTAACACGCCCGGCGCAAGGTGTCGTCACCATCTGGCCAGACGTTGACGTAACCGAGCCGGTCATCTTCCACGGGAGAATTCGTGCCGGCCGGGGCCACGACGCTGTTATACGGAAACTGGAGTTCAGCAACGCTTCCACGATCGGTCGCCGTCATGCTGATGTTGTAGCCGATCACGACGCGATCCCGGTATTTCTCCAGCGCCCGGCGAAGTTCTTCATCGCCATCCCCCGGGGTGGCAAACACCAAGTCAAACACGATGACTTTCGCCCCGGCATCCGCCAGTTTTTCAATCAGCCGGGCCCAGACCGCGCGCGACCAGGGGAAATTGTTCTGCAAATGCCGGAGCACCGGCTCACGCTGAAGCTCCGCCTCACTGAAATCCGACAGGTAAATCGGTTTATCAATGCCGATCAACCTCAACTGGTCGTCCACCGGTGTTTTACGGCCCAGCCGGGTCTGCCAGTCCTGCGCGGAAAGTTCCAATTGCTGCAACGGCACAAACCCGCGCTGCCACAAGCAAAGCACCACCAGGGTAACGGCGGCGCAAATGGCCGGGACGACAAGCGACCGTTTGGCATCGGGTTTCATTTTAGGTTTCGGTGGCAAAGGCTGCCGCAGGTTATTCGTTGGGGAAAGGGTTGACAATCTATTAGAAGTGGTACTGTTTATGAGTAAGCGGCTTATTCATCGCCCATGCAAAAAATCATTCTTCTGGCCGGACTGGTTTTCCTCCCGCGCCTGGCGGCACTGGTCGTCACGCCGCTGACGGAGAGCATGTTCACAGAAATCATCCGCGAGGCCAGGGTCGTGTCGGCGGCGGACAAGCGCATTGTCACCCCCCAAACCAACATGATTTTCCATGCGCCGGACCGGGTGCGGACGGGCGTGGCGTCACGCGTCGAAATGACCGCCCCGGATAGAACCATCACGCGCATTGGCGCGAACACGGTGTTCACCTTTGAAACCGGCGGCCGCGATCTCGTGCTGGAAAAAGGCAGCCTGTTGTTTCATTCCCCGGCCGGCGTGGGCGGCGGCACCATTCGCTACCGCGGCACGGCCGCCGCCGTGCTGGGCACCACCATGATTTGCGCCGTGCTGCCCGATGGCAGTTTCAAAGTGATGGACTTGGAAGGCGAAGTCAAAGTGACCTTGAAACAAGGCGCATTTATAGTCCTGCAAGCCGGCCAGATGGTGGTGATTCCCGAGGGTGGCACGGGCTTCCACGACCGCGAGGTGTTCAGCATTGAACGGGTGGTTGCCCGGCTGTTGCTGGTGGTCGGTTTTTCCCAGCCATTGTCCTCCCTGCCGCTCGTGCAGGCGGCGATAGCCGCGCAAAACCTGGAAATTGCCGGCGGAACTTTGAAATCCCTGATCAGCTTCAACCAGGCCGTTTTTGGTTTGGACATTGTCTTTCGAAACACGGATCCCAGCCTCCCGCATTACCATGCAACGCCTGACGACACCATGAACTTCGTTTCGCCAATCCGTCCGGGCGAGGGCTGGCCAGTGTATTATTGAAATGCTTTTAATCGACGCCCCATATTTCCGGGCATTTTAAATTATTACCACCATGAAAAAATCATTTCTTTCGACGGCCTTACTAATCGGCCTGACGCTGCCGCTGATCGCGGCCCCATTGACAGAAAGCACCTTCACCGAAATCGTCAAGGACGTGAAAGTGGTTGCCAGCGCGGACCGATCCGCCCAGCCCGCTCAATTGAATAATTTATTAAAAGCCCCCGACCGGGTCCGCACCGGGCCAGACTCGCGGGCGGAATTGACGTCGGCAGACAAAACCATCACCCGCGTCGGGGCCAACACGGTATTCGCCTACTCGGACAGCGGGCGCACGGTGAACCTGGAGCAAGGCAACCTGCTCTTTCACGCGCCCAAAGGCCTGGGCGGCGGCACCATCAAATCCGGGGGCGCGGCGGCGGCGGTGCTGGGCACGACGTTGATTGTGTCGGCCACCCCCGCCGGCGGGTTCAAAGTAATTTTGCTGGAGGGCAAAGGCAAAGTAACCTTGCCAAACGGACAGTCGGTGACGCTCACCGCCGGGCAGGAAGTGTTGGTACTGCCGGGCGGAACGAAATTCAGCTCCGTGCTGGACATTAATTTGAACAAGCTCGTGGAAGGTTCCCTTTTGGTGAATGGTTTTTCGCACGAGTTGTCTTCGCTGCCCCTGATCGCGGCGGCCATTCAGGCTCAAGATTCCCACCTCAAATCGGGCAAGTCCGTGGACACCGGCCTGCCGCCGGAATTCTTCCTGCCGCCAGCGCCGCCGGGGAACGGCCTGACCGGGCTGGATCCCGGTACCTATCAAACGGCCGTGCATCCGCCGCTTTCGATCGCACAGTTTGAAAGCTTGCATGGCCCCCCCGTCGGCGGCAACCAGAATGCCAGCCTTGGCGGAACGGGTGGCCGCGGAGTCATTACTTTCCAAAACAGCAAGTGAATATCAATAATACTCGCATCGTGGCGGCGGCCCTGTTTGCTACGGCCGTGCCCGCCCTGGCCCAAATGCCGAACGCCAGCCAGCAGGTAGATGCCATCCAGCAGCGCCGGCAACTGGAGCCAACCGCGCCATGGTCCCCCGATACCAATGGCGTGCCGGAGCTTTACGCAGGTGAATCCAGTGATCTCGGGCCCCAATCCGTCCTCCAGCTCAAGCATCGCCGCCAGCTCATTGAAGCCTTTGCCGACGTGCAGTATTTTTACACGGACAACATGTTCTTGGCGAATCAAGGCAAGCAAGGCGCGGACGTGCTGGTCAGCACCGTGCAGGCGGCACTGGCCCCTTCGCCATATCAATTGAGCGATGGATTCCTGTCACCGCGCGTGGGTTATCAGCACCAGTGGTTTGCTTACGGCCTGGCCGGTTCCCAGGAAGTTTTCGCCCAAATCATAAATCCTCCCCTCGCAAAAAACGTCGGCTTGGACTATTTCGATTTCAACGCCCAGACGTTTTTTGCCGACGTCGCGTGGAGCCGGCAACACTGGACGTTTGCCGTCGGCGGCGATTTCCGTCAACTCATGGATTCGGAAGGCTACCGCGAGTTTTATCAGGAATACGTCCCCCACTGGTCGGTTCGCCGTGATTTTGCCACCAGCCAAAACACGGCCTTGTCCCTGGCTTACGAGGGCGATTACCGGCTGACCGACTCGCAGTATGTGCCGCCGGCCACCGGGGGAAACTATAACGACCGCACTGACCACAGCCTGAGCCTCGCCGGCAGTTGGCGCCTGTGCCGCCACGTGATTTTGCAGCCGTCCTACCGCTTCCAATTCACGCATTTCACCCGCACCGACCGCAGTGATTTTCTCCACACCATCGGCCTGACGCTATATTGCCCGATTACGGACAATCTCACCGTCCGCGCCTATGTTGCCTACGACAATGTGAAAACGGACGGAGCCTATGTGCAGAGCTACCAGAAGCTGGATGCCGGCGGCGGGCTGAACCTTACCGTCCGGTTTTAAGGGGAATACTCGCCGCGCCGCCAGAAATTCCGATGACGTCTGCCCCCTGGCCGACCACTTACTTGGGCCGGTGGTAAGTGTGGCATTCCGCGCAGGCATCGGCCACGCCCCCGTGCGGGCTGTGACAAACCGTGCAAACTTCCCTGCCGGGCAGCAAAACATCCGCCGTGCTTTGGCTATGCACGGCGTCGTGGCATTGTGTGCAGGCCATGCCCGCGTGCTTTGCATGATTGAATTTTGCCCGCGTCAGCCAGCGTTCCGGCAGTACCGGTCTGAAGATTTGCGGCGCACCGGCGGCGGTGGGTTTCACTTCGTGGCAATAAGCGCAGCCGGGAAAAATAGCCCGGGTTGCGCCCTTTAACGTTCCCATCTGCGTCTCCGGACCCAACGTTGCCGAGCTGAAGAAAATCCGCCGCTCCAAATCCTCACCGCTGCCAAACTGCGTTCGCAGGGCCGCCAATTTTTGCGACACAAAGGCATCCGCCGCCGCCGGATTCGTGGCCAGGTTCAAATACTGCTTCGGCAAACTCCGCAGAAACGCGGAAACAAAGTCTGCGCTGCCGTGGGGCAAGGTTAGTTGCGGGGTCTCCGGGTCAAACTGTAACGCATGACACACCCGGCAATTTTTCTCAAAAACGACCGGCTTCATGAAGGCGCCCGCCGCATCCGGCTGATGGCAAAAGGTGCAATCCAGCCTGGTCCCGCCAGGCAGTTTTGGAATGGTGGCCCGGGTCAGGTGCAACTCGTGATTAAATTTCAAGGTGTCCCGGTCAGGCCATGGCTCGGTGATAAAACGAAATTGAGGATGATCATCGGCAAAATGATGGATCACTGCTGCGGCCGAACCCTGAAACCCTCCTGCCGCCGCCAGCTTGCCCGCGCTGCCGTGGCAGAAATTACAGTTGGCATCCGTCGTGGCCGCCAGCCCGGCCCCCTGATGTTCGGCATGACAAAATGCGCAGGACATCGCCGGGGCATTCGGCTGATGAAAATTTCTGGTGGGATGACATTTCAGACAGGATTCATCAATCACCGTCGGTTCGGCGGGCCTGGCGGTGGCGAGTTTGACCAACTCCAACATTCCCGGCTCCGCTCGCAATGCGGCGGTCACCATGCCATTCGGCCCGGAATTCCCGGCGACGTGACAGGCCCCGCAACCCTGGCTTAAATGATTCGTGGTTGCCAACATGGCAAACGCGTCCCCGGAATGCACCTTTGAAAGTTCGCCGGGACTGATGAAGCGATTCCGCCATGGCGGATTGCCGAGCGTGACCAGGAGCAGACCGAACGAGACCGCGATGACCGCGAGCGTCGCCCGTCCGCGCCAGACCCGCAGCGTGGGCTCGGGCGAACATCTGGCAATGGGACGGCCACAGCTGCCGTCCGGCAGCGGGCCGGATTCACACGCCTCGCCGGGGCGGGTGCAACGCCAGCGGCCTTTCGTCTCACCCGGCTTCGTTTCCAGCGCCGGCTTGCACTCGGCCGTCGCCCGGCAGCGGCCTTTGGCATCCGGGCCAAGGCGACACGCCTTGCCCTCGCCAGCGTGCCCGCAAGTCCAGTTCTGGTTGGGGCGCGCATAATTCTGCGCGTCGAACTCCGGGGCTGGCAAAGGCCCGCTCATCGCGCCCCTCCTGAAAATCCAAAGACCAAAACGATGTGCAACCCGGTGAAGACCAGCAGGCCGTAGGTCAGCGGAATATGCACGAACAGCCACAATCGCAGCGCAAGCTGCAAGGCGCGGTGATAATCAAGTCCGTCCTTCTGCCGGATGAGCGCCGCCAGCCGATCAAGCTTGTCCCGTTCCCCTTCACTGGCAAAGCGCCGCAGCTCCTCCAGCCCGGCGAGCAAGGTGCTGACCGGCCGGCGGGACTCCGCCAGATGCAACCAGAAATGTTTTGGGCCGGAGAAAAATGCGGCGAGCCGTTGCGCGTAAAATTCCGCGATAAAAAGGGACTTTGCCTCGGTTCCCAGCGCCAGATTTTCCGCCGCGATTTGAAGCCCGTGACGTTGCGCGGCAATTTTTTCAAAAATGACTTCCCCCCCGCGTGTCGCCAGCCGCCTTGGCAGCACCCGGCTGAAAAACAGGCCGACCATGCCGCTGCCACTGACCAGCCCAAACAACCAGGCGAGGGTGATCTCGAACCAGCCATGCGGCACCCGAAAGTTCAGGTGGATGAGGAACAGCAGCGTCGTGAAGAACCCGAGGTAAATGTGCACTTGCAGCCACGTTTCGGAGCTGCCGAGCGGCAGGAACGGCAGTTTTTTCCGTGCGTTGTAGATCGTCAGCCCGAACATCCCCGCCAGCAGCGCCCAGCCCGTGAGGAAGGCGTGGTTTGGCAGTGCGCCGAATTTCTGGTGCAACCACAACGCGCCCACCGTCGCGGCCACCAGCGCGAGCATGCCAAAAGCAAATTGCCGGCGGAAGCGGTTCATAGTTTAAGCCACTTCGACAGCGCGTCGAGATGGTTCAGGTTGATGCGCCCCAGCGCGCCGTGCGGGCAGGCACGCTCGCACGCCGGGCCGCCGTGATTTTCCACACAGAGATCGCACTTTGTCGCCTTGGCGATGGGTCTCATTTCTTGGTCGACCAGAAATTCGCCTTTGGCATCGCGGACTTCCACCATGCGGATCGCGTCGTAGGGACAGTTGGTGAAACACGCCTTGCAGCCGATGCAGGTTTCGGGATTGATGACGACCTGGCCGGCGAATGATTCGCGGTGGATCGCGCCCGTCGGACAGCCGATCATGCAAACCGGATCAGCGCAGTGCATGCAGGCGTTGGCGATCATCAGCCGCCCGGCGCTCGGTCCGTGGCGCAGGAAACGCGGGTTGTTGTCGTGGGTGGCGGCGCAGGCGCGCACGCAATCGTCGCAGCGCGTGCACCGGTCCAAGTCGATCACCATCGTCGCCGTGCCGTTGAAGAAGCGGTTCTCAGTGAGAAATTCCAGCATTTCCGCGCCGACCGATTCAGGTCTGGCGACTGGCGGCTGGGAACCGGAGGCCGACGGCGCGGAATCAAAATGGTCCGCCGCGGGTTGCACCGGGGGTGGCAGTTCATTTTTCGGCAGCGACGGCAGCACGATTTCTTCCATCACCTGGGTGGGCACAATGAGCAGGTGAGTGTAGCCGATGGCGCGGAGCGAAAATTGAAAACTCACCGCCGAACCTTTCGTCCGCCAGTTGTGCGCGATTTCCTCGAGCCCGAAAATTTGTCCGGCCCCGATGTAATTGAGCGTGCGTTCGCCGCCGCCAAACTTCTGGCTCACGCGGGCGAAGCCGGCGCGCAGGAGCACAATGCCGTTGGGGTAATCGCCCTCGCCGACGATGACGGGCTCCTTCTCCGGGCGCACGCTGCCAGATTGCGCGAGGCGCTTGTATTCGCCCGACCAGTCGTAGTCGCCGTACGTCGCAAACTCCACGGCCTCGGCCACGCGGTCGAGCTGCGCCTTGTCGAGGTGCTGAAACAGCGGCGTGGCGCGGAGATACGAAGCCAGCGCGCGTTCGCGGTAAATCCGGTTGATATGCGCGCGCAGCGCGTCATCGTATTTCATGAGGTCGCGCAGCCCCTGCCAGCGGATTTCGAGCAATTCGGTGTCGTCACTGTCGGCAAAAATCGTGGAGGTGCGCGCCATCCGGCTCAACGCGGCGATCTCGCCAAAAAATTCCCCGGCAAACATTTCCGCCGTCCGGTGGTGGTCCAGGACGCGGGGAATATCCTGCAAAAAGACGCGCACCTTGTCGGCATCCTGGCGGGCTCCGAGGCCCGCTGCCTGGCCGGGTTTTTGGCGCGCCAAATATTCCGCCGGGCGCGAGCCGTTCCACAACTGGGCGAGCGTGCGGAAAACCCCCTTTTTCCCCGGTGCCTGCCGGCCGAGCAGCGCCGGGGCCAGATCGGGTTTCAGCACCACCCGCGCCGTGCCGTTCAGAATGAGAAACGCCGACGTGCCGTAGTCGCCTTGGCGCACCATGATTTCGCCTTTGCGGAAACGCAGCACGCGGGTGTCATTGCCGAGGATTTCACAGAGCGGCGTGCGTTTGGGAAATTTCTCGGCGGCCATCTGGCTGAACGGCGCCGTCGCCAGCAGCCGCGCCACCGTCGCATCCGTCATCTCCGCGCCGAACGCGGCGTCCCAGCGTTGCGGACGTTCGAGCATGGTGGGGGCGAAGGGCATTTAAGTGAGGGGGAGGAATCTCCCGCCGCCAGTTGCGCTCAACCCCCGCCCCAACCATGGCGCCACCGCCTCATCGGGTCGGGGCGCGACTGGTAGTGCGCGGTTGGCTGTTTTCAAATTGTTCATGTTCACGCATCCAAGACCAGATGGGTTTTCGGCCGGCAGACGCAGGTGAGGCAGGTGCCGGCATCCGGGGGCGCATCGGGCGTTTTGAGATAATCCACGTCCCCGGATTTGATGGCCACCACGCAGGAGCCGCAACTGCCGGCACAACAGCCGGAATCAATCTTCACGCCCTGCGACCTGGCAAACTCCAGGATGTTTTCCGCCCCCGGCTCCCAGCGGACGGTTTTGTTGGAGCGGGCAAAAGTGACATTGATCCTCGCCAGATGGGTCGTTTCCTCGACCGTGGGTGTGGCCGCTTTTTTCTTCACCGTAGCCGGGCCGAACGCTTCAAAATAAACATCCCTGTCCGGCACGCCCCACGCCGCCAGGCCGTCGGTGATGCTTTTCATGAACGCCCCGTTGCCGCAAAGGTAATATTCAAAATTGTTGGCCGGCAGCAGTTCCTTCAGCAGCTCAATGCCCACGCGGCCTTCGTGCTGATAGTCGCGGCCTTTGACGTCCCGCTCGCCCGGCTTGCTGTAGCAGACGTGCAAATGGATGTTGTCATTTTCCGCCGCGAGTTTTTCCAGTTCCGCCTTGTGGATGTGTTCCCGCTGGTTGCGGACCCCGAAAAAAAACCACGTCTCCCGCTTCGTGCCGCTCGCGGCGATGGCGTTGGCCATGCACAGCATCGGCGTGATGCCGACGCCGCCGGCGATAAGCACGACGGGATTCGTCTTCGCCATGTCGAGGAAGAAATGCCCGGTCGGGGCCTTGACGTTGAGAATGTCGCCTTCTTTCACCGTGTCGCAGAAAAAACTCGAGGCGGCCCCCGGCGGCACGTCAGGACGGTCCGGCGGTGATTTTTCCTTTTTGATGGTGACGCGGTAATAATCCTTCTGGTGCGGACTTTCGGAAAGCGAGTAACAGCGGATGAGCGGTTTGTCGCGTCCGGGCAGGTCCAGTTGGAACGTGAGATATTGTCCCGGCTTGAATGCAGGCAGCGGCCGGCCATCATGCGGTTTCAGGTAAAATGCGTGCACGTCATCGCCCTCGGCAACCTTTCTGGCCACGGCGAATTTGCGGAGGCCGTTCCAGCCGGTCTGCGCCTGCGCGGCCTCGCGGCAGCGCAGGCGGATTTCCAGCAACTGTGCCTGGAGTTTTTCCAGCGCCAACCGATGCTGGGCTCTTTCGGTGACGACGCGGCCCAGGGCGCGGACCCCCTCCAGCGCCAGCCATGCCAGCAAGCCTGCCGCCAGCGCCAGCCCGGCCATCAGGCTTAAGCTGTCGCCACCGGCTTGGTGCCAGGAGTCAATTAAGGTTGCATTCACGCCTGCAATCCATTAACGAATTTAAAGCTGTGAGTAAAACAATTTATAACCGCATGGTCGTTATTCTCGTCCTGGCCCTCGCCCGGACGGGCGGCGGCGGCGAGCCGCCGGCGGCGTTTCTCGGGGCGGATTCCTGCGCCAGTTCCAACTGCCATGGCGGCGGCGGTGCGAAACAAAACCAGTTTCTCGTCTGGTCGCTGCAGGACGTTCATGCGCGGCGACCGGCCGCCACGCTGACCACCGCGCGGTCCAAACAAATCGCTGAGGCATTGGAGCTCAAGGACCCGGCCGCCGATGCCCGCTGCACGGCCTGCCACTCGCCGTTGCTGGCCGTGCCGGAACAGTCGCGGGGCGGGTCTTTCAATCCGGGCGAAGCTGTTTCCTGTGAAAGCTGTCATGGCCCGGCGGAGCACTGGTTGCGCGCCCATACCCGCAGCGACTGGACGCGCGCCGACCGCACCTCGGCCGGCCTGCGCGATCTGCAGAATCTTTACGTTCGCGCCAACACCTGCGTGGCCTGCCATCAAGTCATGGCCCAGCCGCTGCTCCTGGCCGGGCATCCCGAATTGATCTTTGAACTGGACGGCCAGAGCGTGGCCGAGCCAAAACATTGGGGCGCGGAGAAGCATGGCCCCGGCGCGCAGGCGTGGCTGGTGGGGCAGGCGGTGGCGTTGCGCGAAATGAGCTGGGAACTCGCCCATGAAAAAGCCCCGTCCCAAAGCCAAATAAACCGCTGGGCCGGACTCGCCTGGCTGCTGCAAACCGCGCTGCCGAACCGCCCCATGCCGCCGCCTCCCCCAACCCTGCCCGGTAAAGCCGCCGAAGCGGCTCCAGGCCTTCAAAGCTGGAGCGATGAAGTCGCCCGCGATGCGGCCGCGGCCGACTGGTCGCCAGAGCGCACGCACGCGCTGTTGTCTGCCCTCGCCGATTCAGGCCCGTCGTTTCACGCCGCAGTTGGCTCCCGGGATTTACTGGCCCGCCGCGCTGAACGACTGGTGCTCGCGCTGGACCGCCTCGTCACGGCGCTGCCGGAATTGAAATCCAACGCGCCCGCGCAATCCGCGCTGAACGAGTTGTTCCAGCTCGCCCAGTCCGTTTCGGATTTCGACCCTGTAAAATTCACCGCTGCGTTGGAGAGATTTTCCCGCGCCATGGCTGGGCCCGCTCCGGCTGGCCGGCCTTGATCCGGCTGCTCCAGAATGGATCAATCGCCCTTGATCGGCAATCTGAGGGTTGCCTGCCGGAAGTTGGGCAGCCCGCGGGAACATTTGGTCAGTTTGCAGCAATTGGGTTCGCTCAATTTTTTCGACCGGAACCATGGTCGCAGCCTGATTTAAGTTGGGTGAAAACGCGCCGTTCAGCCCCGCCTTAAATCTGGTGCATGAGAAAGCGCCACACCGCCCACACCGCCACAATGTGCCAGATATTGTCCACCACAATGAGGCTCCACGGGGCAAAGGGCGGCTTCACAAACTCCGCCTGGCGATTGATCTTCGTCATCCAGAAGTGAATGATGTTGGTGCGGTCTTGAATGAAGTGCGTGCCCCAGAGGACCGCGATGGCTGCTGGCAAAGTCCACCCCGCGAAACCACAGACAGAAAGAGTCCACAGCGTACAATGAACGGCGCACGGCAGCGTGCGTTTTTTTTTGTTGAGCGCCATCCAGTCGTTTTGCAGCAGGTAATCACCCACTAGGTGTCCGACGATGGCCAGGGTCAGCGTCATTTAGGCAGGTGAGGAAACCATCGGTTCGCACCCATTGGCGCAAGCCCGGAAGGCAACTCAGTTTTTTTTGAACAGGCTGGCAGCATTTGCCTTCAAATTGCCCTAACCGCCATGAAAAACCAGTGGAATCTATCCGCCCTGCTTTCCTTATCGCCGCCAGAGTTTACATAAGAAGTTTCACCAGACAAGTCGCGCCTGTACCTACTTGATTCGCTGGTGGGGAATCTCAGTGATCGAAGATTTTTACATTTAAAAACTTTCAGTGAAACCTTCAGTAACGGCGTTAAGGCGGGTAAAGCACGAATAGTGCGGGAGTATATTGAAATAGCAAGGGTAGTGGTGTAGGTTTTCTCCGTAAACTCGGCGTTAGCCGCCCGATTCTGACCCTCGCCTCCAACGACTTACATGGATTCAGCTATATTAGGCGATTATTGAAAGCCGACCTTCGCCCAAATTGACAAATTTGCCGTAAGCAGGGTTTGATTTCTTGATTCTTCGCTATTTTCGATGGAATAGCAGATTTGAATTTCAGTTTTCAAGGACTGGTCGGAAGGATTCAATGGCTGAGCCCGAGCCAGAGGCACCGCCGCCCCGGCTGACGATGGGCGACGACAACCCCATCGGTTTAACAAAAGCATCAACAACAAAAACCTCGAATACCGGCATTAGAATTGGGCAATGCCGGTATTCGTATTTTACATCGGAAAAATAGGTTTGGCCAGCGAACTTTCCAAGGTGGTCCCCGTGCGCGCGGCAACGGCCAGATATTAATCCGTGGATTATTCCACGCCCTATGCCAATGCTTTTGGTGTTACTTGCAATACACGGCAAACCACCACGACAGACTTCATGGAACCCCAATCTGAAATCGCCTTATGAAGCTCACCTTCATTCACGCCGGTCAAGAACGCACCTTGGCCAAGCACCCCGCCGTGCAACACGACCTCCGCACCGGAGCCGTCACCGAACAAGTAGCTGCCAGCAAGCCTTGGTATCTCCGCTTTGCCACCGCTGGCAAAACCTACAGCTTTAAACTCCCCACCGCCGAACGTGAAGCCATTCGGGCAGCCAAAGACATATTGAACGGCCGCCTTCAACGCCCTGACCAGTTTGCCGCTTTCTTGGGGGGCCAAAGATGCCCGCCGTTCCATCACCATCGGTCGGTTGGCCGGCGAATGGTTTGCCGTTGGGTTGCCATTCCGCAAAACCGAGGACCGCACGGCTGCGTGCCACCCTCGAACGCGTGTTGCCGTGGTGGAGAAACAAATCCATCGCGACGATCAACGCCTACACCGTCGAGGATTATGCCAGCCAGCGCGCACCTGCCTTGCGTTCAGCAGACTTGGAACTTGCCGCCGTGTCCAGTCTGTGACAGTGGGCCGTGCTGACGGGGCGGATTGATAAGAATCCGGTCGCCCAACGCCTCACATTCGCCAAGGTGAAACAACATTGCCACGAAGCCTGCCCCGATGACGATGAAACCTTACACCGCGTCTTGGCCTATCTCTTAGTGCTCTAGGGCGTAAATTCGGTGACGTATTCATATTCAAGCCGCCAGTGCCAGCGGTTTGTGGTTTAACTTGTTGAGCAGTTCGTGCTGCGGAGCAGTTGAAACCAGGGGAAGGCTGGCGGCGCATCTGGCGGCGAATTTTGGAGCCCTACCTGCAACCCGCCACCGCCATGCTCGGCGGTAGTGGCTGAAAGGGCAAGCGAGGCGACCAAACCCAAGGCAAAGCGGCGGCGCAGTGAACCATTTGTTCATCGCGCGCGACGGAGTTTCGACACTCAACTGCCGGATTTAGGTTAAATTTTGAGGGAGATAATCAAATCAGTAACGTTCCGCCGGAATGAGATCCCTGGGAATCGGTGTTCGCTCGGAAAAATACCATTAACGATATTGCAACCAACCTAGCGATAGGAGGTTCGGCTGCCTCATAAACGCCTCGAACGACTGGAGGTTGTGGTGCTTTGAATGGTTCCCGCTGGTCATTCTTCGACCTCCAAAAAAATGACCGCCTGATTCTATTTATTTTCCGCGTGCAGTTTACGTTTGATTCGCGCGCGCGCTTCGGCGGAAAGATTTTGCTGAACCGGTGCTACCAACTCATCGGGATGATCATGGGCCGACTGGCGTAGAAAGGTAATTTGCTTGCCGTAACGCGAACACCAGACGCACAGCGCAAGATGAATCCGTAACCCGATGCGTTGCAACCGCGTGAGCGGGCGGTCGAGGGCGTCGGATTGCAGGCGGACGGCCTCCCGGCAGTTGGGGGATAGCTCGTGGAGGGTTTTGGTTAACCAAATCATGACTGAAAGTTGGTCGGTGGAGTTTTCATTTCCTTACTAATATTTTACGGCTTCCCAAACCAGTTGATTTCAAGGCAGCGGCGCAGGGCCATGCGCGCACGATGGAGCATGACCCAGAGGTTGCTCTCGGAAATGCCTAGCTGCGCGCAAATTACCTTGCTGTCCACCCCATCCATTTCCCGGAGACAGAAAACGGCGCTGACATTCTTGGGCAATTTGCCCGCACAATGATGGAATGTTTTCCAAAACAATTCATTGTCGAGGCCGCTGCCCGGATTCGATGCCCATTCAGCCGGTCCCAGCTCGTGAATCCACCCCCCCCGCCCCAGACCATCGGCCACGAACCGGTCGCTTTCCTCATCCGCGTAAAAGTCCAGATCCGTGAATGAAGTCTCCCGGCTGGCTTTGCGGTAGTAGTCGAAAATTTTATTTTTCAAGATGCCGACGAGCCAGCTTTTCTCTGCCGAACGACCCGCGAATGTCTTGCCGCCTTTGAGTGCCGCGAGGAATGTCTCCTGCACCGCATCCTCCGCCTTGGCGGGATCACGCAAACGCATCAGGGCATACTTGAAGAGATAATCGCCATGCACATTCACCCACTGCTCCGGGTCTGACAAACCCGGCGGCGGATTCTTTTCCCCGGGCTGCTCCTGTCTGGGGGTTGGGTTGCTGTCCTCTTGCACTGAAAAAGTTTCGCTGTTCATACGCAAAAAGCAAACTCTGGCTGGTTTTTACGGTCGGTTAATTCAATTGAAATCACTTGCGTGCCACTCGCAAACGCCACCGGCATCGGTGAAGGGCACTAAAGCCGGTCGGTGCTTTGCGCCGCCCCTTACAAAATTTTCCGGAGGTTGTTCGCCGACCCGCCAAAATCATGTGTAAGGAACCGCCCCCCGCTTCGACCAACCAGCGTACGATGCCATAGCGATTGGGGAAAAGCGTTTAACCCATGGGCTAAACCGCGACCAATCGCCCGGGCTTCGTCATTCACCTCTCATGAATCCCTTATTTCATAATTCGGTAACTGTAATTGTGGGCGCCAGTTTGCTGGGCACGCTCGCCTGGCTGTTTGTCTGGTCGCGGAAAAACCAGGCCATGCAGGCGAGGTTGTTGATCAAAATAACGCTGACGCTGATAGCCTTGTATTTTGAATTTACGGTGGCAAAACCAGCGTTTGCGCAGGGTGGCGGTACGGCCATGACTGGCTTGGTCTTAACCATGGTTTTCGCGATCGGGCTAAACATCTTGTGGCGGAATGCACTCAGCGATCTGATCAGCCATCCGCTGACGAGTCTTTTCAATGGCGGCAACGAGCCGCCGCGCAAGCAACCTTACTATTCTGCCGCCACTGCCCAGCGGAAACAGGGGCATTACCTTGAGGCGATAGACGCAATCCAAGAGCAGCTGGAATTGTTCCCCCATGACTTCGAAGGCACGCTGCTTCTGGCCAGCATCCAGGCCGAAAACCTTAAAGACCTGCCGGCGGCCGAATTCACTCTCAACCGGTTCTGCAACCGTGCGCAGGTGCCCGTCTACCAGATGGCCGGGGCATTAACCCAGTTGGCAGACTGGCATATCAAGATCGTCGACTGGCATTCAGCCCGGGGAATCTTTCAACGGATCATCAGGCAATTCCCAAACACGGAGTCCGCTGGCCAGGCGGAGTTACGGATCGCGCATCTGGTCGGATCCGGTGAAATCTCTACGGCCCAACCGGATAGGCCGAGAATTGTCCTGCGGACCGGCATGCAAAATATTGGGCTGCTGGACTCAACGAAGTTTTTGCAGCCGCCAGCTATTGATCCGGTCGAGTTGGTGGCGGCTCAGTTAGCCCACCTCCAAGCCCACCCTCACGATACGGAGGCGCGCGAACAACTGGCGATGATTTACGCCAACGATTTAAAGCAGTTGGACTTGGCCCTGGCCGAGTTGTTGCACTTGATCAACGGATCAAATCATAAACCAAAGCAGGTGGCGCACTGGTTAAATTTGGCGGCTACTTTTCAGGTCAAACTTGGCGCCGATGTGGCCGCGGTGCAAGCCACACTGGAAAAAATCCAGGCAAAGTTCCCCGGACTGCCGGTAGCCGAGGTCGCCAAACAACGACTGGCACGCTTGAATAATGAATTCCGCGGACGCCAGAAGACGGCGGTCATCAAGCTCGGGGTATATGAGCAGAATATCGGGTTAAAATGTGGAGCGCCCGGCAAGCCATAGCGCGAGTCCCAGCCGAAACTTTGAAATTAATGTAAGTTTCCAGGCACCCCGACGACTCACCTATGTGACAAAGGACATTGGAATGAAACCGAACCATGATAAAAGCATATGAACTCAATTAAAATTATCGGGATTGCCGGGGTAGTGCTATTGGTGGCCGGCGTCATCACGATGGTGCGGCGCGCCCAGGCCCAGCCGCCAATCATTTCCACCTATAATCCTGAAACCATGAATCAATTCACGAAACCCAAGGCAACCGAGTTGCGCAAGCACCTGTCCGCCGAACAATATGCCGTCACTCAGCAGTGCGGAACCGAGCCACCATTCCGCAACGCATATTGGGACAAGCACGAGCCGGGAATCTATGTCGACGTTGTGTCTGGCGAGCCGCTGTTCAGCTCGTTGGACAAGTTTGATTCCGGCACGGGCTGGCCCAGCTTTACGCGGCCCGTGAACGAAGCCGAGGTGGTCGAGAAGAAGGATATGGAGCTGGGGATGGAACGCACCGAAGTGCGCTCAAAAGTGGCAGATTCACATCTCGGCCACGTGTTCAATGACGGTCCCGGCGAGAAAGGCCTGCGCTACTGCATCAATTCCGCGTCCTTAAAATTCGTTCCCGTGGCGGATCTGGACAAGGCGGGCTATGGCCAATACCTGGCCCCGTTTGTGAAAGCGGGCTTGATCAAAGCTCCGACGCACGAAACTGCCGTTCTGGCCGGGGGCTGTTTTTGGGGCATGGAGGAAATCATCCGCCAAATCCCGGGCGTGGTTAAAACAACCGTAGGCTATACCGGCGGCAGTACCGCCAACCCGACCTATGAAGATGTTTGTACCGGCAGCACCGGCCACGCGGAAGCGATCGAGGTTGTGTTTGATTCCACCCGGCTTAGTTATGCGGAGCTGCTGGATTATTTCTTCCGCCTGCACGATCCCACCACGCTGAACCGCCAGCACAATGACGCGGGCACACAATATCGCTCCGCCATCTTTTATACCAGCGAAGCACAGAAGCAGACCGCCGAACAGGTGAAGCTGGCCTGGGACAAGTCGGGCAAGCTCAGCCGCCCCATCACCACCGAAATTACCGCGGCCACGCCATTCTATTCCGCGGAGGAATATCATCAGCATTATCTTGTCAAAAACCCGGGCGGTTATACTTGTCATGTTTTGCGGCCGAAATAAATCCAACCACAAAGACATCGTTATCATGAAAATTACCTTACGCTCGCGGCTCGCGCCAGTCCTCCTGTGCTTGGGAGTGCTGACCGCCGGGAACATGACCATCCCGGCCGCGGAACCGCCGCAACCCGGGGCGGCCGCCCCGGATTTCACCCTGAACACCCTTGATGCCCGGGCCATCACCCTCAGCGCCGAAACCGCCCGGCAACCGGTGGTACTGGTGGTGTTGCGCGGCTGGCCCGGCTATCAGTGCCCGCTCTGCACCAAGCAGGTGCAGGACTTCGTGCAGAAGGCAAAGTCATTTACCGGCCAGGCCCGTGTGATCATGGTTTACCCCGGCCCGGCGGAAAACCTCAAGGCCCATGCCGAACAGTTCCTGAAAGACCAGCAGTGGCCGCATGACTTTTTGTTCCTGACCGATCCCGACTATGCCTTCACTCAGGCGTACGGTTTGCGTTGGGATGCGCCAGCCGAGACCGCCTATCCCTCCACCTTTGTGATTGATACCAAGGGGATGGTAAAATTTGCCATGACCAGCAAAAGCCACGGCGGGCGGGCCACGGCTGCCGAAGTGCTGGCCGCGCTGGGAAAGATCAAGTGACTGGTGTAAACCACAGCCCCAGTGAGCACCATTATTTACATCCTCGTCAGCGTTTATGCCCTGTGCGGACTGTTGTTTTCGCTGCCGTTCATTTGGGTGGGAGTAAAGCGGATTGATCCACAGGCCGCGCGTGGCAGCTGGGGATTCAGGTGGCTCATTATTCCCGGCACAATGGCTTTCTGGCCGCTGCTCTTGCGGCGATGGGTTAACGGTTGTCAGATACCGCCAGAAGAAAAGAATTCCCATCGCTACGCGGCCCGCCGGGTTTCCCCGCCATGATTCTCCCACTGCGTCAATATCACCGCCGCCTGGTCATCGCCCTGGGAATTTTTCTGCCGGCCGCGTTTGTCCTAGGTATCGGCCTGCGGAGGCCTATACCAAGCATGGATTCGTTGCCTGACGCCTTGATCGGCGCGCCGCAGAAATTTGCATCGGCGGTATGGGAACGCGCCGACTTGTTTGTGAAACCGCCCGTCCAGGTCCGCCTGCTCCAGCGACCAGCAAGCCCGGGCCAGTTTGCCATGGAACTATCTGCTCCGCCGGATTTCATAAAGCCGGATTTGATGGTGTACTGGTGCCCGGGAGATTCAAAAATCACCGACACCATACCCACCAATTCGCAGCTCCTGGGGGCATTCCAGTCTTCCTTCGCCCTGACTGTGCCGGACGATTCATTGCTCGGTGCTGGTGTGATCGTGCTATACAGCCTGGCTGACAATGAAGTCGTCGAGGTGTCCAAACCATTTTCCATTTCCCAGCCATAACCACATGGGCACCGCCTACACATCCGTTCAATGGAATCGCCAGAAAAAGTGGTATGACTTCGCTCTGCTTGCTGGTGTGGCGGCGTTCCTGATTACCTTCGCTTCGCTCACGAAAATTATCTTCCCGCTCATCACCGATGAGATTTTGGTTCTTCGCACGTTTGGCGTGGCGGCGTTGTTGTTACTCCATTTCATTTTGTGCATCGGGCCGCTGTGCCGGTTGAATCCCATATTCCTGCCGTTGCTCTACAACCGCCGTCATGCTGGGGTAACCTGCTTCCTGTTGGCACTCGTCCACGCCGTGCTGGTCGTTGCCACGTATCATGCTGGCAGCAATACGAATCCCATTGTCAGTATCTTTGTATCCAGTCCCCTCAGCAACTCGATGGCAGGGGTGCCATTCCAGCCGTTTGGATTTGTCGCACTGTTGATTTTGTTTCTGCTGGCGGCGACCAGCCACGATTTCTGGCTGGCAAATTTGAGCGCGCCGGTTTGGAAAGCACTGCATATGCTGGTTTATGCGGCTTACGGGCTCCTGATGCTACACGTCACTTTTGGCGTGCTGCAAGCCGAGGCCAGCCCGGTCTACGTTGGCGCCATGGCGGTGGGATTGGTAACTGTTTTGGGCCTGCACATCACGGCGGCACGAAAAGAAGCTGACCCCGACCGCGAGGTTTTATCCCCGGCTCTGGATGGATTTGTTGACGCCGTCGCAGTGGCCGACATTCCTGAGAATCGGGCCCGCATTATCTGTCTGACCGGCGAGCGGGTTGCCATTTTCAAACACGCCGGGAAAATTTCCGCCATTTCGAATGTGTGCCAACATCAGAATGGCCCTCTGGGCGAAGGTAAAATTGTCGCTGGCTGCATTACGTGCCCTTGGCACGGCTATCAATATGTGCCGGAAACGGGTGCATCACCGCCGCCGTTCGCGGAGCAAGTGCCGACCTTCAACGTGCTCGTGAAAAATGGCCGGGTGTTGGTTCATCCCCAGCCCAATCCGCGGGGAACGAAGGCCGAACCCGCATTGATCGAAAAATGAGCGACGAATTTTACATTGGCTGGGCGGCCAAGGCGGCACCGGGCAGCGGCAAAACGGTTCGCCGGACGGTCATTGGCTTGCTAATTCTGTCGATATTGGCAGCCGGCGTACTGGCTTGGGCGCAACGCATGATTGCCGTCAGCGTCTTCGAGTGGGGCACGGTAAAGAAGTTTTCAGGGGTTTTGAAAATTCGGCCCTACCCGCATCTGCTCATGCCCAGACCTGGGGCCACCGGCATACAGCCAAGCTTCTCTACCTATTATCTGGTCGCGCCTTTCAAGTTTGGCCTCGACGGCAATAAACTTTCCCAACTCGACGGCCAGATGATTTTACTGCAAGGCACACTGATTTATCGTGGCAGCCAAACCATGGTGGAGGCGCTGCCTGACTCAATCAAGGCTGCCGGCGAGCCAGCGGCGGCATGGTCACGAACGGAGCCCATTGCGCTTGGCCGCCAAACTCTCACCGGCGAGATCGTCGACAGCAAATGCTTTCTTGGGGTGATGAATCCAGGCCAGCTCCTGCCTCACCGCGCCTGCGCGATCCGGTGTATCAGCGGCGGCGTGCCGCCCGTCCTGCTGGTGCGCCAAAAAGACGGCCCGGCAGTTTATTTGCTGCTCGTTTCCAGCGAGGGCAAGCCCGTGAACCAGCAGGTGCTGAACCTGGTCGCCGAACCGGTTCAAATCACCGGTGAAGTTGAGCGTCAGGGCGATTGGCTCATTCTCCGGGCGGATCCGACAACGTATCGTCGTTTGGAATAATCTCATGAAATGTATCAACCACCCTGCCACTGACGCCGTCGCCGTTTGCCCGTATTGCGGACGAGCGCTTTGCGCCGCATGCATTCCGCTGCCCCTCGCGCCGCGCCTTACCTGTTCTGACGCCTGTAAAATGGCCTTGGTGCATGAAACCCAAGCCGTGCAGCTATTGCTCGCCAAAAGTGTGCAAAGCGCCCGGGCCAGTTCTTTCTATAATTACCTTTGCGGCGGATTGTCTGCCACCGCAGCGGCCGCTGCCTGGTTTCTGTTGCCATCTCCTTTCCTGATCTATTTTACTGCGGGCTGTGCGCTCGTATTCTGTGCCGCCGGGTATTGGCACGGCCGCGGGGGAAAAGTCGCCCGCCCTAACTTCCAATCTGGCTAAGGCGGAGAAGATATGATCCGGGGCGTAATGTGCTGCGGACAATTCCAGTCAAAGGCGATTACATCAATCACAAATAGCCGCTCAATGCGGGCTCGGTAGCCGGGCAAGGCCAGGCGTGCTGCCAAGGCGTGGTCTTCGTCGGGATCTAACACGCGGGCATGGCCAAGCAGTTTCATGCGCTCCCGCCGGTTGTAATCCATGAAGAACAACGCCACCCGATCGTTGTTGGCGAGGTTGCCGACGGTAATCAACTGGCGATTGCCGCCGAAGTCGGCGAAGCCGAGCGTGTGGAAATCAAGCACGCGCAAAAATTCGGGTGGACCGCCACGGTGCTGGATATAGGGCCAGCCTGTCTCACTGGTGGTGGCCAGATAAAAGCTGTCACGTTCCACAATGAAAGCGGCGGCTTCCGGACTGAGCGGCATGGGTTTTACCTTGGCCGTCGCCAGGGTCGCCGAGCGACCGCCATATTGCGCCTGCGCCGCCAGCACGGACGGTGTAAATGTAAGCTGGTAAAATGCGGTGTTCATATTGATGGTGTTAGCACGGTCATGATTTTAAGTGCCGTTCCAATTCAGTAACGCTATCCAGCAGCAGCCGGCGAAGATCGGCGCGCGCCAGAATCGCCGTTTCATCTAACTGATTTGATCCCAAGGGAAGCGATACGCAGGCGGGGGCAATAATTCGGGCCGACATTGTCCGCAATACTTCAGTTAGCGAATCCAGCACCCAAGTTGAGCCGCGCGACGCATGCAGAATGACCACCGGCTTGCCGGCGAAGGCCGGTTCACTCACCAGCCAGTCGAGCCCGTTCTTGAACGAGCCGGGTAGTCCATGCGTGTATTCCGGTGTCGAAATCACCAACGCATCGGCCCCGGCCACCGCGCGGCGTAGCTCCGCCACCTCGGCGGCCACCATCTCACCATCGTTGTCGGGATTGAAATGCGGCAACCGGCCCATGTGCTCGAAAGGCTGAACCACGAAACCCGCCGGCACCAGCCGGGCAAACACCCGGAGCAGAGCGCGATTCACAGAGCGGGCGCGCAGGCTGCCGCAGAGTGTCAATATTTTCATACCACCGCCGCCAGTTCGGCACGTAATTGCCGGCGCGCCCGGTGAAGCATCACCCACAGATTGCTCTCGGAAATCTTGAGCTGTTCGCAGACCTCGCGGTTTGAACGCTCCTCAATGGAGTAGAGCTGAAACACCTGCGCGATGCGCGCAGGCAACTTGCCCAGCGCCTTTTCCAATTCCTGACAAAATTCGCCCAGTTCCAACCGGCGGCTGGAGGACAACGATTCGTCGGCTATCTGATGAAGCCACAGCATGGATTCATCGAATCCGTCGCCCCGCTCGGAGGTCGGCAGGGGCTCCACGCGAACCGCGCGTTCGCGGCAGACCTGACGGAGATGATCGCAAATCTTGTGCCGCAGAATTCCCACCAGCCAGGTGCGGGCGGAACTGCGCCCCGAAAAACCGGCCAGTGCTTTGAGGGCGGCCAGGAACGTCTCTTGCACGAGATCCTCCGCGACATGCGGGTCGCGCACCTGACCGATGGCAAAGTTGAACAGGTAGCTGCCGTAATCATCAACCCAGCTCGTTGCCACAGCATTCAAATCATCCGTCGCTGTTAATGATGGCATGGGAGTATTCATAAAGATTTTGTATTTGACGGAGGTGATTGCGGAATGCCACCAGTTTTAGGCCGCGGTGGCAGGGTGCTCCCAGCGAAACTTCCGCTCGGCTTCGGTGATGGGAAGATCGTTGATACTCGCGAACCGGCGCTGCATGAGACCATTGGCGGCGAATTCCCAGTTCTCGTTCCCGTAAGCGCGAAACCATTGCCCGGTTGCATCATGAAATTCATATTCGAACCGCACGGCGATGCGGTTGCCGCGAAAGCCCCAAAGTTCTTTGCGCAAGCGATAGTCGAGTTCGCGCGCCCATTTGCGCCGGAGCAATTCGATGATGGCCGGACGCCCATTGCCGAACTCGGCGCGGTTGCGCCATTCAGAGTCCTCCGTATAGGCCAGCGCAACGCGCTCCGGATCGCGACTGTTCCAACCGTCTTCGGCGAGTTGAACTTTCAATTGGGCAGTTTCTTCGGTGAACGGCGGCAGCGGTGGGCGAATATCCATAAAATCGGGGGTGGTTAATTTTTGATTAAAATGAGTTGGGTTGCCCGGACTGGCCGGGCAACCCGACGAGGGGGAATTACATGCCATGTTTCTTGACCAATTCGGGCCAAAGCTGGTTCGCCTTGGCCACGTTGCCATCAAAGTCAGTGTTGAACTTTTTCAGGATTTCGCCATTCAAGTTGAGGTACAGCTTGCCGTCGCGAACCTGCCAGGTGTTGATGTCCACGGGAAACAGTTTGCCCAAGCCCACGCCAAATGCGCAGAACCCGCCACACTGCGGCACATACTTTTCCGGGCTCGCGGTAAACAGGGCCTTGTGCTCTTCGCTGGTGAAGAAGTAAGTCGCGCCCTGATATTCGGCGCTGATGAAGGGCGAGCCATTCACCGGTTTGGCGTCGGTGAAGAACGCGACTGTGTCATAACCGCTCACGGCTGCCTTGCTGGCACCGGAAACGTTGACGAGCTCGCCGGCAAAGGCGGAGACAGACAGCAGCGCGAGGGCCGCAAGGGACTTGATGGTGTTTTTCATGTTTGGTTTTCTTTCTTGGTTTTTTGGTTTGTTTGTTTGGTTCGATCCACCGTGCACATCATGTGCGCCGGTGGAAAATCTTCAGGCGCGGCCGGCTTCTTTCTGCGCTTCGGCCACGCCGGGTTTAACCTCGGGGAAGTCCACGACGGTCTGCGCCACATGGTTCAGGTAGTTGGTCAGGATGTTCACCGCCACGTTGGCGACGGTTTCAACAATTTCCGCGTCGGTCAGGTTGCCGGTGCGTGCCGCCTGAAACTCGGCGGGGCTCAGTTCTCCGCGCTGCACCACCACCGAACGGGCCAGGCTGAGAATGGCGGCCGTGTGCTCATCCAACGCCTCGACTTTGCGCGCGGCGAGGATGTCGCTTTCGGCCAACCCCGCCTTGCCACCGAGGAATGTGTGAGCACTGAGGCAATAGCCGCAGTAATTGATCTCGGCGACGGCCAATGCGATCTGCTCGCGCACTTTGACACTCAGCACGCCGGTAGCCAGCGCGCCGCTGAAATTCAGGTAGCCGGCGAGTGCGGCGGGCGAATTGCCTAGCACGCGGAAGAGATTCGGCACGATGCCAAGTTTGGCTTGCACGCCGTCAAACAGTTGCTGGGTCTTGCCGGTGGCGTTAGCGGGGTCGAGTTGAGTAATGCGATTCATATTATTATTTATTGGTTGGTACTGCGTTGTTGCAGCGATACCCGACTTAACACAAGATGCGTGCCAACATGCCCAATGCGCACAAAACCACCATTTCATTGGAGTTTTGACAGAAACAGCACACCAACCACCGTTACGATATTTCGTTAATTACGAACTTTAGTTGCGCTTAATTACGTGATCTCGTAGTGTTTTGCCGTGAACGGCGCAAAACTTCCTCAAGTCATGGTGGCGATGGCTCAAATCCGGTCGCTGCCCGAAGTGCTGCGGGCGGTGGTCGAAGGAATTTCCGAATGTCAGAAGGTAGTGCTGGCGCGAATATGGCTGACGGACAAGGGGGATATCTGCGAGCAGTGCCGCTTGCGTCCCGAATGCCCGGATCAAACCCGCTGTCTGCATCTGGTGGCGAGTGCGGGGAACCCCACCATCCCAAACTGTGACTACACGAGGCTCGACGGTGCCTTCCGGCGTTTTCCGCTGGGCGTACGCAAGATTGGACGGGTGGGAAAGTCGGGCGAACCGCTGCGGCTATCCGGAGTAAGCGGGAGCGAAGAGTGGGTGGTGAATCCGGAATGGATGAAGCACGAGCAAGTAAGAACCTTCGCCGCGCAACCCTTGGTCTTTCGCGGCGAAGTCCTGGGCGTGCTGGCTATTTTCGACACTGGCCTGCTGAGTGATGACGATTTTCAGTGGTTGCGCGTCTTTGCTGATCACGCGGCCGTCAGCATCGCCAATGCCCGAGCGTTTCAAGAAATCGAAAGGCTGCGCGCCGGGCTAGAAGTGGAAAATGATCAGCTGCGCGAGGAGTTTCGCGACCTTTTCGACGAAGCTCCCATTCCTTACGTCTACGAGGGGCTGGATACCCGGTTTATCCGGGCCAACCGGGCGGCGCTCAGAACCCTGGGTCTCAAACCTGAAGAAGTCACCAGCACTTTTGGCAGTTCATTTGTGCCCGACACTCCGGAAGCTCAGCGCCGGGCGCGCCGGGCACTGGAATCCATTGGCAAGGGAATTGACACCAGCGGGGTGGTGCTCGAACTGCGCCGCAAGGACAACGGCCAGCCGCTGTGGGTTCAGTGGTGGTCCAGGCCTGCGCCCAATGGCCAGTCCACCCGCACCATGCTCCTGGACATCACCGACCGCGTGCTCATGGAGCAGGAACAGACCCGGCTCCAGGCCCAAAATGAGTATTTGTTGGAAGAAATCCGCAGTGCCAACAATTTCGGCGATATCATTGGCGACAGTCCGGGGCTGCGGAAAGTGATGCAGCAAATCCAGCTGGTGGCGCCCACTGATGCCGCCGTGCTGATCAATGGCGAAAGCGGCACGGGGAAAGAACTGGTGGCGCATGCCATTCACGAAAACAGTCCCCGCAAAGGCCGGCCGCTCATCAAAGTCAACTGCGGTGCCATTCCCGAGAACCTGTTCGAAAGCGAATTCTTCGGCCATATGCGTGGAGCCTTCACCGGCGCAGTGCGCGACAAGCCAGGACGCTTTGAACTGGCCGATGGCGGCACGCTTTTTCTGGACGAGATCGGTGAAATCCCGCTGGCCATGCAAGCAAAGCTGTTGCGCGTCTTGCAGGAGCAGGAAATCGAGCGGGTGGGTGACACCCGCACCCGCAAGATCAATGTGCGAATCATTGCCGCCACGAATCGCGATCTGAAGCAAGAGGTGGAGGCCGGCCGTTTTCGGCAAGACCTGTATTATCGGCTCGTGGTGTTTCCTTTGGAAATTCCGCCGCTGCGCGAGCGGCGCGAAGACATTCCCAAACTGGCGGCCCATTTTTTGCGCGCCACCGCACGGAAAATGAACTGTCCGGCGCCGCGTTTTACCCCGGCACATGCCGAACAGCTCACGGCCCATGCGTGGCCCGGCAACATTCGCGAGCTGCAAAACGCCGTCGAACGCGCGGTCATCCTCGCGCAAAGCGGGCCGCTGAACTTTGAACTGCCAGCGACCAAGGTGAACCTTTTTATCCCGGCAACCATTGCGCCAGCCTCAACCACCACCATTCGCACCCGTGAGGAGTGGAAACGCCAGGAACGCGAAAGCATTACAGTGGCCTTGAAACAGAGCGGCGGCAAGGTGTTCGGCCCCGGCGGCGCCGCCGAATTATTGAACATGAAACCAACGACGCTGGCATCACGCATCAAGGCGCTGGGCATCCGTTAATCCTGACGGCCAGGCCGCAGGAATTGCTCCGGCCACCTTATTTGGCAGCCATCGGTTTAATCTGGTCGATTATTTCCCGCAAGGCGACGGCCCCGGCATAACCGGCGCGTTGATAAACGATACGGAAATCCGGGTTGGTTGGGGTCGCGTGCGTACCATCAATGATCACGATAAGCGGCGTCCCCTCCCCGGCGAGTTTATTGAGGAGCGCCGCATTGAGATCATTCACCACGAAGTCCGCGCCAACCTCCTTGATAAATGCCGCCGTCTGCGTCGGGTTTTCCGCCTCGATGTTTACCGCCACCACCCGCACTGGCACGCCGGCGGCGTTGCCGTGTTTTGCCGTGTAATAATGCTGAATGTTAGGTTCGATATCTTTTGAGGCCAGGCGGCAGGGGCCGCACCAATAAGTAAAAAAATCCAACACCACTATTTTACCGCTGAAATCCGCCAGCTTCACGGGCATGTTGGACTCCCATTTCGGCAGTGAAAAATCAGGGGCGATTCGGGGTGCGGCCTGGGTATTTAGTTGCATGGCGTGAAGCGCCAAGATCAGGGAGAGGAGCAGTTTGTTTTTCATAAATGTTCAACGAACGAAGAGAAATTTGCTTCGCTTCATACAGGTGAGTCGCACCACACACCACCAGCCTTACACGTAATTTTCAAAAAAGCTCCCCCCTGGCAAACCCAGCGGACGGAAAATAGTTGTAAGGAATGGCCTGAACGAAAGACCAACCATCAGGCAGGCGACCCAACATCGTGCCATGCCTGACCAATTGATTGAACACATGAACCACCTTTTAAAAAAACTTTTGCGCCTCGCGCTATTATCAACCGCCGCCGCGAAGGCCCAAACCAACCTGATCCAATTCCAGAGCATCCGCGAACAAACCGCCCTGCTGGAACTATATACGTCGGAGGGTTGCAGCAGTTGCCCGCCGGCGGAGTCGTGGCTGTCCGGCTTGCAAGATTCGCTCCAGTTGTGGAAAGCGTTTGCGCCGGTCGCTTTTCATGTGGATTACTGGGATTCGTTGGGCTGGAAGGATGCCTGGTCAAATGCGGGCTATTCTGAACGCCAGCGGGCTTATGCGAGCTGGTGGCGCAGTGACAGTGTTTATACACCGGGATTCATCCTCAACGGCCAGGAATGGCGCAACTGGTTCGCCGAGAAAAACTTGTCGGTGATCCGGCGCGAACGAGTTGGCATCCTCACCGTGACGTCAGCCGATACCAACCATTGGCAGGCGAGTTTTTTGCCGGAACAACCGGCCAAAACCGGCTACATCATCCACGCCGCTCTACTCGCGGGCGGAATTGTTTCAGACGTCAAGACGGGCGAAAACCAAGGGCACAAATTGCGCCATGATTTCGTGGCGGTGAACGTCGTGCATATCGGCACGACCACAAGCAATGGGGTCGTGAGCGGCAAATTCATTTCAGACACGACCAGGTTTGCGACCGGCAAAACGCTGGCGCTGACCGTCTGGGTCACGCAGGCCGGCCAACTGAAGTCGCTGCAAGCCACCGGCGGCTGGTTGATTCCGCCAGCCCTCAAATAATTTGTAAGGCCCGCGACTTTCCTCCGACGAACCTGCGTATGAAAAAACTATCCTTATTGATTCTCGCCGCCGGACTGGCTCTGCCGGTTTTTGCCCAAACCAAAACCTTGCTTAACCTCGATAAAACCGGCGTGGCCATCCAAGGCTACGATCCCGTCGGTTTCTTCACCGACCACAAGCCGGTAAAGGGCGACCCGAAGTACGTGACCAAGCGTGACGGGGCAATTTACTTTTTCGCCTCCAAGGAGCACAAAGAGCTGTTTGCTCAGGACCCCGCCAAATACGAACCCGCCTTCGGCGGTTATTGCGCTTACGGCGTCTCACGCAACAAGCTCGTGGAGATCGATGTCGAAGCCTCGCAAGTCGTGGACGGAAAACTGTTGCTGCAGTATAGCAAGGGAGTCCGGGATGATTTTAATCAGGACGTCAAAGGCAATCTGGCCAAAGCCGATGCCAACTGGCCGGCACTCCTCGCCAAAAAAGGTAAATAATTGTAAGGATCGGCGCACCACTTCGACCAACCCACAACCTTTATGCATCCGCTTACCAAACCTCAGAAAATCGCCAGTTGGCTGGTTCGCATTACCGCGTCAGTCATCTTGTTGCAAACCTTGTTTTTCAAATTCACGGGCGCACCGGAGTCGGTGTATATCTTTACCAAAGTCGGCCTAGAGCCGTGGGGCCGCTACGGCTCCGGCGTAGTGGAACTCATTGCCGCCGTTTTGCTGATGTCTTGCTGCTATGGCTGGCTCGGGGCCTTGCTTGCCCTTGGCGTCATGGCCGGGGCCATTATTTCCCATTTAACCGTGCTGGGCATCGTCGTTCAGGATGATGGCGGCCTGCTGTTCGGCCTGGCCATTACGGTGACACTTTGCTGTCTGGTCACTCTCGTTTTGCACCGCCGGCAAATACCTTTCGTCGCCCAAATCTTTCAACCGAAGCACTCATGAATACCATCCCCGCCAGCCAGGACCGCGAATTAATTCAGTCCGTCATTGAGATTTTGCAGCAAGGCGAAGCCCTGCTGGCGGAAATCAGCGATGCCGACTATACCCACAAAGTACCTGTGGCGTTCAACGCCACCATTGGCGGGCACTACCGTCACTGCCTTGATCATTTCCGCACTTTGGTCGGGTCGGCGGCGACCGGCGACTTGGACTATGATCGGCGTGAACGCGGCACGCTCATTGAGACCGATCGCTTCGCTGCGCTGAACGCGACGCGCGAATTGCGCGAGAGCTACCAAAAATTGGATCCAATATATATTCCCCGCCTGCTTCTCGTGACCTGCCAGACCAGCTATGCCACGAGCGGTTCACAGGTTTCGCCCTCCACCATCGGGCGGGAAATTATGTATGCGGTCGCCCATGCGGTACATCACTACGCGCTAATTGGGGTCATGGGCGGGATTCTGGGCCTGCCCCTGCCCACCGGTTTCGGGGTTGCGCCCTCAACGATCAAGCACCAGGCACAAACTGCGCTGACGGCAGTATGATTTCCATGACTGAAGCCCTAACATTATCATCAGGAGCCGCAGCCGCATGGCTGCCGCTGGGGCAGGCAATGGGCTTTTTTTTGGCCACATTTGTACTGGAAGACGTGGCGGCGGTTGGGGCTGGGCTGCTGCTAGCCACGGGGGGCATTTCCTGGCCGGCGGCATTCACTGCCTGTTTCCTCGGCATCTGGCTCGGGGACGCAGGGCTCTATGCCCTGGCGCGGTTCGCCGGGCGGGCCTGGTTCGAACGATCGCGCCTGGGAAAATTTTCCCCGAAGGTCGCGCGCAGCGAAAAATGGTTCACCGACAGCGGGACAACCATCCTGATTTTCAGCCGTTGCGTTCCGGGCGCGCGATTGCCCACGTATCTTGCCGCCGGTTTCTTGCGCGTACCGGTGGCCCGCTTCCTTTTGATCACCGGCCTGGCAGCCATGGGGTGGACCTTCCTCATTCTGCTGGTCGCTCAAACTTTCGGCGCACAAGTCACCCAATGGCTTGCGCGCTATAAATCCGGCGGGCTTGCCGCGCTTGGCGCTGGTTCCGCGTTGTTTATCCTGCTGCAATTGCTCCACCGGGCATCATTGAAAATTGATACTCAAAAGTTGGCGGCATGGATCGGGCGCTGGCGGCATTGGGAATTTTGGCCGGCCTGGCTGTTTTATCCACCGGTGGCGATTTACTATCTCTGGCTGGCCATCAAGTATCGTGGCACCATGCTGCCGACTGCCGCCAACCCCGGTATTTTCTCCGGTGGCATCGTCGGTGAATCCAAGTTGGCCACCTTGCGCGACCTGATGGCCGGCAGCCCGGACTTCACGGCGGAAGCGGAATTGCTGGGCGGGACTACAGTGGAAGAACGGTTCGCTTCACTTGGGGAAATCTGCGCCCGGCGCAACCTTGCCTACCCCTTCATATTGAAGCCTGACGTGGGACAGCGGGGCGCCGGCATCAAGCTGATACGCACCCAGAGCCAGGCGCTCGCATACTTGAAACAGACCAGCGCGGCTTTGCTGGTGCAACGCTTTGCGACCGGGCCACATGAAGCGGGCATTTTCTATTACCGTTTCCCCGGCGAATCCCATGGACATATTTTCTCCATAACTGAAAAGATTTTTCCAACCCTGGTCGGTGATGGTAAATCCTCGGTCGCAGAATTGATCTGGCGTGATCCCCGTGCCCGCTTCATAGCCAAGAAATACCTGACCCGCCTGGGCGTGCGGCAGCACGATGTGCTGCGCGCCGGCGAAACACTCAAATTGGTCGAAGCCGGCAATCACGCCCAAGGCTGTATCTTTCGTGATGGCGCCCACCTAGCCACGCCCGCGTTGACGGCAACCATTGACGAAATTTCGCGGAAAGTCAGCGGCTTCTTCATCGGTCGCTATGATATCCGTTATGCGAACTTGGAAGAATTGCGCGCTGGGAAGAATTTTCAAATCATAGAACTGAATGGCGCCGCCGCGGAGGCTACCAACATCTACGATGCTCGGAATTCCCTTTGGACAGCCTATGGCACGCTTTTCCAGCAATGGAATTTGGTTTTCGCCATTGGTGCGGAAAACCGAAAGCGCGGCTGCGTGACTACCAAGCTGCCCTGCCTGTGGCGGGAGTGGCGTCATTATGCCCGCATTGCGGCGACGTATCCGGCCGCCGATTAAACCATGTGCACCGTCAGCTTCATACCCCGCTCACGCGGTTATGCTCTCATGATGAACCGCGACGAAAAGCGTACACGCATCGCGGGTCTCCCGCCCCAACTCCACAAAATTGACCGCCGTGCCGTGCTCTACCCCTCAGAGCCTGGTGGCGGCACGTGGATTTCGCTCAACGATACCGGGGTGACCTTGGTGCTGATCAATTGGTATTCTGTTAACCAAAGAGTCGTCGCTGGGGTTATCAGCCGAGGCCAAGTGGTAAACTCGGCCTGCGCGGCCGGGACGAAAGACCAGGTTGATTCTGTCGTCGCACCGTTGCCGCTGGCTAAAATAAACCCTTTTCGGCTCATTGGAATCTTTCTTGCCACTAGCGAGGTTTTCGAATGGCGGTGGAATTTAAGCAAACTTGAAATCCATCAACACCCGTGGCGGCCACAACAATGGATATCCTCTGGCTTTGACGAACCCAAGGCACAGCAAATCCGAAGCGCCACCTTTCGACGGGCGCAAACCCAAAACTCGGCTGGCACGCTGGAATGGCTGCGACGACTGCACCGTTCGCATCATCCTGACTGTGGAGCCTTCTCAACGTGCATGCATCGCGCCGACGCGGCAACAGTTTCCTCCACAGAAATAGTGGTTTCTTCAGGCCGGGCAACCATGCGCCACCATCCTGGCCCGCCCTGCCAAACGTCAAATCAAATAGTCAGGCATGTCAATCGTATCTGATGGCCTCTATTTTAGGGAGGTCTGAATTGTGAAGTCGGGATTCACATTGTTTCCCCAATTCAACATCCGTGACGAAATAAACGCTAACCATGAGCCCCCAATTCAATGCAGGTGTTTAATATTCCGAATTTACTGGCGGGGAAAACCTCAACCCGGCGAGTTTGGTGGCGCCGTTGGTTTGTTGAGCGCTTTTTCTTTAGCCGCCTTTTCCTGCGCCGCCTTCATTTCTTTCAGCACCTCGTCAGCTTCATCAGGATAGATGCGCCGCAAGCAGTCCGGGCAGAGGCTGTGGCTGAACTCGACGCGGGAATAGCGCATGATATATTGCTCGATCTGGTTCCAATAACCTTTGTCGTCGCGGATTTTCTTGCAACTGGAGCAGATCGGCAGGAGTCCGCTCAAGACTTTCATGTGCGCCACGGCCTCATCCACGCGCGCTTGGAGCATGCGTTCCCGCCGCTGCAACTGGCGGATGCGGAGCCAGTAGGCTGCCGCCACCAGCCCCACCAGCAGCACCCCCGTCAGCGGTAGGAACCAGCGCGTCTGGTAAAAATGCGGGATCAGCCGAAAAGCATAGGTTGCCCCCGTCATGTTCCAAATGCCGTCGTTATTGCAGGCAGTGACCTGAAACTGGTAGTTGCCCGGCGGCAGGTTGGCATAGTGCGCCAGCCGGCGGTTGCCGGCGTCAAACCAATCGGCGTCAATGCCGTCGAGGCGATATTTGAACCGGACTTTTTCCGGGGCAACGTAGCTCAGGCCGGAGTAATGAATCTCCACCTCACCGCTGCCGGGGGCCACTTCGGCCGGGCGGTTCACGGGCTCCTGGCGCTGGTTGATCCGCACGCTCTCGATGAAGACCGGCGGCGCCCGAAAGTTGACCTTCTGGGAGCTGGGACTGACCTGCACCACACCCTTCAAGGAACAGAACAGGAGCCGGCCGGACTGGTCCCTGCACGCATTCGGCTGGGTGCCGGCCACGAGCGCGGCCGACCGCAAACCTTCGCGATAGTCGACCGTCAGGACCGTGAGTTTTTGTTTGCTGCCGGAGGCCATCGCATTGAGTTCCGCCTTGGCCAGCCGGTGGATGCCTTTGCCGCTGCTGAGCCAAAAGCCGCCCTGCTGATCGTCCAGGATGTT
>Ga0302321_100000212_pt1 | contig 51806 bp, 46 predicted proteins | sample Fen_T0_1_FD_202505 | JGI IMG/M metagenome (GOLD analysis project Ga0302321, IMG submission 202505) | Peat permafrost microbial communities from Stordalen Mire near Abisko, Sweden - Fen_T0_1 | ecosystem: Environmental > Terrestrial > Soil > Wetlands > Permafrost | place: Sweden: Abisko... | reverse complement strand
TCGACGACTCCGCGAACGAGGACCTGACGCAGAGCTACGCACAACTGCTCGCCCAAGAGGTCCGGCGGCACCTGTGACCGCTCGGGTTCGGCGGGCGGTCGCCTCGGCCGTCGTGGTCGCCTCGCTTGTGGCGCTGGCTGCCTGCGGGAGCGGTGGGTCGGGGACCGGTGCGACGGCCGGCGCGGGGGCCGCGTTGGTGATGGTCGGACCCCAGGCCGGCTACGCGGTGCTGCCCAGCGGAGCCCGGTGGATCGTGATCGGGACCACCGACGGCTGGCGCACGGTCACCAACGCCACCCCCACGTCGGTGCCCACCGACGGTGGGCTGGTTCTGAGCGCCACCGGCACCCGCGTGGCCGTCGGGGTGCTGCCCCACGAGCAGCTCACCGTGTCGCCGGTGCTGGTCTCGCACGACGGCGCAGGCACGTGGGCGCCGACCCAGCTGCCGGGCGGGCTGCTCGCGGCACCCGGCGCGCTCGCGACCTCGAGGGACGCGCTGTGGGCCATCGTGACCGGCGGCGGGGGCCGACTCGTCACGGCGGCGTCGACCGCCGGCCCCTGGCGCGAGGTGGGCAGCGCGACGACGGTGCAACCGCCGGGCACGGTCACCTTCACCGGCGTCGGCTTCCCCGACGGCCGTACGGGGTTCGTCACCGCCACCGGACCGGCCGACGGACTATTGCTGCTCAGCGGCAGCGGCGGAAGGCCGTGGCAGCCGGTCGCGCTGCCGGTGACTGCGACCGGATCGGCCACCGCGCTGACGCCGTGCCGGGTCGGTGCCGACTGGCTGGTGCCCGTCGTCTCCGACGGACGTCTGGTCGTCTACCGGTCGAGGGCGTTGGACGGGCCGTGGCAGGTCGGGTCGGCGGTCGCGGTCGCGGCCGCGCCGGTCGTGGGCTGCGGCCGCACCGCCGTGTGGGTCGTGAGCGAGGGTGGGTCGTCCGACCGGCTGCTCCTGTCCGACGGCACGGGAGCCTGGTCGGACCAGGGTGACCTTCCCGCGGGAGTCACGAGCCTCTCGGTGGCCGACGACGACACCGCCTTCGCGACCGCCGGCGGCGCGGCGCGCCTGCTGCGGATCCAGCTCGGACAACCGCTGGCTACGACGTGGATCCCGTTGCCCGCTTGGGTGGCGACCGTGGGCGGCGGAGCGATGCGCAACTGAGCGATGGTGTGCGGGCCGATTCGTTACCCGGATGATCATTGACTTCGGCTGTGTTCTTCGCCACAGTTCGCGCTAAGTGGGGGTTAAGGCTTCGCAATCGTGGGGCGGCGATGAGCGGTCAAGTAGCGATCAAGGCCATTGGCACCGTGGCGGTCGGTGCCGTCGTGGTCGCCGCTGCGGCGGCGGTGCTGCACTCGGCGCCCAAGACACCACCGACGGTCGCCGCGCAGACGACCGGAACGTTGACGACGCCCAACGGGGTGCTCACGGCGGCCTCCCTGAACCTGTCGACCTACCCCGACAGCGCAGCGATCACCTGGCGTCGGACCAACGGCGGCGTCGGTGCCCACCCTGACTGGGTGAGCTACGGTCCCGGAACCAATCTCACAGTCCCGGCGCACGCGGTGATCACCGTCACGATCAACCAGTACGACGGGGGCGAGCCCATCCCCAACCCGTTCCTGGCCGAGGTGCACGGCACGGTCGGTGGGGTGGCGAACATCGACGGTCATCTCGTGCGGGCGATCGACGACCAGCACGTGGGCCACACATTCACGATCCACAACTTCCCGTCGTCCGACCAGGACCCGCTGTTCGTGAGCGTTCCCCTGCCGGCAGTCGCCGAGGACGCGCCGATCGTCGCCGGCACCGACTACCCAGCCCCGCACGTGGTCACGTTCAAGTTCGTCACGGGTGGCCCGGGCACGTACGCCTGGAACTGCCAGTTCCCCTGCGGAGGGCGTTACGCCGACATGGGTGATGCCATGAGCACCTACGGGTACATGTCCGGAACGTTGAAGGTTGTGTCGACCACGTGATCGCCGACGTGTTGCCGAAGCGTCAGGAAGGACACGGCAGTGACTGACGGAACGCTCGTCGACGAACCGGCGCCCCAGGCACGACCGGGCATGGGTGACCGGCTGCGCACGCCCGCCGGTCGGGTCACCGTGATCGTGCTCGTCCTGACGGTCGTGTTGCTCATCTTTGGCGTGTGGTGGGTGTCGGTCTCCCTTCCGACGACCGCGTCGAACACCATGAAGGCGGTCAAGGACACGATGCTCGTGTTCTCGATCGCGGCTGCGCCGGTCATGGCGTTGGTGTGGGGCGTTGCCTACTTCAGCCTGCGGCAGAAGCGACACAGTGGGGACGAACCGCCCGAGGACGGCCCGCCGATCCGCGGGAACAACCGGGTCGTGCTGTCCTGGGTCCTGGTGAGCTCGCTGCTCACCCTCTTCCTGCTCATCTGGGGGCTCGCCGAACTCACGGCGACCAGCGCGACCGCAGACTCACCGTTGGTGGTCGAGGTCACGGGTCAGCAGTGGGTGTGGTCGTTCAAGTACCCGGACAACGGTGGGGTCAGCACGGCTGACCTCGTGCTGCCGGCCGACCGTCCGGTGCTGTTCAAGGTGACCAGCACCGACGTGATCCACTCGTTCTGGTTGCCGGAGATGGGCATCAAGGTCGACGCCAACCCCGGGATCGAGACCGACACGGCCACGACGCCGACGCTGCTTGGCACCTTCAACGTGCGGTGCGCCGAGCTGTGCGGGCTGAACCACTCCTACATGCAGACGACGGTTGACGTCGTACCCAGCGCGGACTTCGATACGTGGGTCCAGTCGAACGGGGGCACGGTCCAATGAGGCAGGCGACCGCGGGTGTTCCCGCGCGAGGAGGCCACCGTGGCTGAGGCAACGCTGGTCCGCCAGGAGGCACAGCCGTCACCCGGTGGCGGGATCATGCGCCGGCTCAACATGTTCACCGGCATCCTCGTGGGCGTCGTGCTGGCCGCAGTCGGTTACCTGATCGCCCATTCCCTGTGGAGCGGCGACGACCAGGGTCCCGACCAGGCCGTCATCGTCATGGAGGTCTGCTGGGTCGTCGGCTTCATGATCGGCGTCGGTGCGTTCGCGCCGCCGATCCGCTGGATCCTCGGCCACGACCAGACCCACGAAGACGAGATGTACCTGGCCGGCGAGAACCAGGGCGTCTGGCGCTACTTCAAGTACACGACCGACCATAAGGTGGTCGGCACCCAGTACCTCGTGCTGGCCATGACCACGTTCGGGGTGGGCGGTCTGCTCGCGATGCTGATCCGCACCGAGCTGAGCCAGCCGGGCGAGAAGTTCTTCGGCGGCCAGACGTACAACTCCCTGGTCGGAGTGCACGGCATCATCATGATCGTCTCGACGATCATCATGGTCCTCGGCCCGTGGGGCAACTTCATCATGCCGATCATGATCGGCGCGCGCGACATGGCGTTCCCGCGGCTGAATGCCCTGAGCTTCTGGCTGCTGTTCCCGGCCGTCCCGGTCTTCTTGTCCATCGGATTCCTCGGCGGCATCCCGACCGGCTGGGTCGCGTACGCGCCGCTGTCCAACCAGGCGCCTCCGGGCATGGACGCCTTCGCGGTCGCGATCATCGTGTTCGTCGCGTCGTCGATGATCGCCAACACCAACCTGATCGTCACCGCAGTCACGATGCGGGCCAAGGGCATGACGTGGAACCGGACACCGATCTTCGTCATCGGCGTGGTCGCGACGGCGCTCCTCGGCCTGGTGGCGCTGCCGTGCTTCCAGGCGGGCATGATCTACGAGCTGCTCGACCGCAGCCAGGCGGCCTCGTTCTTCGTTCCCGAGCAGGGCGGCAGCCAGTGGCTGTACGCGAACCTGTTCTGGCTGATGGGTCACCCGGAGGTCTACGTCATCCTGCTGCCGGCCGTGGCCGCGATCCTCGAGATCGTTCCGGTCTTCAGCCGCAAGCCGCTGTTCGGCTACCGGATCGCGGTCGTCGGGATCATCGCGATCGTCGCGCTGAGCATCATGGTGTGGGCGCACCACATGTTCGTCAGTGGGTGGGCGCCGGCGTTGGACGGTCCGTTCATGCTCACCACGGAGCTCATCTCGATTCCCACCGGTCTGATCTTCCTGGCCATCATCGGGACGATCTGGCGAGGGAACATCTGGCTGCGGCTCCCGATGCTGTTCGTCTACGGGTTCCTCTGGAACTTCATGATCGGTGGCATCACCGGGATCTACCTCTCCGACGTCCCCGTGGACAATGAGCTGCACGGTGCGCTCTTCGTCACCGCGCACTTCCACTACACGTTGCTGGGCGGCGCCATGATCGGCGCCATGGCGGCGATCGTCTACTGGTTCTCCAAGATGACCGGTCGGATGTTCGACGAGGGGCTCGGCAAGGCCGCCTTCTGGCTCGTGATGATCGGGTTCAACGTCACGTTCATGGCGATGTTCTACAACGGTCTGCGCGGCATGCCGCGCCGGGTCGCCACCTACGCGCCGCAGTTCACCAACGGCAACGTGGTCTCGACCATCGGTGCCTATGTGATCGCCAGCGGGATGCTCATCTTCTTGTACGCGACCATCCACTCGTGGCGCTCCGGGGAGAAGGCCTCGGCCAACCCGTGGCAGGCGAAGTCGCTGGAGTGGTTCGTCCCCTCACCGCCGCCGCTGGAGAACTTTGAGGTGCTGCCGGTGGTCACTGGTGACGCCTACGGCTACGGCGAACCCGACTCGCACCACACGACGCTGCCACCTGTTGCCTCGACGGCCGTCAGGGAGGCATCGGCATGACCACCGTCAGCCACGAGACCCCGTCCCACCACCTGGCGCCCGAACTGGTCGCCAAGCAGCAGCGGCAGGCCGTCCTCTACATCATCCTCGCCGACGCAGTCTTCTTCTCCTGCATGATCTTCGCGTACTTCTACCTGCGCTCGCTCAACGTCCTGGGCGGGTGGATCCCGGACGGCGGCCAGACGGCCCCCGCCTGGCAGGTGTGGCTGGTCGCCGGGGTCATGCTCGTCAGCGCAGTCGTGTACCGCGGGGCCGAGATGGGCATCCGGGCGGGGCAGCGGCAGCGGTTCCAGGGCGGGACCATCGCCGGACTGATCCTGGTACTCGTCGCGGCCGGTCTGGTGATCTACCAGCTGGCCACGCTCCCGATCCTGATGAGCGACGGCTCGTACGCGTCGACGTTCATCGTGATGACCTGCGTGCAGCTCGTGCACCTCGTCATCCTGGCCATCGTCGCTTTCGGGATCTGGAACCGGGCCGTGCGCGGCAAGCTGGACGGCGGCAACGACAACCACGCGACGCTGGTCGGGTACTTCTGGTACTGGGTCACGTTGACGTCATTGATCGCCGCGTTCACGACGTTCTTCGTCACCTGAGCCAGACGCCGAGAACCTGAACGGCGCTCAGTCGTCGGGTCGGTCGGTCCGGTGCTCCTCGCTCGCGTTCAGTCGTTCAACGTACGCCTGCCACGCGCGCAAGTCCTGGTCGTCGGCCGTCGGCACCGTGGGTGCGCGTTCCGTGGCATTGGCCGGCAGCTTCGTCGGCGCGGGTGGGGCGTCGTCGGCATGGAGCAGGCGCCACCAGATGAACGTGCCCGCCACGGCGAACAGCGGCCACTCCAAGACGTAGGCCCAGGCGCCCCAGTGCCCGTCCATGCCGCGGCGCAGCTCGACGGTGAAGCCGACCACGCACACGGCCAGCCCGGCGACCAGCGCCACGTGCAGCCGCCATCGGCTCCCGGTCTGCCCGTCGGTCATGGCCGGGCCGTCGGGTCGAGGTCGGCGCGCATCAGCAGGGCGTCGGGACCGGCCGGATCAGGGAACATGCCCACGCGGACGAAGCCGTTGGCGGCGTAGAACCCCTCGCGACTCGGGAGGCACTCGAGCAGCACGGTGCCGCCGCCCAGGCCGGCCAGCAACGCCAGGGCCTCGGCCATGAGCGCGCGTCCGATGCCGCTCCCCTGGACGGCCGGCTCGACGGCCACCCGACCGATCCAGCTGTGCGCGCCGTGGTCGGCGTGCGCCGCCTGCACCTGCACGTCGAACTCCCAGTCGACCACCTCGAGCGGATCCGTCGGTAGGGCGTGCGGGTCGGTGGTGCGGCAGACCCGACACGCGCCGGGAGGCGAGACCACCACGACGCCCACCAGCGCTGGTCCGGCGAAGGCGCCCACGTGGCGGTCGGTGTCGTCCCAAGGCGTGTTCAGGTACAGCGGGTAGGCCTTCGCCAGCCGGACCAGCGGATCGGCGCCGAACAGCGTGACCAGGAACGGCTCGTCCAGGAACGCCCGAGCGGCCATCGCCATGGCATCGCCCCACTGCGCCCGCTGCAGGGGGCGCAGTGCCAGCGAGGGGTCCACCGCCCATGCCTAGCACTGCGCCGGCGGGTTCGCCCCACAATGGAGGTCAAGGTCCGGGCAATCCGGTCTTCACGTTCGAAGTGAGGTGCTGTCGTTGACCGACCATCTGGCCGCCATGATTCGCGACAACGGGCGGCGGTTCGCGACCCGACCGGCCATGCGCTTCAAGGACTCGGACTCGTGGCACTCGATCTCGTACGCCGAGCTCGGTGACCGGATCCGGTCGACGTCCAAGGCTCTGGTCGAGGCCGGCGTCCGGGCCGGGGACATGGTGGGGATCTTCGCCGCGAACCGACCGGAGTGGACGATCACGGATTTCGCCATCCTCGGGGTGGCAGCGGTGTCGGTGCCGATCTACGCAACCAACACCGCGGCGCAGGCCGCGTACGTCGTCAACGACGCCGACATCTCGGTGATCTTCGTCGGCGACCAGACGCAGTACGACAAGATCGTGGCGGCCAGGCAGACGATGCCGCGGCTGACGCGGGTCATCGTCTTCGACGAGTCGACGAGCCTCACTGGTGACGACTCCGAGTACTTCGCCGACTTCCTCGCCCGAGGGGCTGCATCGGCGCGCGGGGACGAGGTCGACGCGCGGGTGGACGCCGCCGCCGCGGACGACATCGCGACCTTGATCTACACGTCGGGGACGACCGGCGACCCCAAGGGCGCCATCTTGACCCACGCCAACTTCTTCCACCAGTTCCGCGCGCTCGACGACCGCTTCGCCCTCGACCCCGACGACACCAGCCTGTGCTTCCTCCCGCTGAGCCACGTCTACGAGCGGGCGTGGTCGTTCTACGTGTTCCTCAGCGGTGCACAGAACTGCTACGTCCTGGATCCGCGTCTCGTGGTGGACGCGATGGCCGAGGTCCGGCCGTCTCTGATGGTGAGCGTCCCGCGCCTCTACGAGAAGATCCACGCGACGGTCGTGGATCGCGTGGAACGGGGCTCCGCGGCCAAGGCCAAGCTCTTCCACTGGGCGATCCGGGTCGGCGGCGCCTACCAGGGTCTGCGCGCCAAGGGAGACCCGGTCGGCCCGGTGCTGCGGGCCGAGCACGCCGTGGCCGACCGGCTCGTGCTGTCGAAGATCCGAGACGTGGTGGGCGGGGAGAAGAAGGTGTTCTCCGCCGGCGGCGCCCCGCTGTCGGAGGACATCGAGGAGTTCTTCTTCGCCGCGGGGTTGCTGATCTGCCAGGGCTACGGGCTCACCGAGACCACTGCCATGCTCACCTGCAACTATCCCGGGGCGTTCCGGTTCGGAACGGTGGGGACGCCCGTGCTCGGCACCGACCTGCGGATCGGCGCAGGCGGGGAGATCCAGGTGCGCGGAGGCAACGTGATGACCGGCTACTACGGCAAGCCCGAGGAGACCGCCGCCGCCTTCGAGGAGGGTTGGTTCCGGACCGGGGACGTGGGCACCGTCGACTCAGACGGGTTCGTCCGCGTCACCGACCGGATCAAGGACATCATCATCACCTCGCAGGGGAAGAACGTCGCACCGCAGCACATCGAGTCGCTGCTCGGCGCCGACCCGTACATCGAGCAGGTGGTCGTCATCGGTGACCGCCGCAAGTACCTGTCTGCGTTGGTCGAACCGGCCTTCCCGATGCTCGAGCGGTACGCCGAGGAGAACGGGATCGGCTGGACGTCGCGCGCGGAGCTCGTCGCCCGGCCGCAGGTGCGGGCGTTCTACGACCAGCGGATCGCGCAACTGTCCCAGGAGTTGGCGAACTACGAGCGGGTGCAGCGGTTCACCCTGGTCTCCACGGAGTTCACCCAGGCGTCCGGAGAGCTGACGCCCACGTTGAAGCTGAAGCGAAAAGTGGTAGAGGAGTCGTTCGCCGACGTGATCGACACCATGTACGACGAGCCCGGGGAACGGGCCGAGCCGGAGCGGAGCCAGCGTCCATGAGTGGGTTGGGACTGACGACGGCCGATCTCGACGACCTGGCGGCGCTCTACCAGGACCTGCACCGGCACCCCGAGCTCTCCTTCCAGGAGACCCGCACGGCAGGGCTGGTCGCGAAGCGGCTGCGCGGCCTGCAGTTCGAGGTGACCGAAGGAGTCGGGCGAACCGGGGTCGTCGGTCTGCTTCGCAACGGGGCCGGCCCCACGGTGCTGCTGCGCGCAGACATGGACGCCCTGCCGGTCGAGGAGCGGACCGACCTGCCGTACGCGAGCACGGTGCACACCGTCGACGCCCAGGGCACCGAGGTTGCGGTGATGCACGCGTGTGGTCACGACCTGCACGTGACCTGCTTGCTCGGTGCGTGTGTCGAGCTGGCCCGGCGGCGCAGCACCTGGAGCGGCACGGTCATGGCGGTCTTCCAGCCGGCCGAGGAAGTGGGCGGCGGTGCCCGGGCGATGATCGACGACGACCTGTTCGGACGCTTCGGCAGCCCCGTGGTCGTTCTGGGTCAGCACGTGACGCCGCTCCCGGCCGGTGTCCTGGGTTTGCGGTCGGGAGCGGCGTTCGCGGCCGCCGACTCGATCCGGATCACCCTGCACGGCCGCGGGGCGCACGGCTCACGTCCGGAGACGTCGGTGGACCCGGTCGTCATGGCGGCGGCGGTCATCATGCGCCTGCAGACCGTGGTGTCCCGCGACGTCGCCGCCACGGACACCGCGGTGGTCACGGTCGGTGCGGTTCATGCGGGGACGGCGGGCAACATCATCCCGGACCGCGCGCAGCTGCTGGTGACGGTTCGCACCTTCCGACCCGAGGTCCGGACGCGGATCCTGGCCTCGATCGAACGGATCGTCCGGGCTGAGGCAGCCGCGTCGGGCGCCGACCGCACCCCCGACATCGAGCTCATGGAGTCGTTCCCGCGTTGGTCAACGACGACGCGGCAGCGGCGCGGACCAGACCGGCCCTGGAGTCGGTGGGCGCCAGGGTGGTGGACCCCGGTCTCGTGGCGGGGAGCGAGGACGTCGGCGTGCTGGCGACGGCGGCCGGCGTTCCGTGCGTCTACTGGCTGCTGGGCGGGGCCGACCCGGCGCAGTTCGTCGGCGCCGATTCGGCTGACGAGATCGCCGAGCGGATGCAGTCCATCCCTTCGAACCACTCCCCGAGGTACGCCCCGGTCGTGCAACCCACCCTGACCACGGGGATCGCGGCGCTGGTCGCGGCGGCGCAGGCGTGGTTGGCTCCGGGGACCGACGGCTGACCTCGTCGCTGGCCAGCCCGGGGGCCGTTCGCCTCTGTCCGGTCGTCTGGGTGACTGGCTTGGCTGGGTCGGGACCAAGGGATGGTGAGGGCATGGCGCAGTTCGTCTACGAGTTCGCCGAGGGAAGCCGCGAGATGGGCGACCTGCTGGGCGGGAAGGGCGCCAACCTCGCCGAGATGACCCGGCTCGGGCTGCCGGTGCCGCCGGGCTTCATCGTCACCACCGAGGCCTGTCGCTCCTACCTGGCGACCGGCGCCGAACCGGCGGCGCTTCGGGTGCAGGTGACGTCCGCGCTGCGCCGACTCGAGGACCGGCTCGGCCGCCAGCTCGGCGATCGCTACGACCCGCTGCTGGTCAGCGTCCGTTCCGGCGGCAAGCACTCGATGCCGGGAATGATGGACACGATCCTCAACGTCGGGCTCAACGACGACTCGGTGGTCGGGCTCGCGGACGCGTCCGGGGACGAGCGCTTCGCCTGGGACTGCTACCGACGGCTGATCTCGATGTTCGGCGCCACGGTGCTGGGCATCGAACCGGCATCGTTCGCCGAGGAGCTCGACCAGCTGAAGGTCGTGCGCGGGGCGAAGTCCGACGTCGACCTCACCGCGACGGATCTGCAGGAGCTCGTCGGCGCGTTCAAGAACATCGTCAAGGAGCACACGGGGCGACCGTTCCCGCAGGTGCCGCGGGAGCAGCTCGACCTGGCGATCCGAGCGGTCTTCGACTCCTGGAACACCGAGCGAGCGCGGATCTACCGTCGTCGCGACCGCATTCCGAACGACCTCGGAACGGCAGTCAACATCTGCACGATGGTGTTCGGGAACCTGGGCGAGTCCAGCGGCACCGGGGTCGCCTTCACCCGCGATCCGGCCTCGGGGCACCAGGGGGAGTACGGCGACTTCCTGGCCAACGCTCAGGGCGAGGACGTCGTCGCCGGCATCCGCAACACCGCGAGCCTCGCCGACCTCGAGCGACTGCACCCCACCGCCTTCGCCGAGCTGATCAAGGTGATGCGCCGTCTGGAGACGCACTACCGCGACCTGTGCGACATCGAGTTCACCATCGAGCGCGGCAAGCTGTGGATCCTGCAGACGCGGGTCGGCAAGCGGACGCCGGCAGCGGCGTTCCGCATCGCGACCCAGCTGGTGGACGAGCACCTGATCACCCTCGACGAGGCGCTCGGGCGAGTGCGCGGCGAACACCTGGCGAGCCTCATGGTTCCGCAGTTCAGCACCACGGCTGAGCGGGTGCACCTCACTACCGGCATGGGTGCTTCCCCGGGTGCTGCGTCGGGACGGATCGTGTTCGACTCCGCCGCCGCGATCGCCTGGGCCGGGCGCGGCGAACAGGTGCTCCTGGTCCGCCGCGAGACGAACCCCGACGACCTCGGCGGCATGATCGCGGCCGCCGGGATCCTGACCGCCCGCGGCGGCAAGACGTCGCACGCGGCCGTGGTGGCCCGCGGCATGGGCAAGACCTGTGTGTGCGGCGCCGAGCAGCTGGAGGTGGACGCTGTGGCCCGCGAGCTGCGGGTGGGGACGACCACTTTGCTCGAGGGCGAGGTGGTGTCGATCGACGGCTCGACCGGCGAGGTCTTCGCCGGCGCGGTGCCCGCCGTCGACTCACCGGTCGCGGTCTACCTCGCCGACGGGCTCGACGCCGGGTTGGCGGCCGCCGACCCGGAGACCGCCGAGCTGATCACCGCGGTTCATCGTCTGCTCGCCCACGCCGACGCGGTGCGCCGGCTCGGGGTGCACGCCAACGCCGACACCGCCGAGGATGCCGGGATCGCGCGGCGGTTCGGGGCGCAGGGGATCGGCCTGTGTCGCACCGAGCACATGTTCCTGGGCGACCGGCGGGTGCTGATCGAGCACGTGATCCTGGCCGACACCCCCGACGAGCACCGGGCCGCGCTGGCCGCACTGCTCCCGCTGCAGCGCTCCGACTTCGTCGAGCTGCTGACCGCCATGGACGGCTTGGACACGACGATCCGGCTGCTCGACCCGCCGTTGCACGAGTTCCTGCCCGACCGCTCCGACCTGATGGTCGCAGTGGCCCTGGCCGAGCAGCGCGGCGAGTCCGACCCGGTGCAGCAGAAGCTGCTGGCGGCGGTCAACCGGCTGCACGAGGCCAACCCGATGCTCGGCCTGCGGGGCGTGCGACTCGGCCTGGTGGTCCCGGGGCTGTATGCCCTGCAGGTGCGGGCGATCGCCGAGGCCACGGCCGACCGGATCCGCGCGGGCGGGCGACCGCGTCCGGAGATCATGGTCCCGCTCGTCGGCTCGTGGCTGGAGCTGCGGCTGGTGCGTGACGAGATCGAGTCCGTCGTCGCCGAGGTGGCCGCGGCCCATGGCATCGAGCTGTCGATCCCCGTGGGCACCATGGTCGAGCTGCCGCGGGCGGCCCTGACTTCGCATCGGATCGCCGAGGTCGCAGACTTCTTCTCGTTCGGCACCAACGACCTGACCCAGACCACGTGGGGGTTCTCGCGCGACGACGTGGAGGCGGCGTTCTTCGCGGCCTACTTCGACAAGGGCGTGCTGACGCGGTCGCCGTTCGAGTCGCTCGACGTCGACGGCGTCGGCCGGCTCATCTCGATGGCGGTGGAGGAAGGTCGGTCGACCAACCCACGGCTGCGGCTCGGCGTGTGCGGCGAGCACGGCGGCGACCCCGACTCGATCCACTTCTTCCACCGGGTCGGCGTCGACTACGTCTCGTGCTCGCCCTACCGGATCCCGATCGCGCGGCTGGAGGCCGGTCGGGCCGCACTGGCGAGCGGCTGACCCGCGTCCGCTACACCGGCACCGTCACCGCAACGTCACCACGACGTCACCGGCTCGTCCGCCAGCCCATCACTGTCTGCGCCCGAACGGGTACTCCTTGTAGGCGGAAGGGTCTGGACGGACGTACGGTCCGGCCATGGCTCCGCAGAGCCTCTGGCTCGATCGAACCCTGGTCGCTCTGGGTGACCTCACCAAGGCGGGCTCGGACGCCGCCGTGGTCCAGGAAGTCGCGATCCGGTTCGCCGACCGGTTCGGCCCTGCCGACCGCATGTACCAGGGTGACCGGCCGAGCTGGCACCGCGCCGTCGTGGAGTCGCTCGCCCAGCTGGTGACCGACGGACTCGTGCAACGCCAGCGCGGGCTGCGCCTGACCGACCAAGGACGCACGGAGCTCGACGGAGCCCGCCGACGGCTCGAGCGTGAGCCTCGTCCCGAGGACACCGACGACACCGGCGCGGAGGACGCCGTGCTGACGACGGCGCAGACCGCGATGCCCGTGCCCGGAGTCATCTCACCGCCGCTGCGCACCGCCGCCGGACGGGCCAGCGCGGGCGTCGACTCCGCCGACGACCTGCCGGTGATCGTCGAGCTGAACTCCCGGTACGCACGCGGGACGAGTGCCGCCTACCGTCGGCTCGACCAGCTGTGGCGTCGGGTGACCGGTGACGCGGCTCCGGCCCGGCTGGCGCACGACTACGCCCGCGGCTCCCTGACCATGAGCCAGATCAAGCGCCTGGTCGCCGCCGATGCCGTGCCGATCGCGTGGCCCGAACGCAGCATCGTTCGGGTCTGGCCGGACTTCCAAGTGCGATCGCTGATCGACGCCACCGTCAGCACGGTCAAGGCGGACGCGTCGCACCGCTCGTTCGACGCGTACGGCGACGGGATCGTCTGGGCCGTCATCGACTCCGGGATCGACGCGAACCATCCGCACTTCATGGGTTACGAGACGCTCACCGATCCTTCCGTCAAGGACTTGCACCGAACCTTCCTGGTCGCCGGCGACCCGACGCCGGCGGGTGCGTTGGACGACGAGGACGGCCACGGCACCCACGTCGCCGGCATCATCGCCGGCGGTCTGGAGATGTGGCCGGGGTCGCCGGACGCGGTGGTCGTCGCCGAGACCCGGTACAACGTAGACAACCCCGAGGAGCCGGCTCGCGAGCGACGCGTCGTGCCCGACCCCAAGGCCAGCCTGGCCGGCATGGCCCCGAAGACGAAGCTGGTCAGCCTGAAGGTGCTCGGCGGTGGCGGGCCGTTGGAGAGTCGGGTCAGCCGCGTGATCCAGGCGCTGGCGTACGTGCGCGAGGTCAACGCCGACAACGACACCTCGCCGCGGATCCACGGCGTCAACCTCAGCGTCGGTTACGACTTCGACCCCACCTGGTTCGCTTGCGGCCGAAGCCCGTTGTGCCTCGAGGTCGACAAGCTCGTCCGCAGTGGTGTCGTGGTCGTCGTTGCGGCCGGCAACTCCGGGTACGGCAACCTCAACCCGGCCATGAGCACCGTGGCGCAGTTCGGCCTGGGCATGACGATCAACGACCCGGGGAACACCGAACGTGCGATCACGGTCGGGTCGACCCACCGGACGATGCCGCACGCCTACGGCGTCTCGTACTTCTCGTCGAAGGGTCCCACCGGCGACGGACGGCGCAAGCCCGACCTCGTGGCACCCGGCGAACGGATCACGTCTGCAGCCGCCGGGGCGTTGAAGGCGAGGGTCAGCCTGACCGACGCCGAGGAGCGTTCGCCGGTGTACGTCGAGGAGAGCGGCACCAGCATGGCCGCCCCGCACGTGTCGGGGGTGATCGCCGCGTTCCTCTCGGTGCGCGGCGAGTTCGTCGGCCGTACCGACGAGATCAAGCGGATCTTCGTCGAGTCGGCCACCCCGCTGGGACGAGACCCGAACTTCGAGGGGGCGGGCCTGGTCGATCTGATGCGCGCGCTGCAATCCGTCTGACCTCGTGCTCCACCAGGAGGAACCATGACCGACACGATCTCTGGCCTCCCGTTCTGGGAGATCCGGTTCGACGCAGACGGTGACCCGGGCCAGGAGGCGGCGACGGCGATCGACGAGATCGGGACGCTCGGCATCACCGACCTCGTCGTGTTCTCGCACGGCTGGAACAACAGCCCCGACACGGCTCGACGGCTCTACGACGGATGGTTCGGTGAGCTGGCCCCCCAGCTGACCCACGTCACCACCTCACGCCCCGTCCACGTGGGTCTCGTCGGCGTCTTCTGGCCGTCGCAGCGGTGGTCGGACGAACCGATCCCCGACTTCCAGCCGAGCGTCCGCCCTCGCGCGGCCGACTCCGGTGCCGCGGGTGTGCGGGCGAGGCCGGAGCCGGGCGTGGCCGCGTCCCCGACCATCGACGACGTCACGCTCGAGGGCCTGAAGCACCTGTTCCCCAAGGGCGACGCCCAGCTGGACCGGATGGCCGCGCTCCTGGCGCAACCGCCAACGTCAGCGGCGGCCGAGGAGTTCCTGCAGCAGATGCAGGACTTCAGCAACGCGACAGCGGTGGCCTCCGACGACGAGCCCGGGATGCTGCGGGACGAGGCCAAGCCGCTGTTCGACCGGTATCTGGCTGCCCTTCGCGACAGCGGCGTGGCCATCGCTCCCGATGCCGGCGGCGAAGCCGGTCTGGCGGACTCGCTCGGTGGCATCTGGCACGGCGCGAAGGAGGCCCTGCGCCAACTCACCTACTACCAGATGAAGAACCGCGCGGGCGTGGTCGGCGAGCACGGTCTCGGCCCGTTCGTCGGCCGGCTTGCGGCCGGCGCACCCGCGATTCGCGTGCACTTGGTCGGTCACAGCTTCGGCGCCCGGGTCGTGTCCTACGCCCTGGCCGGACTGCCGCCGGCTCTCGACCCGTCACCGGTCAAGTCGGTGACGCTGCTGGAGGGTGCCTTCTCCCACTTCGCGTTCGCCGCCGAGCTGCCGTTCGACGCCAAGCGCGCTGGTGGTCTCGCCGGGCGGATGCAACGCATCGACGGCCCCCTGGTCGTGTGCTTCTCCAGCCATGACGACGCCGTGGGCACGTTCTACCCGCTGGCTTCGATCGCCGCCGGGGAGGACTCGGCCGCCGCCGACGACCGGTTCTACCGGTGGGGCGGGATGGGTCACGACGGAGCCCAGGCCGTGCAGGCGAAGCTGGACGTGCTGCAGCCGGCGACGATCGAGGCGAACTACCGCTTCGTGCCGGGCCAGGCGCTGAACGTGGACGCCTCGGAGACCGTGTGTCGCGGGGGGCCGCCGAGCGGCGCGCACAGCGACATCGTCCATCCCGAGCTCACCTGGGTGGTCCTGAAGGCCGGCGGCATCGTGCCCTGACCGCTCGACGAGCGAAGGAGAAGACATGGACCGGGTCGCACTCGCCCGTCACATCATCGACCTCGGACTGACCCAGGCCGACCTCGAGCTCGGCCAACACCATGCACCGGATCCGGCCGAGACCGAAGCGCTGCTGCTCGCGGCACCGGGTGCGCAAGGACTGCTGCAGACCCAGACCGACCTGCGCGACCTGTTCCCGGCCGGCCTCGCACCGGTTCCGACCCTGGTCGAACCACCCCCGCGGTCCGACGCGCCGCTGCCGCGGGCGGACTACCTGGTCGTCACGTGGACCATCGCCGAGCTGGCTGCGCTCGCGGACGTCCTCACCCCGGGTGTCTCGCGCACGAGTTGGCACGCCTACGACCGCAACTTCGCGACCGTCTTCCTTCCGCAGATCCGCCCGGGGGCTCCGGCGCGGGGGGCGCAGCGGCTGGCGAGCTACTGCCCCACGCGGATCGGCGACAAGGCGGTTCTGTGCGTCAAGTCCGAGCTGCACCTGAACCAGGACGGGGTGAAGACCGGGGAGGGCACCGCGACCCTGCCGGTCGCCGACCTGTTCCGCCAGATGATCAGCGAGGTGCAACCCAAGCTCGTGATCACCACCGGGACGGCCGGAGCGACGTACGCCGATCACGATCTCGGCGACGTGATGATCACCCGGACCGCCAAGTTCCGACTTCGTCAGGAGTTCCGGAACGAGCCGTTCGCCGACGTCCAGTACGCGAGCGACTTCACCGTGTCCACCGACATGTTCGACGCCGCCGAGGTCCTTCTGGCCGCCCACGCCGACCGGTTGACCGAACCCGACTTCGGGCCGCCGACCACCCGCTACGACCTTCCGGGCGACCACCAGGTGATGCCCGGACGTCACAACCGTCCGTCACTGCAGCTGGAGGGCAGGGACTTCCCCACCCACCACCCGATGCTGACCACCGACTACTTCGAGTTCGGCACGTCGACCAACCACTTGGCGCGCTCGGGCTGCGGGGTGGAGATGGGCGACGCCGCTCTGGGCATGGTGTGCGACGAGCTGGGGGTCGCCGCTCCGCGTTGGCTGGTGGTGCGCAACGCCAGCGACCCGCAGATCAACGGCAACCTGCCCACCTCACCGGACGTTCAGGCCATGTGGGCGGTGTGGTTCTACGACACTTACGGCTACTGGACCTCGGTCTCCTCGGCCATCGCCACCTGGGCGGTGATCGCCGGGGATCCGGGGTGACGCTCCCGGGTGTGCCCATGAATCTCCAGGATCGCGGGGACACCTAGGGTTTGGGCCATGGTCCTCAGCGCCCGGCCGGCAACGGATACCGACCTGTCCGACATCGTCGGCCTGCAGCAGACGTGGGACGCGTTCTGGTTCGGCTCTCCTGAGCACGACGAGGCGGAGGTGCAGGAGTCGTTCGGCCGTGCCGTGCCGTTCGAGCAGCGCACCCGGCTGCTGCATCTCGAGGGTCGGCTCGTGGCTGCGGCGTGGTGGTGGCGGGCCGGTGAGACGTCGTTGCTGGTCGCCCCCGGGATCGATCCCACCCACGCTCATGACGACCTGCTCACGTGGCTTTCCGCGAGCGGTTGTACCGAGGTCGAGGCCTTGAGTCGCGACGAGCCCTTCCGGGCGGCCCTGGAGCGGAACGGCTGGGGCCACGTCCGGTCGCAGTTCGAGTTGATGCGTGACGTGGCCGCCTTGCCGGCGCTGCGATGGCCGCCCGGTGTCACCGTCACGGGGGTGGCCGAGCATGCGGATGCGGTCCACCACCTGATCTACGAGCAGGCGGGCTGGGCCGACATCCCAGGACACCACGGGCGTGGCCGTGACGAGTGGTACGACCTCTTCCTGGCCGGGGAGGACCCCGAGCAGCAGGTGGTGGCCTGGGAGGGCGGCCGGCTGGTCGGGGCGGCCTTGGGCAAGACCTTCTCCGATGGCGTGGGATGGGTGTCCCAAGTCGCCGTGGCCCCTGCGCGGCAGGGCAATGGGCTGGGCCGGGCGCTCCTGACCGAGGCGTTCCACCGACGCGTCAGCGCGGGCGCCACCCGGCTCGGCCTGGGTGTCTCCGCCGCGAACCGCGACGCGCTCCGGCTCTACCTGAGCCTCGGGCTCGAGATCGACCGCGAGTGGATGGTGCACGAGCCCGTCCAGTGACCTCATTCGAGGGAGGTCGGCCCCCTGGCGGGGGCATATCACCCGAATGCGGGCTTGATTGCCCAGCGTGACGGGCCGTACTTGTTTGCATGGTCGCATTCCGCCGAGGGCGGCGCCTACTCCTCGTGGGCGTCGTCTGCCTGATCTCCGCCCTCAGCCTGCAGTCGCCTGGTTCCGCGGCGACCTCGGCGAAGGCCGTGACGCGAGCGACGCCGACCGGAGCCGGGGCGGTGTACCACTGGGGTGTCCCGCTCTGGCATGACGAGTACGAGACACCCTGTGGCTTCCTGCCGAAGTGCCCGCCCGACGCGACGAAGTCGCCACCCTTGTCCCCCGACTGGGCGATCACCGATCGAAACCTGGTGCTGGACAAGTGGGGCGAGCTGGTCATCGTCGGCCGACCGGACGGGCAAGAGGTGAGTGCCACCCTCACCGGCCATCCACACAGCTATGGCCGCTGGGAGGTGCGGGTCTTCGCCCACCAGATCAAGACCCCGTCGCACTACCGCGTCGTCGCCGAGCTGATTCCCGCGAAGACGGCGGCCTACCACTGCGGGGCCCAGAACATCACTATGGCCGACTACGTCATGGGCAGCCACCGGACCCGCATGTCGATCCGCACGCTGCCCGACCGACAGTTCAGCTACAGCATGCGACCGAATACTGGTCCGTGGGACTGGAACACCTACGGCGTCGAGATCACCAGGACTCACATCTCGTGGTTCGCCGACGACAAGGTCGTCATGACCGAGCGTCGTCCGGCCGCGCTGTCCGGAACGCTGTACACGCTGCGGCTGCGTCTGGTGGGGAACGGAGCGACGGACACGACCCCGCCCAAGATGCAGCTGGACTGGAGCCGGTACTTCACGATGGATCGGCCCAACACCCAGTCGATCGTGGCGCCGAAGGCGCACGTGGGCACCTACGGCGGCGGCTGCTGACGTCGGCTTCGGCCTCTGGATCCCGACCAACCGATCGTTCGTCGGCGGCTTTCGTAACGCTCGCGTAACGGGGTCAAGGCCATCATGGCCCGGTGAGGCGCCTCGCTCAGGTCGTCGGTGCCGTCGAGGCGTTGGTCCTGGCGGTGTCCGCGCTGGTGGGCGTCTACCTGCTTGCTCGCGGCGGGCAGGGGCCGGTCCTCGGGGGCATCGCCATCTGGTTCCTGTTGGCGGTGACTTCTGCGGTCGGTTGGCTCTTGGCCTCTCGTCTCCCGCACCATCCGCTCGGCTGGTTGCTGTTGGTTGTCGCCGGGCTGTTCCTCACCGCCCTCGTCGCCTTCGCTGTGGGCACAGCTGTCGCGGATGCCCGTCCTGGGCTGGCGAGCTGGCTGTTCTGGTACGCCAGCAACGGAGAGGTGACGTGGAGCTGGCTCCCCCCGGTCGGCTTGCTGTTCACGCAGGTCCTGCTGCGCTTCCCCGACGGTGACCTTCCGACGCCGCGCTGGCGGTGGTTCTCCTGGTTCACGCTCGCGTCGATCGCCGGCTGTTCCGTCCTCCTCGCCACCACCCCCGGCGGAGTCGGCTCCGGACTGGACAACCCCGTTGCGTGGGCCTGGGGCAAGGACCATGCAACGGCGCTGCTGCCCGTCATGGCGGCGTCGCTGCTGGTCAGCTTTGTCGGCAGCGCGGCATCTGTGGTGGTCCGGTACCGGCGGGGCGACCCGACGACGCGGACCCAGATTCGATGGGTCGCCTGGGCCGGTTCAGTGGTCATCGGCCTGTACGTGCTCTCGTTCCTCGTGCCCGGCAGCGTGTTGGACAACTGGGTGGTGCTCGCCTACACGCTCATTCCTGCGTCGATCGGGGTTGCCGTCCTTCGCTACCGCCTCTACGACATCGACCGGGTGTTCAGCCGAACCACGTCGTACGCGATCGTCACGGGCATCCTCCTGGCCACCTACGCGATCGTGGTCACGTTGGTCTCCCAGTTCGTTCCGCACGCCTCTTCCGTCGCCGTCGTGGTGGCAACCCTCAGCGCGGCCGCCTTGGCCAGCCCGGTCCTCCGTCGGGTTCAGGTGACGGTCGACCGTCGGTTCAACCGAGCCCGGTACGACGCGATTCAGACCGTCGACGCCTTCGGCGCACAGCTGAGGCATCAGGTCGATCCCGACCGGGTCCGAAGCGACTTGGCCGCAGTTGTCGCCGTCACCTTGCAACCCGACCAGGTGACCGTCTGGATGCAACCACGCACCTGATCGGCAGAGCCATCAACGTGCGCCTGGCTGTCGCCGACTACCAGGAACGGTCACCCAGACGCTCGTTCATGACGCGTTGGAGTTCCGTTGCCACCTGAGGCTCACTGTGCTGGAGCGCGGTGAATGTCGCTCCGAACATCACCCAGGCGACGACCGGCGTGACGGCGGTGACGGTGGCCGTTCGCAGCCCGTCGCCGGTCAGCACGGCCGTCTCACCGAAGTAGTCCCCGACTCCGAGGTACCCGAGGTGCTTGTCGTGCTGCGTCGCGACGGCCCGACCGTCAGCAATGACGAAGACGCTGAACCCGGACTCCCCTTGAGCCACCATCTGCTGTCCCGGCGTGAACTCCTCGACGGTCAGGCGGCCGGCCAGCGTGGAACGGGACTCGGACGTGAGCTGGGCGAACAGCGGCATCCGCGCGAGGTCATCGGGACTGAGCACGACGCCCAGCATGCCCGGTGGGTTCGTGGGCCGGAAGAGACGATCCAGGATTCTCACGGCCAGTCGGTGACGGCGCCGTGACACCCCGGTGACGGGCCGCCGCGATGCTGCCGGTCTCGCGGTCCTTCGGTCCGACACCCCCGGGAGGTCTCCATGAGCCACTGTTCCTTCGTCCCCCCACACGTGCTGGAGCGACTGGCCCGGTCGGCCGGCGGTGACACCAGCAACCGCGCCCGAATGTCGTTGGCCCAGTCGCGGGCGTTGCGCGACGAACGCGTGACGCGTACCCGGTTCGGCGAGGCCGACAGCTTGTCGTCGGTGCACTACCTGGTCGAGCCGGGACAGTCGGCCAAGAAGGCCACGGCCAAGAAGTCGACGGCGAAGAAGGCCGTACCAGGCCTGGGCGGCGGGCGCACGGTCTACGACTGCAAGCACCAGTGGAACCAGCAGGTACCGCCACCGGTCCGCAAGGAAGGTGGCGCCGCCACGGGGGACGCCGACGTCAGCAACGCCTACGACTTCGCCGGCGACGTGCGCACGTACTTCGCGGACGTGCTCGGTCGGAACTCGATCGACAACAAGGGCATGGAACTGGTGCTCAACGTGCACTACGGCGCCAACTTCATGAACGCGTTCTGGGACGGAACCCAGATGACGTTCGGCGACGGAGACGGTGTGATCTTCTCCAGCTTCGCCGCGTCACTCGACGTCGTGGCCCACGAGCTGACCCACGGGGTCACGCAGTTCACCTGCGCCCTGGAGTACCACGACCAGCCCGGCGCGTTGAACGAACACCTCAGCGACGTGTTCGGCAGCGTCATCCAGCAGGCTGCGCTGGGGCAGGACGCCGGCACCGCCGACTGGCTGATCGGCGACGAGATCATGGGGCCGGACCTCGTCGGCGAGGCGTTGCGGTCGATGCGCGCACCGGGCACCGCCTATGACAACTCACTGTTCGGCAAGGACCCGCAGCCGGCGCACATGCGCGACTACTACGGCGGCACCGACGACAACGGCGGCGTCCACATCAACAGCGGAATCCCCAACCGGGCGTTCTACCTCGTCTCCTCGATCATCGGGACCGACAAGGCGGCGCTGATCTGGTACCAGGGACAGCAGATGCTGTGGCCGACGGCGCAGTTCGCCGACGCCAAGAGCGTGCTCGTCGACGCGGCGCGGACGCTGTACCGAGCCGGGCTCGTCCCCAAGGGGAGTCCGCAGGCGGTGCGTGCTTCGTTCCGCAAGGTCGGTCTGTGACCGTCGGTCCGTCGCGGTGACCGTCTCCGCGTCGGCGCCGTAGTCTCGTCGCGTGGGCACAGACAGCGAGCCGCTTGACGTCGCGCTCACGGTCGAGGGCGGGTTCGCTCCGCTGGGGCCGCAGCCCCAGGTGTTCCGGGTGAGCGCCGACTCGTTGGCGGCCGAGCCGGCTCGTGAGCTTCGACGCGCCGTCGCCGACGCGGTCGGTGCCGTGCCCGAGACGAGCCCGGAGCGACGGTCCGGCCGGCCCGACGTCCTGCTCTACCGGCTCGTCGTGAACGGCCAGGTGCTCGTGTTCGACGACGTCACGGCCACGCCGCCGCAGCACGAACTGGTCGCCCTCGTCCGTCGACTGGCCCGTCCCTGAGTCCCTGCGTGACTGCCCAGGGGACATTGACCGACCCTCGACCCCGCCCTACTCTCAGTAAGCGCCTGATTGCTCTCGGTATTCAGGCCCACAGAGGGGTCGGCGATGGAGCCTGCTTCGACGCGGCCACCAGCCCACGAGTCCGCGCGCGTGCCCGGGGTGCCCGGCTCGGCCAGCGACGTGGCCCTGCTCGGTGGGTTCCGGCTGTGGGTCCACGACGCGGAGGTCGACCTGCCGGCGGGGGCGCAGCGGCTGCTGGCCCTGCTCGCGCTTCGGGGACGGACCAGCCGGACCCGCACGGCGGGGACGCTGTGGCCGCAGACCACCGAGAACCGGGCTCTGGCCAATCTGCGCACGGCCATCTGGCGGGTGAACCACTGTGCCCCGCACGTGCTTAGCGCGGTGGGTGGCTCGGTCGACCTCGACCCGGAGATCGACGTGGACGTGCGCCGACTGGCCCACGCGACCGACGTCCTGGCGTCGGCGGTAGCCGGCGACGAGGAGGTGCTGGCTGCCTGGCACGAACTGCCGAGCACGCCGGCCGAGCTGTTGCCCGACTGGGAGGACGACTGGCTGCTCGCCGACCGGGAGCGGGTCTGGCAGTCGCAGCTGCACCTGCTCGAGCAGTTCGCCGGGTGCTTCGTGAGCCAGGCGCGTTACGGACTGGCCTTGGACGCCGCGCTCGCCGCCCTGCGCGCCGACGTGCTGCGCGAGAGCGCGCACCGCGCGGTGATCCGCGTGCACCTGGCGGAGGGCAACACCGTGGAGGCGCGACGTGCCTTGGAGTTCTGTCGCACCGTGCTGACCCGCGACGCCGGGGTGGAGCCGTCGGTGGCAACTACGCAGCTCGTGCTGCCCCGCCGCGACCTCCTGCGCACCGGCGTGCGGGTCGTCGTCCGCTGAGGAAGCCTCAGACCGCCGCTGGTCGCGGCAGCCCCGGACCCCAGAGGTCGACGACCACGGCATCGCGTCGAGGTGGCTCCTGGCCGACCTGGATGTCGGCCGCGGTCAGGGCGCCGCTGACCACGGGGTGCAGGCGCTCGCGGGTGAAGCGGTCGCAGTCGTCGCGGCTGTTCCACAGGTCGAGGTAGTACAGGTGCCCGTCCTCGCGCTCGAGGGCGATGTGCGCGATCAGGCCCGCGGGCGGCTCGTCGCCGAGCCCCTCGAGGATCCGCGCGTGGACTTCGGCGTTGATCGGAACGTCCTGCTCGAAGGCGTACATGTCCCACCCGGCCCGTCGCTCACATTTCCATCCGAATAACTTTCGGACGAATGTAAGATAGGCCGCATGTCCCGACCCGTCAAGAGCCGTCCCTACGACAGTCGGGGTCGTCAGTCAGCTTCGGCACAGCGCCGCGGGCGGATCCTGGCGGCGGCCCGAGAGCTGTTCGTCGCCGGCGGCTACAGCGGGACCACGATGTCGGCCGTGGCCGAGCGGGCCGGTGTGGCCACCGACACGGTCTACGAGCTGGTCGGCCGCAAGCCGGCGCTGTTCCGCCTCCTCCTCGAGACGGCCATCTCCGGCCGCGACGAGGCGGTGCCGGCCGAGGAGCGCGACTACGTGCAGCAGATCCACTCCGAGCCCACGGCCGAGGGGAAGCTCGCGGTCTACGCCCGAGCCCTGCCGAGCATCCACGCCAGACTCGCGCCGCTGCTCGTCGTCCTCCAGGCGGCTGCGCCGACCGATCCCGCACTCGCCGACCTCTGGACGCAGATCAGTGAACGGCGCGCGGGGAACATGACGCGGTTCGCCGGCGAGCTCGAGGAGACCGGCCGGCTCGGTGTCTCGGTGGCCGAGGCGGCCGACGTCATCTGGGCCACCAACTCACCGGAGATGTACCTCCTGCTCGTGGGTCAGCGCGGGTGGAGCCACGAGCGCTACGAGCACTGGCTGGCCGCGACCTGGCAGAGGCTGCTGCTGCGTGGGTGACGGACGAAGACCCCGCGCGATCGCGGATCGTGCCGTTCGCGCCGGGAGCCCCTTGTTGATCTCGGAGAAGATGCTGGCCTGGGGTGATCAACTCGCACATGAAGTCCAAGATCAACGGGGAAAGTGGGGGGATCGGGGGATCGGTCAGGGTTTCGTCGGCGACGCGGTCGTGAAGGTCGAGCCGGACGGATGACCACGGCGCGGACCGTCGGCGATCTCCCACACCTGCTGGCGGCCGTGCACCTGCCACGTCTCGCCCCCGCCGGACAGGTCGATCGCCGCCGTGTCCTCGTCGATGCCCAGCACGTGCGAGCCCGGCGGCGGGTGCATGATCGCGCGGGTGAGCAGGTCGGGGGCCCAGCCGAGCATCCGGTCGAAGTGCGGGATCACCCGCAGGTGCGGCAGCAGCCCGAGACCGGGGTCGGGGTCGTGGTGCAGCGAGCGCACGTGCGGCACCCAGCCGGTCATGGCCATCGCCCCCGCCGAGCATCCGGCCAGGGCGGCGCCACCCTGCCAGGCGGCCACGACGGCAGCCCACACCCGGGTGCCGCGCATGGTCTGCGCGAGGTAGGTGGGGTTGCCGCCGGAGAAGTAGACCAGCCCGGCACCCTCGACGAGGGCCGCGAGGTCGGGATCGTCGGCGTCGGCGCGGTCCTTGACCACCACGGGAACCGGCTCGACCCCGAGCCGTTCGGCCTGGGCGCGGCCGAGCTCGATCCAGTTGCGAAGCGAGGACTCGCCTTCGGGCGCGGCCGCGGTCGGGATCTGCACGTAGCGCGACGGGCGGCCTTGCAGCAGCAACGCCTCGGTGTCGGTCATCACCGGCAGGTACTCGCCGCTGCCGACCAGCGCGAGCGGACCAGGGCTCATGCGTCTCCTTCGTCGTCGAGGTGCCACGTGGCGCCGTCAGCCGTGTCGCGCACCTCGACACCCAAGGCGTTCAGCCGGTCCCGGATCGTGTCGGCGTCGGCGTACCGCTTGTCGTTGCGCGCACCGCGCCGCAGGTCGAGGAGGAGCTCGACGTAGGGCGCGATCACGGAACGCACGTCGACCTGTGGGGTCGCGGCCAGCGCCCCCACCCGGGCGATGAGGGCCGACACGGTTGCCCGGTCGCTGTCGGGCCGCGACTCCAGCGTCAACAGTGCGCGCACGCCGCCGACCACGTCGCCGGCAGCCAGCAGGGCATCGACCGCGGCAGCGTCGGGCGCGCCGGTCCCGTCGATCCCGTCGTCCGAGGCCGCCACCGGCGCGACCGCACGCGGTGTGGACGCTCCCCAGTCGGCGATCTGGTCGAAGGTCACCGTCGATCCTGTGGGCGTCACGGTCGTCCGGTCACGCACGCGCACGCTGACTCCGCCGCGTCCGACGACCCGCGCGGTCCGGGAGTCGAGATCCATGATGAGCCCGGTGTGCTCGTCGACGCCCAGCACGAAGGTGCCGTCGGGAAGGTCGCGTTCGAGCATCTGCAGCCGCCGTTCACCCAGGTAGCAGAACCGCGTGTCATGCGTGCCGCCCTCGGCGTTGTCGAAGTGCGGAACGACTGCGGCCGTGAGCCCGGTGGCCCGGCTGAGCACGTCGAGACCGGTCAGCCAGCGCGGGTCCTCACCGACCTTGTACACCTCGTACACCGGAACGGTCACCGCACCGAGCGTGAGAGCTGCCGCCGACGCGAACACGACCGCCCCACCGCCGCCGGCTGGAGACAGCCGGTCGTGCAGCGCGGGACCGACGCCGCTGTCGACCCAGGTGCGCAGCGCATAGCTGGGTGATCCCGGGCCGGCGAACACCCAACGAGCGGCGCGCAGCTTCGCCATCTCCGTGGCATGTCGGGCCGGGTCGGCTTCCGCCTCGGCGCTCGACCGGAACCGGATCGGCCCGACCTCGCGGCCGACGCTCTCGTCGAAGTAGGCGCGGATCCGTTCGGTGAGCTCGTCGGCGTTCTCCTGGAACCCGTAGGGGCTGTCCAGGCTCACGGCCGCGACCTGGGTGCGCGGCGAGCCACCGAGCCCGTTGGCGAGGTCGGTGAACACCTGCTGGTGCGGCGTGACCATCGTCGGTGAGGTCTCTCCGGACCCGAGGATGACGAGCAGACGTGGCGTGGTCACCCTGCCATCCAACAGCGCATCGGGCTGCGCCGCTCGCCAGTCAGTAGGGTCACCGCGGGAGCTACCTCGAGACGAGACCGGCGAGAGGGCGGATGACCGGGCTGCAGCGAGTGGGCGCGACGCTCGGCGCCGCCCTCGCCACGTCCGCGATGCGCCGCATGTTGCTGGGCTATCTCGCATTCGCCACCACGGAGTGGGCGGCCTGGGTGGCCATCCTCCTGCACGCCTACCACGAGGGCGGGACGACCGCAGTCGGGCTCGTAGCCGTGGCCCAGTTGGTGCCCGCGATCTTCGTCGCCCCACTCGGGTCCACCTTGTCCGAGCGGATGGATCGCCAAGCGGCACTGGTCATGGCGTACACGGTCCTCGGCGTGTGCATGGCGGCCTTGTGGCTGACCCTCGCCCTGGACGCTCCCATCTGGGCGTTCTACCTGGTCGCGGTGGTCGCCAACTGTGCGGTGACGTTGTGCCGCCCGGCGCACTACGCCGCGATCCCACGGTTGGCCGAGTCGCCTGAGGAGCTGGTGGCCGCCAACTCCGCCAGCTCAACCATGGAGAACCTGGGCGTCTTCGTCGGACCGGCCCTGATCGCCGCGCTGATCCCGTGGTCCGGGCTGTCGTCGGTCTTCCTGGTTCTCTTCGGGCTCGAACTCGTTGCCGCACTGTCGATTGCCATGGTCAAGGCCGGCGCGACCACCGCGGCAGCGCGTGAGCTCCGGGACGAGGAGGCTGTCCGTGGATTCGTTCACGACTCCCTCGGTGGGTTCCGCGAGGTCCGTGCCACCCGCGGTGCTGGCATGCTGCTGCTTCTCGTCGGCGTGCAGTTCGTGATCGTGGGCATGCTCGACGTGCTCGGTGTGGTGTTCCCCCAGGAAGTTCTTGGCACCGGTGAGGCCGGCGCGAGCGTGCTCATCGCCGCCAGCGGGATCGGTGGCCTGATCGGAGCCGGCACCACGGTCCTGCTCGTCGGTCGGCGCCGGATGAGCCCCGCGTTCATTGCTGGTTTCGTCGGCTCCGGTGCGTCCCTCGCGCTGGTATCCGTCTCGCAGCTGCTCGCGATGGCCGCCCTCCTCGTGGCCGGGTCGGGCTTCTCGCGCGCCTTCATCGACGTGTCCGGTCGCACCTTGCTGCAACGCACCGTTCGCGAGGACGTCCTCGCTCGGGTCTTCGGCCTGCAGGAGTCGGTGTTGATGGCCGGTCTGGCTGTGGGCTCGGTCATCGCCCCGGTCGCGGTGGAACTGGTCGGGGCACGCGGCGCCTTCGTGGTCGCCGGGCTGCTGCCGGCCGTCCTGGCCGTGGTCGCCTGGCCGTCGCTGCGCAAACTCGACCGTGAGGCCGTCCTGCCCGGGCCGGAGTTCGCCCTGCTCCAGGGCCTCTCGCTGTTCGCGCCACTCCCGCAGGCGCGGCTGGAGCTGCTCTCGCACATCGCCGAACCGCGCGACCTCCCGGCTGGTCGCACGGTGATCCGGCAGGGCGAGCAGGGCGACCGGTTCTACGTCATCGCCGAGGGCGAGGTGTCGGTGAGTCGCGACGGTCGCGAGGTGAGCCGGCTCGCCGGCGGCGGGCACTTCGGCGAGGTCGCCCTGCTGCGCGACGCGCCCCGCAACGCCACCGTGACGACGACCGCGCCGACCCGCCTGCTGGTCATCGACCGGGAGGACTTCCTCTCCGCGGTCACCGGGTCGACGCTGTCGCACGACGAGGCCGAGCGGGTGGTCCGGCAGCGAGAGTCGTTCCCCGACGACGAAGCGTGACCAGCTGATCACCGGCGGTGTATGAGTTCGGCCGTCTCAGGTGTCGAGCCGGCCGCAGGTTCGGGCGGATCGGCCATTCGGGTTGCCCGCCTGCGGCGCCTCTGTCTGAATGGGCACGGCTGGAGCCTCACGGGGGGGCGCCGGCCGTCACGAGGGGACGCCTGCCATGACTGCCGGCCACCGCACCACCCGTCGACCGCGCGGGATTCTCGTCGTCGGAGTCACGCTCGTCGCGACCGTCGCTGGCGGCCTGGTGGCTGCGCCGGCCTTCGCCGACTCGAGCCTGGTCGTCACGAACACCGGGGACACCGGAACCGGGACCCTGCGCAGCGCCATCGACACGGCGAACACGACAGTGGGGACGGAGACGATCACCTTCGATCTGCCGGACACCACCCCGGCTGACCGCCAGATCGTGGTGTCGACGCCGCTCCCGACGATCACCGACCAGGTCACGATCGACGCCACCGTCGCGAGTGGACGCAGGGTCCAGGTGATCGACACCAACACCAACTACTCCCTACCGGGTGCCGACTCGGTGTTGCGGTTCCAGGGCGCGTCCGCCGGGAACTCGCGGGTGTACGGCCTGTCGATCGTCAAACAGGGGGCGGGCGACGGGATCGCCGTACGGTACGGAGTGCAGGCCCTGCTCCTCGACGATGTGCTCATCGGCTTGACCCAGGACGGCCTGGCGTCGCAAGGCAGCCCGATGTCGACCGGTGTGAACGCCTCGGTCGGGCCGACCGACTACGTGTCGGTGGCGATCCTGAACTCCCGTATCGGCAACGTGTCCACCGGCGTGCGCCAGGTCGGACCGTCGGTCGTCGAGATGGGTGCAGACATCTTCGGGCTGACGGCCGGTGACCTGCAGGTGGGCCTGAATGTGGCGGTCCAGGCGGAGCAGGCCGTCGGTACGACCGTCTACGACAGTGAGTTCGGCTACAACGCGAGCTCGGCGATCATCGCCAGCGACATCACCAACCTGAGCATCGACCACAACCTGTTCGGCGTGGACTCGTCCTTCGTCGACCTCCCCACCGATCCGGCCGGCGCGGCGCAGATCTCGGTGGCCTCCGGCGCGAGTGGATTGTCGATCCTCGACAACTACATCACGCACAGCACGGCTGCCGGGATCGAGGTCAACGGGTTCAACTCGGGGGGGATCACCGGCAACACGATCCGCGGCAACGGTGTGGGCATCCAGATGGCGTCGACCAACCACGGCGTCATCCTGCAGAACAACAGCATCTACGGGAACTCCGGTCTGGGGATCGACGTCGGCACAGCCGGGGTCAACGAGGGAGGGCCGACGATCACCGATGCGACTCCCGGCAGCGACGGGGTCGGTACCGCCTCGGTCACCGCGCACGCCGGACTGCCGTACGACCCGACGACGATCGACGTGTACTCCAACGACGTCTGTGACCCCTCCGGCTACGGCGAGGGCAAGTACTGGGTGGCCTCGTTCAGCGGCACCAGCGACGCCAACGGGAACATCACGGCCGACGTCCCCGTCCTGGGCAACCGGCAGATCAGCATCGGGGACATCCTCACGGCCACCACGAGCCAGGCCGATGGGCCACCCAGCGAGTTCTCACCGTGCTTCGACGTCGCGGCCGCCACGCCGGGAGCCGACCTGAGCCTGAGCAGTCTGGTCGACAGCCCCGACCCGGTCAGCGCCGGCGGCGCGATCACGTACACCACCACGGTCACCAACCTCGGCCCCGACCCGGCGGTCAACCCTCGCGTGGACTTCGACGACCCGAGCAACTCCGGGTTCCTGACGTCCGGGCTGACCTTCCTCAACGGGACCGTCACCAGCGACCACGGGGGCAGCGGCTACTGCAACGAGCCCGACGTCGGCTCGGCCGTCACCTGCCACCTCGACTCGTCGGTGCCGGCCGACGGTGCGGTGTGGACCGTCACGGTCAGCCTCGGCACCACGGAGTCGACGCCGTCGTCGGTGACCGTTCGGGCCACGGCGTCCAGCCAGGTCGGCGACCCCAACTTCGGGAACAACCAGGCGCAGGCCACCACCGACGTCGGTCCGGCCTCGAACGACTCGATCACCGAACCCGTGCCCACGAGCCCCGACACCCAGACGGTGACCACGGCCACCGACACCCAGATCGTCAACGGTCAGGTGGTTCCGGTGGCGACGTTGGCCGACCCGACCACGGTGTCGGTCGACGTGCCGCCGAACAGTCCGTCCGGGGTGCTCACCCTCGACGAGAGCGACCTGTCCGGCCCGCCGGTGCCGGGTCTGCCGTCGTTCGTGCTGGCGCAGCGCCAGTTCGACGTCATCCCCACCGGATTCGCTCCCACGACCCGGCTGCGGGACACGGTGGTCTTCGACGCGTCGCTCCTCGGTGGTGTGCGGGTCAAGGGGTTGGGCGTCTACCAGTCCAAGGACGGTGGCACGAGCTTCAGCAAACTGCCCATGTGCTCGAGCCACCTGAAGTCCGGGTGCGTCAAGGTGATCAAGAAGCTCTGGGTCGCCGGTGAGCTGCACGGCGACCTACGGGTGGTCTTCTTCGCCCGGGTGGTCGATCCGCGGCTGGTCATCGGCAAGTGAGGCGGCGCTCGACGGTCCGGCCGCCGGCAGCCACGGCTGCGCCAGCTCCCGCACTCCGAGGCGGGCCAGCGTGCCCGCGGCGAGGTCGTCGAGCCGTCCGCGATCCTGCGGGTCGGCGCTGAGCCGCGCCAGCACGAGTCGGGCCTGCGCCAGCTCGAACGGGTCGTCGGTGCGCTCGGCCGCCGCTGCTGCGGCCTCGACGCAGGCGATCGCCTCGGCGCGTTCCCCGAGCTGAGCCAGAGCCACTCCCCGGATCCGCTGGACCAACGCGGGGTTGGGCTGGCTCGGTGCCGGCCCGAGCGCGTCCAACGTGGCGATCGCGTCATCGGGGCGCATCCCCAGGGTCGCCGCCTCCGCCTGCCAGGCGCGGGTCAGCGCCGCGTCGACCGGGTCGCCCGTGGCGTCGAAGCGGGCTGCGGCGCTGGCCAGGAGCATCTCCCCGGCCGCCCCGTCGCCCCGTCGCGCCGCCGCTCGCCCCAGCCCCTGCTCGGCGAACGCGACGCCGATCTCGTAACCGGTGGCCCGCGACGCGCGGAGCGCCCGGCGGAAACACACCTCCGCGCCGTCCCAGTCGCCCTGGTCGTTGAGGATCTCGCCGATGTTGTACGTGGCCAGCGCCGCGTTCACCTCGTCGCCGGTTCGTTCCCGGGCCGTGCGGGAACGCTCGTAGTAGTCCCCGGCCCGGGTCCAGTCCCCGCGCCAGTAGGCGAAGGCCCCGAGGTTGTTGCACACCGCGGCCTGCCCGGCGAGGTCGCCCGCCGCCTCGAACAGCTCCAGAGCCTGGCCCGAATGGTCCACCGGGTCGGTCTTCCCCTGCGCGAACAGCGCCCAGTCCAGAGCCATGCGGGCCTGGGCCTGCGTGTCGTCGTCGGCCAGTTCCGCGGCCCGCACGATGGCACTGCGAAGGAACGGCTCGGCCAGGTCGGGCCGCCCCACGAGCTGCCGGAAGCTGCCCAGCGCGAGCTCGGCCGTGGCGAGGACCTCGGCGTCTCGCCGCGACCCCGCCGAACGGGCGACGGAGCCGGCGCGGCGCAGCGCCAGGCTCAGTCGACCGGCCCGCGACGCCAGCCAGGCCTCGCGCAGCAGCAGTCGGTCGAAGGCGGCTCCGGACGGAAGCTCCCGCCGCGCGCGCCGGCAGACCTCCATGGCCTCGCCGAAGTCGCCTCGCGTCTCCAGCACCCGGGCCAGGTTGGCCGCGACGTCGCCGCGCTCTTCGGCCGTCACCCCGCCGACGAGATGACGAGCCGCAGTCAAGGCCCGGCGCAGGAACGTGACCGCCTCGGCCGTCGCCGCGCTGTTCCGGGCAGCCGTACCGGCGGCCCGTGACGTGGTCCAGGCATCGGCCCACCGACCGGCCAGGAAGTAGTGGAACGACAAGTCGGCGGGCGCGGCTGCCGGGTCGTCGGCGAGCTGTTCGGCGATGCGGGCGTGCAGCTCTCGACGGGACCGGAACGGGAGCAGCGAGTACGCGACGTCGCGCACCGACGTCTGGGCGAAACGCCAGTGTCCTTCCTCGGCGATCAGGAACTCGGGCAGCTGGTCGAGCTGCTCGGCGAGCTCCTCCGCGGACCCGGCGGGCGCAACCGCCTCGGCCGCGGCCAGGTCGAACTCGACGCCCAGCACCGACAGCCGCTTGACCAGCGACCCGGCGCGCGGCGGCAACAGGTCGAGGCGGGCCGCCACCGCCGCCTCGACGTTGTCGGGAAGCACGCCGTCGGAGTTCATCGAGGCCGCCACGAGCTCGCCGACGAACAGTGGGTTTCCGCCACTGCGCCGCGCCAATTCCTGCACCAGCGACGGTGCCAGCGGCTCGCTCGTGAGTGAGTCCGCGAGCACGGTGACCGAGTCCGGGTCCAGCGGGCCGAGCCACACGTGTCGGGTGTCGTCGACTGGCGCCAGCGGCGGCTCGGACCGGTCAGTGCGGTGGGCCCACACGATGCAGTGGTGCGGAGCCGGCCGTCGGATCAGCTCGGCCAGCACGTCGGCCGATGCTGCGTCGACCCACTGGGCGTCGTCGACGAACAGCTCGAGGCGGGGAGCGATCGCGGCGGTCAGCTCGCGCACCGCGAGCGCGAGGCGTTCGCCGCGATGCTCCGCGGCCAGCTCCGCCACCTCCGGGGTCGGAGGCAGGGTCACGCCCGCTGCGGTTGCCACCAGGGGCAACCACGGCGCCACGTCGGGGGCAGCCGTCGTCACGGATTGCGTGAGGCGCCGCTGCAGCTCCTCGGTGTCGTCAGTCGGGCTGACGTCGAGGAGGTGTCGCAGAAGCTGCTGGCTGACCGCGTAGGGCACGTCGCGTTCGTACCGCTCGGCCCGCAGGCGGACCAGCCGACCCGCGTCGAGCTCGGTCGCCGTCGGGTGCTGGTCCCGCAGCAGCTCGTCGAGCAGGCGGGTCTTCCCCGACCCGACGTCGCCGGAGATCCGCACGGTCGTCGGCTCCCCGTGACGGGCCCGCTCCCGCGCCTCGCGCAGCAGGGTCAGCTCGGACGCGCGGCCGACGAACGTCCCACGGGTGCGGGCATCGAGGCCGCGGCGCGGCCGGACCGAGTCGAGTCTGACCGCCGGCACGGGACGTCTCTTCCCCTTCGCCATGAACGCTGGGAGCTCGGTCACCTCGGTCGGCAGCCGCACCCCCCGCAGTGCTCCGGGGCTGATCACGACCGTGCCCTCCCGGGCATGTGCCATGAGCCGGGCGGCCAGGTTGACCGTGTCGCCCATGGCCGTGAACGTGCGTCGGTAGGCCGGCCCGATCGGGCCCACGAACGCGCGTCCCCGGTTCACCCCCACCCGCACCCGGAGCCGTTCGTCCACCGACAGGTGGGCGATCTCGTGTGCCGCCAGCAGCATCCGCTCGGCATCGTCCTCGCGGGCGCTGGGCGCACCGGTCGCCAGCACCACCTTGAACCCGTCGCGGTCGACGTCGGTTCCCAGCCAGGTCACCTCGTGCGCCGCGGCCACTGCCTGGATGCCGGAGACAAGACCGTCGACGACCTCCGCGACCGCCGCGAGGTCGCGTCCCGACCGGGCCGTAGCGATCGGGGTATCGAGGCCACTCACCTTGACGAACCCGATGGACACCTGACGGTGCTCGGCTTCCAGGTCTGCGGCGGTCAGCCGGCTCGACACGTTGGGTGGTAGCAGAGCCTCGAGCAGGACGGCCGGTGCGCTGGGCGGCGACTCGTCGACCGGGCCCGGCTCGGAGTCGACGCGTCGCGACAGGGCGAACTCACCCGTGGGCTGCGCGATGGTCAGCCCTCGCGCCAGCTGAGTGGCCACCTCGGCCGACACGAGCACCTGTCCGGACCTGGCGGCCGCCTCCAGGCCGAGCGTCGTCGACACCGCCGGCCCGGCCGGGATCAGCTCGCGGAAGTCGTGACCGACCAGGAAGAACGTGGTCGGGCCGACATGGACTCCGGCGGACATCCGCAGCGCCACCCGACCGACCGGGGTGGCCAGCTGTCCGCAGGTGCGCAACGTCCGCCGCATCTGCTCGGCGGACGCGGTGGCCGGCCGGACGGCGGCGGCTCCGGCGAACCACAGGAGCAGGGCGTCGCCGCCGAACTTGATCAACCGGCCGCCGCGGGCGTAGGCCGGAGCCAGCAGCTGGCCGAAGACGGCATCGATCGAGTCGCTGAGGGTTTCGGCGCCCTCGTGCCCGAGCCGGGCCAGGCGCTCGGACAGCCGGGTGAAGCCAGACAGGTCGATCATGACCAGAGCCCCGTCGAGCACGGCGACCCGATCACCTGGAGCCTCGGCCAACCAGTCCAGGGCGAGCCGCGTGACGTGGGGCACGCGAGGGTCCACCGACTCGATCACGACGTTCGCCACCTCCCCACGGGGCATCATGCCCAGTCATGGACCAGAACGGGCGCGCGGACGTGCTGTCCCTCTTCCGCTGGGCGGGCGGGCACGCCGATGTGTGGCGGGTCTTCGCCGACGGATCCGCCCTGCGGCACGTGGTCGCCGGTCTCGCCGACCCGTGGCGGGACGCGGGCGTCACCGCGGTCGTCGGGATCGAGTCGCGGGGCTTCCTGCTCGGTGCAGCGGTGGCCGTGGAGCTCGGGGTCGGCTTCGTCGGCATCCGCAAGGGCGGGGGCCTCTTCCCCGGACCCAAGGCGACCGTGGTCACCGACGTCGACTACCGGGGGCATCGACATCAGCTCCGCATGCAGCGGGTGGTAGGCACCGACGACCGGATGTTGCTCGTCGACGACTGGGCCGAGCGGGGCTCGCAGGCGAGGGCGGCGCGTCAGCTCGTGGAGTCCTGCGGCGCCCGCTTCCTGGGTCTGTCGGTGGTCGTCGATCAGCTGGACCCGACCACCGACCCGGGTCTGGGACGCGTGACGTCGTTGGTCCGGGCCGAGGAGCTCGGCGACCCCGACGTGACCTGAGCGTTGTGGCCCGGGCACTCCATTTCGTCGCCTAGGGTCAAACCCGGACCAGACCCCAGGAGGACCGGTGACCCGGACGATCCGACGCGTAGCCAGCCTGTTCACGGCCGGGGCCGCCGTCGTGGCGCTGGCCGTGGCCGTGCCGGGCGCGGCGCAGGCCCAGGACTCGCTCACGGTCGGCTCCGTGACGCTGCACCCCTGCCATGTGACGAAGGGGGCCTGGTGCGGGTCGATCCAGCGGGCGTGGGACCCCACCGGAAGCCATCGCGGCACGATCACCGTGGGGTTCGCCTACGTCCCCGCGCGCGACCAGAAGTCGCCGGTGGTGGGCACGGTCGTCCCCCACGAAGGGGGCCCGGGGTACAGCAGCACCGGCTCGGTGTCGTACTACGCGCCGATGTACGGCCCGCTGCTGGACCACCGCAACCTGTTGGTCATGGACCAGCGCGGCACGGGTCTGTCCGAGCCGGTCAACTGTCCGTCGCTGCAGAACCTCGTCGGTCCCTACGCTCCCGCGGCCGGGAAGTGCGGAGCCCTGCTCGGTGAACACGCCGACGAGTACGGCTCGGCGCTCGGCGCCGACGACCTCGCCGCCGTCGTTCGCCGGCTCGACCTCGGCCCCATCGACTTGTACGGCGACTCCTACGGCACGTTCTTCGCGCAGGTCTTTGCCGGCCGACACCCTGGCCTGCTCCGGAGCCTGGTCCTCGACAGCGCCTACCCGACCTACGGCGAGAGTGCCTGGTACCCCACCCAGACGCCGGCCATGCGGCAGGCCTTCACGCTGGCCTGCGCCCGCTCGTCGGCGTGTGCCACCGCCGGACGCACGCCCATGCAGCTGCTGCGGGCGGTGCTGCACCAGGTGCGCAACAAGCCCTACCGGGGCGTGAGCCGCGACGGGGACGGCACCCGGATGCACGTGGTGGTCGACGGCAAGGCGCTGGTCTCGGTTGCCTTCGGGGCCACCTACGGTCCGGAGTTCTACCGCGAGTTCGCCGCCACCTTGCGGTCGGCTCTCCACGGCCACCGCGGACCGCTGCTCCGGCTGACTGCCGAAGCCATCGGGGCCAGCTCCGATGCCGGCAACCCGTACTACTACAGCGAAGGCCTGGACGCGGCCGTCGCGTGCCACGACTACCCGCAGCTGTTCGACATGACCGCACCGCCCAAGGTCCGGCGGCACCAGCTGGCGGCGGCCGTCAGCAACGAGGAGACGAACCACCCAGGCGTCTACGCGCCCTTCACCGTGCACGAGTACCTGGCGTCGGACTGGCAGGAGATCAACTGGTGCACCGACTGGCCCGTGGCCCAGCCCTCACTTCCGGCCGGACCGCCGACACCGCCCTCGGGGCACTACCCCAACGTTCCGACGCTGGTGCTGTCCGGCGAGCTCGACTCGATCACCACCGCAGCCGAGGGCGCCCTGGTCGTGGACCAGTTCCCCAACGCCCGCCAGGTGACCTTCGCCAACAGCTTCCACGTCAATGCGGCTGGCGACAGTGAGCACTGCGCGGCCGGAGTCCTGCGTGCATTCGTCCGCCATCCCAAGCGCCCGCTCGACCCCGCGGTCACGGCGTGTGCCGACACCATCCCGCCGGTCCGGGCGATGGGCACGTTCCCGTTGTCCTTCACCGACGTCACCGCCGCGCAGAACGCTCCTGGTTCGACGGCCGGGGTGACCGCCCGCAAGGCCGCCGTGGCTTCGGCCGCGACCGTCGTCGACCTCGTCGACCGCTGGTACAACAACTACACCTCGACCGGCTACGGACTTCGCGGCGGCCGGTGGTCGTACTCAGGCAACCACGTCGTCAAGTACCAGCTGCACTCGGTTCGGTTCACGCGCGATCTCGCCGTCAGTGGCAGCTTCGTCTGGAAGTACTACCAGCACACGATGCAGGTGGATCTGTCAGTGACGCGGGTGAAGCCGGGGAATGGTCAGCCGGTGTCGGGACCTTCGGCGCTGGCCGGAGTCCTGCACGGTCACTGGGACACCCGGGCGGCCGGTGCCGTCGCCCGAATGCACGGACAGCTGCGCGGGCGACCGATCGTCGTCACGTTCCCGGCTCCCTGACCCAACCGTCTGGCCTGGCCCAGCGCTGACCGGAAGTGAACAGAGGGGCAAGTCCGTGGGTCCGAGAGCGGCACGCTCGCGGGAGATGCTCAGAACGGGGTAGCGATGGGGCGGACTCCTCTCGTCGTTGCTGGCGTGGTCCTGGCGGTTGCCCTTCTGGTTGGCTGCGGCCAGGCAGCCGAAAAGGTGCAGGCGGGTCAGCCCGCTGTCCAAACGACAGCACCAGAAGTGCGCGACCTGAGTGGCCTCCAGATCCCGATCCCGCCTGATCCTGGCGCGACCCCCGCCCCTGCGGAGGCACGCAACTACGACGTCGACAGCATGTCCCCGGTCGACACGTACGGCGTGTACTACGGCTACTCGGGACCGTGGTACTCCCAGCTGAAGTGGGACCGCGGAATCACCGTGTTGACCAAGTCCGTGGGCCGCCAGGTCGGAACAGCCTGGGGAGTGTTCCTGTTGGCCCGTAACGACACCCTCGCTGAAGTTGGCCGCGTGACGGTGACCGCAACGCTCCTCGACGACGAAGGGCACCGCATTCGCACTGTGACGGCCACCAGCGCCGTCCCGGACGCCCGGCCAGGCGAACCCGTACCGGTCGCCGTGTCCGCCCCGATTCCCGCGGCACGCGTCGACTCCGTGCGCTACACCGCGACAGCGAGTGCCCCACAGCCCGTCGAACGACGGTTCAGCATTGACCAACTCCAGACAGCGTCGTATGGCGACCGCCAGCCACTGGCCACCACCTGGTGGACTGACACTGGAGCCGCGCCCTACCCCTACGTCAGCTTGCTCAACGTCACCAACAAGTCGGACCACAGATGGACCGACGATCACCTCGTCGTCGCCTGGTTCGACAAGTCCGGGCAGGTCGTCATGCTCTCCACCGCCGCGGTCGCCGACACCAAGGGCCGCACAACCCAGCAACTCGCCTACGGCCAGGACTTCGTCGTCACCTGCACCAACCGCACCAGCGCCCAGCGCATGGACGAGTCCCAACCGATGTACTGGGCCTGGGCAACACCAGACGCCGACACTCGCGGCTCGTGACTCCCGACGTATGGTCCGTCGGTGATCAGCAAGGTGCCACCGGTGGCGTCGGCGCTGTAGACCGGGCCGTCCTCCTCCTCCAGTCCCCCGGCGAAGACGTAGACGCCAGCCGCCTGCCGAGACGACGTCGGGTTCCTGGCCCAGGTGAGTGCCTGGCCCAGGTGAGTGCCTGGCCCCGGTGACCGACCACCACCTGAGCCTTCTCGGCGGCGGAGCCCGCTGGGTATGCCCAGCCTGGACTCCCTCGGTGAGCGCCGGCCGGTCGGTGCCCTCTCAAGCAGAGTCGAGCACTGTCACATGACGTGGAACTCGTAGTCGTACGCCGTGCCCGCCTTGTTGCGGGCATGCAGCAACATGTAGCCACTCGCAGTGGCGTACTTGCCGGTGCCTCCGGTGATCGACAACTTGCTGTCATCTCCGCTGTCGAGGAACGGACCCTCGACGGTGATCTGGCCGCCGGGCAGCATGTTGGTCCACGAGCACTCCCATGAGCGTCCGGGGTTGGTGCGGTAGCAGGAGCCTTGGTCGCGGCCGATCTTCTTCTTGTTCTGCGGGCCGTACAGCTTGTTGCCCCAGCCGATCGTGTTGCCGATCACGTCGTTGTGGCTCTTGTTGACGTACACGTAGACGTCGGTGACGCCCCGCTCGACGACCGTGAAGGTCGTTGCCGTGGTAGCAGTTCTGGACGCCTTGGACGCGTGACCGGCGGATGCTGTCGCCGTGCCGGCAATGACGACGACCGAGGCCGCCAGTGCGGTGAGGACGAGCGCAGAACGTCGTCTACTCATGAGGCTCTCCTTGGTTGGGGGTGTGCTGCGAACCCTGGCCTCACTCCTTCGGGGGGTCAAGGTCTAGGAGGAGCCGGGAACGGTGGGCGGCTCGGTGTCGGGCGAACGTGGACACGATGAAACCGAGGTCTCCTGCGATCAGACGTCCGGGTCGAACATGATCTCCCGGACCTCCTGCGCGCACCGACAGGCGGCGGCGAACTTGGCAGCCCATTGCAGTGCCTGCTCGCGTGAGGGCACGTCGACGATCACGAACCCACCGATGACCTCCTTGGTCTCCGGGTACGGGCCGTCGGTGACCATCCCGTCGGTGGCCACGATGCTCGCCCGCTGGCTCCCCAGGCCGCCCCCGAAGATCCACACCCCTGCCTCCTGGGCCGCCCGGACCACCGCGTGCGCGGCCTCGGCTACGGCGGGCACCTCCTCCTCGGGGAAGGTCATCGCGCCATCGTCGAACGAGATCAGGTAACGCGTCATCCCATGACTCCTTTGTCCCCACGGCCAGGTTTGAACGCTGGCCCTAGCGCGATGAGGTTCTCGATGGCTCTGAACTCGTCGTCGTCAAGGTGGATGTCAGCAGCGTGACCGTTTGAGCGCGCACGTTGTGGGTTGCTGGAGCCGACGATCGCTGACGTGACGCCAGGCTGGCGAAGGACCCAGGCGATGGCGAGGTCGGCCACCGTCTCTCCCACCCGGTCGCCCACCGCCCGCAGCCCCTCGGTGACCTGCTGGATCGCATCGGCATTCTCTGGGGACAACAGCCCGGGGCAGACGGTCACGTCGTCCCAGGGACCACCCGCCCACCGGGCGCGGACCTGCTCGAACGGGGTGTCGGTGAGCGCACCACTGGCCAGCGGTTCGAAGATCGTGACGGCGATCCCTCGCTCCCCGCACCAGGCGATCATGTCTCGGTTGTCGAGGTGGTCGATGAGATTGAGCCCGTCCTGGATCACGTCGACAGGCCGTTGCTCGTGGCACCGAGCGACGTCGTCCCGGCTGTAGTTCGACAAGCCGATGGCGCGGGCATGGCCGGCGTCGACGAGCGCTGCCATCGCACCCCAGGTATCGGCGAGCGGCACGCCAGTGCGGTCTGGCCAGTGCAACAAGTACACGTCGAGATGGTCGCGGCGCAGACGCCGCAGGCTGTCCTCGCAGGCTTGCCGGACCTGCTCCGGCCGGAAACCACTGGCACCGCCACTGTGAACCGCCCCAGGAGCCACCTTCGAGCAAACCTGGAAGGACTCAGGCATCGACCGCAGTGCCGGGCCGATGACTGCCTCGTTGCCGGTGTCGAAGTAGTTCTCGGAGGTGTCGACCCAGTTGACCCCACACTCATTCGCCGCCTGCATCACCGCAGCAGCACGTTCCACCTCCGACGGGTCGTTCGGGTCATGACCGAGCCAGGCACCGCCCACTCCGATCACCGACAGTTCAAGGTCGGTGCTGCCAATCCGGCGACGTTCCATGATCATCCCCTCCCGGTCGAAGACATGGTTGCGGCGCACCACCTTTGCGTCAACGGCGCAACCGTGACCCTGGCGCGGACGACGAGCCGACATCGATGCTTCGCGTGCACCCTCACCGCGCGCAGCGGATGTCGGGTGCGGTAGGACTGCGTGATGTTGCCGGGAAACCGCTTGTTCGTGACGTTGGGGTCGTCCTCGAACGGACCCTTGGGCTCGACAACGTAGATGAGAAGTAGATGTTGTTGGACACGCGGCCCTGTTGAAAGTTGGAGCCGAATCCGGGGACGAGGTTCTCGCCAACCTCGAGCTGAGACTTCGTCCCGTGGTAGGGCAGGCCGAAAGCGAGCAGCACTCACGACTTCGGTCGGCCGTCAGGGGCGCGGTGTCGTCGACTCGACGGAGAGCACTCGGTAGCGCCCGGCATTGTCACCGATATCGGACACCCACAGGACGTCGCCCTGCAACGTGACGCCCACGAACTCGAAGGGGTTGTCCGTAGTCAGGACCGCTCCGACGGTACGCGTGTCCAGGTCGAGCCGGGTCAGTGGAGCTGTCCCTGAGGTTCCGACCCACGCGTGATCACCCGACGTCGTGAGGTCGCCGAAGTAGTCCGGCTTCAGGTCGTACGTGGCGCGCACGCCGAGGGTGTCGGGGTCGACCTCGGCGACGCCTTGGTCGCCTCCGATCAGCAGGTGTTGATCGACGGCGACGTAACGCCCGCCGGGCCACGGCACGGTTCCGGTCACGTCGCGCGAGACCGGGTCGACCCGCACCAGACCGAGGTCGTGGCAGGCCACCCACACGGCGTTCAGGCCAGCGGCGACGTTGTCGCAGGACGTCGCCGGCAGCGCGATCGGCGCTCCGATCTCCTTGCCGGATGTGGCATCCAGTGAGTGGAGCGTGGTCCGATCCTCGCCGATCAACCACAACTGATCGTCCATGACGGGGATGCGCAGCTGGTCAGGGTGACCGGCGAATGAGGCGGTGCGCGTACGGCCCTGCGGGGTCAACCGGACGTAGGTCCCCGGCCGCCGGCACACCCAGATCGCAGTGTCGGTCGAGCCGATGCCCTCGCAACCGGAAGCCGCAGGCACGTCGGTGGGGAAAGTCTGCTCCACCTTGCCGGTCGACGGGTCGAGCCTGACCAGGTCCCCGGGCGCAGTCTTGAACCAGACCGACCCGAACGCGACCTCGGGCACCCCGGGCTTGATGACCTTGGTCGCGGTGCGGACCTGGTTGGCCAGTGGTGTGGTGGGAGTCCCGCTCGCGCTGATGGGGGCACCGGTCTCAACCGACGCGGAGGGATCGGCCGGTGTGCTCGGGGAGCCACTCGGCGTCGTGGTGCCGGCGCTGCACCCTGCTCCCAGGATCGCGACGCACGCCGTCACGCCCAGCAGGGATGCCCGCAACCAAACTGCGGGTACACCCCGTCGGCTCCGCATGCCCTACACCAGAACGTCTGGTGGATACCAGCCGGAGGTCGCGAAGGACGACTGTCGTGTTCGCGTCATCCGGCGAGGCTAGCGCTTTGCCGGCCGCCAGGGGGTCACCGGGAAGCCTGACGACCACGCTCGGTCGGCGTAGTCTGGACGGATCCGACGCCCGAGTCGTCCGCTGCGGAGGTCGTCATGTCCATCACCGTCACCGGCTCCATCGGGGTGCTGCTCGTCGGTCTGGTCCTGATGGGTATCTCGTTCGTGCTGATCGCGCTCGCCGTTCGTTGGGGTCGGAACATGAGCGTGCGGGACCTGTGCGCCCACGAGTGGCACGAGGTCGTGAGCACCGAGTACTCCGAGACCTTCCGGTGCCGCCGGTGCCGCGCGAGGCGGATCGACCACAAGTCCGCACCACGCTCGTCTGGTCAACCGTCGGCGGATGAGGTCTCCCCGATCAGCGAGACGCGGAACACGAACCCGTAGGCGGTGCCCCGGTTGGCTGTCGACGCCGCACCGAGTGGTCACGCCAGCGCGAGCTCGAACCACACCCGGTCGAGCAGCGGGATCCCGTCGATCACGATCGGCTCCGGGTATCCGCTCGCGGCGTCGAACGCGTCCCGCTCGACGGAGAGCAGGCGGAACCCCACGCGCTGGTAGAAGCGCAGGTTCCCGACGTCAGCGGCGGCAGTCGCCACCACCATCCGTGACCACCCTTGCGTTGCGCACCGCTGAATCGCGTCCGAGACCAGGGCCAGTCCAACCCCGGTGCCTCGTCGGCCCGGCACGACCGCCATGTTCTTGACCTCGATCTCGTTGGGACGAGACGTCGGCACCAGTTGCAGGTGCCCGATCAGGTCGGCACCGGTTCGGGCCACCAGGACACGACCCAGGTCGAGGTACCCGTCGAGTTGAACCTGCGAGTCCTCGGCGAGCTCGAAGAGGTGACGCAAGTCCGCCCTCGGGCCGAGGTACCAATCGATCTCGACCGGCGCCTGGTCGTTCTGGTCGCGGGCGAGGGGTCCGACGTACCACTCCGATGCAACGGACAGGCCGGCGCCGACCAGCGCAGCTGCCTTGGCCCCCTCGTGATGGCCGCACACGACGACGATCTGGGACACTTGGCGGGGCGCCAGTCGCTGCCGCGCCTGTGTCAGCAACGCAACACCGTCGGTGGCCCAGAGCTCAGAGTCGGCGAGGTGGAAGTCGTCGATGAACCCGGTCGACCCACCGGGGTCGTAGACCGGCGGCGCAGGAACGACTGTGGCGAACAGGTAGCCCTTCAGTCCACCAGGTCCCGGTCGGTCGGTCACGACCAGGGACACCACGTCCGGGTCCTCGATGAGCTCGGCCAGCCAGGGTCGGTGAACCTCGGCGGCGGCGTCGGCCGGACGCCAGAACTGCGGTTGCGCCCGCTCGTGCTCGGTTCGCCGGTGCTCGGCGAGGGTTACGATCTCGTCCAGATCCGAAGGCGCCGCATCGCTGATCACGCGGCCATCCTTGCCGACCGAGCCCGCGAGGCAGCCGATCAGGGGGAGCTCAGATCTCGTCCAGGATGCGCGTGCGCTGGTGCGCGTACTCCTCCGGTGAGATCTGACCGTCGGCGCGAAGGCGCTCGAGGTGGGCCAGACGGGAGTCGACCGTGGATGCGGCCGCGTTGGATGCCGGGCCGGCGCTGCCGTCGGTCGGGGTCGGCGTCTCGGTCGGGCCACTCGCCGGGCTCAGCGCCTGGGACCGTTTCGCCGCCGCCATGAGCTGGATGTCGCCAGCCAGTGGGTCGAGCCCCTCCCGTCGGGCCGTGCGCCACCGGTGGATGCCCACGAAGACCATGGAGCAGAAGATCACGGCGATGAAGACCACGAAGACGATGAACAGCACCACCATGACCGTCGGGATGCCTTGGTCGATCGTCGTCCCGTTCGGGTCCACCCTGCCTCCCCACTGAGCGCGCGTCGCGGGCGCGACGCGCATCGGTACTGGTCCGACGACCGAGCGTGGCACCGATCGCGGGGACTTGCCAGCACCAGGTCAGGGTGTACGACGACTGGGGGATGACGGTCAGGGGCGCGGAGCGTCTGGTTCGATGGCCTGCCAGGTCTTGTCGAACCAACGACCGATGCGTTCGGACCCGAAAGTGGTCTTGTCGGCGACCAGGTCGGCCGAGGGGCCTTCGAGCATCCCGGCCGGGCTCTGCCCGCTGAGGAAGGTGACGTCGACCTTGGCGATCATGTCGCGCCCGAACTCCATGTAACAGATGCCGTGCCCGTCGTAGGTGGCCGGCGTACCGGCCCCGCGCAGCCGGGCACCGACCTGGGCTGCGACGACGGCTGCCTGGCCCTCGGCGAAGACACCGGCCTTGGGCGTGCCGACGCTCGTCACATCTCCCACCGCGTACACGCCCGGATACTGCGTCTCCAAGGTCAGGGGGTCCACCGGGATCCAGCCGTCGACGGTCATCCCCGACTCGACCACGACGGCGGGTGCGCGGTGCACGGGGACACCCAGGAACAGGTCGTAGGGCAGTTCCGCGCCGTCTCCGAGCACGGCCACCTTGCGGTCTGGGTCGAGCGCACGTACCACCTGGCCGCCGACCCATTGGATGCCACGTTCGGCGAAGGCGGCCAGCACTGCTTCTGACGCCTGCGGCGACGGGGGAATCGGCACGCCGAACGGCATCACCAGCCAGACCTGGGAGGCGTCGAGACCCCGTGCGAGGAGGAAGTCGTGCGTCATCAGTGCGGTCTCACTCGGTGCCGGGGGGCACTTGAACGGCGTCGACGTCACGCCGATGACCACCTGGCCCCCACCGAACTCGGCCAGCACGTCACGGACCGCGAACGCGCCGGCCACCGTGTAGAACTCGTGCCCGCCCTCCACCAGTCCCGGCGTGGCTTCCGGAACGAGGTCTGCCCCAAGAGCGACCACCAGGACGTCGGCGTCGATGGTCTCGTCGGCGGTGACCACCCGCTTGAGCACCGGATCGATCGAACGGATCGTCGAGCGGACGAAACGAACCCCGGGCTTGGCCATGTCGGCGTACCGGTGGGTGACATGGTCCGCGCTCGTCCGCCCGAACATCACGTCCAGCTTCGAGAACCCGAAGACGAACCCCTCCGCCTGGTCGATCAACGTCACGTCGGCCTCGGGACCGAACTCGTCCGATAACAGGGTCGCGAGTTCCAGCCCACCGAACCCGGCTCCGAGGATCACGATCCGCATCCCGGCAGCCTAGGGCTGCCCACTGCGGAGTCTCAGAAGCGGTAGACCGACCGGAAGCTCGGGGCCGTGGCGGCCGCGCCCAGGAACTTGTGGATGCCGAGCATCTGTTCGGTCGTCCGCAGCATGGCGAAGTGGCCGAGACCGGCCAAGGTGCTCGTCGTGCCGGTGGCAATCGTCGGGGCGATGAAGACGTTGGGGCACGGCGTGTCCTCGTCGTGGACCACCATGATCGCCGTGTCACCAGAGCGGTAGGCCGGCGAGTCCAGGATCTGCGGCAGCCACATGGCGAGCCAGGCGTCGCCGGTCGACACGCTGCAGTCGTGCGTGTCATGGCACAGGTCGGGAGTGACGAAGGAGAACGTCGGAAGACTCGAGTTGGTCGCGAGCGCGTCGTGGAACGCGCCGTTCGTCGTCGTGCCCATCGGCACGTCGTCGGTCAGGCAGGCGCTGCGGTCGTTGCCGCCGGTGTAGTAGGCCGCCGGGTTGTGCTTGGGGCCGTAGGTTCCGGCTGCGGTCAGCTGGCAGTTGCTCGTCATGGCCTCTTCGAAGCTCATGGCGGTACCACCCGCAGCCCGCACCTGCCGGAAGAGGTTGTCCACCGGAGCCTGGCAGGTCGTCGACGGGGCACAGTCGTCCCAGGTGGTCACCGTGCCGGTCGGGCAGCTCCCACCAGAGCAGGACTCGAGCCCGGACGTCGCCGCGACGTAGTTGGACAGCGAGTTGTACTGACTGCTGGCGTCGGCGTAGCCCGGAGCCGTGGCGCACTTGTGCGCCAGGTTCGTCTCGTACGGTGCGTCGGCGTTGCCGATCACCTCGGGGTACTCCTTGTTCTCCATCCAGATCCAGATCACGTGCCGGTAGGTCGCGGGAACCGCAGTGGTTGCACCACACGGGTTGGCGCTGCTGATGCCGGACGCAACCGACGTCTGACTCGGGCCGGCCGACGGTGTCGAGGATCCGGATGACGCGGTCGTGCCGGCACCTCCCGAGCAGCCGGCCAGACCAGCGAGTGCCACGCCGAGGAGGGCAGCGGTCGCCACGATGCGCCGAACCATGCTCACCTCCGGTACTCCACGGCGTTACTCCGCCGGTTCGTATGCTGACACACCGGGGATTTCGGGTCGGTCGGGTCGGTGGCGAGGAGCGGTGTGGCGATGAGTCCGATCGGCGTGATCGGCGGAAGCGGCCTGTACGAGTTCTTGACCGGCGCCGAGCCTCGCGCGGTCGACACTCCCTACGGCCCGCACTCGCCGGGGCTGACCCAGGGCGTGATCGCCGGACGAGACGTCGTGTTCGTTCCACGACATGGCCGCGGTCACACCCTTCCTCCGCACCGGGTGAACTACCGCGCCAATCTGTGGGCCCTGCGTCGGCTCGGGGTCGAGCAGGTCCTGGCTCCCTGTGCGGTCGGCTCGCTGCAGCCGTCGATCCCTCCCGGATCGTTCGTCGTCCCGGATCAGCTGGTCGACCGCACGACCGGACGGTTCCAATCGTTCGTCGAGCGTGGAGCGGTGCATGTGTCGTTCGCCGACCCCTACTGCGTCGACGGACGGGCGACGCTCTTGTCGGTTGGCCGCGCGGCCGGGATCGACCTCGTGGACGGAGCAACGATGGTCGTCGTGGAGGGGCCGCGGTTCTCCACGCGCGCTGAGTCGCAGTCGTACGCGGAGCAGGGGTGGAGCCTGATCAACATGACCGGGTTGCCGGAGGCGGCGCTCGCCCGTGAGCTGGCCATGTGTTACACCGCGGTGGGTCTGGTGACCGACCACGACGCGGGGATCGCGCCAGCCGAGGCCGTGACCCAAGCCGGTGCCTTCGCGGTCTTCAAGGCAAACGTCGACCGCCTGCGCGGGCTCCTCGAGCTGGCCATTCAAGCGCTGCCGGCCGAGCGGACCTGCTCCTGCCCGCAGGCTCTGGACGGGCTCGAGCCCAGCTACCTGCCCGGGGACCCGAACGTCACCACGTGACCGGGTGCCGGTCCAGTAGCGTCAGTCCGCGCAGTGCCGGATCCGAACCGCGACCGGCGATGCAAAGGAGCCTGGGTGAGCGAGCAGTATCCGGCGTTGCCCATCGAGCCGCTGAGCCCCGAAGCCATGGACCGCGTCCACGACCAGGCCATGCGGATCCTGGAGGAAGTGGGGACCGAGGTCCATTTCGATCCCGCTCTGCGGATGCTCGCCGCCGCGGGGCAACGCATCGACGGGACCCGCGTGCGGTGGGACGCCGGGTTCGTCATGGACCAGCTGGCCAAGGCGCCCAGCACCGTCGGCCTGACCGGTCGTGACCGCTCGCGCACGGTCGTGCTGGGTGGCGGGAGTCTGGCGCACTCGCCGGTAGGTGGGCCGCCGTTCGCCTCCGACCGCGAGCGGGGTCGTCGAGAGGGGACGATCGGCGACCACATCGAGCTGGTGAAGCTGGCCCACGCCAGCAACGTGCTGCCGCTCATGCAAAGCGGCACCACGGAGGCGCAGGATCTCGAGCACACGAGCCGGCACCTGGAGATGGACTACTCGATCCTTCGGTGGAGTGGCCGGCCGTACATCATCTACGGCACCAGCGGCCCCAAGGCCCGCGACGCAATCGCCCTTGCGGCAATCGCCGCCGGCGGTGCGGAGGCTCTGGCCGACAACCCAGGAATCATCGGCATCGTCAACCCCAACAGCCCACTCGTGTGGGATGAGTTGATGGTCGACATGCTCATGTCCTGCGCCGAGGCCGGACAGCCGGTCGCCATCACCCCCTTCCTGCTGGCCGGTGCCTCGGCACCGGTGACGTTGGCCGCCGGGTTGTCGCTGCTGGTGGCCGAGACGCTGGCCGGTGTCGCCATGGCACAGCTGGTGCGCCCGGGGGCTCCCTGCATCTTCGGCTGCTTCTTCAACGGCGTCGACATGCGGTCGGGTGGTCCGTCGCTCGGACTGCCCGAGTCGGTCCTGACGACGTTGGCCGGAAGCCAGTTGGCGCGTCGGTACGGGTTGCCGTTGCGTGGCGGCGGTGGCCTGTGTTCCGGGATCGCGCTCGACGCACAGGCTGCCACCGAGAGCACGATGTCGTTGTGGACCACGTACCTCGCCCGGTGCGACCTGGTGGTCCACTCGGCCGGCTGGCTGGAGGGAGGGCTCACCGCGTCCTACGAGAAGCTCGCCCTCGACGTCGAGACGATCCGCATGTTCGAGCGGGTCCGCGCGGGGCTCGTCGTCGACGAGGAACAACTGGCGTTCGACGCCATCGCCGAGGTCGGCCCGGGCGGTCTCTTCCTGGCCCACGAGCACACCCTCGAGCGGTTCCGCACCGACTCCTTCATGAGTCCGCTCTTCCGGTCGCAGGCGTATCCGACCTGGGTCAAGCAGGGCTCACGAACGGCGGAGGTGGTCGCCACCGACTACTGGAAGGCGCTGCTCGAGGCCTACGAGGACCCCGGGATCGACTCGGGCACGGACGCCCAGCTGCGTGACTACGTCGAGCGACGAACTCGCGAGCTGGACGCCTGACCGCGTCGGGGGACAGGAGATTGAGGGCCTCGAAGTGTCGTTTGATCTTGAAAGCTTGGGGTCGCAACGGCGCCAGGTAGTTGAATCCGAGCGCACAAGGTCCGGCATCCGGTGCGGGTGTCGGGGTCGAGCCGACGGTGAGGAAACGTCGCCCGGGGTCGGACAGAGCCGATTCGCCCAACACTCAATGCCCGGCAGTGGAGAGTCCGCGTTCGGAGGGTGAGGTGGAGGCGGGTCGGGTTCCTCGGCGGGTGAGTTCTCGTCTCAGCGAGGCGCGTTGAGGAGGAATCGCAGTGACCGAGACAGGGCAAGAGGTGGCGCTGTGTGGTGGTACTCGCGAGGCAGGATCTCGAAGTCGATGTCCAGGCCCGGGTAGTCGCGGCCGCGAAGTTGGTCGACCATGCGCTCTGTGTCGGCGATCAGGTCGAACGGCTCGGGGTCGTACAGGGCTTCGGCAGAAGGACGAAGTCGTGGGGAGTGTCCTTCTAGCCACCGCTTCTCGCCCTGGGTGTTCTCGTACTCCCCGACGGTGAAGAAGACTTTCGCTGCCAGATCTGTGTGCGTTCTGGCGTATTCGGTCTCGTGGTCGAACATGAGGCCGTTGTCGTAGTCGAGGCTTGGGCTGCCGATCCCGTAGCTGCCGAAGGTGCTCGGGTCATTGAGTAGCACGTAGGTGGCAAACAGCCCACCGAGCGAGAAACCGAAGAGGGTGGAGTCGTCGGGATCGATGCTGTACCGCTGACGTACCCACGGCTTGAGCTCGTCACGGAGAAACGAGAGGAAGCGAGATGCCCCGCCGAGCTCGTAGGGCACTGGTGCCGGCCGACGAGAGTCACACTGGGTGTGAAGTCTCGGCTCCTCGGTGCTTCGTTTGCGCTAAGCGTGGCCGCACGGTAGCCCACCGAGACGATCAGGACCGGAGGGATGTCGGCGAAATGGGTCAGAAGCCGGACCGTTTCGACCGCGGTTCCGAAGTTGAAGGAAGGATCGCCAAGGTAGAGGACATGCGAGGCGGGTTCTGCGGTCTGGCAGTGCCCTACCAGGATCCTGAAGTCGTCGCCGACGTGGTCCGAGTGCAGATAGTGAACCTCAGTGTCGGGTAATGACGATTCGTCGTTGCCGGGCATGGCGATCCCCTTCCGTGCCGGGTATAGCGGGGCACTCCCCGCCGACTGTCCTCTCGCCGGGTTCGACGTACAAGGGGACCGCCGCGCTGACCACGAATGGGTCTACCTGAGACATCAGCGCGTTCGGGCGCACAGGCGGTCATGACCCGTTGCAGGTAGTTCGTGGCGCTGAGTCCGTCAGTCTGGCGTCTGCTGCGTCAGTGGGTTGAATCAGCAGGGCTGTGCGTTCGATGAGTTCCTCGGACTGGTGAGTGCCGCTTGACGTGGGAGCTAGATAGCGCGGGGATGGTGAGCGATCGTCGCCCCTATCGGCTGACGCCTTGCCGGCGTAGCGTGCCTGGCACGGGCGGCGTTCGGATCCCAGTCGGACACCCGGTCAGCTGGGCTATCACAGCGATACCGAGCACCCGCTGCCCGCGGAGCGGAGCAACGGCGATGAGTACTGGCAGCGCGACGTTCACCAAGTGGCTGGTTGGCGAGGGCCCCGAGATGGTCGGAGTAGCGGGCGGTGTCGTTGGTGATGGCACCTACGCCGGCAGGGTTCTCGAACTCGAACCGGGCGACACGACAGTGGTCCGGGCCGTCTATCGGCTCGCCGGCCCAGAGCACGACTTCACTGCCCTCATGTACGTCGAACAGACTGGGCTTGCCGCCACGCTTACCGGCGTGGTCACCGATGGGTGGTGCAAGGGACACCTCGTGCGGGGCGAGTACACCGAGATTCAGCACGAGCACGACGGGGTCACCTCCGACGCTTGGCAGGGAACTCTGGACATCGTGGACCCGAGCATCGACTCATAGGCAGCTGACCTGGCCGATTCGGGCTGAAGGACCACTCGCCTCCGCCCCACCGCAGTCCCGAGCGACTCATAGTGGGGTACACGCTCAGTGCCGCTCGGTGCGCGGTGGTTCGTGCGTTCGCGTTCGCCTGGTCGCTCGGATTCGAGTTCGCGGATCGGTGGACGCGGGTGCGTTCCTGCCGTTCCTCGTGGTGGCAGTCATCGGCCTACTCCTACAGGTCGGCTACGAGGAGGCGTACTACCGCGGCTACACCGAGCAGTTGATGGGCCGGATCACCCGCAACGCGACCCTGGTCATCCTGCTCCCAGCGCTGGGCTTCACGTTCGGGCACAAGGGCAACATCGACGGCTACCACGGCGGTTTCGCACCGCTGCTGCCCTACCTCGTGTTCGGTCTCACCATGGCCTACGTCGCCTGGCAGACCGGGTCGCTGCTGATGTCGATCGGGCTGCACTGGGCGAACAACCTGATGCTCGCCCTGGTCGTCTCGACGACTGGGGACGTCCTTCCGAGCGTGGCCCCGAACGCGACTGAGCCCGAAACGGCCAACGCGTAGGACTCGTATGGGACCGCCCGGAAGTGCCGATGGCGTCCGCCATCGGGGATGGACGCAATCGGCGGGCTTGGCGTCATTTGGCCGCGACGGCTCGCAGGATTCGGAGCATTGATGCGACGGACGGTTCGGTGCGACCGTCCGGCACGAGCGCGTTGATGCGCCGCCTGATTGCCGGCCGAGTTGTCTTCAGGGCCACGCCTTCGGTGTTGAGCCCTCGGGTCGCGAGCCGGGGGGTCAGTGCGACTCCACAGCCGGTTGCCACGAGCGCCAGGATGGAACGGTAGTCGCCACAGGTGGCTGCCACATTCGGTGCAAAGCCGGCTTCCGCGCAAACATGCATCGTGAGCTGCTGACATGGGGAAGCCGGGGTCTGCATGACCCAGGAGTCGTGAGTCAGCGTGGTGAGGTCGACGCGGCGGCCTGAGGCGAGACGGTGGTTCGCAGGCAGGGTTGCGTAGACAGGTTCGTCGACGATGTGGTGAACCCGGAACGGGCCGTGAGCGTCTGGTGCGAGCGATGCGTCGTGGTTGACCAGAGCGAGGTCTACCTGGGTGGCGCGCAGCGCCGCTCGGGCGTCATCGGGCTCGAGCTCGAAGATTTCGACCGACGTCTGCGCCAGTTCGTCGTGGAATCGACCCAGGACCGTGGGGAGCAGTCCGTACACGGCCGTGGGAAAGGCAGCTATCCGGATGCGGCCGGGGTGCGGGCCGGCCAGTTCGCGCTCGGCAGCTTCGAGCTGCGCGAGCATCGCTTCGGCCCGTAGGGCCAGTCGCTCGCCCGCAGCAGTCGGGGCCACCCCCCGTGGGCGGCGCACGAGCAGAGGAGTGCCTGCCTGCGCCTCGAGTGCCGAGACGGCCTGGCTCGCAGCGGACGGGGTGATGCCGAGGCTCTTGGCTGCAGCGGCGAGCGAGCGCTCGCGGACAGCGGCAGCGAGGACCTCCAACCGTCGCATGTCCAGCATGTAGCGACTCTAATGCTAATGCATACAGAACTGTAGTTGCACTGATCGCTCATTGGTGATGACCATG
>Ga0302321_100000211_pt1 | contig 51866 bp, 41 predicted proteins | sample Fen_T0_1_FD_202505 | JGI IMG/M metagenome (GOLD analysis project Ga0302321, IMG submission 202505) | Peat permafrost microbial communities from Stordalen Mire near Abisko, Sweden - Fen_T0_1 | ecosystem: Environmental > Terrestrial > Soil > Wetlands > Permafrost | place: Sweden: Abisko... | reverse complement strand
AAAGAAGAAGTATTCAGCAATTTAGACTGGCATCGCGATTCCATTATTATCAATAAAATGCCTGAGTGGGATGAAGCCGAACATAACAAGATTGAAGTGAATCCCACATTCTTACAAATAGTAGATACGAAAGGAATAGTTGTATTTCATTCTTCCAATTTACTCAAAGATCAATTTCTATTTAATCCCCATATTAAACAGGAAACATTTTATAATGGTGAAATCAATAAGCAAAAAATCCGATTAGGACAGTTCCCAATTGCGAATGAAAACGGAACAATTATTGGACAATTGACCATTGCCATTTCACAACAGGAATCGTATAGTATGCTTAATAGTTTACTGTGGGTATTACTGATTTCATTTCCACTTGTGCTTATCGTGCATTTTATCGTATCATCTTTGGCTGCCTCACGAGCCATTCAACCGGTTCATCAATTGATAAGAACGACATCACACATCAGCGATTCCAATATTGAAACACGATTAACGCTGCCCAAACGAAAGGATGAACTCTATAAACTTACCCAAACAATCAACGAATTGCTCGCGAGAATAGAAAAAAGTATGCATCAGCAAAAGCAATTTACAAGTGATGCGTCGCACGAGATAAGAACTCCACTTACCGCTATAAGAGGAACACTGGAAGTGTTGATTCGAAAACAGCGCGAGCCAAAAGTGTATGAAGAAAAAGTAACCGATATCATTCAGCAAGTCGACCGAATGAATAGTTTACTTGATCAGCTTTTACAACTTGCCCGTATTGAATCGGGTGTTGCCACTGCCAAAAAAGAAACCATTTATTTACATACAATTGCAGCTTCATTTATGTCGGAATGGAATGAAATAGCTGTGCCGAATAAAATCAATATTCATATTGCAATTGATAAAGAAGTTACCGTAACAGTGGATAAATTTTTCATCGAACTAATAATTGACAACCTGATGAGCAATGCCATTAAGTATGGAAATGAACGTGGAAATGTCTTTTTAGTTTGGGATAGTGCATTGAAAACACTTTATGTGAAAGATGACGGTATTGGCATCTCGTCACACGATCTTCCATTTATTTTTAATCGCTTTTATCGAGCCGATGAATCTCGTAGTTCCATTATCAAAGGAAATGGACTTGGGCTTTCCATTGTAAAAAAACTATGCGACTTGCAAAACATTCATTTGGTTGTTGATAGTAAGCCCAATGAAGGTAGTATTTTCACATTACAATTCCCGGAGTAATTTTCTTAAGCAAATCTTAATAATACCCCAAGGTTATTTGAAGACGTATACCAATATCTTTGTATTATCAATTATAAGTCAAACAAAGTAAATATTGGACAAAATGAAAAAAACAACAATCATTATCTCTCTTGCAGCTATTACTTCATTGTCATTACTGCAATCATGCAACGGTAAATCGCAAGCGAATACTCAAATGCAAAAACCAGCAACAGAATCTACTTCAAATGAAAAAGATGACGCTGAAGGAAAATCAGACAAATTGACAAGCCCGGAGGCAAACGCAACCAACATACAAAATATGCAGGCTGCCTTTAAAGGAGAAACTACGGCAAGTGCAAAATATGCAGCTTACAGTAAAAAAGCAGAGGCAGAAGGGCATCACCAAATTGCATTGCTATTCCTTGCCGCTTCCAAATCTGAAAAAATTCATGCTACTAATCACAAAGCAGTGATTGAAGATGCCGGACAAAAGACACCTGCCATTACTCCGGAATTTACTGTAAAAACAACTGCGGAGAACTTGAAAGATGCAATTGCAGGAGAAAGTTACGAAATCAGTACCATGTATCCTGAGTTTCTGAAAAATGCAAATACTGCTGGAAATCAACTGTCGTTAATGAGTTTAAACTATGCCTACAAAACAGAACAAAAGCATAAACCACTTTACGAGAAAGCATTGGCTGCTTTACAAAATAATACGGTAAAATCATTAGCATCGGTTTACTATGTATGCCCTACTTGTGGCAATACTTACGACACCAGTGCCCCAAAACGCTGTGGCATATCTATGACCAGTTCAGAGAAGTTTATTAAGATTACAAATCTTGAGTCGTAAAACTTAGCTTAGTATCATGAGGTAAAAGCTTCCGAAGCAATTTGGAGGCTTTTGTTTTTTGATAAAAACAGTAAATATATTTTCATACAAAAACCCGAGCATCAAACTCCCCTTGCATCATTTTATTTTAATTGCCCAAAAAGCAGAGCGGCTGGTGAATGAAAGTAGAAAAGCGGGAGTTCGGGATTCCGAATAACAAATCCTCTTATTCGTACTATTGAAAAATCGCAATCGGAATTGCGATCCCCCGAAAAAAAACAAATCGGCTGAATTTCATTTATGAAACTCAGCCGATTCTATATCAAATAAAGACAACAGCAACTGATTACTGTTAACTGATAAATATTACTGATTACTGTTTTTTGCTTTAAAAGCCAGCGCGTACATTTTCATTTGTTTTACCATAGCCACCAAACCGTTAGAGCGAGTTGGAGAAAGATGTTCGCGTAGACCAATTTTATCGATAAAATACAGTTCGGTATTGATAATTTCGTCGGGCGTATGCTTGGTAAGCACCTGAATAAGCAGCGAGACTATTCCTTTCACCAACACCGCATCACTTTCGCCACGATAAAGAACCAATCCGTCTTTCATTTCGGCATGTAGCCACACCCTGCTCTGACAACCTTCAATAATATTCTGTGGTGTTTTACCTGCATCTTCGAGCGATTCGAGCGAATTGCCTAAATCAATTAATAAGGCATACTTATCCATCCAGTCGTCGAACATGCTGAACTCTTCAATTATTCCGTCTTGTAATTCATTAATTGTCATAATACAGTTGCGAATTTTTTATTTTGAGTTAGCTATAACTCTATATGATTTACTTTATATTCTTTCTTACGGCTTGCTTTCTTACCGCTTGCTTTCTTACCGCTTACCCCTGATTTTTATTCCAACATCGTCACCACTCTTTTCAGCGCAGTAACAAAAACGTCAATTTCCTCCTTGGTATTGTAGAATGCAAACGACGCACGCACTGTGCCCGGTATTCCCAGCGAATCAATGAGCGGTTGTGCGCAATGATGACCGGTACGCACTGCAATACCTAATTTATCAAGCAACATGCCGATATCGTAGGGATGTATAGTTCCCACCAGAAACGAGATAACCGAACTCTTTTGGTCGGCAGTACCAATAATGCGCATGCCTTCAATTTCCATAAGTCGTTCTGTACCGTACACCAACAAATCGTGTTCGTGTGCCGCAATTTTGTCCATTCCAATAGCTTGCACATATCGCAAGGCTTCTGCCAAAGCGGTAGATCCGATATAATCGGGTGTTCCGGCTTCAAACTTGAAGGGCAATTCGTTGTAAGTCGTTTTTTCGAAGGTGACGGTGGCAATCATTTCGCCCCCACCCTGATAAGGTGGCATGGCATTCAACCATTTTTCTTTTCCATACAATGCACCAATGCCTGTCGGACCGTATATTTTGTGACCAGAAAAAACATAAAAGTCGGCATCCAACTCCACTACATCAACAGCAATATGAGGAACAGACTGCGCCCCATCTACCAATACAGGGACATTATTTTGATGTGCAATGCGAATGACTTCAGCTACCGGATTTATCGTCCCCAACACATTAGACACATGTGCAATGGAAACAATTTTAGTGCGTTCGTTGAGTAACGATTTAAAAGCCTCAAGATCCAGTTCGCCCTTTTCATTCATCGGGATAACACGCAAGGTCATGCCTTTTCGCTCGCACAACATCTGCCAGGGAACGATATTGGAATGATGCTCCATAACAGAAACCACCACTTCGTCGCCCGCCTTACAAAACGCTTCGCCAAAGCTCGTTGCCACCAGGTTAATAGCCTCGGTGGTACCGCGTGTAAAGATAATTTCCTCGTGTTTGCCAGCTTTCAAAAACTCAGCCACTGTAATTCGGGCAGCTTCGTGCGCTTCGGTAGCTTTCTGACTTAAATAGTGAACGCCACGATGAATATTGGCATTGAGATGATAATAGCCTTCCTCTATTTTTTCGACCACCGCACGTGGTTTTTGAGTGGTAGCTCCGTTATCGAAATAAATGAGGTCTTTATTATAAATTTTCTCACTGAGAATGGGAAAATCGGCACGTATATTTAATAATTCTTGTTTGTCCATGTTGATGAAACTCTTTAAAATGAGTTTTGTTCTGCAAAAGTACAGATTTTTTGCTAATGTGCCAAGGCAAAGGGAAGCTAACTAAGACAGTAGAACCTGCATTTACATGTCAATTCGAAAGAAAATACGGTTGTATATGAATGTTTAGACAGTATGAAATATAATTTAATTACAAATAAATAAGAATGACCACTAAGGCACTGAGTGCACGAAGATTCACTAAGCATCCAACAATTCTTGTAATCATTTGATTTTTAATTCGACTAGTCGAATTAAAAATCAAATGTAGGGTCATTTATTTCCAGTTACCCCCAGTTGCGCTTCGCTTACTGGGGGTTATTTACATTTAGCCACTCCGTGGCAAAGAACTTATTCTCCTTTTTATCAAATAAATGAATAAGTATCTGATAAAATAGAAGGTGCTAAATAGTTACCTTATTAGCAACAGAGAACAATATAAGTTTTAAACTTTGTGCGACTCTGAGTCCTCAGTGCCTTAGTGGTAATCTGTTTTATTCTTTGTATTCTTCATTATTTGCAGTTGAGAACAATTTAAGTTTTAATCTCTGTGTCCTCTGTACCTTAGTGATGATTTTTTTAGTTCTATAATATATCAAATATATAATTCAACAATTATTAACCTTTTTACGGACTGCAATTGTGAAGAAATGATGTACTTTTGTATGATTTTTCCCAAAAACTACTTTTCAGCCAACGAAGCGTATAAACATGAATAAAACTGCTCTTACCAAATTTGCTCCGCACATTGCTGCTATCCTGCTTTTTATCTGTATTTCTTTTATGTATTTTACCCCTGTTTTGGAAGGAAAACAGTTACTGGGACACGACTCTGAGAGTTGGATGTGCATGGCTAAAGAAACCATGGACTACAATACTACTCACGACGAAGTGACTTTGTGGACCAACTCTATGTTTGGTGGAATGCCAACTTATCAAATTTCTATGAATCAGCCTTACAACGCTATTAAATACGTTGAAGATGTGATTCACTTTTTCCCAAATACCATCTACAACCTGTTGTTATACTTAATAGGTTTCTATATCCTTCTGTTGGCCTTCCGATTTAATCCATGGCTGGCCATTGTCGGGTCCATTGCTTTCTCCTTCGCCTCCTACAATTTTATTATTATACTGGCGGGGCACACCTCCAAGGCCATAACTATTGCTTATATGGCACCGCTTATCGGTAGCGTTTACATGGCTTTCAGAGACAGACGCCTGGCGGGGAGTTTGCTAACAGCCATTTTTCTAAGTTTGGCCATCCGTGCCAATCACGTTCAGATTTTATATTATACAGTTATCGTTCTCTTGATTTTTGGTATCGTTGAATTTATTTACAGCATAAAAGATAAGAAGTTAGCTGAGTTTTCCAAGTCGGCAGGAATGCTTGTTGCAGGAGCTATTATTGCTGTTGGTATGAATGCCACTACACTGCTAACCACCTACGAATATGGCAAATACACCATGCGTGGCGATTCAAATGGACTTACAACAGACAGCAGGAGTTCGCAACATGGTTTAAATTCCGAATATATCACCAACTGGAGTTACGGCATTGACGAAACAATGACCTTGCTTATTCCAAACTTCAAAGGTGGTGCAAGTGGTGGTACATTGACGCCCGATAGCGAAACAGGTAAAAAACTGACCAGTTTGGGTGCTGCAAACGTGGACACAATGATGAAAGATATGCAACTACCTCTTTACTGGGGAACACAGCCCGGCACTTCAGGTCCGGTGTATATTGGTGCTATTATTTGTTTCTTATTTGTGCTTGGCTTCTTCCTTGTTGACCGCCGCACAAAATGGTGGTTATTACCAATGATTGCATTGACATTAATGTTATCGTGGGGTGAGCATTTTATGTGGCTTACCGATCTGTTTATCAAATACGCTCCTATGTACAATAAGTTCCGTACAGTATCGATGACCCTGGTAGCTACAGGATTTGGAATTACATTGATGGCAATGCTGGCATTAAAAGAGGTTTTCAACGATAAAACAGATAAGAAAGCGCTACTACGCGCTGTGACTATCAGTGCAGGTATTGTAGGTGGTATTGCGTTATTATTTGCTTTAATCCCTTCTTTATCGGGAAGTTTTGTGGCAGACTCCATCAAGAACCCTGCAGATGCTCAGTTCCAGGGTGACTACGCATTCTTAAAAGAAACCCTCCCACTCGACCGTGCTGCTATGTTACGCAGTGATGCTCTTCGCTCACTACTATTTGTGTTAGCTGCTGCCGGATTAATTTGGTTGTACACTAAAAATATATTGAAAAAGAACCTGGCTTATGTTTGCTTTGCAGTCATCATCCTTGTTGATATGGTGCCAGTTGCAAAACGTTACCTGAACGATAGCAGTTTCCAACGCAAACGCCAAATTGAAACATTGATTAAACCAACTGTTGCCGACAATGCAATATTGCAAGATAAATCGCAATTCCGTGTATTGGATGCTACATCAAACATTTTCAATGATGCTACTCCATCTTATTTCCACAAAAATATAGGAGGTTACCATGCTGCCAAATTACGCCGTTATCAGGAATTGATCAATATGCAGTTGGATAAAGAGATCAGTCGATTGTTCGGAACATTCCAACGTGCCAAAACGCCGGATATTATTACAAACACCATGGATTCGTTGGGCGTACTGAACATGCTGAACATGAAGTACCTTATCTACAACAAAGAAGCTGTTCCACTTGTGAATCCACATGCCAACGGTAATGCGTGGTTTGTAAAAAACATACGTGTAGCGGCTGATGCCAATGAAGAAATGAAATTGGTAGGCGAAATAAACACTAAAACGGAGATGGTGGTAGATAAGTCGTTTGCAGCTCAACTGCCAACAACACTAACTGCCGATAGCACTGCTCACATTGCATTGACAAGTTATAAACCAAATGATTTGATTTATAACTTCAGTTCAAAAAGCGATCAGGTGGCTGTATTCTCGGAAATCTACTATGACAAAGGTTGGACAGCATATATAGGTGGAAAAGAAGTACCTTACGTTCGTGCCAACTATTTATTACGCGCCATGCCGTTGAAAGCCGGTAACTACGATATTGAATTCCGCTTCGAACCAAAATCATACAGTTATGGTAACATGGCAGCACTTATTTCGTCGATAGCACTACTGGTTTGCATCCTTGCCTTTTTATTTTGGCAATGGAAAAGTGGAAAAAAAGATGAAGTAAAAGCATAAATCAACAAGAACCGAATAATTCCTTATTAAAATGAAAACTAAAAACAAAGTATCAAAACCCGGTTTCTGGAATCTACATTTGACATCCACTATTAGTACGTCACTTGTTCTGTTTCTGGTAGGACTGGTTTGTTTGCTGCTTTTTTTGGGTCGGGATATGACCACTTACGTAAAAGAGAACATCAATTTATCTATCATACTCAACGACGAAGCGACCAGAAACGATGAGGTAAGAGTGCAAACCTATTTACTTGGGGCTCCTTATGCCAAATCGGTTGAATTCATTTCGAAAGCAGATGCATTGAAAGACCATATCGCCAGTTTAGGAGAAAACCCTCAGGACTTTTTAGGTTACAACCCTTTAATGGCCTCGTTGGAAGTAAAACTAAATGAAGCGTATGCCAACAACGACAGCGTAAATATGATTCAAAAGAAGCTAAAGGCCTTTGAAAGTATTAAGCGCGTTGTTTATCAAAAAGACATGGTCAGCTTAGTAAATGACAATGTCCGAAAAATAAGTCTGATTTTGATTGGAATAGCTATTATTCTACTTGTTGTTTCCATAGTTCTTATCAACAACACGGTTCGTTTGGCATTGTATTCAAATCGTTTTCTCATAAACACTATGAAACTGGTAGGTGCCACTCACTGGTTTATTCGTAAACCTTACATGGTAAGCACTATGGTAAATGGTTTGATAGCATCATTAATCGCAATCGCTATGCTGTTTGGAGTGATCAATTTCGTTCAATACGAGTTTGGAATGACAAGTACTATCATTCAACCAATGACTGCGATTATAGTATGCAGCATCGTGATTCTTTTAGGCGCAGTTCTTACGGCTATTTCATCTTATTTAGCAGTAGGCAGATACCTGAGAATGAATACGAATGATATGTATTTTATTTAAGAGGAAAGACGATAGACAAAAGAACAAAGACTGTAGAATAAAGATTAAAGAAAACAAGAAAATAAAAAATATAAATTTATGGAAAATAACACCCGTTTTACCTTAGAGAAAATCAATATAATATTGATTGCCATTGGTTTTGCCATTATCGTTCTGGGCTTTGTATTAATGACCGGTTCAACAACCGGTACAGAGTTTAATCCGGATATTTTCAGTACGCGTCGTATCACAGTAGGTCCGGTTGTTGCTTTTTCGGGATTTATCTTTATCATCTTCGCCATCTTATTTAAAAAGAAAAGTAAATAATCGGTCAACAAGAACATTATATACTTTAGTGCACAAATATTTAAATAAGAGAAATGAATATACTTCAAACCATTATCATTGCCATTGTTGAGGGAATCACGGAGTTTTTACCTGTTTCGTCAACCGGACATATGATTATCGCTCAAAAACTACTGGCAGTAGAAAGCACCGAATTTGTAAAAGCGTTTACCGTAAATATCCAGTTCGGTGCCATCCTATCAGTAGTAGTACTGTACTGGAAACGTTTTTTTCAAACTTTGGATTTCTACTATAAACTTATTATTGCTGTATTGCCTGCTTTAGTTTTGGGCTTTTTGTTCAGCGAAAAAATTGATGCTCTGCTCGAAAACGTAACCGTGGTAGCAATAATGTTGGTTATTGGTGGTGTATTGATGCTTTTTGTAGATAAATGGTTCAATGCCACTAACGAAGATCAAACTATGGATTGGAAGCGGTCATTGAAAATCGGATTCTTCCAGTGTATCGCTATGATTCCGGGAGTTTCACGTTCCATGGCCACTATCGTTGGAGGTATGTCTACCAAACTGACACGCAAAAATGCAGCCGAATTTTCATTCTTTTTGGCAGTACCTACTATGGCAGCCGCTTCGGGATATAAATTATTGAAGTTGATTATGGATCCAGCCGGTGTTTCGATGCTGTCGGACAACCTAACCACTTTATTGATTGGCAATGTAGTGGCATTCTTAGTGGCTATGGCTGCAATCAAATTTTTTATTGGATACCTTACAAAATACGGTTTCAAAGCATTTGGCTATTATCGCATAATTGTCGGAGTAGTCATTTTAGTATTGCTGTCAATGGGAATTGACTTAAGCGTAATGTAATTGAACACCGGAGATAGAAGTTACAAGGATTTAGTTACAGGTTACGAGTCTTATTCTCTGACGGCTTATATAAATTAAAGTAACAATTGCTTGTTTCAAAATTATAAACAGAATGGATTTCGAAAAAGGAGAAGTATTGCATGTGGCGAAACCATTGAATTGGACGTCGTTCAATTTGGTGAGTAAGGTGCGGTGGAAATTGCAAAAAACCTTGAAGATAAAAAAACTGAAAGTGGGTCATGCCGGCACGCTCGACCCCTTGGCAACAGGGGTAATGATTATTTGCACCGGTAAATGTACCAAGCAGATTGAGACTTTTCAGTATCAAACAAAAGAATATATTGCCACGCTGGAGTTAGGAGCCACCACACCGTCGTTCGACCTGGAATTACCTGTTGACGGCACCTACCCTACCGAACATATTACCCGCGAAATGGTAGACGAAGTGATTCCACGTTTTCTGGGAGAAATATGGCAAGTACCACCGGTTTACTCGGCTGTGAAGGTAGATGGTAAGCGCGCCTACGATTATGCACGAGATGGCCAGGAAGTTGAACTAAAAGCCAAGTTGCTGGTTATAGATGAGATTGAAGTATTAGATTTCTCACTTCCCGTCTTAAAAATCAAAGTTGTTTGTAGTAAAGGCACTTACATTAGAGCCTTGGCACGCGACATTGGTTTAGCACTGGGCAGTGGAGCACATCTAATTGGCTTGGAACGTACCCGCATAGGTGAAGTTCAGCTGCAAGATTGTTGGCAAATCGATGATTTGATACAACACATAGAAGAAACAGGAATAGAGAATTCGATGAATACCTCAGTGACTGAGGAATAACGACCTGCTTAAGTGATTAAGTTAGGCACATTAAATTAAAACAAATAAAACAAATAAGAATATGAAGTTATCTAAGTTTAAGTTCAAACTACCGGATGAGTTAATAGCTCAACACCCTGCCAATCACCGTGACGAATCACGTTTAATGGTGTTACATCGCAAAACTGGAGAAATAGAACACAGAACATTTAAAGATCTACTTGAATATTTCAACGAAGACGACTTATTCATTTTTAACGACACCAAAGTTTTCCCTGCACGTTTATTCGGAAATAAAGAGAAAACAGGTGCACAAATTGAAGTTTTTTTGTTACGCGAACTAAACCACGAGATGCGTCTTTGGGATGTACTTGTAGAACCTGCTCGTAAGATTCGTATCGGAAATAAATTATATTTTGGCGAAGATGATTCTATTGTAGCTGAGGTTATTGATAACACCACTTCACGTGGACGTACGCTTCGTTTCTTGTTCGACGGAACACACGATGAATTCAAAAAAGGACTTTATGCATTGGGTGAAACCCCACTACCCCGCAACATTTTGCGTGAAGTAGAACCGGAAGATGCAGATCGTTTTCAAACTATCTTTGCAAAGAATGAAGGCGCTGTTTCGGCTCCTGCAGCAGGTATGCACTTTAGCCGCGAGCTAATGAAACGTATGGAAATTAAAGGAATTGATACTGCTTTTGTTACTTCGCATATGAGCTTGGGTAATTTCCGCGAAATTGATGTGGAAGATCTTACCAAACATAAGATGGATTCGGAACAAATGTTGGTTACACTAGATACAGCCAATCAGGTAAACAAAGCACACGACGAGAACAAAAATATCTGCGCGGTAGGTGTAACGGTTATGCGCGCTTTGGAGACTGTAGCCGGTACCGAAGGTAAAATTAAAGCTTACGATGGCTGGACAAACAAATTTATTTTCCCTCCATACGACTTCACTGTTGCCAATTCGTTGATTACAAACTTCCACTTACCCTACTCTACACTGATAATGCTTACAGCAGCCTTTGGTGATTACGACAAGGTAATGAACGCCTACGAAGTTGCCATCAAAGAAGGTTACAAATTTGGGGTTTATGGAGACGCAATGCTGATATTGTAAAAAACACTATCCAATACATAAAAATCCGGCTGAACATCTGTAATGAGGTTCAGCCGGATTTTGTTTTGGGTATTAGACTTTGGCAATTATATCTCGGTGTGTTGCACCTTTGGATCATTTTATTCTCCCTTGTTACAAAGATTCTGGTGCGCTGCACCTTTTTACTTATTCAATACCTTAGGTTCTCGAAATGTCTTTTATCGATTCTGTTAGAATACAATTTATTTCATCTTTAAAATAATTCTTATATTCAAAATTCTGTTTTATCTGTTCTGTTATTTCGTGGGCATTAAATTTATCAAAGTAATTTTTAAATCCAAAGCTAAACATTATTTGAACAATAGATTCAAATTCAGAGATGGAAAAAATATGAAACTTATATTTATCAACGAGCGCAACATCTTCCTCCTTCAATTTTAATTTCACTAACTCTGTAATTTTATCATTGATAGTTGGAAATTTTGCAAACCATTCTTCCAATGTGAGAACAATCGGAATAAATACTTTTGACGAATCAAAAATTAATCCTGGGATTTCATTATTTGAATAATGAGCATAAACTTTATATACTTGTTCTACAGCTTCTGCTATTTTAATCGTATCAGATTTTTTAATTGTCTTTTTATCCTCCATTTCATTGTTTTCATACATTTTGGACTCTTTACGTAAACGTTTCGTCTTACATTCAATAAATACAATTGCATCATCTGTTTCAATTATCCAATCGGAAGTTTTATTCTGCTTATCATTATAGAGAATTTCGGGTTGTATTCTCAGCTCCTTTAATACATTATTCTTCTCTAAAATAAGACCAACATATTTCTCAAACGCTGACCCAAAAGGATCATTTAGTTTATTTGATTTGTATATTTCAGCTATATAATACATCCCTGATGTGAATTGATGTAATAATTGTTCTGGAAATAAACAATAAAACTTATTATTGAACTCAAATATTGGTTTTACTAAATGAGTAAATGCTAGAATCTCAGAACCAGCCAAGCCATTCGTATTAAATGAATTTTCGTCATATCTCAATTCTTTCTTTAAGGATGCTTTTAAATCTAATAAAGGTAGAGATAGTATCCCTAATGTTTTCAATATATTTTCAGAAGAGAATGGGGCTTTATCATAACTAAGAAGATATTCTTTATCAAAGCAATAATTTCTACCTCCATAAATTGAATACAACCAAAATGAACAAATAAAAAAATCATTGTAAGTCATATTGATTTTAGATTCAACATGCTCTCTGATTTTGGTATCATTTGAAAAAATATAATGATATCTATATAATTGATTTAAATAACTATTTGAGTTATTTTTTAACTGATTAAGCCCCATTGTACGCCACCAATCAAAAGGATCCGAGTCTGGACTTAACAACGGTTTATTGACTTCCTGATTAAGTTCTTTACATTGTATTAAAATTTTCACCCAATCATTTTGATTCCATTCATTACGACTATTTATGTAATCAGCTGAATATACTATGCTATTCAAGTAAACAAATTCGACTTCCTCCTTAGTAAGTTGAATCTTATTTGATTTCTGCATTTTATATAGGCTGCCCAGTATATCCCAAAGAGATAAAGTATTCAGTTTATTTCTTATTGGCTTAAAGTTTTCGAAGAAGTCCATTATTTTATTATTAGTTTCTTATTTATAAAAATTTCCCCCACCACTTACAGTGGCAGGGGAAAATACATGATTATTAATTTGCTGCAGCATCCGGGGTGGCCGGGGTATCTTTTCCACCTTCCTGCGAACGATAGCTTTTCCGAAGTTCGTCCATTTGGTTGAAGAGAGCTGTGACGGTATCGTTTGGCGCAAAGTTCATCATTTGCTCTATAGCCGTGCAATACTGAATATAAGCTGCTATGGCAATCGGTTTTAGCGAACTAGCCGATTCTGGTCGCTCAGAATATTCGGCGTTACGACTTTTCCATTTAAGATCGAAAACTCTATTTTTTTCGGCAGTCGATACAAACAAACCAGCCACATCAATTACATTGGCAGCTGCTATGAGGTCGGGGCGCGCGTTGTATTTTGCAATCATGTCGTCCACATTTCCTGTTTCAATATCCTGTGGCATACTATCTACAGCCCAGAATGGTGCCAGAAAAAGTTGCAGCAGCGATGCGGCCGACTTCTTTTCGGCATTACTACTTTTCAGATACGATGCCGTTACCCGCTTTATCTCATTTATGTCGGTATCGCGCTCTGCATCGAGCTTCTGCACCTCCTTCGTAAAACTACTTTTACTACTGTTGTTGAGCGGTACCGCCAGTTGTTGGTTGATAGATTCGAGATAATTCAACCCTGCAGCTGCAACCGGGCCTATCTGCCTCATTACAGGCATAGACAGTTCGATAGTAGATTTGTTCAGCGCATAAAGGGCTTTCAGTGGTAACTTTGCCACGTAAAGTGGCGATAAAGAATGATTTTCCATTTTAGCAAACTTTTTTAAGATTTATATTACGAGAGATAATTCATTTATTACTGAAAGGTGGTGATTTGCGAAAAAAATTTCTGAAGAGCAAATCCTCTAGGGAAAATGCTTCAGAAATTTTCTGAAGGACAAATCCGCTTGGAAAAATGGTTCTGAAAATTTCTGAAGCACAAATCCGCTCGGAAAAATACTTCTGAAAATTTCTGAAGGACAAACCGACGAAGAAAAATGCTTCTGTAAATTTCTGTAACATATATGAGTGTTGGTTCATCCCACGGAGGTCTGCTTCATTCTCTATCTAAACAGCAACCTCAATTCATTTATGCACATCCGTCTTTATCGAGTAATAATTATGTCAATCGTCAAAAAGAAATAAACTTCAATCTATCAATTAACCATTTTGCGTGGCAAATATAATAAGTTAATCTGAATTATCAAAGATATCACGAAAATATTTTTAATGATTTTTTTGTGAATTATGAGAAATGTAGGAATGATGGGGATATGCGAGAACTAGATTGTAATTAGCTGTGGCTTACTATAGAACAAAAAAATAGAGACGCAATTCAATCGCGTCTCTATTATAAATCATTGATTATTTCTGTACTTATTCATTCGTTGTTTCAACTTCCATTGGAACTTCATCGGTCGCCTCATCAGGCGAAAAAGCTGTAGAGTCCAAGGCAGTAGAATCTACTCTTAAATGTGTCACACAGCTGTAATTGCGCGAAATATCTTCTTTGGGTTTAGTTGGGAACTTGCCACGGTATCGCGTAAGGCTTTCGTCTTTCAATACTTTTTCCATAAACATACCAAATATAGGTAAGGCTGTTCGGCTTCCTTGTCCGAGTTCCCCGGTACGGAAATGTACACAGCGCTGTTCGCCACCAACCCATGCACCACCAACCAACTTAGGCGTTACACCTACAAACCAGGCATCCGAGTGATTGGATGAAGTTCCTGTTTTTCCACCAAAGTCGGTATTGTAATGGAATAGATCCCAACTCCAAAGCGCTTTTGAGGTTCCACCGGGTTCGGTCATTCCACCTTTTAGCATTTCTGTCATCAACCAGGAAACTTCATAGGAAACTACCCGCTTTTGAACTGTTTTCTTCTCATAGATAATATTACCTTCATTATCCTCTATACGACTTACCATAATCGGATCGTGGTAATTACCTTCGTTTACAATGGTGCTGTACGAATTTACCAACTCCAGCAGTGATACGTCCGACGACCCCAAACAAGTGGATGGTTTGTTTTCGAGTGGCGTTTTAACTCCCAGCAGGTACGCACATTTAATAATTTCGGGGATACCCACTATCTGTGCCACCTGCACAGCAATAGTGTTTATAGATTGTGCAAACGCATTTTTAAGCGATACTTCATAACCTAAACTATAGCCGTTAGCATTTCGTGGATTCCATGATTTCTCTCCATTGCCTTCCTTATAAGTCCAGGTTACAGCTTTGTCGGTCATCTTATCACAAGGCGACATACCTTGTATCATGGCTGCAGTATAATCGAAGAGTTTAAATGTAGAACCGGGTTGACGTTTCGACTGGGCTACCTTATCATATTGCCAGAATTTAAAATCGATATCCCCTACCCAAGCTTTTACATTACCGGTTTCGGGCTCCATGGCCACAAAGCTGCTGTGCATAAAGCGGTTCATATAACGAATGGAATCCATAATGCTTAGGTCCATCGTTTTTTCACCTTTATCATAATCGAAGACTTTCACTTTGTGAGGCTTGTTCAGATAATAAGTAATCGAATCGGGCTGGTCTTTATATTTGGCAGCTAACGCAGCATAGGCTTTTGTTCTACGAGCAATATCTTCCACGAAGTTGACAATTTCCTTATGATTTTCATCTTGCCATGGATTTTGACCACGCCAGTGATTATCAAACTTATTTTGGATATTACGCATTTGTTTATGCAGTGCTTCTTCAGCATATTTCTGCATGCGCGAGTCGATGGTAACGTAAATTTTCAACCCATCAGAATAGATATCATATCCATTTTCATTTTCCCAATCTTGTAGGTATTTTTCCAAATACGCACGGAAATGAAGCGCATCTCCATCAATCGTTTGTTCAATACTAAAATTCAGACGAATGGGAATCTTCTTCAACGAATCACACTCACGAAGAGTAATAACCTTGTGTTGAAACAGATTCTCGAGCACCACATTTCTACGCTCTTTCGATCGTTTAGGGTGAGCTATCGGACTGTACGAACTGGTAGCTTTCAGTAAGCCAACCAGCGTAGCTGATTGTTCGTAGTTGAGTTTATCGGGAGTGGTATTAAAAAATGTCTTAGCAGCTGTATGAATGCCGAATGCATTACTACCAAAATCCACCGTATTGAAATACATAGTAAGAATCTCATTCTTATTATAAAACATCTCAATTTTTACGGCTGTAGTCCACTCTTTGGTCTTCATTACCAGCAATTTCAAACCGGGAATATAACCAAAAAATCCGGTTGAATAAAGATTACGTGTTTTATACATATTCTTTACCAACTGTTGAGTAATGGTACTTGCTCCTCTACCCTTCCCTTTGGTCATATCTTTAATAGCAGCAAAAACACCTTGAATATCAATTCCAAAATGGTGGTAGAACCGCTCATCTTCGGTAGCGATAAGCGTCTTGATGAGCTTGGGTGAAATCTCTTCAAATTTTACGGGTGTACGATTTTCACGGAAGTATTTACCCAGTATCTTTCCATCGGCTGTATAAATGATGGAAGCTTCGCTCTGAGTGGGATTACTGATGCTACTCAAGCCGGGCGACTTACCAAACAGCCACAAAAAGTTAATGTCTACCAAAAACAAGTATAGCATGAACAACACTATGGATGTTATAAAGATATTGGCCATTTTCTTGTACCACACCAAACCTCTGTAACGGTTTAATCGTGCTTTACGCCAGGTAATGAATTTCCCCCACCAAATCTTAATAAACGTCCCTATCTTAGGTAGTTGATCAATAAACTTTTTCCACATAATGTATTCCTAATTTTGGTGCAAAGTTAAAGTAAAAGCTGGAATTTTGTATCGTTTTGCGACTAGAATAAAAATCTTTTTTCGTTTTCTGGAATTGATAACATACACGAGGATTTTTTTCCAAAAATTTTAAATCTTCTTGAAGCAATAAATCGATAAACATAGTCACGTATAAACCTGGGGATCAAATGAAAAAGGGAAACTATTTTCCAAACGCCCCCAATATCCTGTAAAATTTCCAACACAGCCGTCGAGGCGTAAAAATAACGATTTCCCCTCAGATAAATCACTGTTTCGGGGCTTACGTTCACCAATCCATGTGCAGTTAGTGTGCGCTTAGCGGCATCCGATTGTAATGCTGCAAATTTGAAACGTTCATTTTTGTCGACCCTGATCAGAAATTGAACCCAACCGCAACATAAATTACAGACACCGTCGAAGAGTATAAGTGATGTTGAGTTCATCGTTGCCATACATTTCTATCTAAAACGGTTCATCATACTAAAAGTTGTCTGATATAGAAATTAGGCATAAAAAAGCCCGGACATAAAAATGAACCGGGCTTTTAAAAGAAGATGTTGTTATAAAAATCTGGGGGTCTTACAAACCAAATTCAGCTTTAATATCGGATACTTTATCCGTTTTTTCCCAGGTGAACAGTTCCACTGTTTGTGTAAATTCTTTGCAGTTACCATCTTTAAACATTTTAGTAACCGTTTGTGGTTCACGTCCCATGTGACCGTATGAAGCCGATTCTTTATAAATAGGGTTACGCAATTTCAAACGTTCTTCAATGGCTTTCGGGCGCATATCAAACAGTTTTTCAATCTTCGTAGCTATTTCACCATCATTCAGTTGCACCTGAGCAGTTCCGTAGGTATTCACGTACAAGTTCATTGGTTTTGCAACACCAATGGCATAAGCCACTTGCACCAATACTTCGTTAGCTAAACCGGCTGCTACCATATTTTTAGCAATATGGCGGGCTGCGTAAGCTGCCGAGCGATCCACTTTCGAAGGATCTTTACCCGAAAATGCACCACCACCATGAGCACCTTTTCCACCGTAAGTATCTACAATGATTTTACGTCCTGTTAAACCCGTATCGCCGTGAGGTCCGCCAATCACAAATTTACCGGTTGGATTTACGTGCAAAACATATTCACCGTCTACAATCAGTTGTGCAAATTGAGGATCCAACGCTTTTACACGTGGAATCAAAATATCTTTTACATCCTGACGAATAATGTTCAACATTTCATCGTCGTTAGATGCTGTAGGTTTTCCATTTACAGGGTTCACCATGTCATCGTGTTGAGTAGAAACAACAATCGTGTGTACTTTAACCGGTTGATTGTTATCATCGTACTCGATAGTTACCTGCGATTTCGAATCAGGACGAAGATAAGTCATTACCTTGCCTTCTTTACGGATGGCGGCCAATTCCTGCACCAAAGCATGCGATAAATCAAGTGCAATGGGCATAAGATTTTTCGTTTCGTTACAAGCATATCCAAACATCATTCCCTGGTCGCCGGCGCCTTGTTCCATTGGTTCTGCGCGTTCCACACCTTGATTAATGTCAGCCGATTGCTCATGAATAGAGGAAAAAATACCACAGGCACTACCGCTAAACATATATTCTCCTTTGGTATAACCAATTTCGTTAATCACTTCGCGTGCCACCGATTGTACATCAACATAAGCCGATGTTTTTACCTCGCCGGCCAATACTACCTGACCAGTGGTTACCAATGTTTCGCACGCTACTTTTGAATTTTTGTCCTGAGCTAAGAAATTGTCGAGCAAAGCGTCAGAAATTTGATCGGCAACTTTGTCTGGATGACCTTCCGACACCGATTCAGATGAAAATAAATATCCCATAATGATTATAATTAATAATTTACGTTTAATAATGAGCAATTAAAAACAACGACACTATAGTCGGCTGTATGTAACCGAGTAAACGTAAAAATAGGAAGAATGTTTGGAGGACTTTATGAGATGCAGAAAATGCAGGTTGCGATTTAGCATTTTTTTCTGTGGTTGCAAGCAGTCCAAATCTCTCCACATTTTTTACGCTACAAAAGTACGGAATCTATTTTGAATAGCAAAATATCGAAAATGTAAAATTGAATTTACATCTTCGATATTTTCCATGTGTTTAGTTGATGGTTGATTTAAAAAATGATTTCATATCATTCCACGAATCTATATCAGCCTTCTGATTGTATTCGATAGGCATATTAAACTTTTTGCCCAGTTCAGTTGCTGCTGGGTTCGAATAAGCATGCACTGCATTGGGATAAACAATAAATTGATAGTCAGCTTTAATCGAATCAAGTTGATGCTTAAAAATGCGGATATCATCTTCCGAAACAAATTTATCACTACCACCATGACAAACAAGGATGTTGGCTTTTAATAGTTTTTTGTCGGCAGGCACTCCTTTCAATCCTCCGTGAAAACTAACAACTCCTTTCAAATCAAGTCCCAGTTTAGCTGCATTCAGCACCACCGAACCGCCAAAACAATATCCGATGGCAAAGATATTAGCCGGGTCGGTTTCTTTAAATTGTTTTAGTTTAACAAGTGCAGCTTCCAGTTCCGTTTTTGCCAGTTGAGGATCTGCATAAAAAGGACCTGTCAGCGCTTGAGCTTCTGTAGGATTCGCAGCCGTTTTGCCATCACCAAACATATCTACGGCAAAGGCAATGTATCCGAGCTTTGCTAATTGTTTGGCTCTCATTTTGGGGTAATCAGTTAGTCCCCACCATTCGTGTACAATCAATATTGCCGGACGTTTCCCTTTCTTGTTTTCGTCGTAGGCAACATATCCTTTGAAAACTTTCTGGCCAATAGTATAGCTCACATTTTCTTCTTTTATTCTAGGAACTGCAACCTTTTCAGCAAAACCGGAAATGATTGATGTCATAATCAAAACTGTTAGAAATGTAATTTTACGTAACGTTTCCATTCTTTTGGTTGTTTTAAAATAAGTATTCATCAAAATTATTATCCAAACAAAACGAATAGCTATGAAGTTCAAAAGCAATGCTACAATTAATTTATTTTTAATGTCTGGTTACCGGATAATCGCAAAAAATAAGCAATCTGCACGCAATAAAAAACCTCAAAGCAAACGTTGTTACTTTGAGGCTTCTTATTATATTTGTCTTAATACACAAATACTTACACAATTTCAGTTACAAATTTTTCTTTCGGGTGACGTACTTTTTTCAGGTTCACCAACCAATCATTCACTTCATCGCGATAACCGATAGGCAATAATGTTACACTTTTCAAGCCTCTTTCGGTCAGGTGGAGTAATTTATCAACCTCTTCACCTACAAATCCTTCCATAGGAGTGGCATCAACCTTCAAACTAGCGGCTTCGGCCATCGCAAATCCAAAAGCAATATAAGCCTGACGGGCTGTATGAGCAAAATTTTCCTCTGCAGGGCGATTGAGGTACATAGCCTTCAACCGATCGGTATACGCCTGATAGCGATCAGCCGGTTGTTCTCTTCCGGCAGTGGTGTGCGCATATATTTGATCAATACGCTCAGCAGTATAATTATCCCAAGCAGCAAAAACCAACAAGTGCGAGCAATCGGCCACAATTTGCTGATCAAAAGCAATAGGCACAATTTTATCTTTCAGTTCCTGATTGGTAATAACCAATACTTCGAAAGGTTGTAATCCTGAAGAAGTCGGCGCAATCCAAGCTGCTTCTACAATTTTATCTACTAATACCTGATCCACTTTTTTACTTGGGTCAAACTTTTTGGTGGCATAACGCCATTTCAATGCATCTAATAATTCCATTTTAATATATAGTTGTTATTCGTTTGTTTATGACAATCAACTTGTCACATGCTTTATATTCTTTTTGTCTTTGACTACAGACAAATTAAAAAACGGTTGAATTTCAGTTACGACCTTCAACCGTTAGTTTATTTTTTATCCTTTTCTAACAGGAATAGTTTCATTCCGTTCATCATTTGAAATCAAAAAGCTTATCTGTGCTCTTTCTTACTTTTGCTACATCAGCCAAATGATCGTGTTCCACATCGCGGTAACCCAAACAAAGAATTGTTGTAGAGCCTAAATTTTGTTCATCCAATCCGAGAATTTTGTCCAATGCCTGAGGATTAAATCCTTCCATTGGAGTAGCATCTACCTGTTCCAAAGCGGCAGCTACAATACCAACTCCAAAAGCCAAATAAGCCTGACGGGCAGTCCAAACGAAGTTCTGTTCAGCACTTCCGGCAACAATACCATCAAACATTGCTTTGAATGCATTCAAACTTTCTACCGGAATATTTCTGGTGGTGGCAATCAAATCCATGTATTCCTGAACCTGTTCTGCACTGACTTTCTTATTAGCTGCAAAAACAAGTACATGCGATGCTTCTTTTATCTGGGGTTGCTGACAAGCATTGCTAAAAATCTGTTCACGAAGCTTTTCGTCTTCAATAACGATCACTTTAAAGGGCTGCAAACCGAATGAGGTTGGCGCCAACCGAATAGCTTCTAAAACTTTGTCTACTTTTTCCTGAGGAACCTTGGCTCCGGTCATTCTTTTGGTGGCATAGCGCCAGCTTAAACTGTCTTTTAAACTCATAACCGTTTTGTTTAGATAAGTATTTGTTGATTATATGCCACCTATAACATTAACAAGACGCTATTTGTTTTCGACCTGTGCAAGTATTTCAGTTTTATTAGATAAAATTTTAATTGCATTTGAAACCTTCCGTAACAAGTTATTCTATTTTATTGCTCTACACACCACTACGGTAATGTGAAAGCACGATTGCTTTCGCTCACGAACTGCAAGAAATTTACATTCTTCCCGCATTTTAACCAACACATTCGTGAGTGCTTGTACTGTCTCATAACGACTTTCAATACTATCATTATCAACCCTGCAGAAGTCCTTGTATGAAATATCAAATGTTGTACCATACAAATGAGCCGAATGCATAGTAGCATTAGAATTTCGGTGCGTCAGCTTGTTTTGATCTTCTTCGGTTCTTAATAAAGAAGTTATTCTAAATCGATAGTTTTTGTATTTCTTTTCTTTCAGCTCTGTTTGAAATCGATACCCAATTTCATTAAGCAAATCAACTGCTTCCGGAATTAAATAAGGTCGGGAACTTGTTAGATTTTTAAGTTGATACAGCGGATTATCCACCACTTCCACCAAGATAGATCTGCGCACGTAATCATCAATTTCATCATCAAAATCGGCATTCGTGACAAAAGTTTTTTTCAAACCGTTCTTTTGTGCATTGAGTAAATGAATATCATTTTTATCATTCAGTTTATTACTGGGGGCAATGGGAATGTTGGCATAATGCACCGGATCGCAGTTTGAAATGATTGCTTTACTTGTCTTATTTTTGAAAAAGTATACCGTCAAAGAAATTCCCAAAAGCAGAAGAAGAGATAATCCGAACAGTATGTATATTTTTTTATTAGAGATCATATTTTTTCGTGGTTTAGCGCACAAAAGTACAACTTATGTGCATAGTGAGCATGATGAAAAGAGAGAAATTATCGACTAAAATTATCACCCTGGATATTAATTAACGGAAGCAGGTTAAAGTTCCAATTATTGACAAAATGAGGGCAAAATTATTCTTCAATACAAAAACTATTAATTAACTTTGCACTTCAAAATCAATCAATCATATATGAAACCAACTTTATTTGTATTAGCAGCGGGAATGGGCAGTCGTTATGGCGGCTTAAAACAATTAGATGGATTAGGGCCAAACGGCGAAACCATCATGGATTATTCTATTTACGATGCCATCAAAGCTGGATTTGGAAAAATAGTTTTCGTTATTCGTCCAAGTTTTGAAAAAGATTTCAAAGAAGTAGTAGTCAATAAATTCAAAGATTTAATTGACACTGACATTGTTTTTCAAGAAATCTCTAATGTTCCGGAAGGTTGCACCTACAACCCCGAACGCGAAAAACCATGGGGAACGAACCACGCCGTATTAATGGGCAAAGATGCTATCAAAGAACCATTTGCAGTTATTAATGCTGATGATTTTTATGGTCAGGAATCTTTTGCTATTTTGGCAGATTTTCTTCGCAATGTTGAAGGTAAAAAGAATGAGTATTGTATGATTGGATATCGTGTAGGTAACACATTATCAGAAAGTGGCTCGGTAAGCCGCGGAGTATGTGTTGTAGACGAGAACAATTTATTGCAAAATGTTGTAGAACGCACCAGTATTGAAGAAAAAGGCGGAAAAATTAATTTCGTTGATGAAAATGGCGAAGAAGTTAGTATTCACCACGACACTCCGGTATCGATGAATATGTGGGGATTCACTCCTGATTATTTCGACTATTCAGAAAAATTCTTCAGAGAATTCTTAGTTGAAAATGGTCAAAAACTGAAATCAGAATTCTATATCCCATTAGCAGTAAATAACTTAATCGTTCAACAAAAAGTAACTTGTAAAGTATTGGACACACCATCGAAATGGTTTGGCGTAACCTATGCTGAGGATCGTTCGCAAGTTGTTCTAAAAATCAACGAATTGGTTCGTAAGGGAGTTTATCCTGAAAAACTATTCAAATAATATTTAAAAGATTATGGCAAAAATTTTAGTAACTGGCGGAACCGGGTACATTGGTTCGCACACAGTTGTAGAATTGCAGAAAGTAGGATTTGATGTGGTGATTGTGGATAATTTATCCAATTCTAACATTGATGTATTGGCGGGTATTGAGAAAATTACCGGCATTCGTCCGGCATTCGAAAACATCGATTGTGTTGACTATGTGAGCATGGATCGCATGTTTGAAAAACACAAAGATATTGAAGCAATTATACACTTCGCTGCAAGTAAAGCGGTAGGCGAATCGGTTGAAAAACCACTGTTATATTACCGCAACAATTTAGTTTCGCTAATCAACTTATTGCAATTAATGCCAATTCACAAGGTAAAGAACTTTGTGTTCTCTTCTTCGTGTACTGTTTACGGTCAACCTGATATTTTACCGGTAACCGAAAGCGCTCCTATCAAAGCTGCTTTGTCGCCTTATGGCAACACAAAGCAAGTTGGTGAAGAAATTATCCGCGATACTATTTATGCAAACTCTTGCTATCAAAGTATTATCCTGCGCTATTTCAACCCGATTGGAGCACACGCTTCGGCTGAAATAGGTGAATTGCCTAACGGCGTGCCAAACAACCTGCTACCATTTGTTACGCAAACGGCTATTGGCCAACGTAAACAATTGCAAGTGTATGGCGACGACTATAACACACCTGACGGATCATGTATCCGCGACTATATTCACGTAGTGGATTTGGCGAAGGCGCACGTTATTGCCGTTCAACGCATGCTGAACAAACAAACTAAATCATCGGTTGAAACGTTCAATTTGGGAACAGGACGAGGATTATCAGTATTGGAGATTATCCAGACATTTGAAAAAGTGAACGGAGTAAAAATTCCTTATAAAATTGTAGCTCGTCGCGAAGGGGATATCGAAAAAGTATGGGCCGACCCAAGTTATGCAAATAACGAACTGGGCTGGACAGCTACCGAAACACTTGAAGAAACACTTCGTAGCTCATGGGTTTGGGAACAAAATCTGGCACAAAGAGCAAAAGCGGAATAACGCAACAAATAAAAAACAATTATTAAAAACGAACAATTAATACATCTGATTTTCAGTGCTGTTAATTGTTCGTTTTTTTATTCATAGTGACAAACTAAGTACATAAACTATCTACTAACATGTTATATCCATTAAAATTTGAGCCCATTCTAAAAGATAAAATCTGGGGTGGAACGAAATTGAAAAGCTTATTCAACAAGGCTGCAGAAACCGACAAACTTGGCGAAAGCTGGGAGTTGTCAGGTTACGAAAACGACGAGTCGGTAGTAACTAACGGTTTTCTTGCCGGAAATACCTTACCCGAATTGATTGAGATTTACATGGGCGAATTGATTGGCGACTCTACTTTCGATGAGTATGGACTATCCTTTCCATTGTTGTTTAAACTGATAGATGCCAACGAAAACCTTTCTATTCAGGTACATCCGGGCGATGAAGTGGCTGCAGAGCGTCACAATTCGTACGGAAAAACAGAAATGTGGTATGTGGTAGATGCAGAACCGGGTGCCGAACTAATTATCGGTTTCTCGGATGATTGCTCACGCGACGCCTATCTCGATGCTCTTGACGAAGGACTTGTAGAAGATTTGCTGCAAAAAGTACCGGTAAAAAAAGGAGATGTATTCTTTATTCCTGCCGGATTGGTTCACGCCATAGGTAAAGGAGTGGTGGTAGCTGAGATTCAACAAAGCAGCGATATCACCTATCGTATTTACGACTACAAACGCGTAGACGACCAAGGTAACGAGCGGGAACTACACACCGAACAAGCATTGGACGTGATTAACTTCAATGCTTCCAAAGAGCCTAAAACAGTTTATACTCCACTTATGAACGAGGTAACTCCATTGGTTAGCTGCAATTATTTCACCACCAACATGCTTCGTTTCAACAAAAGCATTGCCCGTCAATATGCAAAAATAGATTCGTTTGTTTCGTACATGTGCCTCGACGGAAATTTTGTGATTGACTTCGGTGGTGAAAAAACAATCGTAAATAAAGGGGATACCATTCTTATTCCGGCTTCGATAGATGAATTAAGCTTAATACCGGACTCAGAAGTTACGCTATTGGAAGTATACGTAGAAAGTTGACAATTAAAAGTTGAAAGTTAACAATTCTAGTTCTCCTAATTTTATCACAAAAGAAAGCAGCAATCCGAGTCATCGAATTGCTGCTTTCTTCATTTTCAATTATCAACTTTCAATTGTCAACTGACTAAAGTCTCGCTTTAATTGCTTTTGTTTCGGCTTCGAAGCCTGGTTTTTCAAGCAAAGCAAACATATTTTTCTTGTAAGCTTCAACACCCGGTTGATCGAATGCGTTTACGCCTAACAGGTAACCACTGATTCCACATGCTTTTTCAAAGAAGTAAATCAATTGTCCCAGGTAGTACTCATTCAATTTAGGCAATTCCACTTTCAGGTTGGGCACACCACCGTCGATATGCGCAATCATGGTACCCAGTTCAGCCATTTTATTTACTTCATCTACGCGTTTTCCGGCTAAGAAATTCAAACCATCAAGATTTGCTTCCGATGTTGGGAAAATCTTAGTATAGTTACTTTCTTTGATAGAAATAACAGTTTCGAAAATAGTACGTTCACCTTCCTGAATCCACTGACCCATAGAGTGAAGATCTGTAGTAAAGTCAACCGCAGCCGGGAAAATACCTTTACCATCCTTACCTTCGCTTTCGCCGTAAAGTTGTTTCCACCATTCGCCAAAGAAGTGCAATTTAGGATGGAAGTTTACTAAAATTTCAGTTTTCTTTCCGTTTTTGTACAATTCGTTACGAACAGCAGCATATTGAGCAGAAACATTATCTTCAAAAGGAATTTCCAGCCCTGTAGCAGCTTCCATAGTAGCAGCACCTGCAACTAATTGACGAATATCAAATCCGGCAACAGCAATAGGTAACAAACCTACCGGAGTAAGCACAGAGAAACGTCCACCAATGCTATCTTCAATTACAAATGTTTTGTAACCTTCCTGAGTAGCAGCTGTGCGCAATGCACCGCGCGATTTATCAGTAATGGCAACAATCAGTTTTTGAGCAGCATCTTTTCCTTGTTGTTCTTCCAATTGAGTTTTCAATAAACGGAAAGCCAAAGCAGGTTCAGTTGTAGTTCCTGATTTTGAAATAGAGATAATTCCGAATTTCTTTGTTTTCAATAACTCTTGCAATTCATACAAATAGTCTTCGCCAATATTTTGACCTGCATAAACCACAATCGGCGATTTACGTTCGGTTTGCAACCAGTCGAAACTGTTCGAAAGACCATCGATAACTGCTTTTGCACCCAGGTAGCTACCGCCAATACCAATGACAACCACTACTTCACAATTATCGCGAAGAACTTTAGCTGTGGCCTCAAGGTCAGCAAACTGAGCTTCATCAATTGAAGTTGGTAAATTCAACCAACCTAAAAAATCACTTCCTTTACATGTACCGTTGTGCAAAGCTGCACTTGCAGCAGCTACTTCTGCTTTGTACCCGGCTACACTTTGTTCGGAAATAAATCCAAACGCTTTGTCGATAGATAATTTAATGTTTTGCATTATTATAATAGTTTGATGTTTACTTATTTATTTGTTTCGCTAGTGATATCTTCTACCTACTGATGACTGTTCACTGATGACTGTTCACTATTTTAGGTGTTCCGACAGTTTACGTATTTCCATGGTGGGCGACGAACGGTTGTAAAGTATTTCGTAAATCGAATCCACAATAGGCATGCTGATATGGTATTTTTCGTTTATTTCATGAATACACTTGGTGGCATAATACCCTTCGGCGATCATTTCCATTTCAATCTGAGCTGTTTTCACCGAATAACCTTTGCCTATCATTGTTCCGAAAAGACGGTTACGACTGAACTTCGAATAAGCAGTCACCAATAAATCGCCCAAATATGCCGATTCGTTGATATCCCGATGCATCGGATTGGTAGCGTTACAAAAGCGATTCATTTCTTGAATGGCATTAGAAATAAGCACCGCCTGAAAATTATCGCCATATTTCAACCCGTGACAAATACCTGCCGCAATGGAATAGATATTTTTCATTACCGACGAATATTCAATACCCATGATATCATCACTTATCGAAGTGCGGATAAAGCTGGTATTGAACCGTTGCGCCAACATGCGGGCATTTTCGCGCGAAGCGCACCCGAATGTAAGATACGAAAGTCGCTCCAGCGCTACCTCTTCAGCATGACATGGTCCGGCCAGTACGGCTATATTTTCTTTCGAAACGTTGTAAAATTGCTCAAAATAGTCGGTAACAATCATGTTCTCATCCGGTACAATCCCTTTGATAGCCGTCACTAAAAACTTATTGTCCAGCTTGCGTTTCAACTTTTTGAGATGTTGTTTCAAAAAAGGTGAAGGTGTTGCAAAAATCAAGATATCTGAGGTGCGCACCAACTTGTTGATGTCACTGGTAAAATTGATACGGTCAGTATCAAATTTCACACCGGTAAGATACGATGGATTTTTACTCAAACGAATAAATTCATCGATTTGTTCCTGTCGGCGCATGTACCAATTGATACTATCCGCATTGGTAAGTGCTATTTTAGCAATTGCCGTGGCCCAGCTCCCGCCGCCTATTACCGCAATTTTACTTTTTTCGTTCATTTGTATTTGTCTAATTTCGTATAACTTTTCTAAAGTTTAGAACTTTAGAAAAGTTAGTATCATTCTACGCTTTCGCTATCCACTCAGCCACTTCTTCTTTCGACGGATTGGTCAGTTCTAGTTTGTTCTTTTTGTTTAATCCGCAAATATCCTGATGGAATTTATTTGGATTCAGACCTTTCATATCGGCAATCGTGGTGATACCTGCTTTTTGAACCACAGCTACCCATGCTTCGGGAATACCTAATTCCATAAATTTTTCAGGACCATCTTTTTTCGCCGCTTTTTCGGGTTTCATCTGTGGGAAGAAAAGTACTTCCTGAATGGTTTGCTGACCGGTCATCAACATTACCAAACGGTCCATACCAATACCCATTCCTGAGGTTGGAGGCATACCGTATTCCAACGAACGTACAAAATCCATATCGATAAACATGGCTTCGTCGTCGCCCTTTTCGCTTAGCTTCAACTGTTCTTGGAAACGACCTAACTGATCGATAGGATCGTTCAACTCCGAGTACGCATTGGCCAACTCTTTTCCGTTTACCATCAACTCGAAACGTTCGGTTAGTTCCGGATTATCGCGGTGGCGTTTGCAAAGCGGGCTCATTTCGCGGGGATAATCGGTAACAAATGTGGGTTGGATATAATTTCCTTCACATTTTTCGCCGAATAATTCGTCAATCATTTTGCCTTTACCCATGGTTTCGTCCGCTTCCACGTGCAATGTTTTGCACACCTCACGCAGTTGGGTTTCGTCCATACCATTGATGTCAATGCCGGTGTATTCTTTGATGGCATCAATCATGGTAATCCGTTTGAATGGCGTTTTGAAACTAATAGTTCTGTCGCCTACCGTAATTTCGTTAGTGCCGTTTACGTCCATACATACTTTTTCAATCATGTTTTCGGTAAACGTCATCATCCAGTTGTAGTCTTTATAGGCTACATATATTTCCATGGCAGTAAATTCCGGATTGTGCGTACGATCCATTCCTTCATTGCGGAAGTTTTTAGAAAACTCGTACACTCCTTCGAAACCACCAACAATAAGACGTTTCAGATACAATTCGTCGGCCACACGAAGGTAAAGCGGCATATCCAACGCATTATGATGCGTGATAAACGGACGCGCCGAAGCACCACCGGGAATGGATTGAAGAATAGGAGTTTCGACCTCAATATATCCTTCGGCGTTGAAAAAGTCACGCATGGATTGATATACTTTGGTACGTTTAAGGAAAATATCTTTTATTCCTTCGTTCACCACCAAATCCACATAGCGTTGACGGTAACGTTGTTCAGGGTCTTCGAATGCATCGAAAGCCACACCATCTTTATACTTTACTATCGGTAGTGGACGAAGCGATTTGCTCAACACTGTCAGTTCTTGCGTGTGAATGCTTATTTCGCCTGTTTGTGTGCGAAACACAAAACCTTTGATACCAATAAAGTCACCAATATCCAATAGTTTCTTGAACACGGTGTTATACATTTCGGGTTGCGCTTCGGTGTTAATGTCGTCGCGACTAATATATATCTGGATACGACCTTTCGAGTCCTGAAGTTCCACAAATGCAGCTTTACCCATGATGCGACGTGTCATAATACGACCGGCTACGCATACTTGTTTTTTGCTATCATCGTCTTTAAATTCATCCTTTATAGTAGTAGAAAATGCATTGGTAGGATACTCTGCTGCCGGATATGGGTCGATGCCCAATTTGCGCATTTCGTCCAGACTCTGGCGTCTGAACTGTTCTTGTTCACTTAGTTCTGTGCTCATAATGTTTTTGATATACAAATTGCTGCAAAAGTACAAAAAAATGATGAATTTTAATGCATAACTCCAAATGCATAATTCAGAATTAATCCGAAATGATAGCATTTAGGTGCATAATAAAAGATCAGACAGGAATAAAATTAATGTTGAGAAAATATTTTTTAACTGCGGTTCACCTCTAGTTGGATAACTTCCATTCCCCATTTCTTTCTCAATTAGCAAAGTTGAAGTATCTTTGTGGATATTTAAAAAATAGCTCAGCGATTACATACTTCAACCCCAGATATCATGACCGAATTAACGACCCTTTTTCAAAACTTTACCCACGAAAATATAATTAGTGATACCGAACTTTCGGCTTCGGGTTCCAACCGCCGGTATGTGCGACTGCAAGGCGAGAAAACCACGCTGATTGGTGTGGAAGGCACTTCGCTGGAAGAAAATAAGGCTTTTATCGAAATGGCCCATCATTTTACTAGTCAGGGATTGCCTGTGCCTGCGGTATTGGCACAATCGGAAGACGGCATGTTTTACCTGCAGGAAGATCTGGGCGACACTTTGCTTTTCGACGCTATTGCCGAGGGACGCAAAACGGGTGTTTTTTGCGAAGCCGAAAAAGAATTGCTCCGCAAAACCATGCAGAAACTTCCCGCCATACAGGTGTTGGGTGCGCAGGGCTTCGATTTTTCGGTGTGTTATCCGCAACCGGAATTCAACGAACGATCTATCCTTTGGGATTTGAATTATTTTAAATACTGTTTTCTAAAATCAACAGGTTTGGATTTTCAGGAAAACCTGTTGGAAGATGATTTTGCACGTCTGTCGGAAGTGCTGCTCCGCTCCCACTCCAACACCTTTATGTACCGCGATTTTCAGAGCCGGAATGTAATGATAAAGGATGATGAACCCTATTTTATCGACTTCCAGGGCGGACGAAAAGGGCCTTTGTATTACGATGTGGCTTCGTTTCTGTGGCAAGCCAAAGCACAATACAGCACCGAACTAAAAGAGGAATTACTGCAAGTATATCTGGACGCATTGCAAAAACTAATGCCTGTTGACGAAGCGGATTTCCGCCTGCAGTTGAAGCATTTTGTTCTTTTCCGCACTTTGCAGGTATTGGGTGCTTATGGATACCGCGGCTACTTTGAGAAAAAACCACATTTCCTGCAAAGCATCCCTTTTGCACTCGAAAATCTACGCGTCATCCTGCGCAATGAATTTACCGAATATCCCTACTTGCTGGAGGTGCTGAACCAGATGACCGAATTGAAACAATTTACCGAGGTGGAAGTGCGAAAACCGTTGATAGTGCGGGTGTATAGTTTTTCGTACAAAAAAGGAATTCCGCAGGACAACTCTGGCAACGGAGGTGGATTTGTGTTCGATTGCCGCGCCGTAAATAATCCCGGCAAATACGAACGCTACCAAAGCCTCACCGGACTGGACGAATCGGTAAAAAAATTCCTTGAAGACGATGGCGAAATACTTAGCTTTATCGACCATGCTTTTGCATTGGTAGATGCATCGGTGAAACGCTACAAAGACAGAGGATTTACGCATTTAATGATTAGCTTTGGCTGCACGGGCGGGCGCCACCGCTCGGTATATTCAGCTCAAAAAATGGCCGAGCATATCCACGAAAAATTTGGCGTGGAAGTACAGTTGATACACAGGGAACAGAATATTGAATCGAAGTTTACTTCCAACGGTGATATTAACTCACTACGTTCGTGATATGACTCACTACGTTCGTTTGATATTAGCCGATGGCGATATTATTTTATGACATGACCCACTTCGTTTATAATATTTATTTTTCAATTACGATAAAAAATTGTACTATAAAATGAATTGAATATGAAACTAGAAGATTTGGAAGTATATAACTTGTCGATGACTTTATCGGATAAGGTATGGATTTTTGTTTTAAAATGGGACTATTTCGCAAAAGACACTATTGGCAAACAGTGGGCTCGGGCATCTGATTCAGTAAGTGCAAATATCAGTGAAGGTTTTGGTCGAAACACCTACAAGGATTCACGCAGTTTTTATTACATAGCCAGAGGATCTCTGTACGAAAGTAAAACATGGCTGGATAAAGCAAAAAGAAGAAACCTAATTTCCGAAGAAGAGTATAAGAATTTATATTCTGAACACAATGTGTTAGGTTATAAGCTCAATAATTTCATCAAAGCTCAAACGCTCTTAATGAATCAAAAAACACCCACAAAAGAAACTGAAAATAATTGAAGTCATATCACGAAGTTCATATCACGAACGAAGTGAGTCATATCATAAAATAATATCATCAAAGATAATATCTCTACTAAATGAAAGCAATGATATTCGCAGCGGGGCTTGGTACTCGTCTGAAACCAATAACAGATCATCTACCTAAAGCATTGGTACCTATTGCAGGAAAACCACTGTTGGAACATGTAATACTGAAACTAAAATCGGCAGGATTTGATGAGCTAATTGTCAATGTGCATCATTTTCCGGAACTGATAATCGATTTTCTGAAACAGAATTCAAACTTCGCCATTCGTATTGAAATATCCGACGAGCGCGATGTGCTGCTCGACACCGGTGGTGCCATCCGCAAGGCAGCCTGGTTTTTCGACGATGGCAAACCATTCCTGGTGCACAATGTAGATATCCTTTCCAATCTAAATCTGGACGACTTATACCAACAACATCTGACTACAAACCCACTGGCAACTTTGGTGGTGAGTGAGCGGGACACCTTCCGATATCTATTGTTCAACGAAGACAACCGACTTTGCGGCTGGATAAATGAGAAAACAGGAGAAACAAAACCGGTGAAATTTGAAACCATTTCGGAGTTCAACAAATTGGCATTTGCAGGTATTCAGGTACTTTCGCCAGACGTTTTTAACAGAATGGAACATCTGCAATCCAAATTTCCTATTATGGATTTCTATCTCTCGAATGCACAACAGCATATTATCAATGGCTACATTCCAACAGATTTCAGAATGATGGATGTAGGAAAACTCAACGTACTGGACGAAGCAGAAAAATTTGTGACAATGACCCCTAACCCCTAAAGGGGAATCTAAAAAATAGTATCGTCTCCTATAGCTTTTAGATTAAAAGTATAGGAGACGATAGTAGCTTATTCCCCTTTAGGGGCTAGGGGTAGCTTTCCTCAACTCTTCGTCAAATACAAATCTAACAGCGTCAGGGCAGCCATAGCTTCCACAATAGGTACTGCACGCGGCAGAACGCAAGGATCATGACGTCCGCGGGCTTCAAGTTCGACTTCTTTGGAATGAATATCCACAGTATCCTGTTTTTTCGAAATAGTAGCAACGGGTTTAAACAATACTCGGAAATAAATATCCTGTCCGTTGCTGATACCGCCTTGCACACCACCCGAATTATTTGTTTTGGTCGTGATTTGGTCGCCCTCTTTTACAAACGAATCGTTCATCTCCGAACCTTTCAGACTCACGCCTTCAAAACCCCTACCATAATCAAAACCATGAGTAGCATTAATGCTGAGCATCGACTGTGCCAGTCGGGCTTGCAGTTTATCGAAGATAGGTTCTCCCCAACCGATAGGTACGCCTTTCACCACACACGAAATAATACCGCCTATTGAATCGCCTTCACCTTTCAACTGTTTGATATATTCAATCATTTTTTCGGCAGTTGCTGTTTCCGGGCAACGAACCACATTGCTTTCGATCAACGACAAGTCAGCAGTTTCGAATGTATGCGTCATGGCAATGTGTCCCACCTGCGAGGTGAAGGCAGTAATCTCCACACCCAGTTGTTTCAATGCCAGCTTGGCTATGGCACCCGCCACTACCCTCGAAGCTGTCTCGCGCGCAGAACTACGGCCGCCACCACGATGATCGCGAATTCCATATTTTTGTTGATACGTATAATCGGCATGCGATGGACGATACACCTCTTTCAGATGATCGTAATCGGTACTGTGTTGGTTTTCGTTCCAAATAACAAAAGCAATAGGCGTCCCGGTAGTTTTACCTTCAAAAGTGCCCGAAAGTATATCTACTTTATCGCCTTCCTTTCGTGGTGTGGAAATGTCGGATTGTCCTGGACGACGACGATCCAATTCATGTTGAATAAATTCGATATCCACGTCAATCCCAGCCGGACAGCCGTCGACGATTCCGCCAATTCCCCGACCATGCGACTCACCAAAAGAAGTAAAAGTAAATAATTTCCCAATTGTATTCGACATATTATTTTAGTTATGCGTTACTGGTTAATACCTACAAAATAGTTGTAGTGAAATAACGGGTAACCAATTATAAACTGCTTTTTTAATTCACCTTAAAGTGCAAAGTTAGTAGAAAATATCTGTTTTTCAAGTCAGATGCTAAGCACTACCCACATTTTAAGATTTAAAACCGATGGTATATTTACAACAATGGATATTAAATGGCGCATTACCACTTAATATCCATTGTATTATATCAAAAGTATATTACAGTTGATTAATTGCAACCGCAACCGCTTCCACAACCACCAACTTTCGCTTCTTCTTCAGGACCACAACCACATCCACCGTCGCCGCATCCGCCATCGCCACAGCTGCTACCTTCGCCAGATCCGCAACCACAACCGCTTCCGCATCCACCACCGGTTAAAGCAGCTAATTCTTTTTCAGAAGGCTCACGGACTTCAAGTACTGTTCCTTTGAAATGAAGATTTTCGCCAGCTAATGGGTGATTCAAATCCACTTTTACATGTGCATCAGTAACCTCAACAACTTGTGCGTTTACACGGTTGCCTTCGTTATCCATCAATGGAACAACATTGCCTTCGAAAATCATTTCTTCGTCAAGTTTACCATCAATTTCGAAAATAGCGCGATCTAGATCCAATACACTATCGTCATCATATTCTCCATAAGCATCTTCTTTTTCAATAGTAAAATCAAATTTATCTCCGGCTTGTAGACCGAACAAATTTGATTCAAATTTAGGAAGCATCATGTTCACACCAAAGATGAAGCTTAACGGTTGTTCAGCTGTCGCTTTTTCCATCAATTCCAATTCACCTTCTACTTCACCGTCCACGTACAATTCGTATTCGGCAGATACCGCTTTGTCTGCTGTAATTTTCATTTTTCTTATTATTTGTTGTTAAATTAATTTCGTTTCTTTATAAATCAGTCGGTTTAGAATAAGTATTCCCATAATAACTCAATACCAGGTAATATTGTTCGCTTGATAACCGCTTCGTTTTTCATATTTCAAGTCGCTAAGCATACTTGCATTTACTCCAATGCGCACATTATAAGTTTTATAAGGGCCAAATGGCACCATACTTCCGGTCATAGTCCAGCAGTGCAGATTTCGGGTAATATTTATGCTTGCGTAAGTCATTTTATGTGCTTCAAAATCATAACTTGCGCTAGAGTTAAATTTCCAGTTGGCTGTCAAAGACAGATTACCCGACAAACTAAGGCTATGAGTAATCTTATAATTATAGAACATTGTTTTAGGATTAAAATCGGTAAAATTTGGAGCATACCGAATAGAATAACTGGCACTTATACTCCATGGAATAGTGACTTTTTCATAGCCGTCTTCACCTTTTTCTACCTTCTTTTTAGGCTCATCCTTCTTTTTCGACGGATCATTTCTAATATCCTTGTTTGCACCTACGTTTTGCTGATCGGGATTCTCAGGGTTGGTAGTACCCTTAGATTTATCTTTTTTCTTAAATGTTTCATTACTTAAAGTGTAACTGTACGATGTACTGGTTCCTAAAAAATGTGGAAGTTTGCCATGATTCCAAACCAGTTGATTAATACGTACCGGATTGCCCGCTTTATTATATCCATACATGTAAGGGTCAAAATCGCCACTCAAACTAATACTGTAACTTTTACCAAATTTCAACCGCAAACTGGTGCTGAGGTTCGACCATTTCATCGAATCAGCCGCCATGTTATATGCAGTGTTTATGGTAAAATTATCGATTAAACTTACAATTTTGAACGGTTTTGTTCCTGTAGTATCTTTATCATTTCTTACTTTCATCTCCACACTATTGGCCAACGAAAAGTTTACATTTCCGGATTTCCCTTTTCCGGGCGTACCATACAAACTGCCATCGTAATGAGAATACTGCACATTTTCGTCATAATAAGTCTGAGTAGTTGGATTTAGCACCTGCTTAGTGTAATCGCTATAATATCCCCATTTCGACTCACCGAAATCCGGACGATAACTTAACCCTACACTTGGCGTCATAACGTGGCGAATTCGATCAACCTTATCACCAAAAATAGATCGAATGGGTGTATAAAAACCGTATAATTTTGTAGATGCTGACACTCCAACACTAAAGTCATATACTCTATTAAAACCATCCTTAACCTTAACAATTTCTTTGTCATTTACTTTATCCCACGATTTATCAACCGATTGCAGATACCAACGCTCTGTATAATTAGCTGTTGGAGACACGTTGATATATTTCAGTAAATTGAATGTGGCACCTACCGGTATGCTATGCTGCATACCATTTTTCCAATCGCGGGTCAATGAAGAAGTCAAAAGCAAATTTTCTTTTGTACTAATTCGATTGTCTAATGTTCCTGTATACGACATATAAAGTTTCTCGTACCATCGCTCCTTTCCCACCGCATTTTTCCGTTTCAGAGGATAGATACGACTCATAGAAATACTGACGTTGGGCAAAGTCATATCAATAGTCGAATCGCTTGTTCGTTGAGCAATATTCATATTACCCGAAATACTGAAAGGACTTTCGGGGAAACGTTGCGTAAAACTAACACTCGATGCTTTTGTATTTTGAGAAGAAATCTCTGGTCGGGAATAGGTATTTAAGTTATTCCTGTTATATCCACTGGTTGAGAAATCGACACTTGCTGATACCGTTCTGTACGGATTGGCCTTGGCATCTTGTGAGTGCGACAGTTTTACACTAAAACTTTTCTGTTTACTATAATCTGTCATGTCCTTTTCGCCGGTCACTGTTTCTCTATAGTTGATACTGAGATTTCCGCTATATTTGTATTTTTTTCGATAAGTAGTATTGCCGCTAACCGACCAAGTACCTTTTGTATAGAAGTCACCACGCATAGTTACATCCATATAGTCATTGATAGCAAAATAATATCCACCATTTACCAGTCCAAAACCGGCATTTAAATCATCAGCATAAGTAGGCATCAAAACGCCCGACGAATATTTATCGGTGAATGGAAAAAATCCAAAAGGTATAGCAATTGGCAAAGGAACATCACAAACAACAAGGTAAGAAGGGCCTGCCACAACCCAATTTCCTGTTTTCACCTTCCCTTTTGTCAAACTCATATAAAAATCGGGATGCTCGTGGTTATCGCAAGTTGTATATTTTGCGTCAGCAATACAGAGTATATCGTCATTTGTTTTCTTAGTCTTATCACTGATGATATAACCCTCGCCTTGTTGTGTAACAGCATGACGGATATATCCTTTTTTGGTTTTTAAATTATAGGTAAGTTCCTTTGAAGCATATTCGGTCGTTCCTTCCTTAAAAACGGGTTCACCAATTTTTGCACCAGTGCTGTCCACCGTACCATGGGCATAAACCGTGCTACTATCCATTTTTACACGAACATAATCGGCTTTTAAATTTATATTTTTGTAAGTAATATCACTTTTACCGTGAAGAAAACCTGTACCATTTCCCAAAAACACAATCGAGTCTTGAGCACTATAATCAATTTGAGCGTCTATTTGGTTTGATTTCTTTTTAACTGGGATAGCTTTTTTTGTGCTATCGAGCGCATTTTTAGCTAAAGAATCAGCTGCAAGGGCTTTCTTTATCACAGTTTTAGGTGCAACTTTAACCTGGCTATATCCGGCAAAAGATAAAGCAAGGCACAATAAAAAAAGCAAATACAAACGTGATTTGCTGAAATATAAGGATTTACAGATATGCATCTGGTTTGATTCAGGTTTTCTTGATTTGGCTGCAAAATTAGTCAAAAAATAGGAGTCTGATTTACATATAACTCTTTTTTATGATTAATTTGAAAAAATACTGCTTCTTTTCGCTTAAAAAAGAGGAATAAAGATTACTTTTGCACCAAATTACACACCAAATTCCATTTCAAATAACGGAATTATTATGAAAATCAATAAAAAATTTATTCTTGTTTGTCTGTTGGGAGCTATACTGTTAGGAGGTTTTACACCCACTTCTCTTTACGCTCAGGATGGAAAATTTACAGTTGTATTGGATGCCGGACACGGTGGTCATGACCCTGGAGCAATGGGTTCGTTTATGCGCGAAAAAGACATAAATTTAGCTATCGTTTTAGAGCTAGGTGCCATTATTGAACGGAATTTCAAAGATGTAAAGGTGGTGTATTCCCGAAAGACTGACAAATACCTGACTTTACAGGAGCGCGCCGACGTCGTAAATAATAATCATGCCGATTTATTTTTGTGCATACACTCCAATTCAAATCCTAACCCATCAGCATCTGGAACAGAGTCATACACTTTAGGTTTAGCCAAAACTAAAGCCAATTTAGATGTGGCAATGCGTGAAAACTCGGTTATCATGCTCGAAAAAGACTACCAATCCAAATATAAAGGATTTGACCCAAATTCGGTGGATTCATACATAATGTTTGAATTCATGCAAGACAAATATATTGATAAAAGCCTTGATATGGCTTCGAATATCCAGAAACAATTTGTAAGTTTTAGCAATCGTGCCGATAGAGGGGTTCGCCAGGCCGGATTTTGGGTACTTCACCGCTCTGCTTGTCCGAGCGTATTAGTTGAAGTTGGATTTGTTTCTAACCCTGCTGAAGAAAGGTATCTTTCGTCAGACATTGGAAAAAACGAAATAGCAAAAGCTATTTACAATGCATTTATATATTACAAACACGATCACGATAAAAAATCGGGTATTCAAAATGTATTTGTTCCTAAAAGAGAGTTACCCGAACCAAAAGACCAAGAAATAAAAAAAGCCGAAACACTCAAAAGAGCTCCTATAGAACGGGCTGAAACCACACAAGTAGCTGCTGACACTGTAATTCCGACAACTCAACTTCCAGCAAAAACTCAGTCGACTCCTGCTAAAAGGAATCATGAACAAGTACAAAGTCAGAAAGCAGCCGACACAAAAGTAAATTCTACAAAAAATATCACATTCAAAGTACAGCTTTTTGCCACCAGAGTGAATTTAAATCCCAATGCATCTGAATTTAAAGGCGTTCAAAACGTAGAGTTCTTTGTTGAAAACGGATTAAAAAAATATACATTAGGAGCAGAAGATGAATATCGTAAAATAGAGAAAATTCGTGCATCCATCCTTTCCAAATTTCCGGATGCCTTTGTAATTGTATTCGAGAGTGACAGAAAATTATCTCCGAAAGAAGCCGCATTATTAACAAAATAAGTCTTTAATATAGAATTAGAATGGAAAAAAAGTTTTTTACGCGTGAGGTTAAAGTTGGAATTATGGCCATTGTAGCCATATTTGTGCTTTATTTTGGAATGAATTTTCTAAAAGGAAGAGACATATTCTCATCTGTATCCAATTATTACGCTAGTTATGAAAATATCGGAGGTTTAGTACCTTCATCACCCGTTTACGTAAAAGGGTTTAAAGTTGGACAAGTAGAAGAAATCAAATACGACTTTTCGAAACAAAACTCATTTGTAGTAAAAATATCGGTAGCAAAAGATATTCAGTTGCCCATCGGAACAAAAATTGAATTGTACGATGATGGATTAATGGGCGGAAAAGCCATTCAACTGATTTATGCGCCTATCACTACAAGTCAAACCATGCACCAATCCGGTGACACCATAGAATCTCAAATGGGAACAGGATTAATGGCTCAACTCACCGGTAGTTTATTGCCCAAAATTGAGAGTATCTCTACACAAACCGATTCGCTTATTCGTTCGGTACGTACCTTGGTCGACAACAAAGATCTGACAAAAAGCATTGCTTCAATCGAACATACGACAGCTGATTTGGCAGTTAGTTCTTCGCAATTGAAGAAGATGATGAACAACGATGTTCCGCACATTCTGGGCAATGTCAACGACATTACTTCTGACTTCAAACAGATTAGTGGAAAATTGAAAAAAATCGACTACGAAGCCACTTTTTCGAGCATCGATCATACTATTGCGAACCTCAATATGCTCACAACCAAAATGAATAGTTCTGAAGGAACAATAGGCCTTTTACTAAACAATAAAGACCTGTATATCAACCTTTCTAACACAGCTGCAAGTGCTGATAAATTGCTTATTGATTTGCAAAAAAGCCCTAAACGATACGTTCATTTTTCGCTCTTCGGACGTAAATCTGAATAGACTCATTATTTATCACGATTCTAAATAACAAAATCGATAAAAATAATTGTTTTTCAAATCCCTTACAGCCGAAACTCTTTGTTACAAGAGTTTCGGCTTTTTTATTGAATTAATTAACCAAAACACTTACAAACAGTCAATGACTTTAATATCAGACATATTTCATTTATATTACAAACAAAAGCCTTTAAACCAAACATTTACATTAACATGCTGATAATAAAACAAATGCTAATAAGTTTTAATTTGGAAAAAGTTTGCCGTTTTTTTATTTGGAAAAAGTTTTCGAATTTTGTAGAACTGAAAATCGCCTCTAATAATTTTCAGTTTACATATATTATCAGTCTGTTACGTTATTATTAAAAATTGAACCAAACCAAATGTTAAACAATTACGATCAATTATGGAGTCGCTGCCTAAGCGTTATTAAGGACAATATTAGCGAAGCATCGTTTAACACATGGTTTGCCCCGATCGTTCCCCTTAAATACGAAAACAACATTATCGTATTACAAGTACCCAGCCAGTTCTTTGTTGAGTATATAGAAGAAAAATACATCGATCTATTAAGAATGACCCTTTACCGTGAGGTAGGTGTTGGTACTCGTTTAGAATACCGTGTACTTATTGACAAATCGAGCGGAAGAGGCACGCAAATTCCGAGCGCAAGCGAACAACCAAAGCCAAAAGTGGCAGCAAATGGTTCGGGTTACGTTAGCCCGTATCATAAGCCTCAATTACCGGAGATTGATCCACAATTGAGCCCTGCGTACAACTTCAACAATTTAATTGAAGGAAACAGCAACAAATTAGCTCGTACGGCTGGGATCAGCATTGCCAACGATCCTGGGAAAACAATTTTCAACCCATTGTTTGTTTATGGACAATCCGGTGTTGGAAAAACTCACCTGGCCAATGCCATTGGAGTAATGACAAAACAATTGCATCCTGAAAAACGAGTACTTTATTTATCTGCAAACACTTTTCAGATTCAATATACCGATGCAGTACGTAGCAACACTGTAAATGACTTTTTGAATTTCTATCAAACCATCGACGTTTTAATCGTGGACGATATTCAGGAATTTGCAGGCAAAACAGGAACACAAAATACATTCTTCCATATTTTCAACCATCTTCATCAAACCGGTAAACAATTGATTCTCACATCAGACCGTTCACCGATTGTAATGGTAGGACTAGAACAACGCTTACTTACCCGTTTCAAATGGGGATTATCTGCTGAAATCGAAAAACCGAACTTTGAATTACGGAAGTCGATTTTGGAAAGCAAAATTTATCGTGACGGCTTGGAAATCCCCCAAGATGTGGTGAACTTTATTGCAGAAAATGTGGTAGATAATGTTCGTGACCTGGAAGGTGTTCTGGTTTCACTTTTGGCTCACTCTACCTTGGCTAATATGCCAATAGACGTTACACTAGCAGAAAAAATCATAAGCAGAATTGTAAACATTACCCGCAAAGTCAATACTGTAGAGAAAATACGCGATACTGTTTGTGAGTATTTCTCGTTGAGTATAGATGCTATTTCAACAAAAAGTCGGAAACGCGAAGTGGTACAAGCACGTCAAATTGCAATGTACCTTTCCAAACAACTTACAAAAAGCTCATTGGCATCCATAGGAAGCACCATCGGTCAACGTGACCATGCTACCGTTCTTCATGCCTGCAAAATTGTAACCGATTTAATGGACTCTGACAAAAACTTCCGCACCAGCGTGAAAGAGATTGAAGAAAAACTAAAACATTAAAACAACTTACTGTTTATATCCAAAAAAAGCTTCCACTGGTATGGAAGCTTTTTTTGGATATAAACAGTAAGTCTAGGAATCTATGATAATTTAGAATTTCAATCATCATCAGTATTTTCATCTTCTACAAACTGCTCATTATCTTCCTCGCTCTCTTCTTCATCTTTTTCCTCCCAAATAACAACTGGCTTTTGAGGACCTTCATTTCGATAAACTACCGACAATATAAGCCCCACTGCTCCACCCGACAAATGCCCTTCCCACGAGATAGGATCATGAACTTCCCAGGGAAAAATATGCCAAACCATACTACCATACGAAAATGCAACAATAAAAGAAATGGCAATCAACGGGATATGTTTTCTGATGACACCGCTAAAAAACAGGAAAAAAGCCAACGAGTAAATTAAACCACTCACACCTATATGCCAACTATCTCTGCCTATAATCCAAAGAATAGTGCCACTAAAAACATACGACACAAACATAACTTTGAGGGCTATTTGTCTATAAAAAAAAGACAAACAACTGGACAAAAGCATAAATGACACAACGTTATTGGCTAAATGACTCCAATCGCTATGAACCAACACTAATGTAAAAATGCCTCCTAGATTTTCAACCCTTCGAGGATATACTCCCAGCGTATGAAAATCCCAACCCATACCTTTCTCCAAAACAAAACTAAGAATTATAACAACACTTATTATTGTTGGAACAAATACAGCATGTAAAAGCTGACGTTTAAAATCTGATAAACCTGATTTGAAAAGCATCTTCATTTTTTATATTTAGAGAGCAAAGGTATTATAACTTTAGAAAGCCAACAATGTTTGATTAAAAAAAATACAAATAGTAAAGACTCAAAATCACTTTTCAATAAACATCAAAATAATTGATTAGCTATAAAACACTGCATAAAAACTATTATATAACACAAAAAAATGCCGTATAATTCTTTTTTTATGTGGAAAATGTTTTATATATTGCAGTCGATAACATTTACATGTCATTCTTTTGACGATTATATTTTTTACCCATTGATTTAATCCTCACAAGTTATTTTACACACTGAAAACACTACCTTTTATTATTTTACAATATGAGTTACCTCAATTTTGATAAAACCCTGCTGATAAACCTCGACAAATCGCTTACTAAAGAGATGATTCGAACCAACAGAGCAGGCGCTTACAACAGTACTACTTTAATTGATTGTAATACCCGAAAATATCACGGACAGTTAGTAATGCCTATCCCAGAGATAGATGACACAAATCATGTGCTTCTATCATCGCTGGATGAAACGGTAGTTCAACATGGAGCTGAGTTTAACCTGGGAATTCATAAATACGAAGGAAATACGTATAGCCCTAATGGTCATAAATACATACGTCAATTTGACTGTGAGGTAGTGTCCCGCACCATTTATCGTGTAGGTGGGGTTATCCTTTCGAAAGAACGAATGCTGGTGTCCTTCGAACCACGTGTACTTTTTAAATACACTTTGTTGGAAGCTCACTCACCTACCCTATTGCGTCTCAAACCATTTTTAGCATTTCGAAGTGTAAATGAGTTAACTCATCAGAATGATATGGCAGATACATCATACCACGAAATTCAAGATGGGATACGTATCTGTTTGTACGAAAGCTATCCTTGTTTACACATGCAGTTTTCAAAGAAAATAGCATATGTACACCAACCCGATTGGCATAAAAATATAGAGTATTTTAAAGAACAAGAGCGTGGGTACGCCTTTAAGGAAGACTTGCTTGTTCCCGGTTATTTTGAGCTGCCAATGAAAAAAGGAGAATCAATCATATTTTCGGCAGGAATAACCGAAGTTTCTCCCCGTAAATTAAAGACACTATGGGAAGAGGAATTGACCAGAAGAAATGAGCGCTTTGACATGTTTAGTTGCTTGAAAAATTCAGCTCAACAGCTTTATAAACGTGAAGGTGGTAAAACCTATTTATTGGCGGGTTATCCTTGGTTTGGAGCCAGGGCCAGAGATCAGTTTATTGCACTACCGGGCTGTACACTCACCATCGAACGAATGGATTATTTCAATGATATCATTGAAACTGCTATTGATGAACTGAAAAGATTTATGGACGGTGAGAGAACAGGTTTCAAACTTCAGGGAATTGAGGATCCGGATGTTTTGCTTTGGTTTTTGTGGACCATTCAACAATACGCAGTAAGTACATCTATTGAGGAAGCTGCAAATAGGTTTTCTGAATTAGCATCTGACATAATTGCTTTTATCCGCAAACAAAATCATCCGAACTTGTTCCTCCACAATAATGGACTTTTATACACAAATGGAACCGAGCGACCAGCTACTTGGATGAATGCTGTTGAAAACGGACGTCCGATTACCCCTCGCACCGGCTACGTTGTTGAAATTAATGCGTTATGGTACAATGCATTAAAATTCACATCTGAATTAGCCAGAACATACGGAAACGAACACTCGGCAGATTTGTTTGATTATCAGGCTGAAATTGCCCGTGAATCATTTGTAAAAACATTCTGGAATGGAACTTATTTATATGATTATGTGGATGGTAACTATAACGACATTGAAGTGAGACCAAATATGATTCTTGCCGTTGCATTAGCATTCTCTCCCCTCGACAGACATCAACAAAAATCGGTTTTAGACATTACAACAAAAGAATTATTAACACCAAAAGGATTGAGAACTTTGAGCCCAAAGAGTGGCTTTTACAGACCGACCTACATTGGCGGACAGCTTGAACGCGACAGGAATTACCACAATGGTCCGGCATGGCCTTTTACATTTGGAGGATTTGCTCAGGCCTATTTAAAAGTATACAAAGAAAGCGGCAAATCGTTTATTGAACGAATGCTTATTGGATTTGAAGGTGAAATGACTGAGCTTTGTGTAGGTTCTTTGCCTGAATTATTTGATGGGAACCCACCATTTAAAGGTCATGGTGGAATGTCGTTTGCTATGAGCGTGGCAGAAATATTGAGAGTTTTAGATTTATTAAAGAAATACGATAACGCGAATATACAATGAAAGCACTAATGTTTGGCTGGGAATTTCCACCTCATATCTTAGGCGGATTGGGTACAGCAAGCTACGGATTGACAAAGGGGATGGCGATGCAGGATGATTTGGAAATTACATTTGTGATTCCCAAACCTCATGGCGACGAGGACCAAAGCTTTTTAAAAATCGTCGGAGCCTGTAATGTTCCTATCGTCTGGAAAGAAAATGAGTGGAATTATGTGAATCAACGAATCGGCTTAACAATGCATCCTGATGAGTATTTTTGGTTGAGAAATGGAATTAAATACGACTACAATCGAATATACACTAACGACTTAGGATGCGTTGATTTTTCAGGTCGATATCCCGACAATTTAATCGAAGAAATATCAAACTATGAAGCAGTGGCTAGTGTGCTTGCTCATCAAATGGACTTCGATATTATTCACTCTCACGATTGGTTAACTTTTCCTGCAGGTGTATTTGCGAAACAAATCAGCGGAAAGCCACTTGTAATCCACGTTCATGCCACCGATTTTGATAGAAGTCGCGGACAAGTAAATCCGATTGTTTACGGGATAGAAAAACGTGGAATGGATGCCGCCGACCATATTATGACGGTTAGTGACCTGACCCGCAAAATTGTTATTGAAAAATATCATCAAGATCCGAGAAAGGTGACAACGGTTCATAATGCCGTTGATCCACTCCCCGATGCTGACTCGTTTACCAAAACGCCCCGAAAGGATAAAGTGGTAACTTTCCTAGGACGTATTACCATGCAAAAAGGACCTGAGTATTTTGTGGAGGCTGCCTATCGTGTACTGCAAAAAACAAAAGACGTTCGATTTGTAATGGCTGGAAGTGGTGATATGATGAACGCAATGATTGACCTTGTGGCCAAACGAAATATTGCTGACAGATTTCATTTCACAGGCTTTTTGAAAGGACGCCAAGTGCACGAAATGCTGGCCGAGAGCGATGTATACATAATGCCATCTGTTTCAGAACCGTTTGGTATTTCACCACTTGAAGCTATGCAAGTTGGGACTCCATCCATCATATCAAAACAATCGGGCTGTGCCGAAATTCTAACGCATGCTATCAAGACCGATTATTGGGACATTGATGCAATGGCCGACGCTATTTACGCAATTGTAAAAAACCCGGCAATGCATAAAAGTCTGCAGGAATTGGGTAGAGACGAAGTAAATAATATCCGTTGGCAGGACGCCGGATTAAAAGTACGAGGTATTTACGAAAGCGTAATGTAATTTACAATCTATTGATTTGCAACTACAATCCTTATATTTAACTCTACAATTGTTTTAAATATTCTCGATTTGTAACTGTAACTTTAAAACTATTTTTTTATGAGAAACATTTGTTTTTATTTTCAAATTCATCTTCCATATCGTTTGAAACGTTATAGATTCATCGAAATAGGTCAAGATCATTATTACTACGATGATTTTCAAATCGAGGAACGCATTAAAGCATATGTTGAGCAATCACTTTTGCCGGCTAATCGCACTATCGCAGAAATGATTCGAAGTTCGAACGGCAAATTCCGTTGCGCTTTCACCATATCGGGAGTAACCCTGGATCAACTGGAACACTATGCTCCGGAAGTTATTGACAGCTTCAAAGATTTGGCGAAAACCGGCTGTGTAGAATTTATGGCTGAGCCATATGCTCATTCGCTTTCATCGGTTTTTGACGCTACAGAATTTGAGCGTCAGCTGAAATTACATGCCGATAAAATTGAGACTTTATTTGGTAAACGCCCAAGTTCACTTTTTAATGCTGAATTGATTTATTCGGATGAAATTGGCGAGATAGCTTTAAAAATGGGCTTTAAAACCATGTTGATTGACGAAGCTAAACACATTTTAGGTTGGAAAAGTCCTAATTATGTATACTCTCATTCTTACCTTCCAAAGCTAAAATTATTGGTTAGAAACCATAAATTAAGCGACGATATTGCTTTCCGGTTTTCAAGTTTATCGTTAACTGCTGAAAACTTTATACGTTGGATAGCCAGTTTACCGGAAGGTGATAACGTTATCAACCTGGGAATGGGTTACGAAGCACTTGGTATTACTCAACCGGCATACACTGGTATTTTTGAGTTCCTGAAAGCCATTCCTTACCATGCAATGGAGCATCAAATGAGTTTTATGCTTCCATCGGAATTATCAAAGAAAAATGAATCGGCCGGTCCGCTATCAGTGCCATTCCCAATCAGTTGGGTGGGCAACGATAAAGATCTCACTCCATGGACAGGAAACGATTTACAAAACGAAGCTATTGCTAAATTATATGCTGTTGGCGAACGGGTTAGAATGTGTACCGACAAACCATTGTTGCGCGACTGGTTAATCCTGCAATCGACTGATCATTTCAGATACATGAGCCATAAGGATGCCTGGGGTACTAACTACGAATCGGCTTATGATGCTTTTATGAATTACATGAATGTACTCGCCGATTTCTTAGAAAGAGTTGATGCTCAATACCCAACAACCATTGACAACGAAGAATTGAACGAATTACTTAAAACTATAAATCATCAAGAAGCAGAAATAGAATTGCTCGAAAACGAATTAAAAAAAATCAGAGCAAGAAAAGCGAAAGTGGAAGATTCAAAAAAATAAATTTCGTCTTCTGCAAAAAGAACTTACTGACCTTTCAGTAAGTTCTTTTTGTATAAACCCGCACGACGCACTTGCACAAGCTGTTTCTTTGCAAATCCGAACTAATGACTTACCTTTGTGCTCCCAAAATTACGACAATGAATTTATGAAAGAATTTCTTCAAGATAAGATATTTAGCATTATTTCCGAAGCAGCCGACGAACAACGACAGGAATGTTATGTGATTGGTGGATATGTTCGGGATATTTTTTTGAAACGACCATCGAAAGATATTGATGTGGTGATCGTTGGAAGTGGAATTGAACTGGCTAAACGTGTAGCAGCAAAATTAGGAAAAAAAGCGAGTCTCTCTGTATTTAAAAATTTCGGAACAGCACAGGTAAAGCTAAACGACCTGGAAGTTGAATTTGTAGGCGCACGAAAGGAATCGTACCTACGCGATTCGCGCAACCCAATAGTAGAAGACGGAACATTGGAAGATGACCAAAACCGACGTGATTTCACCATCAATGCAATGGCTATTTGCCTCAACAAAGAACGGTTTGGTGAGTTAGTTGATCCATTTGGTGGCGTAGAGGATCTCAAAAATTTTGTTATCCGCACTCCGCTAAACCCGGACATCACTTTTTCGGACGATCCGTTGCGTATGATGCGTGGCATCCGGTTCTCTGCTCAGCTTGGCTTCTTTTTGGAATCGAATACCTTCGATGCCATTGCCCGCAACAAAGAACGTATTGAAATTATTACCAAAGAAAGAATTGCAGATGAATTGAATAAGATCATGATGTCGCGCAAACCATCGGTAGGTTTTATTTTGCTTGAAAAAACGGGCTTGTTGGAACTTATTTTTCCTGAGGTATTGGCATTGAAAGGTGCTGAAACAAAAGATGGTGTGGGCCACAAAGACAATTTTTATCATACATTGGCCGTATTGGATGGATTGTGCGAACACACTGATAATCTTTGGTTACGGTGGGCAGCACTGCTCCACGACATCGGTAAACCACGCACCAAACGCTTTGATGCGCGTCTGGGGTGGACTTTCCACAACCACAACTTCGTTGGTGAGAAAATGATTCCGGACATTTTCAAGAAAATGAAATTGCCCACTAACGAAAAGATGAAGTACGTCCAAAAAATGGTTACTCTTCACATGCGTCCTATTGTGTTGACCGAAGATGAAGTGACCGACTCGGCCATCCGACGATTATTATTTGATGCGGGTGACGATATTGATGATTTGATGATGCTTTGCGAAGCAGATATTACGTCTAAAAATCAAGAAAAAGTAAAGCGATACAAATCTAATTTTCTACTCGTCCGACAGAAATTGAAAGAGATTGAGGAAAAAGATAAAGTTCGCAATTTTCAGCCACCCATTAGTGGACAAGAAATTATGGAAACATTTAATTTACCTGCATGCGCTACGGTTGGCGACATAAAAATGCGCATCAAAGATGCCATCCTGGACGGAATTATTCCGAACGAATACGCTGCTGCCCAGGCTTACATGGTACAGGTGGCAAAAGAATTAGGCGTTACTAAAGATTAAATCCAGTATCAAAATTCATTGACAACATCAATTAAAATTCATAAAGTATGAAACATATTACATTTACATCATTACTATTGCTGCTTATGTCAACAGCCTTTTCAGCTTCAAAAATTACGTATCCAACAACTGCAAAAGGAAGTGTTGTTGACAATTATTTTGGCGTTCAGGTTCAAGATCCGTATCGCTGGTTAGAAAATGACACCTCTGCAACCACAGCTGCCTGGGTAAAAGGCCAAAATGTAGTTACAAAGAATTATTTGGAGCAGATCCCTTTTCGTTCTGCATTAAAAAAACGGTTGACTGATCTGACCAACTATCCAAAATATGCTTCGCCATTCAAGAAAAATGGAAAATATTATTTTTATAAAAATAATGGTTTACAAAACCAAAGTGTATTGTGCGAACAAGAAACGCTGACGTCCGAACCTGTGGTTTTACTTGATCCAAACACACTTTCAACAGATGGAACGGTTGCGTTGACCAATATTTCATTTTCAAAAGACGGGAAATACCTTCAATACTCCATTGCACGTAGTGGTTCCGATTGGAATGAAATTTTCGTGATGGATGTAAAAACACGTCAGCTCCTACCCGATCATATAAAATGGTCGAAGTTCAACGGCATTTCATGGCAAGGTAATGGATTTTATTACAGCGCTTTTGATGCTCCGGAAGCAGGAAAAGAATATTCAAACAAAAATGAATTTGAGAAAATATTCTATCATATTATTGGTCAGCCACAAAGTCAGGACAGAATTGTATTTGAAAACAAAGAGTTTCCGCTTCGCGAGTGCGGTTCGAGTGTATCGGACGACGAAAAGTTTCTGTTTGTAACCGAGACTGAAACAACAACAGGTAATTCACTTAAAATGAAAGACCTATCAAACCCTGATTCTAAATTCGTTGAATTAGCATCTGGATTTAGAAACGATTATACTGTGGTTGATAATGTTGATGGAAAAATTTATGTGCTTACCAACTGGAAAGCGCCAAAATCTAGACTAATGCAAATTGATCCGGCACAACCATCACGCGAGAACTGGAAAGAAATACTTCCAGAAACGGAGAATGTTCTGGAAAGTGTAAATATAATCGGTGGAAAAATTATTGCTGAATACATGATAGATGCAAGTAATCATGTGTATGCATTTGATTTGGCCGGCAAAAAACAATATGAAGTTAAACTGCCAACTTTAGGGTCGGTAACCTCAATTTCGGGCGATAAAAATGACAAGGAAGCTTTTTATGTATTTACATCCTACACCTTTGCTCCTACTATCTATATTTTAGATGTAGAGAAAAACTTATCTGCAACGTTCCACACATCTGAAGTAAAAATCAACGCACAAGATTTTATCACTGAGCAAGTTTTTTACACCAGCAAGGATGGCACCAAAGTTCCTATGTCCATTACATACAAAAAAGGATTGAAGAAAAATGGCAAAAATCCACTTATGCTGTACGGCTATGGTGGTTTCAATATCAGTTTAAATCCCACATTTAATGTGTCAAGAATCCCATTTTTGGAGAATGGCGGCGTGTATGTTGTTGCCAACCTTCGCGGAGGTGGTGAATACGGGGAAGCATGGCACTTGGCCGGAACAAAAATGCATAAACAAAATGTATTTGATGATTTTATCGCGGCTGCTGAGTACCTGATTGCAACCGGATACACTTCTTCAAAAAAACTAGCCATTGATGGCGGTTCTAACGGAGGTTTATTGGTTGGGGCATGTCTGACCCAACGTCCCGATTTGTTTGCTGTAGCGATTCCCGAAGTGGGCGTTTTAGACATGCTGCGCTACAACCTGTTCACCATTGGCTGGTCGTGGGCCAGTGATTATGGCACCAGCCTCGAAAGCAAAGAGATGTTTGAGTACCTAAAAGGGTATTCTCCATTGCACAACGTTAAGCCCAATACAAAATATCCTGCCACGATGGTTATGACTGGCGATCACGACGACCGTGTAGTTCCTGCGCATTCGTTTAAGTTTGCTGCCACTCTACAGGCCGGAAACGGAGGTACAAAACCCACATTAATTCGTATTGACTCAAAAGCAGGTCATGGAGCCGGTAAGCCAATTGGTAAATTATTAGAGGCACAAGCTGACATGTGGTCGTTTGTTATGTTCAATTTGGGCATGAAACCAACTTTTTAATTGAAAGTTCACAGCTCATAGTTCACAATTACTCTTTAAATATCAAACATTTAGATTTAGGAAACAATTACTATGACAATAAAATCCTTTTTTTTACCCGAAAAGGTTTGCAAAATGCTCAAAAAAGCCTATCTTTGCACCGCTTTAGAAAAATGGCGGGATAGCTCAGTTGGTTAGAGCGTCGGATTCATAACCCGGAGGTCACGAGTTCAACTCTCGTTCCCGCTACAAATCGAGTAGGAAGTGAGCGATTAATTCGCTCACTGTCCTCTCACACCACCGTACGTACCGTTCGGTATACGGCGGTTTCTTAATTTACACACGAACAGAGCGATAATAAGTTGAGAAAA
>Ga0302321_100000210_pt1 | contig 51979 bp, 35 predicted proteins | sample Fen_T0_1_FD_202505 | JGI IMG/M metagenome (GOLD analysis project Ga0302321, IMG submission 202505) | Peat permafrost microbial communities from Stordalen Mire near Abisko, Sweden - Fen_T0_1 | ecosystem: Environmental > Terrestrial > Soil > Wetlands > Permafrost | place: Sweden: Abisko... | reverse complement strand
GAATGGGTGGGGCACGGAAGTCTACGGTAAATCCGAAAATGCACTAAGCGCTCGGTGGCCAAGCGCGATCAGGCGTTCGCCGCCGCCGGGCATTCGCTCCGGATCGGCCCAGGAGAATTCCGCGCCGGCGGATTCCTTCAACCTCTCCAGATCGTTGGCTGTGGTCATCAACGCCATCCAGCCGCCCGGCCTGACCAGTTGAGCCGCCGTATGGACGGCCAGCTCCATCCTGTCCACCGCGCGAAGGGTCACACAGTCAAACACGGCACGAAGTGTCTCGGCACGTCCAGAATGGACCTTGGTGGCGATTCCCAGCACGCGTACTGCCTCGCAGAGGAAGGCCGCTTTCTTGCCTTGCGACTCGGCGAGCGTCACGGCGATCTCTGGCCGGCAGAGAGCAATCGGGATTCCGGGAAGGCCGGCGCCCGATCCGAAGTCGAGCAGTGTTTCAATTCCGGAGGGCAGAGCACGAGCGCAGGCGATCGACTCGACAAAATGCCGGGAGAGAATCCCTTCTTCATCACGAATTGCCGTCAGATTCAGGCGTGTATTCCAGCGAATAAAAAGCGAAATATAATCCTCGAAGCGCTTGGCCAACGCAGCATCCAGTGGCTGTTGGCCGGCTTCCGTCAACAAGGCATTCAGCCGCTCTTCCGTCGATTGGACTTTCTCGCTCACGCGTGGGCGATCGAGGCTTCGATCGGTCGCGGCTGCCAGACCACCGCCGCCTGCACAAAGGCTGCGAAGATCGCGCGGGAGAACGGGTTCTGCGTGTAGGTCCGTTCAGGGTGCCACTGCACTCCCAGGACGAAGTTCTCGGGCGAGTTGAGTTCAACGGCCTCGACGGTCTCGTCGTCGAGCGAGACTGCGCTGACCAGCAGGCTGTCGCCTACGACTCGAATCGCCTGGTGGTGGCTGGAGTTGACCTGCGGTTCGGCGGGATTGCCAGGCGGCAGAAGCTTTGCGAGCCGCGACCCCGGTACGATTCGAATTGGGTGTGCCTCGACGATCTCGCGGCCGGGCCGGTGATCGACGGCTGTCTTCAGATCCTGAACCAGAGTGCCGTTCAGCCACACGTTGAGGCTCTGCGTGCCGTGGCAGATGGCCAGCACCGGCTTGTGAAGGCTAAATGCTTCTTGTAAAAGGAGTTCGTCCACTGCGGTACGGGCTGGATCGGCCGCTCCGCACTCTGGAATTCGAGCTTCGCCGTATCGTTGCGGGTCCACGTCAAACTTGCTGCCCGGCAGCAGGATGCCCTGCACGCCGGCGAGCAGGCGGGCTACGCGGTCCTGCGGCTCGTGGAGTGGAACGAGGATGGGGGTTGCCCCGGCGGAACGGAGGGCGGCCAGATAGGGTGGTAACGACCGTTGATTGTATTCGGAATCGCTGCTTGTAGGCTCGGGAATTGCTATATGGACGCACATGGCAGAGACAGTCATATCACAGTCGCGCAAGAGTGCGAAAGGGCGATGGATGGCGAAGTGAAACCGCCGTACCAACAACCTCAACTTTGCATGATGTCGGCGCGCGCGCGCTTCACACGAACCTTTGAAAATAACCCGCGTCTGCACAGTCTGCATCCTCTGCGGCCTAATTGCTGAGCAGGGCAGAGACGCTGCTTTCTTCTGATTGAGCCTGCGCATTGCGAGGAATACGCAACTGCTCGATCGCCGTCCGCAACTGGCCGGTCAACTCTTCGGCCTGGCGCAACGTCATGCCCGTGGTCTCAATCGGCTCCCCCACACTGAGCGTCAACTCGACGGGATAAAAGTGGCGCGTGTGAATCGGCAACAACTCATAGACGCCGCTCAGCGCGATGGGCACGAGCGGAACCTGTGCGCGAATGGCGAGATAGGCCGCTCCGGAGAGAAACGGCCGCAGTTCGCCATTGGAGGTGCGCCCACCTTCCGGAAAGACGAAGAGCGACATGCCTGCGCGCAACGCCTTGGCTCCGACACCGAGGCTGGAGAGAGAAGCGCGCGGATTGCCGGTGTCGATCTGGATCTGGCCGGAGCGATTCAAATACCACCCGATGAACGGGATCGGCCAGAGCTCCTTTCGAGCGAGAATGCGGAACTGGAAGGGAAGCGTGCCGAAGATCACCGGCGTATCCATATAGGAAGTGTGGTTTGACGCGTAGACGGCCACTGGAAGCTTGCGCAGGTTTTCCGCACCGAGGACTTTGAGCCGTGCTCCCGAGGCCCAGACGCAACCCCGCGCCCAGAGACGCGCGATGCGGTGCTGCACGTTGCCTTTCTTGTCCACCAGCGAGGCCAGCAATGCAATGCTGCCGCAGACGATCGTCATGAGCGCGAAGATGGGAATATTGATGACGTTGGTGCGCCAGCGGTGGAACCACGGCAGCGGACTTGGGCGTTGAGCGATCACACGACCCCTCCTGGTTCTGCGTCCAGAAGCAACGACCGTGCCTCGGCCACCAGGTAGACCGATCCGGAGACGACGACCACGCCGCCCGCACCGCGCTCCCTGGCCGTTTCGACCGCCTGCCGCACTGAATCTGTCTTGACCGCCATGTTCCCCGTTGCCTTCGCCGCAGCCTCCAGATCCTCCATGGCCGCGGCTCTGGAAGAGTGGATCGGCGCCAAAATCACCTGCTCAAAGAGTGGAAATAGAATCTGCGCCATCTCGGCCATCGGCTTGTCGCGCAGGCAACTGAAGATTAACGTCCGCGGCCTGCTCTCTTCAAGGCCGCTCAAACCGGCACGCAACGCCCATGCCCCGGCCGGGTTGTGCGCCACATCGAGAATCCACGTGACTCCATGACTTTCAATGCGCTCCAGCCGACCCGGCCAGCGCGTCTGGCGAATCCCGGCGGCGATCGATGCAGGCGTAATCGGGAGGCCGTGCGCCGACTTCAACTCGACGGCCGCCGCAATGGCTAGTGCCACGTTGCGCTGCTGGTGCAGGCCACGCAAGGGCGAGGCTACCAAGATCGATTCACCTAGCGCATCGATTTCATAGACCTCAGCCCCACCCGCAGCCGTCGCCGGCATGTAGGCCGCTGCATTGACCCCGCGCACATCGAGCTCCGCAGCCACTTCGCCCATCACCTGGTTGGCTTCGGCAAGCTGAGGCAGTGTGATCAGCGTCCCGCCGCGGCGCAGGATTCCGGCCTTCTCGCGCGTGATGGCGGCGATCGTCGAGCCCAGCCATTCGGTGTGGTCCAGCGAGATGTCGGTGATGACGGAAAGGAGTGGATCGACAATGTTGGTCGCGTCCAGCCGCCCGCCCATTCCGACTTCAAGTACCGCCACGTCCACCTTCGCCTCGGCAAAGTAGAGAAGCCCCATCGCCGTCAAAACCTCGAAGAAACTGGGAAGCTGCGGCAGATTGCCGCTCTCAACCAACCGCACAGCTGTATTGTGAACGCGATAGAAAAGCTCGCCAAAGGCGTCGTCGGCAATCTCCGCCTCGCCGATGCGGATGCGCTCGTTGACCCGCGCCAGATGGGGCGATGTGTAGAGGCCAGCGCGCAGCCCGGAGGCAGTAAGGATCGAAGCAAGCGTGGATGCCGTCGAGCCTTTGCCGTTGGTTCCGGCGATCAGCACCGAGCGAAGGCGGCGATGCGGGTTGCCCAGCTCGTTGAGCAGCACGCCGATCTCATCGAGCGAAAACTTCCGCCGTGGCTGACCGGGGAGGGTATACAACTCCGGCGTCATGGCTTTCAGTTGTTCGATGGCAGAGGCATAGGACATGAATCTCTAAGTATAAGAGCCTTGTCCGGAATTCGGAGACTTCTTAGCTTCTTGGCTCTCATCGCGGCCGGGTTGTAGGATCCTGAAGATGGAAAACAAACCCGATTTTCGAATCCTGAGAACCGAAGCCAATCGTGAAGATTATGAGCAGTTGTTTTACGAGATTGAGAAGTCGTTCTGGGGACCAACTGGAAGTGTGAAGGATAAGGAGTATGTCGCTCAGGGTAATCCGGGGCAACGTACGCTGTTTGTAATGACTCTGTTCGCAAGGCTCGTGGACAACGGAGGATTGACGAGTTTCTTCGAATGCACTCCCTACTACACTCCTGAGGTCCAAGAAGCTCTCAAGCTCCTGCAGTTTCACGACATGGAACGAGCCTTTGCAGAAGCTCTTGCAATCATTTTCGAGGGAAAAACCGTCCCGGAAGATATTGAGGTTGTGCGAGACATGATGGACGCTCTGACTGATGATGTGACAAGAAAAATAGACACTATCACCGACCGGCTCTATGACGGGTCAGGTGTGGAAGCCCGACTCTTCCCTTATTTCAAGCAGTACGTCGATGCTCACCCGGAGGAATTTTTCAAAGACTAAACCGCCCGGGTTGCCCTCAACTCCTCAGGAGTAGTTGCAGCGCATTGCGGGCGTTTTGCAGGCATTCCCGCGCTTCGTCCTCCGAGAGCAGCCCTTGATGCACAGCCTTCTTGCCGGTGTCGTTCACCAGGTTGGCCACGCGGGGGAAATCCGCGTCAAAGCCCGTCATTTGCAAGTTGTTGTTGACCTCATGCAGCAGGTTGCCGAGCGTTGCGGTGTTGCGATAGCGGGTTCGCACCTGCCTTGTGAGCCCCGTCGGCAGCTTCTGTTTGATCGCCTCCTCGAGCACCGACCGGCACATGACAGCACAGGCCGTGAAGAGGCCATAGAAATAGCAGCGGGTCGCCTCGTCCAGATAGCGGTCGGCCTCCTCGGAACTCGGTGCCGCAACCACACACTCGCGCAGATGCGTCGCCCGCACGACGGCAGGCTCGACCAACTCAAGCAGTTCAAGGGCAAAGGCCGTGCGCAGCAGGTCGTTCTGCCGGCCATCGAGGGCACGCTGGATCTCTTGCCAAGCCGGCGTTGGGCCTTCGTAGCCAACATATTGCAGCTTTGTGAGGGAGGTAAGCCGCTGCCGCGCATGCTGGATAAACCCCTGCTGCATCTCCTGAGAGAGCATCCGCCAGCCGGTGACAAATGCCGCCGGGTCCTGCTGGTAGCGGGTCCAAAGCTCGTCATAGACGATGGCAGGCAGCACTTCGCGCAACTGGGCAAAACGCCCAGTCCTGGCCAACTCAGAGATGGCATCGCAGAACTCGCGCCCCGGCGTGCCTTCGGCGGACATCTGCAACAACTGATCCTCCAGACGCCCGACATCGATGCTCATGTTTGCAACCCTCAACGGTCAAGTGTAGGAGAAAGTTGGAGTGGATCGAAAAAACTGCGACCTATTTTGCTCGCCGCGTGCTGGAACGGGAAGTGAGTTTGGCGGCGATCCGGAGCAGGGAATTGGGCCTGGCTGCTGGCCGAATGCGGCGATTACACACCCCGTTGCATGGCTGGGTGAAATAGACTGCCTGTGCATTGCGCGGGTTTGCCGGAGCCTTGTACAGCGCGGCTGCGGACGCGCTTCGCACACAAATCCTCCGCTTTACACAGGGCATTTGCTGCCCCCTCTGAAAAACTTGGGAAACTGGGGTCATGTAATCCCTCTCCACGCCCACTTATCCAAAACTCCTCAATTCCACAGCCTCAATTTAGAAAACTCACCCACACTGCAACTGCCTCTCTTTGAAGCCCTTCACCAAAATATCCACTTTTCCTGCCTGAACGACGGGTACTACTATCTTTTTTCTTTAATACTTATCCCTTTTCCTCTTCCCCGTCGCGCTCGAAACGCTCCTCTCAATCTTCGGCTAGCTCCCACTTGCCGCATCGCGGTTTTTGCGGGCAGGATGCGTTTGGTCAAGCCGCAAGCCGCTCCGCGAAACTCAAACAGCCTCGGAATCCAGAGAAGTACCCTTGTTTTCCACGCGCGCAGTCCGTCTGTGATGAATACAATCAAGAAGAAGAAAAGATAGGCATTTCCGCCAAGCCGCGAGTTGTTGTACAGTGTGGCCAGCGCAGAATCTGCTTCGTATGGGTTTTCTTCGGTAGCCGTGAAACGAGGGTGGGTCTATGTCGATCGTTGAAACTGAAGTGGAGAAGCCGGCCGCGCAGGGGGCAGCAATGGAGATCACCGTTACCCGTCAGGACTTGGTCAAGGAGCTCACCGCCACACAGAGCGTCGTCGAGCGCAAGACCACCATTCCCATACTCTCGAACTTCCTGATCGAAGCCGAGGATGACCGGCTCAACATCACCGCCACCGACCTTGACCAGGCCATGCGCACCAGCGCCGCCGCCAAGGTCAAGAAGCCAGGCGCCTGCACGATTCCTGCCCGCAAGCTTTACGACTACATCAAGCTGCTTCCCGAAGGCGACATCTCGATCAAGCTGCTCGACAACCACTGGGTGCAGATCCGCAGTGGCCGGTCGAACACCAAGATGGTTGGCATGGCGCGCGCCAACTACCCGCAGGTTCCAGAGTTTCCAACCGTGGCCGCCACCAGTATCTCCGCCGTGGCGCTAAAGACGCTCATCAATCGCACCATCTTTGCCATCTCGAACGAAGAGTCGCGCTATACGCTCAACGGCGCACTGCTGGTCATCAAGGCCGAGTCGCTGGCCATGGTTGCGACCGACGGCCACCGGCTGTCGTATGTCGAGAAGCCGAACGAGGTCCTCGAAGGCATTAGCGGCGAAAAACGCGTTCTGATCCCGCGCAAGGCACTTCAGGAGCTGCAGCAGTTGCTCTCGAACTCCGACGTCGAGAAGGTCGAGTTTGCAGACGACGAGCACACGCTCTTCTTCCGTATCGGCCATCGCACGCTCTCAACCCGCAAGCTCTCCGGCCAGTTCCCGAACTTTGAAGCGGTGATGCCGCGGGACAACACAAAATTTGCCGTCGTCCGCTCGAGCGAACTTGCTTCGGCTATCCAGCGTGTCGCTCAGTTTGCAGACGAGCGCTCGGGCGCCATTCGCATGAGGCTTGAGAGCAACGAGTTGAAGGTCAGCTCCAGTTCGACTGAATCGGGAGAGAGCGAAGACACGATCGACACGCCGTATGCGAGCGACCCGATCGCCGTCGGCTTCAACTCGACTTACATCCTCGATTTTCTCAAGGCACTCAACAACGAGGGCGAGGTCCGTTTAGAGTTCAAGGACTCGCAATCGGCCGGCCAGATGCGCCCCGAGGATCCCGAAGCCGAGTACAAGTACCGCTACGTTCTGATGCCGATGCGCATCTGAGACGGCGGAGATCAGACAGAAACTCCGGCTCGTTCAGGCCGGTTTTGATGGGAGCGGAGAGCATCTTTCCGCTCCCATCTGCGTCAGGCAGGAAGAATCACTCGGCCGGGTTATCGTTCCGACAAGCCACTCAAACAGATAGACATATCGGGCACATCCGTAATTTACATACCATATACATATTTTCATACCTATATCCATAATAGCGGATTATTGTTGGGTTATTCCAGCGACCAACTTATTGATAATAAAGCAATTGTCTAGTATGGACCGTAAATTGCAGAGAAAACACTAATTGCGTGTACTTTAGGAGGCCGTAGCCCATGCGAAATTTGATTGCCAGACTTTTTTTGCTCCTGACAGTTCTCATTTTTACAGTTCATTTATCTGCCCAGAACGCCGCGTCGATCACGGGCGTCGTCTCCGATGACTCTGGCGCAGTGGTGCCCGGTGTGATTGTGACCTTGGTCAATACCGCGACTGAAGCCACATATAAGACCGAATCCAACGCGGTAGGCTCCTATACGCTTAATCAAGTCAAGCCAGGGCCAGGATACAAAATCACCTTTTCGCATGAGGGGTTCAAGCCCACTGTCATTACCGACATCTATCTGAACGTAAGCACAACGCGCACCCAGAATGCGCACCTGACAATCGGTGCCGCCAGTCAGACCGTGCAAGTCTCGGCCGTCAACGACAGTGTGACTCTGAATACAACCGATGCCACGATCGGCAATAATTTCGATGTGACGATGGTGAACGAACTTCCCATTCAGACTAGAGACAGTCCAGCAGCACTCTTCGGGCTTCAGCCTGGCATCGCCAACGATGCGGTAACGGGCGCACGCACAGACCAAAGTAATGTGACACTCGACGGCCTGGACGTGAATGACTTCGCTACCGGGCAGACCTTCGCAATTATTGGTCGTGCCCCAGTCGATTCGATCCAGGAGTTCCGCGGTGAGGTTGCGGGCGACCTTTCAAGCACCGGTACCGGCAGCGGCGGACAGTTTCAATTGGTCACCAAGAGCGGAACCAACCATTTCCACGGGAACCTCAACGAGTATCACCGCGACACATCCACTGTAGCCAATTCGTGGTTCAACAACGCAGTGGGCCTGCCCAGAACGCCACTTATCCGCAATCAATTTGGCGGAAATATCGGCGGTCCTATCCTCAAGGACAAGCTCTTCTTCTTCTTTGACTACAACAACTCGCGGATCATTCAGTCTTCGGACGTCAGTCGGACTGTTCCACTAGACGCCTTCCGTAACGGCACCGTGTCGTACATTCTCAACAAGGATTCAAATGGCATTACATGCACCGGCGCCAGCCGGCAGAATACAACGCCCCAGTGCATCGGAGCAGCGACAGCCGCGCAGGTGGCGGGACTCGACCCTCAGCATAAGGGATTCAACTCCGATCTTCTTACATTCATCAATGGACGCTTCCCACAAGCCAACGACCCCACTCGGGGCGATGGTGTCAACTCGGGAGGTTACCGCTTCACGACCCCAACTCCGAGGTATCTATATAACTACATCGGAAAGGTCGACTACTCACTGAACAGCACAATGAAGATCTATGGACGCTTCTCGATCGCGCGTCAGGATTCTACACAGACGGTAATCCAGTTCAAAGGCGATCCGATGACCCATCCATTTCAGGATCGCAGCTATTCTTACGTGTTCGGTCACACCTGGACGATTGGATCCACGAAGCTGAACAAGTTTGCATATGGCGATACGATCGCCAAGTACAACTTCGCCACCACATATGACCCAGCCGGGACCACCGTATTCACCTACGGAGGCTCCACGCAGGGAACTCTCTCTTCCAGTCCCTATTCTTCGCCGTCCTCGCAAAAACGCCGTGTGCCTATCCCAGAGATCACCGACGAGTTCACCTGGGTGAAAGGCAACCATAATCTTGCGTTCGGCGGCACCTTCAAGTTCATCAAGACCAATAGCAACCTTGTCAACGATTTCAACTTCACCACGGTCGGTCTTGGCGGCAACACTCTGGCTCTGAAAACGTCGCTCCGGCCGAACAATATTCGCACCGCGGGAACGACCTCTTCGTTCGACTGGGACAACGCCTTCGCTCTTGCACTCGGCAGGATTGGCGCCATCAGCAGTAACTACAACTACACCAACAAAGGTGAGGTCATCAAGCAGGGTACGGGTGAGACGCGCCGCTACCGTTACTATGAGACTGAACTCTATGCTGGCGATACGTGGAAGATTAACCCCCAACTGACCCTGACCTATGGTGTTCGTTATCAGTTGTATTCGGTGCCGTATGAGACGCAGGGCAACGAATCCGTCCAGAACCTCGACTTCAACACCTATTTTGCCGATCGTCTCAAGCAGAGCGCCAACGGAATTTCGGGCGATTCTTCTTTGCCGTTCCTCGTCTATCAACTCGGCGGCAAGGAAAACAACGGTCCCGGTCAGTACAATTCGAGCTACAAGGACTTTGCCCCGCGGTTCAGTTTCGCGTATAACCCGTCGTTCTACAAAAAGCTGGTCGTCAAGGGCGGTGCGGGTATCATGTTTGACCGCACGGTTATTAACGCAGTCAACTTTATCCAGGACCAGAGTTCGTACCTCTTCCAGAACAATGCAAATGCGCAATATGGTGTGAGCAGCGACCCGTCTGGATCATTGCTGAACGACCCACGCCTCGGAGCCAACAACGCCATTCCCGCTCCTCCTACGGCACCTGCTATCAGCAGCCCATACACACCCTTTGTGAGTGGCGGCACACCCAATGGTCTCGCGGGCAACCAGTTCAACACGGCCATCGATCCATTCTTGAAGGATCCTTACTCGATCGTGCTGAATCTCGGCGTCGAGCAGGAGCTTCCGAACCACTTCCTGCTCAAGGTGAACTACGTCGGCCGCCTCGGCCGCCGCTTGCTGGCTCAAGCCGATGCATCGCAAGTTGTCGACTTTCCCGATGCCGTCTCCGGCCAGCAGTTCTCGACAGCCTTCGGCAACATGACTAAAGGGGTGCGGGCGGGAGCTGACACGACCGACATGCCCGCAGAGCCCTGGATGGAGAATGTAGTAGCTCCGGGCCTGGGTGAGTATTATGGCTACCCAAACAACACCTCATTCCTAGCCGACAACCTTACAACCATGATTTCGAACGGTGACTTTGCCGATTTCAACCAGGCACTGGCCTCCAATGGACTGATCGACTCGAACGTCGGTATGGCTTCACAGTTGGCATCCAATACCTTCATCACCAACAAGGGCTCCTCAAACTTCCACGGCCTGCTTGTGACCGTGAACAAGAACCTTTCTCAAGGTCTGAAGTTCGACTTCAACTACACCTGGTCGCACTCGATCGACAATGTCTCTGCCGAGGCCAACTTCATTGCCGCCAGTAACGGATATGGTTTCCTCTGCGACGCACGCAACAATCGCATCTGCCGCGGCAACTCCGACTTTGACACCAAGCACGTGATCTCCTCGGACTTTGTCTACGACCTGCCCTTCGGCAGAGGAAGGGCGTACGGTGCAACCGCACCCCGCTGGCTCGACTTGGGAGTCGGAGGCTGGAGTATCTCTGGCCTGCCAACCTGGCAGAGTGGCACCGCTCTCTCGACCGTCTCAAATGCCTATGTGGCCGGCTACGCCAACAACGCACCAGCCATCTTCAATGGGAAAAAGCACGATGTGGCCCCCCACATCGTGAAGAACTCAGACGGGAGCGTCTACCTCTACAAAGATCCAACGGCAGCGGCGGCGGACTTCGTTGGCCCGATCGGCTTTCAGATTGGCAGCCGCAACAATCTCCGGGGGCCCAATGCCTTCGGTATGGATGCTGGGGTGGCAAAGACCTTCCCGCTGTACGAGGACAAGGTCGATCTGAAGTTCCGTACCGATGCCTTCAACGTCTTCAATCACCCTGTCTTCGATATGCCGAGCACAGACATTACCAAGCCCAGCTCTTTTGGGCAGATCACTTCGACCGCAAGTACAGCTCGCGTGCTGCAACTCTCACTCCGGCTTGAGTTCTAGTTTGTAGTTCGAAGCCGAAGTTAATCCAAACCAAAAGCCCCGGCCTTGTGCCGGGGCTTTTGATTGATGTCTTCAGATCCTGTTGTTGAAATTGAGCGGCTTATGGCTTCATGAAATCGAGCGCGCGGATCAGATAGTCTTTCAACTCACGGCGATGGACTACTGCATCGAGGAATCCCTTTTCGAGCAAAAACTCGGCGCGCTGGAAGCCTTCGGGGAGTTTTTGGCGAATGGTCTGCTCGATGACGCGGGGGCCGGCGAAACCGATCAGCGCTCCTGGCTCGGCTATATTCAGGTCGCCCAGCATGGCAAAGCTGGCTGTCACGCCGCCGGTCGTCGGATCGGTCAGTACGCAGATGTAGGGCACTTCGGCGTCGTCCAACTGCGCAAGAGCCGACGAAATCTTTGCCATCTGCATCAGGCTGACTACGCCTTCCATCATGCGGGCTCCGCCAGATGCCGCGACGACAATCAGTGGCATGCGGCCTACTCTGGCGCGGTCGACGGCGCGGGCGATCGTCTCGCCGACCACGGCTCCCATCGAGCCGCCGATAAAGCTGTACTCCATGGCGCTGACTACGACCGAATGCGGGCCGAGCTGGCCGACCGCATTGAGAATCGCATCGTCGAGGCCGGTCTGCTCCTGAGCCGCAGTCAGACGTTTCTTGTAGGGCTTCACGTCGGTGAAACTCAATGGGTCGGTCGAGCGCAGCCCGCCGTCGACGAGTTCATAGCCGGGCTCGAGCAGCAGATCGATCCGACGCCGCGCTCCGATCTTGAAGTGGTGCTGGCACTTGGGGCAGACGTTCAGGTTGGTCTCTAGCTCGGCCTTCCAGACTACCGCACGGCAGCCTACGCACTTGATCCACAGACCTTCGGTGCGCACCCGCGATTCCGCTGTTTCAGCGACCGCCTTGGGGCCGGTACCGTATTCGCTGCCTTCACGTTTGAACCAGGACATTTTACCTCTCGAAAAACAGTGGACAGTGGTTAGTGAATGCTGGCAGATTTTGGACCACGTAGAATCATCTGCTGTTCACTAATATTCTATTCCGCGTTGGGCCAGGATTCCTTTTTGGTAGGCGTGCTTCACTTCGCGCATCTCGGTGACCGTGTCGGCCAACTCCACCAGCAGAGGATGAGCGTTGCGCCCGGTCAGAATCACGTGCACCATCTCGGGCCGCCCTCGCAGAGCTCCGGCCACCATCGCCGCGTCGAGCATCCCGTAGCCGATGGCGTAATTGATCTCGTCAAGCACTACCATATCCCACTCGCCGCTATAGATGGCCTCGCGCGCATCGTTCCAGGCGGCCTCGACCAGACGGACGTCCTCGGGATCGGTCTCGGCGCCGCCGACCTTCACAAAGCCGCGACCCATCTGCTTCATCACAAAATTTTCGCCAAAGGCCTGCACGGCATCCAGTTCGCCGTAGTGCCAGGAGCCCTTGAGGAACTGAAGCATCAGCACGCGCATCCCGTTGCCCACGGCGCGCAGCGCCGTGCCCATGGCGGCAGTGGTCTTGCCCTTGCCGGGGCCGGTGTTGATCAGAATCAGTCCTCGACGCGAATCGGTCATCGATAGTTCTCGGTTCTTAGTTGTCAGTGAATAACGCCCGAATCTCAGAAAAAAATCGGAGAGCAGCCAAACCTCACAGCTTTAATTGTACCGGTGCACTGAAACTGAAAACTGCTGCTCAGTGGCCCCCATGGTAAGGATGCCCGGTCAGAATCGCGTAAGCCCGGTAGATCTGTTCGGCCATCACCAGCCGCGCCAGTGCGTGCGCCAGGGTCATGGGGCCCAGCGAGAGCAGCAGGTTGGCCCGCTTGCGGGCTGCATCGGACCATCCGCTGGCCGGGCCAATGGCGAAGACGATCTGCTGACTCCCTTCGTCGCGTTGCTTGCCCATCCATGCGGCAAAGGCCTCGGAGCTCATCTGCTTTCCACGGCTGTCCAGCAGAACGGCGATGACTGGCGTGCGTCCTTCGAGCCGCTTGAGCCAGTCGAGCAGCGCCTCCTCGGTCTTGAAAGCCTCGGAGTTGCAATGAGCAAAGGGTGAGCATCGGCCGAGATAGACAGCGGTCAAAGCGTCGATCTCGTCCTTTGAGTTGGGCCGCGCGCCGATGTGAGCCAGAGTGAGATTCATTCACTGAAAGAATAGCAAGCGAACAGACTCTAGATGTGGCAGCTCGCCTGGCCGCGTTTCTCGAGATAGCGCTGGTGGTACTCCTCGGCGCGCCAGAAGCTCTGGGCTGGCTCGACCTTGGTCACTATGGGCTTGGGCTTGAAACGCCCGTCGGCGGTGAGCTGCTCGATCTTGGCGAGGGCCTGCGCCTGCTGCTCGGGCGAGTGGAAGAAGATGGCCGAGCGGTATTGCGTGCCCCAGTCCGGACCCTGGCGGTTAAGCGTCGTCGGGTCGTGGAGGGAGAAAAATGCGTCAAGGAGCCGTTCGTAGGTGACCACGGTCGGGTCGAAGTCCAGTTCGACGACCTCGGCGTGGCCGGTCTTGTCTGTGCAGACATCTTTATAGCTGGGCCGTTCGAGCGAACCGCCCTCATAGCCGACGGCAGTCGCCGTCACGCCAGGAATGGCCGCAAACGCAGCCTCGACTCCCCAGAAACAGCCTGCGCCGAATGTTGCCTTTTGCTCACTCATGACTAATAGGATGCGCTGCCAGGGTCATGAAAGACAAATATCGCAGCCAGTGCGGCCCGCTGCGTGGATTGATCCGACACCACTCTTGGGAGGAGTGGCGGAAACGGAAGGGCCTGGTCGATGAAGACACCGAAGTACCCGAAAACGGAATTCCTTCCCAGTTTTCGGGATTTTCATCATAGAGTCTCCGCATTTTCATATTAGGCATTCAGTTGCTGAATCGATTTGAGACGACATATCCACAACCAACTCATTTAACGTCAACAACCTCAGCATTTTCTAAGAAACGGTCAAAGTATGGCACGCAACATGCAGGTACTCTGGAAATACTTGCATCTCGCATGTTGCCGAGATCGAGCTTACATCCCCTATCGGTGCACTGAACCACAATCTAGGGATCGCAAAGTCCCAACTGGGGCACAGTCGATTCCCACCATTTTTTGAAGGAGAGTTTGAATGAAACGCTGGCTCGAAACGTATATAGCACTCGGAGCGATGGTGCTGTTATTTTTAGCACCCGCACTCGCGCAACAGAACACAGCGGTTCGTGGCAGTCTGACCGGTGTGGTGTTTGACGAGACCGGCGGTGTTTTGCCGAACGCAAGCGTCCATGTCGAGGGACCTCAGGGCACCTATCAGGCCAAGACCGACAGTTTCGGTCACTTTCAGGCAGTATCTCTTGTGCCCGGCAGCTACACCGTCAAGGTGGAAGCGCCCGGATTCAAAGCTTACGTTTCGGAAAAGAATATTGTGACAGCCGGAGCCACCTCCACGATTGACGTTCATCTTCAAGTGGGCGCGGTGACGGATACGGTGCAGGTGGAAGCCGGCGCGGTGCAGATCGATACGGCGAGCACGGCGCTTTCGACGCCCCTCACCGACCAGCTCTACGAATCGCTTCCTTTGGCTCGTAACGTATCGGGCATCTTTGCCCTGGCCCCCGGCGTAGTCTCGGGCGGCGCAACGGATACGAAGAACAACGGCACCAACCCGTCGATCGGCGGCGCATCAGGCCTTGAGAATCTCTACCTGGTGGACGGCGTAAACGTGACGGATCAGGCCTTTGGCGGCTTCGGTACCTACAACCGCTACTGGAGCGCACTGGGCACGGGCGTGAATCTGGCCTTCATCAAGGAAGTCGACATCAAGACGACAGCTTTCGAGCCGCAGTATGGCAAGGCGGCCGGCGGCATCATCGAAATCGTCACCAAGTCCGGCTCCAATAAATTCCACGGCGCGGTTGCTGCTTACGCGGGTCCCGGCGCCTTCTGGGCGGAGCGCAATCAGACCTGTCTGTTGGGATACACAAAGACCGCGCCAGCTTGCCATTACGCCGCCCCCCAATATGACATTTCTGGGGAAATCGGCGGATATATACCCGGCTTCAAGGACAAGATGTTCTTCTTTGGCGCCTTCGATCCTGCCGCTTCTCAGGACATCTACGAAGCTCAACCTGGCCAGCCGCTGAACGGCCATCAGTTTACCGAAACGCTCAACGAGCGGAGCTGGGCCGGCAAGATCAGCTATCAGCCCTTCGCCAAGACGCAGCTTGAAGCCTCGTCGTTCGGTGATCCTTCGTTCAGCAATTCACTTCTGTCGACGTACAACGCGGTCTCTGCCAACGTTCAGGCTGGACGGTATGACTTCGGCAATATCAATTCGGTGCTTCGCGTCAACCAGATCATCACGCAGACCTGGAACGTGAATTTGAGCTACATGTATAACATGTCTCACTTCAACTTCTATCCAAAGATCGATAGTTACACGGATCAGGATCGCACAGTCAGCCCGTTCCTCACCTACTATGTAGGCGGCTATGAGCCCACCAAGAGCGACGACTACGCGCTGAATTTCGATACCCAGAAGATCGTGAACTTCCTGGGTCAGCACACCTTCTCGATTGGCTACACCTACGAGCACACCAACTTCCTCGATAAGCCTTCGCGCACCGGTCCGCTGTTTGCCATACCCGGCGTCAACATCCACGGAGACGATTTGAGCAGCCTGTACACCAAGCCAGGGGCGATCGGACAACTGACGAACGCCACCTTCCGTCTGTACCCTGCTTTGAACGATGACGGCGTCACCAAGTCGACCACCTGCACATACTGCGCCAAGCTCGCCGACGGCACACCGGTTTACCTGCAGCAGATCCGCGGTACCTATCAGGGACTGAGTGTTGCGGCCCGTTCGCGCTATCACGTGCTCTGGGGCAACGATAACTACCAGATCGGCCGTCATCTCAACATTGGCGCCGGCCTTCGCTGGGAAGAGCAGTGGTACGGCGGTTCCTTCATGAACTATCTGTTCAACGACAACTGGTCGCCGCGTATTGGCGTCAACTGGGATCCAAAGGGCGATCACCGGACCAAGCTCTTCTTCAACTACGCCCGCTACCAGGCGGTTCTTCCGCTCGATGCCGCCATTCGCCAGTTGGGCAACGAGCAGGACGACACGACTCTCTACTTCCGCCCCGCGGTCGACGCCAGTGGATTCATGCTCAGAGACGCCAACGGCGCGCCGAGCATTATTCCTGACGCCGCTCACCTGCTGAACGGAACGGGTCTGAACGATGTTGGCGGCTTCGGCATGCCGAGCTTCGCTTCATCGACTGGTGAAGGCGTGATGCCGGGAACCAAGATGGAGTACGAGAACGAGTACGCCTTCGGTTTCCAACGTGAGATCAAGCCGGGCACGGTGCTGGGTGTTCGCTACACCGATCGCCGTCTGGGCCGCGTCGTCGAGGATATCGGCTCGCAGTCGCCGGAAGGCTCGATGGTCGACATCAACTATAACGGCGGTATCGCCAACGTTTCGGCGTCCACGGACATCTCGGTCAACGAAAACATCGTGACCTATACAGCTGCTCAGTGGAATGCGGTAAACAGTAAATCGCCGAGTTATTTCTCCAGCGATCCAACGCATGCCGCTGATTACACCCCACCCGTGCCTGGATGCTTCGTCACCACCAGAGTCAACTCGAAAGGCAAGACCGTTGTCTCAACAGACGACACCACGGTCTCTAATGGCGGTTACTTCAAGCACTACGACGGATCGAGCTACCAAGGCGCATGCGTCACGAATGCGCGCACGGACGGCGCTGGCGGAGGCCCCGACGGCAAGCCGGACGGTTTTGCCAATCCTACCCGCAAGTACCAGGAGTTTGTCGTCGAGTTTGCCCGCAACATGAGCAACAACTGGCAGGCGCGCGCTAACTTCCGCTATGCCCGCCTGTTTGGAAACTACGAGGGCTTCTTCCGCAACGATAACGGCCAGTCTGACCCTGGCATCAGCTCGCTCTTCGACTTTACCAACGGCACGCTCGGCCTGCTGGGAGACCAGACGACCCCCGGCTTGCTCAACACCGACCGCCGCATGGTCTTCAACGCAGACCTTGCATACCAGGTGAACGACAAGACGCGTTATTTGAGTGCTGTGAAGGGTTTGAATACGAGCATCGGCGTTCGCGGCCAGAGCGGTACACCTCTGAGCGCGTATTCAAGCCACCCAATCTACCTGAACACCGGTGAAGTTCCGATCGGCGGACGCGGCACCAAGGGCACCTTGCCTTCGCGCCGGCAGATCGATCTGCATGCCGATTATCCCTGGAAGATTCATGAGAGCTGGAAGCTGAAGTTCGCCTTCGATGCCTTCAACGTGACGAACTCGAAGTTCACCTCGAACAGAAATCAGAACCTGGACACCGCGCCTGGTTCTCCCAACCCGGACTACAACAAGATCTCCGCTTTTCAGGCTCCGTTCAACGCTCGCATGAGCGTCAAGTTCGAGTTCTGATCCTAGCTGAGCTTCCGCTACACTAGAGAGGAGGGGGCAACCCCTCCTCTCTTTCTTTTTGAGGAGCACTTCCTTGACGCGATTCCGTTTTCTTCCTCCGCTTCTGATTGCGATCCTTTCGTTGTTTTCTACGCAGAATCTGCAGGCGGCGAACAAGACCAAGAATCTCCCGCCGGTCTATCGGCACTGGGTCGAGGCCGAGGTTCCCTACATTATCTCCAGCGATGAGCGGAAGAACTTCTTGTCGCTGACGACCGATGCCGAGCGGGACAACTTCATCGAAAGCTTCTGGCGGGTCCGCAATCCTGAGCCAAATTCCGGAACAAATCCCTACAAGGAAGAGCACTACAGGCGGCTGGCCTACGCCAATGAGACCTTCGGCGACCCGCGCTACGAAGATGGCTGGCGGACCGAACGCGGAAGGATGTATATCATCCTCGGCGCACCGAAGCAGCGCGCCCAATATCACGATGTCGGCAACATCCGGCCAATGGAGATCTGGTTCTTTGAAGCGGAGACGCAGGCGCTGCCGCCCTACTTTTATCTACTCTTTTATAAGCAGAGCGCAGGTGAAGACTATCGGCTGTATTCCCCAACCTTCGATGGTCCGGTCCGGTTGTGCAGCACGGGCGAGTCGCGCAACGATCCGGTGATGGCGCTGAGCATCCTGCGCAAGTCTCTTGGCGCAGAGGTGGCCAAGACGGCCATTACTCTGCTGCCGAATGAGCATGCAGATATCACTCGCTTCGAACCGGGCATGGAATCGGACTCGATGCTGGCGACGATCAACGGGCTGCCGGACAATCCGCTGACCCGGCAGCGCCTGGAAGCGAACCGGCTGCGCGAGCATGTGACCACTAGCATTCTGACAGGCGAGGAGCCGCCGGAGTTGACGTATGCGGTCTTCCGCGGCGACAAGGGCGAGCTGACCGTCAGTTATCTGCTCAGGTTTCTCTCGCTGGATTCGAGGCTGATCGGCGCTGGCCCCGACAAGACCTTCAAGTATGACCTTTCGCTTAGGACTTCGGTGTTGACCGGCGAGGGCAAGACCGTCTACGAGCAAGAGGACCAACTGATCGGCAAGCTGACCGAGGCGCAGGCCGAGGTTGCCCGGAAGAAGCGATTTGCAGCCGAAGCCCGGCTGCCACTGACTCCCGGCAAATACCTGATCGTGGCGACGCTGACCAATAATCTGAACCATGTCGCCACGCGGCAGCACGCTTCGATCACTGTGGCTGCTCCGAAGAGCCACGCGATCAGCCTCTCTCCGCTGCTGGCCTATAGCGCGCCGGCTGCCACGGCAGACCCCAGCGGCATTCTTCCATTCAGCGTTTCAAAGCTGCGCTTTACGCCGCGGGCGGCTCAAACGGTTACTTTGCGCCAGGGCGAACATCTGCCGATCGTCTACCAGCTCTGGCTCGATCCTATTGCGGCTGGCTCCGATGCGCCGGCCAAGATTCATGTGCATTATGTCTTTGGAGCCGTGACAGCCTCGCATGAAACGCCGGCGGCAGAGGATGAAGAGATTGATTCAAGCAATCGCGACGCGGCTGGAAACCTGCTGACCGGGCACACGCTCGACACCTCGAGCCTGGCTCCGGGAACCTATCAGCTGGTGGTGGGCGCGAACCAGGACGGAAAGCAGCAGACGGCGTATCAGTCGATGACCCTGCACGTCGAGCCAGCGGGAATGCATCTTGATGGGTGGACGGCCTATGGCGCCGCGGCGCCGAACCAGCAGCAGATCGACGACCTGAAGCGCGGCATCTCCGCCGAGGCACAAGGGGCCGACGCGGAGGCTCAGGGGTTCTACGCCAAGGCGCTGAGCGAAGGGCAGGACGATTTGCGGCCGCTCGACAAGCTTGCCGCGCTGCTCTCGCGCGTTGGGAAGACGGAGGAGCTGGCGGCTCTCGGCAGGCAGCCCGTTTTGACGCATACTGCGGCCGCACCCAAGACGCTGGTGTTGATTGCACAGGCGCTGACGAAGAGCGGAAACCCCAAGGGGGTTGTGGAGCTGCTGGAGTTGCAACTTAAATTGCAGCCGCCGAATGCCGAGCTTTATCAGGTGTTGTCAGACGCCTGCGAAGCCACGGGGAATCACACGAGGGCGCAGGAGCTGCGTACTCTGGCGGCAGGGATTCACTAGATCTTTGACGGCGTGATTTTGTACCCTGGGGTTCGCAGTTTCCCACCCATTCGCCAGAAAAAAAGGCGAATGGATGGGGCACGGTGCAGGCAAAAAGAATAAACAGTCAGAGACCTGGTGCGGCAATAGCATTGTGGGTGATCGGCTACTCGTACCGTAATGCTTCGATGGGGTCGAGGTTCGCGGCCTTCCATGCTGGATAGATGCCGAAGAGAAGGCCGATGGCGCAGGAGACGCCAAAGCCGATGATGACCCACATGGTCGAGAGCGTGGCCGGTAGTCCGATGGGCAAGAAGTAGACGATCTCTGTAATGACCGCACCCACTAGTACGCCGATGACGCCGCCGACGGCGCACAGCGTTACCGCCTCGGTGGTGAACTGGGTCATGATGGTCCGCTTGGTGGCACCCAGAGCCTTGCGGATGCCGATCTCGCGGGTGCGTTCGGTGACTGAGACGAGCATGATGTTCATCACGCCGACGCCGCCCACCATCAGGCCTACGCTGGAGACGGCGATCATGAACGCGACCAGTCCGCCGGTGAGCTGGCCCCAGAGTTTTGTCAGCGAGTCAGGCCCAAAGATCTCGAAGTTGTCGTCGGCCTCGACCTTGACCTTGCGCCGGACACGCAAGAGTTCGCGAATCTCTTCCTGAACCAGAGCTTTGTTTTTGGGGTCGTCGTACTTCACGCTCACCCACATGTCCTTGTCTTCGGGGTGCAGGTTGTGGAAGGTGCCGAGCGGGAAATAGACCTGATTGTCCTGCGCGTTCCTGCCGCCGCCGAAGATCTGCTTCTGCTTGTCGAGCACGCCGATCACTGTATAAAGGCCGGTTTCGATGTTGACTTCCTTGCCCACGGCGGGCTCGTTGCCGAAGAGATCTTCCCAGGTATCGTGGCCGATCACAATGACGTGCTCGTGCCGCTCATCCTCAGCGTCGGTGAAGATGCGGCCTTCAATGACCTTCAGGTCGTAGACGCTCGCAACCTGGGCGGTCGAACCCTGGAGGATGGTTCCGGCCACCTTCTTGCCGTTGTATTTCACGGCGACATCGCCCACGCGGAACTGGGCTTTCACATGCTGATAACCGCCGTCGGCGGCGACCACATGAGGCAACTGGCGCAGCGCAATCACATCGTCGAGAGTGAACTTTTTGCGGGTGAGCTGCTCGGTGGTGGGACGCACGCCGATCACCGGCATGTGGAAGATCCAGATAATATTCGAACCCATCTCACTGACAAAGTCCGAGACGCGGTTGTTCAGTCCGTTGATCACCGACGAGATGGCGATCACCGTCGTGACGCCGATAACGATGCCCAGAACCGTCAACCCCGAACGCAGCTTGTTGGTCCGCAGCGTGTCGAGCGCCATCTTGATTGATTCTCTAGTCTGCCCCTGTGCCATGAAATACAGCTCCTAGCCTTTAGCCTCTAGCCTCTAGCTAAAAGCTCCTTGCACTCAATCCCTATGGAAGAAAACAATCAAATCGAAGCCTGTGCAGCAAGTGAGAATAGCTAATAGCTAAAGGCTAACAGCTAGAAGCTGCCCTCAAAGTTCCGCTCTGAGTGCTACGACCGGGTCCAGCTTGGCGGCTTTGCTGGCGGGGTAAACGCCGAAGAAGATGCCCACGCCCGCGGCGAGAAAAAGTCCTAAAAATACGGCCCATGCCGGCACACTGGTTGGGAATCCGACGACCAGGGTAATCAACTTGCCCACGCCCACTCCGCAGAGCACGCCGATTGCGCCTCCGGCGATGGACATGGTGGCGCTCTCGATCAGGAATTGCAGCAGCACGTCGCGCTGGCGGGCGCCGAGCGCCTTGCGCACGCCGATCTCGCGCGTTCGCTCGGTTACGCTGACCAGCATGATGTTCATGATGACCACACCGCCGACGACCAGCGAAATCGAGGCCAGGCCCAGTACTACCATGGCAAAGATGCTGCTGATCTGCTTCCAGATGTCGAGGAAGGTGTCGTTGGTCTCGATCTCGAAGTCGTCTGCCTGATCGGGGGTGTTGTGGCGGCGGGTGCGCATCAGCACGCGGACCTCATCCTTGGCCCGCTCCATCACCGCGGCATCGCCGTTGGCGCGGGCGTAGATGTCGACCGAATCGTTATAGCCGTAGGTCTGCTGGTAGGTGGTGATCGGAACTGCTACCCAGTTGTCCTGCGACTGGCCGAGCGTCTTGCCCTGGCGGTCGCCCACGCCGACGATGGTGTAGGGGATGCCGTTGACGCGGATCTCTTTGCCGATGGGGTCGCCGTCGCCGAGCAGGTTGTCCACAATGTCGTAGCCCACAATGGCGTTGTGGGTGCCGTGATCCTCGTCGGCCTGGGTAAAGCCGCGGCCGAGCGCGATGTCGATATTATTGAGCGCGAGCATCGTCCAGGTGTAGCCGCGTATCCCGGAGTTGTTGCTGGAGTGGCCGTTATAGACCACGTTGGAGTAGCGGTTGAGCATCGCGCCCACTTCGCCGCACTCGTGGCAGGTTTCGCGAATCGCCTCGTAATCCTCGAAGCGCACGATCTTGCGCTTCTGATAGCGGAAGTAGTCTTCGGCAGAGAAGATCACGCTCGACATGCGTGTGACGGTGAAGACATCCGCGCCGTATCCGGAGAGTTTGGTGGCCACGTACTTGTTTGCGCCTGTCACCAGCGTGATGACCATGATGACCGAGGCCACGCCCATGACCACGCCGATCAGGGTCAGCACAGTCCGCATTTTGTTGCCCCACAGAGACTGGAGGGCGAGCCGAATGGCCTCACTGAATAACATGATCCTGCTTTCTGTTCGAGAGCCGCCCGGAAGGGACTCCCCCGGCACTGCCGTGACGCTGTCTCCGTGAACAACTCCCAGATGGCGGGCAGCCAAAACCAGCGCTCTGCCCGGTCTTCCTTAGTGTACGCAACTGGTCTACGCGACTGTGCGCTCTCTCTTTTGGACGCAGCGCGAGGCCATCAGGCCGCCCCTAGAGGCAAGAAACCGTCTACGGAGGCAAGGGGTACCGTCCTTTTCTGATACGCAAAGGGTTCCCGGCGGGTTCCGAATGCTGAAAAAATCAACCCAAACCGATCAAAAACAGGCATTTTCAGGAAACTTTCGACTCCGCCAAGTCGTAGGATGAATCTGCGCGCAATTTCACCCTTGTCTTTGCATTGGACTCTGCAACCAACCCCCTTGGAGGCTCCATGATCTGCGTCAGCTCCCGCTTTGCGTCGGCCTTGCTTGCCCTCGCCGTGCTTTTTCCCGTTGTTGCATCTGCTCAGGCTTCTTCGACGGCTGGCATCTCGCCGGCGCCGCTGCTGCTGCGCAATCCATCGCTGAGCCAGGAGCGGATCGCCTTCCGCTATGCCGACGACATCTGGACGGTCTCGCGCCAGGGTGGTGAGGCCGAGCGGCTGACCTCGAATGGCAAAGTTACCGCCGGCCCGTTTTACTCGCCTGACGGAGCAACGATCGGCTACTCCGCCCATCTGAACGGCAACACAGACGCTTATGTCATTTCGGCCACGGGCGGTGTTCCCCGGCGCGTCACATGGCACCCGGCCGGCAGCAACGTGGTGGGCTGGTCGCCGGACAGCAAGGATCTGCTGATCGTGAGCGGCGCGGCCAGCTACCGGCACTATGAGCGGCTCTTCCGCGTACACGCCGACGGCTCCGGCATCCCCGAGCTTCTGCCGCTGCCCTCGGGCTTCGAGGGATCCTTCTCGCCTGACGGCCAATCTCTGGCCTATCAGCCCTTCACCAAGTGGCAGCCGGCCTGGAAGCGCTACGTCGGCGGCCAGACGACTCCTATCTGGATCGTCAATCTCAAAACTCTCGAACTCCAAAAAGTGCCACGCGAGAACTCCAACGATTCAAATCCGGTCTGGGTCGGCAATGCGGTTTACTTCCTCTCGGACCGCACGGGGCATGTCAGCCTCTTCCGCTACGAGCCTGCGGCAAAGGAAGTCAAGCCGGTGGTTGCCAATACGGGTCTCGATCTCAAATCTTTCCAGGCTGGTCCGGGCGCACTCGTCTACGAGCAGTTTGGCTCGATTCATCTGTTTGACCTGGCCACCAGTGCCGACAAGACTATCTCCATTCAGGTTCACGGCGAGTTGGCCGGTCTTGCGCCTCACCGCGTCAACCTTTCTGCCGAAGAGATCCAGAACGCCCAGCTCTCACCGACCGGCGCCCGTGCCGTCTTTGAGGCGCACGGCGAGATCTTCACCGTCCCCGGCGAGAAGGGCGACACGCGCAACCTGACGCAGACCTCCGGCGTGGCCGAGCGCGATCCATCGTGGAGCCCCGACGGCAAGACGATAGCCTACTTCTCCGACGCATCGGGCGAGTACCAGCTCTACCTCCAAGACCAGACCGGCTTCAAGAAGCCCACAGTCATCGACCTTGGGCCCGAGCCAAGCTACTTCTATAGCCCCACCTGGTCACCTGACTCCAAGCACATCGCTTACTTTGACAAGCATCTGCGCCTATGGACGGTTGACGTGCCGGCGGGCAAGCCGGTGCTGGTGGACAAATCGATCTACGGAAGCTGGGGCCCCGATTTCGGTCCCGCCTGGTCGCCTGACTCGAAGTGGCTCGCGTATCATCGCGACCTCGAAAATCAACTGCGCGCCATCTTTATCTACTCGCTTGAGAGCCACAAATCCACTCAGGTCACCGACGGCATGAGCGACGCCTTCAGCCCGTCCTTTGACCCGAACGGCAAAAATCTTTACTTCCTTGCCTCCACCGACGACGGACCATCGAAGGCTGGTATCGATCTCTCTTCGCTCGACCGTGCGCAGACCACTGCCGCCTATGTTGTGGTGCTTGCCAAGGACGGAGCCTCGCCGGTTCCGCCGGAGAGCGACGACGAAAAGGCCAAGGATGCTGACAAAAAGGACGGCGACAAGGACTCGGACAAGAAGGAATCCGACAAGAAAGACGCCGACAAAAAAGATAAGGACAAGAAGGATAAGGACAAGAAAGACGCTGACAAAAAGGACGGCGACAAGAAGGAAGCCGACAAGCCGGTCGAGGTCAAGATCGATCTCGAAAAGATCGGCGACCGCATCCTCGCTTTGCCGATTCCGCCGCGCAATTACGGGGGCATCAGCGTGGGCAAGACCGGCGTCGTCTATCTCGGCGAAAGCGCGCCCTTTGGCCGCTCGAGCAGCGATGGCGGCGGACCGGGCATTCGCGCGATCTGGCGGTTTACGGTTGAGAAACGCCAGACCGAATCAGTACTTACAGACCTTGACGCGTTTAATATTTCGTCGGATGGTTCGAAGGTTCTCTATGCGCGCAAGGGCGGCTGGACGATCGGCTCGGCAGACGACCTGAAGGCGGGAGACGGCGCGCCCGGCAAGGCGCTGAATCTGGGAAGCCTCGAAACTGTAATCGATCCGCGCGCCGAGTGGCGGCAGATCTATCACGAAACCTGGCGCATCGAGCGCGACTTCCTCTACGACCCGCACGCTCACGGCCTCAGCATTCCCAAGATCGAGGCCCGCTACAAGCCTTACCTCGACGGACTGGCTTCGCGTTCTGAATTCTCCTATCTCGCTACCGAGATGTTGGGCGAGATCACCATCGGTCACATGTTTATCCGCGGGCCGCACCAGTCCGACGATGGTTCAAAGACCGGCTTGCTGGGCGCCGACTACAAGGTCGAAAACGGCCGCTATCGCATCACCAAGATCCTCGGCGGGCAGAACTGGACCCCTGGGCTGGCCTCGCCGCTCACACTGCCCGGCGTCTCTGTTCACGAGGGCGAATACCTGCTGGCAGTCAACGGGCGCGAGCTGCACGCTACTGACAATCTTTATGCATTCTTTGACGGAACAGCCGGCAAACAAACCGTGCTGCGCGTCGGACCAAACCCTGACGGCGCAGCAGCAGACAACAAGGCTGCACGCGATGTGACTGTGGTTCCGATTGGCGATGAAGATGGCCTGCGCAATCTCGACTGGATCGAAGGCAATCGCCGCAAGGTGAACGAACTCTCCGGCGGCAAGGTGGCATACATCTATATGCCGAACACTGCCGGCGCGGGCTACACCAACTTCAACCGGTACTTCTATTCGCAGCTCGACAAGCAGGGGCTGGTGCTCGACGAACGCTACAACGAGGGCGGCTTCATCGCCGACTACGTGATCGATACGCTCAAGCGCACGCGGCTCTCCGGAGCTATCGAGCGCGACGGCAAGCCGGTGCACGACCCGGTCGGTGCCATCTTCGGACCCAAGGTGATGCTGATCAATCAGAACTCCGGCTCAGGCGGCGACGCACTGCCCTGGTACTTCCGCAAGGCCGGCGTCGGCAAGCTGGTGGGCACGCGCACATGGGGCGGGCTGGTCGGCATCGGCGGCTATCCCGCGCTGATTGACGGCGGTTCGGTGACGGCCCCGCGCTATGCCATCTACGGCATCAACGGCGACTGGGAGGTTGAGAACCACGGCATCGCGCCCGACGTGGCTGTCGAAGATCTGCCCGCCGATGTCGCCGCCGGCCATGATCGCCAGCTCGAAACGGGAGTGCAGTTGGTCCTCGACGAACTCAAGGCGAATCCGATTCCCGAGATCGCGATTCCACCGTATCCGAATTATCACAAGGACGACGGGCTGGGGATTCAGTAGAGAGACTCTAGCCGCAGAAAGAAGCGGAAAGGATGGGGCACCCGGCAGCATCCGGGTGCATTCCAAGTGGCGTTTTCCCGAATTTGAGCCGACAATGAGACGAAACGTCCTCGAATTGTGCGATCCATGACAAGGGAGGGTGAACGCATGAGATTGGCTGGCTCGCTAGGCGGGAACAGGTTTGGCTCCCGGAGATTCCATTGTTTAGCGCTGAGCCTCTCGGCAATGGCGCTCTTTCTGCTTGCCGGTATTGGACTGGTGGGATGCGGTTCGAACATTTCGGTTCCAGCGGCAGGCTCGGCGCCGACCATCAGCGCATTTGCGGCAAGCCCGACGAGCATTGCCTCCGGCGCGAGCAGTACGCTGAGTTGGGCGACGAGCGGAGCCACAAGCATCGCCATCACGCCGGGAACATTCACGTCTACGTTGGGGAGTGGCTCGACGGCTGTGACACCCACGGCAACAACCACGTACACGCTGACGGCAACCAACGCCGCTGGCTCGGTCACGTCGACCGCGACTATCACGATCACCACGGCGAGCAAGCCGACGATCACATCCTTCTCGGCAAGCCCGACCAGCATTGCGTCTGGTGCGAGCAGTACGTTGAGTTGGGCTACCACTGGAGCCACAAGCATCGCCATCACGCCAGGGACATTCACGTCTGCGTCGGCGAGCGGTTCGACGGCTGTGAGCCCGACGGCGACGACCACGTACACGCTGACGGCAACCAACGCCGCTGGCTCGGTCACGGCAACGGCAAAGGTCACGGTGACGACTTCCGGCGGCACGCTCACGATTACAACATCAACTTGCCCCGGCGGGACGCAAGGCGCGGCGTATGCCGGCTGCACCATTGTCGCCAGCGGCGGCACACCGCCCTATGCGTATTCGCTCAGCACAAATACGATTGCCTATCCCCCGCTGCCGGAGGGGATGAGCCTCAATGCTGCTACGGGGCAGATCACCAGTTCGCTGATCGGCGGCCAAGGCACCTACATCCCCGAATTCGTCGTCACGGACTCGACCGGCGCAAAGGCAAACAAAGACATCAGCTTCGCCCTTGCCGGCAACAACGCATTCCTCGCGAACATCTTTCCGTCCACCTCCATCTTTCACCATCGCGTGGATGCGGCCACGACAGGCCTGCCGGTCGATATTTCCCCGGCGGCGCCGATCTATAGCAACTACATCTCCTCGACGATCAAGCCTTTCTTCGGGGGCAGTGCGTATGAAAACTTCCCCAATGGGATACCTGCCGTCGAGGTTCCATACAATCAGCCGGATGTAAGCGTCTCGACCACGGTCTATCAGTCGTATTACACCTCCGGCCCTATACCTCCGTACGCGCCCGTGGAGCAAACCGGCAACTCGGGCGGCGACCGGCACGTGCTGGTCTACCTGGAGGCAGGCGGCGGAAACAAGCCTGCCCTCTATGAGATGTGGCAGGGAATCTACGAGAACGGTCCATGGACTGATTCGTCGAATGCGCTCTGGCCTGACGTTTCATCAAATGCCCTGACGCCGCAAGGAAATGGAACCTCGGATGCCGCGGGACTTCCCATCGCGCCGCTGCTGGCCAACGCCGACGAGGTGATTGGCACCGGTACGCCAAGCGCGCCCAACGGAGCTATTCATCACCCGATCCGATTCACGATCGACAATATGCTGGCCGACTGGGTATGGCCTGGGACGGAAACGGCTGGACTTGGCAGTTGCACGGCGGCGGGCGGGGGAAACCTGAAGAGAGTGCTGATTTCACAATCGGCCCCTCCGGCAAGCTGCACCAGGTCAGGACCGGCGGGCGAGATCTATCGCCTTAAGGCCTCTGTGGCGACGCCTTCGTGCGCCTCCACCAGTCCGCAGGCGGCGATCATCATCACCGCATTCCGTAACTATGGAATCATCCTGTCCGACAATGGAGGCTCCGGAGGCCTGATCGGTACGGCCGACTCCCGCTGGGACGACAACGATCTCGCCTGCCTGAGGAATCTCATCCTGTCGGACTTTGAGCCGGTGAATGTCTCGAGCCTGATGGTCAGCACCGACAGCGGAGCGACCAGCAAGTAGTTGATGCCGGTTGGGGTTCGTGGCTTCCCACCCTTTCCGCAGAAAGAAGCGGAAAGGATGGGGCACCGAGATCATAATGTATAAATCGATTCGGAAAACCTCTTGAAAGGTATGAACATGGACGCTCCTGTCATCGTTGTCTTTGGATTGATAGTAGTTGTTGTCATTGCTGTTCTTTTCAGGCAACTCACTCCGAAACTTGAGCAGCCCCTTCGAATCAGAGAGGAATCCACAGCACATCCACCAATTGCTGACCTCACCCCGCCAAGGGCAGTCGAACTTTCAGCACTACTCCCAAAACAATTCGTTGTTTTGGATTTGGAGACTACGGGACTTAATTCAACCAGAGACGAGATCATCGAGTTTGGGGCCATTCTGGTAACACTAGACTCTGAGAATCAAGTCGCGTTCAGAACCCTCGTGAAGCCAAAGAAAAAGGTCCCGCGGAAGATTACTGAAATCACGGGAATTACTCAGGAAATGGTCGACGATGAAGGCATCCACCTCGGAGATGCACTCACTCAGTTCCTAGAATTCATTGGCGATTTACCTCTTGTGACATACAACGCAGAATTCGATATGGGCTTCCTTTACAGCGCTGCGAGGCAGCATGGAGTGGTAATCAATAATCGATACACCTGCGCACTGAAGCGAGCCCGTCGCGCTTGGCCTGGGTTAGCGAGTTATCGGCTCGTGGATATGGCAAGAATGGGGAAGCTGTCCGATGCAGATACCCACCGTGCAATCGGTGATTGCATGCGCGCACTGTTCGTTTTTACGGCGGCTACGTCCACGCTCGGCCAGAAGGTTCGATGGTCAAAACCCCCGGCTGACATGGAAACGCAGCAGAAACCAGATGCGGCATTTATGACAAACGAAGAATAGTGGTCGCAGATTTGTGTTGCCTTTTTTCAGGGGCTAAAGCCCATTCCTCTTTTTGAGCGTTTTCGGCACGACTCAAGTCGTGCCCTGATTACAAAGCGGATTCCTCTAGGCGCACGAAAAGCAAACGCAGGTGCTTCGACTTCGCTCCCCACCCCAGCGACGAAGACCTGCCGCTGGGGACCCCGGTACGCCTCGCTTAGATGACAGGCTGTTTATTAAGTCGACATAAATAGGCGGGTAATGGAACGTGGAGTTAGCTGGCCTACGCTAACTCCACTTCGATCTTTTTGGTTTCGGGGTCGAGGCTGATGATCTTGAAGCTGCGGATCTGGCCTTCGGTGCAGGGTTTGGGCTTGGATTGAGCCGCCGGGATGTTGCCCTTCCAGCGATCTTTCAACTGCGAAGAGAGCGACGAGAGATCGAGCTTGACTGCGCTCTTTGCCTCGGGCTTGGCTTCCTCGCTGGCGAAGAGGCCGGGGCCTGCTTCTGGCTTGGACTTGGACTTCGGCTTCGCGGGGGCAGCCGGCGCGGCGGGTAGCGCAGCGGCAGAGGCCCCGAGAGCTCCGGGGGCGCAGCAGGTGGCGCGGATGCCGTCGCCCAGTTCGACATGGACCAGGCTGGGAGATTGCTCGATGACGCGGCCGGAGACGATGTCGCCGACTTTGTGTTCAGCGATGTATTCGTCGATTTCAGTGGGGATGAGCTGCTTGATGGAGAGCTTGATCTGGCGCTTGTCTGTGTCGATGGCGAGGATCTGCGCCTTAACGATCTGGCCAACGTGGAGCGCCTCGGACGGGTGGCTGAGACGGCGTTCGGCGGTGATTTCGCTGATGTGGACCAGACCCTCGATGCCTTCGGCGAGCTGAACGAATGCGCCGAAGTTCATGAGCTTGGTGACGGGGCCTTCAATCTGCGATCCGACGGGGAAGTTGTGGGTGACATCGGTCCAGGGGTCGGCGAGGGTCTGCTTGAGGCCGAGAGAGATGCGATGCTCCTCAGGCTTGATGCCGAGGACGACAACATCGACGCGGTCACCCTGCTTGAGCATGTCGCTGGGGTGGCGGAGCTTTTTGCCGTAGGACATCTCTGAAATGTGTATCAAGCCTTCGATGCCGGGCTCGATCTCGACAAAGGCTCCGAAGTCCATCAGGCGCGTGACCGTGCCGGTGATGCGATGGCCGGGGGCGAGCGAGACGGTCTGCCAGGGTTCGGCCTGTAGCTGTTTGAGGCCGAGGGAGAGCTTTTTGGTTTCAGGATCGATCTTGAGGATCTTGAGCTGGAGTTCCTGGCCGACGGTGAGAACGTCTTCTGGCTTGGCGACGCGGGCGTGCGAGATGTCGGAGATGTGGAGAAGGCCGTCGATGCCGCCGAGGTCGACAAATGCGCCGTAGGGCATGAGGGTGCGAACGGTGCCGCTGACGATGTCGCCCTCTTTGAGGGCTTCGCGGCGGGCCGCAGTGACGCCTCGGGCCTGCTCTTCAAGAACGATGCGGCGATCGACGACGACGTCTTCATCGGCAATGTCGAGCTTGGTGATGCGGCAGTTGATCTCGGTGCCGACTAGCTTTTCGAGTTCGGCTGCATCGCGGGTGCCGCTGCGGCTGGCGGGCATGAAGGCGCGGACGCCGACGTCGACGCGAACGCCGCCTTTGACGACTTCAGTGACCGTGCCGACGATGGCGGTCTTGTCTGCAAAGGCTGCCTCTAGGGCGGACCAGTCGCGGGGCTGGGCGACTTTAAAGAGCGAGAGTTCGTAGTAGTGCTCTTCATTGCGGCCGGTGACGGAGACGGGGAATGTGTTGCCGGGCTTGACGGCTTCGGCGTTGTTTTGGAAGGCCGAGCGGGGCAGCACGCCCTCAGTCTTGTAGCCGATGTCGAGGAAGACCTGGTCGGCGGAGAGCGAGACGACGACACCCTGAAGCTGGCGCTGGCCAGGCTCGCCCTTATGCGAGTGGCTGCGCTCGAAGGCCGAGAGCAGGTCGGCGAAGTTTTCCTGAGGTTCTTCCGGGTCAGGCTCGGGGGCTGGCGCAGCTTTGGCTATGGGGGCAGCGGCTGGCTGCGTTTCCCCGGTCCCAGAGTCGGGACCGGGGGCACCCGCAATGGCTTCTGGCGCTGGCGCCGGGGTTGGCTCGGCGTCGGGCTGGGTCGTGGCTTCGGGGAGGGGCAGGGACTCTTCGAGGTTGTCGTTTGTCATATGCGTTTACCACATCATTCTTTCACGAATTGGGGAGGGTGGGGCGGAGGTGGCTTTTGGAAGCCGTGAATGCGCCGGGAAATCATGCAGGCGGAGAATCCACGTTACATCCCGGTGCGGGTCTGCGCGTTTGCCAATTACACTGGAGAAGCTATGGATATTCGCTCTGGTAATGAGATTCGCGAAGCCTTTCTGCGCTTTTTTGAGACGAAGGGGCACCGCCGTGTGCACTCCTCGTCGCTGGTGCCTGCCAACGACCCGACGCTGCTGTTTACCAACGCGGGGATGAACCAGTTCAAGGACCTGTTTTTGGGGGCCGAGCGCCGCGAGTACTCGCGCGCGACGACCTCACAGAAGTGCGTCCGCGCGGGCGGCAAGCACAACGATCTTGAGAACGTTGGCTTTACGCGGCGGCATCATACCTTCTTTGAGATGCTGGGCAACTTTTCGTTTGGAGACTACTTCAAAAAAGACGCGATCGGCTTTGCCTGGGAACTGGTGACCAGCCCGGAGTGGTTGAACATTCCCAAGGACCGGCTCTACGTGACGATCTTTGAGGGCGACCCTGCGAATGGCGTTCCGCGCGACGACGAGGCCGAGGGCTATTGGATCGAGGCGGGCGTTCCGAAGGAGCGGATTCACCAGTACGGGCTCAAGGATAACTTCTGGCAGATGGGCGAGACGGGGCCTTGCGGGCCGTGTTCTGAAATCTTCTATGACATGGGGATCGAGGCTGCGGAGACGCCGGGAGTCGACCTGCCGTTTGGCAAGGACGAGGCGCGGTATGTCGAGATCTGGAATTTGGTCTTCATGCAGTTTGACCGGGCGGCTGTCGTTGACCCGGCGACGACGAAGACAAGTTATACGCTGACGCCGCTGCCCAAGCCTTCGATTGATACGGGCGCGGGGCTGGAGCGGTTGGCGGCTGTGTTGCAGAATAGCGTCTCGAATTATCAAACCGACTTGTTCACACCGCTGATCGAGCGAGCGGAGAGCTTGACAGCCACAGTTGCCCGGTACGCTCCTGACGAGCACACCATAGTGGACCTCACGCCCTCCGAGGTGGGCATGAGCGACGACCCCGGAGCGGCCAGCTTGCGCATCATTGCTGACCACGCACGCGCGGCTACTTTCCTGATTAATGACGGCGTGCTGCCTTCGAATGAAGGGCGTGGCTACGTGCTGCGCAAAATCCTGCGGCGCGGGATTCGGCATGGAAGGCTGTTGGGACAGGAACAGCCGTTTCTCTATCAGATGGTTTATGCCGTGCGGGATTTGATGCAGGGGGCTTATCCGGAGCTGATCGATTCAGCCGATCGCGTGGCAAAAGTTGTACTCGCCGAAGAGAAGCAGTTTGATCGCGTGCTGAAGATCGGGCTTACCCGTCTGAATGACGAGCTGCAAGGCGGGTTCACAGGGGAGAAGGCCTTCCATCTTTACGAGACCTTCGGTCTGCCGCTCGACTTTATGGTCGATGCAGCGCGCGATGCTGGCGTGAAGTTTGATGAGGCTGGTTTCGAGGCTGCGAAGGAATCTGAGCAGGCACGGGCGCGGGCTTCGTGGAAGGGCGGGAGCCAGAAATCTGCCAGCCCGGCTTATCGCGAATTGCCTAAGACGGATTTCTTGGGATACAAACAGCTCACCGCTCAAGGCGCTGAGGTTTTGGCGATTGTGAAGGATGGTGTTGGCGTTCCGGCTGCTGCTGCTGGCGATCTGGTCGACGTTGTGCTCGACCAGACGAGCTTCTATGGCGACTCGGGCGGGCAGGTTGGCGATACTGGCTGGTTTACTTCCGCCGATGGGAATACGACCGTTGCCGAGATCGAGGGAGTCGTGCTGCCTGTGCAGGGCGTGAGGGCACACAAGGCTCTGCTCAAGGAGTCATTGGCCGTCGGCGATCACGTTCGCACGGTTGTCGATCAGGAGCGGCGCGATGCGATTCGGCGAAATCATACCGGTACGCACTTACTTCACGCTGCACTGCGGCAGGTGCTGGGCACGCATGTGAAGCAGGCTGGCTCGTCGGTGCATCCGGATCGGCTGCGCTTTGATTTTTCGCACTTTGCGCAGGTGGCCGACGAAGAGTTGGAAGAGATTGAGTCGATCGTCAACCGCGAAGTCCTGGCCGATGCGAAGGTCGACACCATTGAAGACGTACCGATCGATGTGGCTGTGAATGAGTACCACGCAATGGCGCTCTTCGGCGAGAAGTACGGCGACAAGGTGCGCGTGGTGAAGCTGTCGGATGGTTTTTCGACGGAGCTTTGCGGCGGGACACATACGAAGGCGACGGGCGAGATCGGGCTGATCAAGATCGTCAGCGAGGGCTCTGTGTCTTCCGGGGTCCGGCGGTTGGAGGCGATCACCGGCATGGGCGCGCTCGATGCCTTCCGGCAGGACTTCGCCGTCTCACAAATTGTCACGCAACTGGCTCCGCCGGCAGAGGGCAGCAGCTTGTCGGATTCCTTCCGCGCGAAGTTGGCTGCGCAGGAGAACGAGTTGAAGCAACTGCGCCGAGAGTTGGAAGAGGCGCGGATGAAGTCGGCTGCCGGGGCTCTTGATGAGGCACTGGGTAAAGCTGTCGACGTGAAGGGCGTGCGGCTGGTGACGCTACGGGCCGACTCGCTGGAGCGCGGGCAACTGCGGACGCTCGTCGATAATTTGAAGCAGAAGCTGGGCGAGGGCGTGGTGGTGCTGGCTTCGGCGCAGCCTGAGGGCAAGGTCGCGCTGATTGCCGGAGTGACGCCGGGGCTGACGAAGCGGATTCAGGCGGGAAAGCTGGTTGGCGGCGTTGCAAAGTTGGTCGGCGGATCGGGCGGCGGCAAGCCGGAGATCGCCGAGGCCGGCGGGAAAGACCAGGCTGGGATCGACGCGGCGTTGAAAGCTGTGGCGGGGATTGTTGGAGAGTTGCTGGCCCTCTAAGTTGGTTTGGGTTCGTGGTATCCCACCCATTCCCGCAAAAAGCGCGTGAATGGATGGGGCACCCGGCACCTGCGGTGTGGCTGACGGCCTTCGGCAGGCGGAGTTGAGTGCAACAGTTTCCCAGGTCTCAGAATCGAGACCTGGGGCACCCAGGGTTCGTGGCGCCTGGCACCCAAGGTCCATTCGGGAACGACTTATCTTGCATAGATTCTGTTGGCATGAGGGATTGCCATGCAGCGGACATTTGGATTGGGAGTTTTGCTTTCGGTTGGAGTAGGGATGAGCGGGCTGGCACAGACTGTTCATGGGCGCGAGGGGATCACACTGCCTGCGCCGCCGGTGGCCGAGGCCATACCTGTTGCCGACAACTACTTCGGGACGAAGATTCCTGACAGTTATCGTTGGCTTGAAGATGCAAAGAGCCTCGAGACGCGCAAGTTCATCGACGATGAAAACGCCTATACGGCGCGCTATCTGAAGCAGGCGCGCATTCGCACACAACTTGTGGACGACCTGGACGAGCTGGAGCGCGTCTCGCGATGGTCGCTGCCCGTGGAGCGCGGCGGGAACTATTTCTTTACCAAGCGGCTGGCGGGCGAGGAGCAGGCCTCGATCTATGTGCGTCGCAGTTGGGTGGGCAAAGACGAGAGGATCGTTGATCCGGCCACTTTGAGCCGGAATACGAATACTTCGGTGAGCCTGGCTGACGTTTCGCGCGACGGAACGCTCGTGGCTTATCGGCTGCGCGAGGGCGGCGCGGACGAGACGAGCATTCACCTGCGCAATGTGAAGACCGGCAAGACGCTGGAGGATGAGCTGCCGAGCGCGCGGTATGAGAGCGTGAACTTCACGCCGGATGGTGCGAGCCTCTTCTACGTGCGTAATGAAAAGACGGGAACGCTGCTCTACCAACACAAGCTGGGCACGCGAACCGCGCAGGACAAGCTGATCTTCGGACGCGAGTTTCATGGCGAGGAGCTGGGGCCGAACGATCTCTTCAGCGCTGATGTGACCGACGACGGGCGCTATCTGGTTGTCGAAATCGACCGGGGCGTTCCGGCGCGGCGCGTGGATATTGTCTTTCGCGATCTGAAGAAACCGGGCTCGTTCTTTGAAATTCTGGTGTGGGGGATCGACTCGCGCTTTGCCGCGATCTATGCCAGCGGTGCGTGGTTTGTGAAGACCGACTATCAATCGCCGAAAGGCCGGATTTTGAAAGCCGATCCCGGCATCATGCCCGAGGCCTGGAAGACGATTGTGCCTGAAGGGCCGGATGTGATCGACGAGTTCTCGATTGTGGGCGGGAAGATTTATGTCGAACGGCTCAAGGACGTGCAGTCGGAGACGGCGATTTATACGCTGGAGGGCAAGGCGGCAGGCAAGATCGACTATGACGGGATCGGGTCGGCTTCGAGCCTGGAAGGACGCGTGAGCGCACGCTACGGATTTTTCAGTTTCGAGTCGTTGATTCAGCCGCCGACGCTCTACCGGCTGGATACGATGACGGGCAAGCGCGATATTTTTGCGCAGACGAAGACTGCATTCGATACGAGCCAGTACGAGTTGAAGCAGGTGTTTTTCAAGTCGAAGGACGGGACGCAGGTTCCGATGTTCATCGCCGGCAAAAAAGGCCTGAAGCGGGATGGAACGGAACGGCTGCTGATGACCGGCTACGGCGGCTTCAATATCAGCGAGACGCCCAACTGGAATCCTGCATGGGGATGGTGGCTGGAGCAAGGCGGCTGGTTTGCTCTGCCGAATCTGCGCGGCGGCGGTGAGTATGGCGAGAGCTGGCATGAGCAGGGAATGTTCGAGAAGAAGCAGAATGTCTTTGACGATTGGTTCGCAGCGGCTGAATATCTGATCGCGAATAAATACACATCTGCTACACACTTTGCGATTTCGGGGCGGTCGAATGGCGGGCTGTTGATGGGCGCGTCGATTACGCAGAGGCCGGAGCTGTTTTCCGCGGTGTGGTGCGGCTATCCGCTGCTGGACATGCTGCGCTATCAAAAATTCCTAGTAGGGTCGTATTGGAAGACGGAGTATGGCTCGTCGGAAAATGATAAGCAATTCTCTTATCTATTGAAGTATTCGCCTTACCACAACGTGAAGGCAGGCACGGCCTATCCAGCGGTGATGTTTTTCACTGGAGACAACGACACGCGTGTGGACCCGCTTCATGTGCGCAAGATGACGGCTCTGATGCAGGCGGCCTCGACCGGCGGTCGGCCGATTCTGCTGCACTACAGCCTCTCGGGTGGCCACTCGGCCGGAGTCGGCGTTGAACAGCAGATTCAGGATGACGCCGACCAGCTCAGCTTTTTGTGGACTGAATCAGGTCAACCTGTGTCTCGAAAATAATGCTCTTTGCATCGGTTGGATACGAGGCAGCAGAGTTCCGCGGTAACCTCATGTCCTGCGTACTTGCCTCCGATAAAGAGAGCGAGGGACTTGAGGGCAAGGTTCTCGCAGGGAACATTCTGTCTCCTGCGGCTGGAGCTAGTAGAGAGCTGTTCCGGCCGAGGCGGCCGTGTCTTTCTCTTGTTGCAATCTGAAGCGTTCGCTCTGGCAGCCGCCGGTCGAGAACCGGCTGCCAATGCAGAACGAAAGACGGGAGTCAAGATGCCACGCACGGAAGTGGAGATTGACGCAGTTCAGATTGACGGGCTGGAGACGGTCGGACTAGACAAGCGGCAGGAAGAGGCGCGGCTGGCCGCACTGAACTCCATCGAGATTCTGGACACTCCTCCCGAGACTGCCTACGATACGATCACCCGGCTGGCCGGCGAGTACTTTCAGGCCGATTCGGTGGCGCTCGCTTTTGCCGACGAAAGCCGTGTCTGGTTGAAGTCCTGCTTTCGCCAGGCGGCTCGGGAGCTGCCGCGCAAGAACTCGATCTTCGACCTGGTACTGGCAGAAGACGGGCCGGTGATTGTGCCGGACATTTTGCGTGATCCACGGTGCGACAGGCTGCAGCCGCGTCTCACGCAGCTGGCCGCGGCAGGCTTTGCCTCCGTTCCCGTTCGCTTTGCGGATGGAAGAATCATCGGGACCCTGACCGTCTTCCACAACGAACCCCGCCCGAGGATGGAGCCGGAAGAGATTCGCATTCTGGAGAGCCTGGCTGATCTGGTTTCAAGCCAGTTGGAGCTGCGCAAGCTGAACAAAAGCCTGAGCGGGAAGGCTTCGGCGCCACAGCACTTCGATATTGCAGAAAACTCGAGTGAAAGCTGGCCAAGCGATGCCGATCTGCGCCAGGCTCTCGACCAGGGCCAATTCGTTCTCTACTACCAGCCGGAGGTTGAACTGGCGACGCGCAGGATCGTCGGCCTCGAGGCTCTGATCCGCTGGGTTCACCCGGAGCGCGGATTGGTTCCCCCGATGGACTTCATTCCGCTGGCCGAAGAGAGCGGGCTGATCCTCCCGATCGGCGACTGGGGAATCGCCCAGGCATGCAGCCAGATTCAGAGCTGGTGCGATGAAGATCCGCAGCATCTCTCGCTGCGGGTCGGCGTCAACCTCTCCGCCCGCCAGTTTTCCCGCCAGGGACTGGCCGATCATGTCGAGGCTCTGCTGATGCAATCGGGCATTTCGAGCCGGCAACTCGGCCTGGAGATGACCGAGTCCAGCCTTATTCCCAGCGTGCACACGGCTCTCGGGGTGCTCGGCAGCCTGCGCAGACTGGGCGTCTCCCTGCTCATGGACGACTTCGGCACGGGCTATAGCTCGCTCAGCTACCTGCACTCGTTTCCCTTCGATGTGCTGAAGATCGACCGCTCGTTTGTGAGCCGAATGACCGAGGGCGACCAGCCGCTTCAGATCGTCCGCACCATCATCGAGCTCGCGCGGGTGATGGGCATGGATGTGGTGGCCGAAGGAATCGAAACCGCCGAGCAGTTCCGCCTGCTGCGCGAGATGGGCTGCCGCTATGGCCAGGGCTTTCTCTTTGCCCGGCCCATGCCGGCCGAGGCCGTCACCGATCTGCTGAGGCTGCCCGGCCGCATACTCCCCGACCCTGATGCCTCTTGATCCGATAACTAAATACCGTGTGGGTGCCCCATCCATTCCCGCGCACTTTGCGGGAATGGGTGGGAAACGATTTCGCTCTTTCCTTGCCGGATCAAGAGGGCCTGATCGTTCCATTTCAGGACGGATAGCGAAGTTGTGCCCTTCTGAAACTCGGCATCTCTTTGAATTGTGATTTTCGCCTCATTGCAGGCTGGCCGCACGGTAATCTCAGTTCCATGCAACAACAGGTCGCAACCACGACCCCTTCAGCCTCCGCCAGCTTTGCTGGTCTGTTGGCTGCACTTGCCGCGCCTGCGCAAAGTCCCGGTGCCTCTGGCAACGGGTCTTTGCCCGCGGGGTGGAAGTCCGGCTGGAGCGACGACGGTCTGGAGGACGACGTCGCAACGCTGAGCTACGAGCGCGCGCTGCGAGCTCACGCCCGCTATCGCAACCCGGAACAGCCAGCCGTCCCAAGCGCTGACTTGGGACAGGGTCGTGTTGACGAACTGCTTCAGACTGCACCACCAGCAGCTCGGCAAACGACGGTTCGTTCCGCGATTCGTTCCGCCGCAGATGCAAGGCCGGAAGCAGACCTCTCTTTGAAGACGCCCTACGAGCAAAACCTGAAGTCGGCAAGCATTACGATTCGCATGAGCAAGGTGGAGTGCGCGCAACTGCACCGGCGCGCCGCCGACGCCGGGTTGACGGTTTCGGCCTATCTGCGCTCGTGCACCTTTGAGGCCGAGTCACTGCGGGCAATGGTGAAAGATACGATGGCTGAGCTTCGCATGGCCAAGGCAAAGGCGAAACCCGCCGAACCCCTGCCGACGCGTCGGTCCTGGCTTCGCGGCTGGCTGGCTCGCCTCTTCAGTCCGTGGCATGGAACGCCGCGCGTTGCGCGCGCCTGACAAGGCTACCAATCTACTCGACTTCGAGCACGAGGCATTTCAGGTATTCGGTCTCTGGCAGGTTGAGAACGACGGGATGGTCGATCGCGGCTCCGCGACGCTCAAGTAGACGCACGCGGCGGTGCGCATCGACGGCAGCCGAGGCTACACTAGCTTCGAGATCAACCCAACTGACGTGATGAGAGCAGGAACAGGTTATGAGAAGGCCGCCGGGGCGCAGCATCTTGAGTGCGCGCAGGTTCATCTCTTTGTAGCCGCGCAGAGCGCTCTCGACGGCGCGCTGGCTCTTGGCGAAGGCGGGCGGATCGAGTACGATGGTGTCGAATTTTTCACCTGCGTCGGACCAGCCACGCAGGATTTCAAAGGCGTCGCCCTCGACCCAATCGACCTTGGCGGAGATGCGTGAATGGTTTGTCTCGAGGTTGCGCTCGGCCACTTCTAGCGAGGCGTGCGAGGAGTCAACGCCGGTGACCTGATCGCAGAACTCGGCCAAATGCAGGGCAAAGCCGCCCTGGTAGCAGCAGACGTCTAGTGCTCGGGAGGTTGCGCCGAGCTTCCGCGCCCACTGGGCGGCGGCGGCGTAGTTGGCGCGTTGATCGAGGAAGGCGCCGGTCTTCTGACTGGAGCTGGCGTCGAAGTGGAAGGTCAGGCCGTTGATGCGGAACTCTGCGTTCGTGGCCGGAGTGGTGCCGTCTTTGACAAACAACGGAGCAGGGTTGGGCGCTGACAGCCCTTCGAGTTCACGCACACGGGCATCGGGCCGTTCGAGAATGGTGGACGGGCTTAGTTCTTCGCGCAAGACGCGCACGCAGCTTTCGCGCACTGCTGCGGAGTCCAGACCTTTGGCCAGCAGTTGCAGGATGACGAGGTCGCCGTACTTGTCGGCCACCACGCCAGGCAGCTCATCGGCTTCGCTGAAGCAGAGGCGGCAGGCGTTGTTCTGCTCATCGAGCAGGGGCTTGCGGCGGGCGATGGACGCGCGGAGACGGGTTTCGAGCAACTGGAGCCACGCGGGCTCGTCGATGGCCTCGCGCGAGACGAGACGCAGGGCAATCTGCGAGATGGGGCTGTAGAGCGCGGTGCCTAAGAGCAGCCCACGGCTGTCGGCCACGGGCAGAAGCGCGGGAGGCTCGCCGCCGAGGAGTTCGACGTTCTCGATGTCGGAGGCGTAGACCCACAGGTGGCCTGTACGCAGTTTGTCGGCGGCACGGCGGTTGATGCGTGCGCCGAGAGCTTTGGATGCAGGCGCGGCTGGCCGGATGGTCTTTGGGGCCACATGTTTGATGGCTGGTCGGGCGGTGCGAGGCTTGGTCATGGGCTCCCTGGTGTGATTCGTACTCCTCTTCATCCTATTCCCCGATGCTGTTGAGGGGCGAACCGCGAGGGCTGGTATGACGGAGGATGCGTCTGTTCGGATCCGTAGCCGCTGAATTAAGGCTCGCGAGAACGTTGCTGAAGGAGTAACTACCGGATGGCCGGTCACTCAGGACTAACCTGCACGAAATACGCGATGCAGTCGATTTGGAAGTACTATGAGGTACATGGACGCAAGCATCACTGTGGGTAGGCAGAAGATCCGATTCGACCGCGAGGCGACAATCGAACTTTATCGCGGGACTATTACCGTACCGGGAGCCGATTCATGCGATTGCCTCTATTGCAAGAACTTCGCACAGCAGCGGCAGGCCATCTACCCAGATGAGTTTATGATGCTCCTGAATCGCTTGGGGGCTGACTCCACCAAAGAGTGGGAGCCGTACGAACTTGGCCCGTGGGACGCGAAACCCAATCATCGCCTGTACGGAGGGTGGTTCTTGTTTTGTGGCGAGATCGTTGAAGGGGCAAGCGTGCAGGCTGAGGGTCTGCCTTTTTCATATCGCTTTACGACAAGCTTCCCAAATGGAACGCTCCCCGGCGCGGTGAAGATATGCGCAGTCGATTTTCTTGCTGCGATTCCGTGGGTCTTACAAGAAGCACCGGATTAGATCGAATTTGAAAGTGGCAATCGTCCCGACCTCAGGCGGCGGCCGCCAGTGGTACTGGGATGGCAAAAACCGGATCGTGTCCAGTTTGCCGGTCACTCGGCCGAAACAGCGCGATTCACTGGATGCACGCAGCGACCGTGTCAGGGCCGGTTATGCGGTATTCCGTCGCATCAAGACTAAATATATTGAAGTTCCGATCATGAAAAATACTGCGAAAGTCGAATGAAGCTGTCGCCCCAACATATATCCCGACTATGCCCTTCGAATAGGCATAGTGGAATAGGTAGTTGGGTGAAGCATCGAAAACCAGCCAGACATCAGTATTGTGAAGTACCGATACGACCTTTGGAGGAAACCTGAGGCTCTTATAGTTTCCGAACCCGGCATCGTTGCACTCTCGAAAGTAAGCGAACGCAAATCCGTGATTATCAGTGAGGCATACTTGAGATTTGTTACTGCAATCTTGGAGCTGAGCACCTCGTTTGCGTGGCGCATCGAGTGTTCCAGTCCGTGAGTCCAGCTTGATCGAGTCTCCATTCGACGCCGCAAATGTCGCGTGGAACCCCGATTGGTCCGAAGATTCGTGTTGTGCTCCTGCTATCGTGCTCATACACAATAGAGCCGTTGGTAACCAGCATGCAGTCTTCATTGACATATCGTAATTGAATGTTGCGGGTGATTTGTCGCCAATCCGGAAGTTGCCTTGAGGTTGTCCCTCTGACGATCAAATAGCTTCTAGGTGCGGGCTGAGGCCGGTGCCATCCAAAAGGAACCTGGCAGCTTCCTGTAGCCTTTGATGCGCAGGAAACACAACCGGCCTATAATGAAGCATGGCGACCGTTCACCAGACCACACCGGCAGATCTTCCCGGCACGCCTCCGGCTCAGCCGAAGAAGGCGCACCCTGCCGTGTCGGAGGCCGATCAACTGGTCATCGACCGGCGGATCGAAGCCCTGCTCAAGCTGGTCCACAAGAATCGCCCCACTGAAGACATCGCATTGATTCGCAAGGCCTGGGAGTTCTGCGTCCGCCACCACGAGGGGCAGATGCGGGCCTCGGGCGAGCCGTACATCGTGCACCCGCTGGAGGTGGCCGAGGTGCTGGCGGAGATGAAGATGGACGCGACGGCCATCTCCGCGGGCCTGCTGCACGACTCGGTTGAAGACACGCCGGCAACAAACGAAGAGATTGCCGCCGGCTTCGGCGACCAGGTTGCCCACATTGTCGAGGGCGTCACCAATATCGACAAGATCGAATTTGCCAATCGCGAGGACCGGCAGGCGGAGAACGTGCGCAAGATGCTGCTGGCGATGGTTTCGGATGTGCGCGTGGTGCTGATCAAGCTGGCCGACCGGCTGCACAATATGCGGACGCTGGAACATCTGAAGCCCGAGCGGCAGCAGGCCATTGCGCGGGAGACGCTGGACATCTACGCGCCTCTGGCTCACCGGCTGGGCATGGGCAAGGTGCGCGGCGAGCTGGAGGATCTGGCCTTCCGCTACACAGACCCGGTGAGCTTTGAACAAGTGACGGCGGCGGTGGAGTCGCGGCGCATCGAGGGCGAACAGTTTCTGCGCGGCGTTGAAGACACGCTGATAGAGCAGTTGCGCGAGAACAATATCCCGGCACGCGTCGAGTGGCGCATCAAGCGCATCTACTCCATCTTTCAAAAGCTCGAACGCTCGAAGGTCTCGTTTGATCAAGTTTATGATCTGCTGGCGATTCGCGTGATTACGCAGGATGTGGCGGCCTGCTATGCGGTCTTCGGGTTGATTCACACGCTGTGGCGGCCAGTGCCGGGGCGCATCAAGGACTTCATCGCCATGCCGCGCGCCAACCGCTACCAATCGCTGCACACGACGGTGATGGGGCAAACCGGGCATCAGTTTGAAGTGCAGATCCGTACGGAAGAGATGCACCGCATCGCCGAGGAAGGCATCGCCGCCCACTGGAAGTACAAGGCCGGCGGCGGCGTGGTCACGGCTCGCGACGAGGAGCGGCTTAACTGGATCAGGCAGCTGGTCGAGTGGCAAAAGGAGATGACCGACCCGAACGAGTTCCTCTCCAGCCTGAAGATGGACCTCTATCCGGACGAGACCTATACCTTTACGCCGAAAGGGAAAGTGGTGGTGGTCCCGGCCGATGGCACGCCGGTCGATTTCGCTTATACGGTTCACACCGAGGTGGGCCACACCTGCGTGGGAGCCAAGATCAACGGGCGCATGGCGCCTCTCAGAACCAAGCTGCGAACCGGCGACATTGTCGAGATTGTCACGCAGAAGGATCACAAGCCAAGCCGCGACTGGCTGACCTTCGTCAAGAGTCCGCGCGCGCGTAACAAGATCAAGCACTGGCTCAACGAAGACCATCGTCGCCGGGCCGTCGAGATCGGCCGCAAGCTGCTCGAGCGCGAGGCGCGCAAATTCAAGGTGCCGATGGCCCAGATTGGCGACCAGGATCTGAGCCGCATCGCCAAGGAATATAGCGTCGCCACGGCGGCGGACCTGCTGGCCGCGCTGGGACTGGGCAAGCAATCCGCACGCCAGGTGCTCAACAAGCTCGCGCCCGGCAGCACGACGCAGCCGGAGGCCGAGGCGACCCCGGAGATCAAGCCCGCGACCGCCGAGTCGGCCATGTCGGACGCGGTGCGCAAGCTGCATCTGACAGGCTCGGATTCGCTGCAGGTGGAGGGGCAGAACGACATGCTCGTCTATCGGGCGCGCTGTTGCAATCCGATCCGCGGCGAGGAAATTGTTGGCTATGTGACCCGAGGCAAGGGCGTGGCCGTTCATGCGCGCAGTTGCCCGAATGTGCAGAACCTGCTTTATGAGAGCGACCGCCGCATCGCTGTCGAGTGGTCGCGAACCATCAGCCCGGCAGGCAGGCCGCAACGCTACCCAGTCAAGTTCACCGTCTCCTGCGACGACCGCGCGGGCATGTTGAAGGAGCTGATCGCCGTCCTCTCTGACGACAACTCGAATATCAGCGGCGTCGATATCCGCAAAGACGACAACGGCGATGCGATCGTCGAGCTGGTGGCCGAAGCCGAAGACCTGCACCATCTGAACCGCATGGTCCTCGGCCTGCGGCGGGTTAACGGCGTCCGCGCCGTGCAGAGGACGCAGAAGCTATAACGATCTCTGTTGCCTCGCGCGATCTCCGTATGGATTCCCTTCTTTTGACTCCGAAACATCAATTGGTCTAAACCGCTCAGACGCGCGGCGTTTGAGGTGGAATGCTGATGTGTGCGAATTATTCGTTTTGGTGCGGAAGATCGACGTTCCTCCGCCATTGCAGCGAGGATCAGGCATAACCAAAGCCGGATCGCACGGAGAATGAGGCGGCTTCAATGACTGGACATACAAAAATTCCCTTTGATACCACGGGGTTTCTGGCATCCGAAGGGCCGGGACGAAGGATATGCCGGAACAATCCGCGGCAGCCTTTCTATTCCCAGGGGGGCCCGGCCGACTCTGTGTTTTATCTTCAGAGCGGCCAGGCTAAGCTCACTGTCCTCTCCAAGCGTGGCAAAGAGGCCACGGTGACGATGCTTGCCGCAGGGGACTTCTTTGGCGAGGAGTCGATGGCGGGAGTGGAGTCGCTACGAACAGCTTCCGCGATGGCTGTCTCAGTCTGCGTCGCGCTCAGGATCGAGCGGGCACAGATGCTCCTGGTGCTGCACGACGAACACGTGTTCTCCGACTTCTTCATGCAGTTCATTGTGGTGCGCGGAATCAGAACGCAGGCGGATCTGGTCGACCAGCTTTTCAACTCCAGCGAAAGGCGGCTGGCGCGAACGCTCCTGCTGATGGCCGAATATGGCGGGCCGGGCAAACCGGAGGAGCTAATCCCGCCCGTGACCCAGGAGACGCTTGCCGAGATGATCGGCACCACGCGATCGCGCGTCAGCTTCTTCATGAATCGCTTCAGAAAGCTCGGCTATATCGAATACAACGGCCGCATCCGGGTTCACACGTCGCTGCTGAACATGGTTCTCCGCGACGAGTTGCCGGAAGAGAATGCATCCAGGCCCAAGCTTCTCGATCCTTCGCCGAGCCGCACGCGAGACGCCAGACGAGCAAAGATCGAGTGATCTCAGGGTGAGATTCCCCTGCGAGGCCGCAGCCAACCCGCACGATCAACATGGTCAGGAGTTTCAATGTCCTTTGGAATTTACGCAGCTGGATTCGCAATCATGATCGGCGGGCTGGCCTATGCCGCGCACTTGATGCACTTACCGATCCATTGGATTATCGCCGGCGGAGTCGTACTGGCAGGCATCGGCATTCTGTCGGCCGTAAAGGCCACGCGGCAGAAGGACTCTGCCAGCTAGGACCTGTTCACTCTACCTCGACCTACGACGCCCAGGCCAAAATGCAAAAGGGGCGACTACCTTTAGGTGAGCCGCCCCCCTTCTGTAACTGGGTTTACTGAATCGTAAAGTTGAAGGTCGTCTGTCCTGTGATGGTTGACGTGGCGGAATCCTGCCCGAGGATCGTGACGGTATAGCTTCCCTTGGGCGGGTCGGGGGTTGCGCTGGTAGAGCCGCCCCCGCTCGAGCTTCCCCCTCCACCGCAAGCGGAGACAGACAGCCCCAAGGCAAGCAGCGCGAACAACCCGGTCATCGTGCGGAAGACTCTTGAGCGCCTGCCCAGAAAACCTGCCAGCATCAACCCTGCAAAGGCGATTGTCCATGGGGCAGAATCTCTGTGAACCGGGCTTGTGCCCTTGTTTGTGGCCGAATGCACCGGATGCAGCATGTGAATCGCGTTACCGCTCCCCGACTGAGCCAAACCACAATCCGCCGGGTGAGTGTCGATGCTGAGCGTCGTCGTTACGGCGCTGGTTCCGCTGACTGTTACCGCCCCATAATTCCCGACCACGGTTGCGGCAAAGACACAGAGATTCGTCAACGCGGTGTCGTTCGACGTGCTGTAGCTCATCAGCACTGTACCCGTGTAGCCGCCCGAAGGCGTGACGGTGATTAACTCCGTTCCAGTGGAGCCCCGGGTTACGGCAAGGGAGCTGGGGCTGGATGACATCGTGAAGCTTCCCGTGCCGGAACTGGTTCCCGCCACACTCACCTGCACCACTCCCACCGAAGAGGCAAAGGTCGCGCTCTTTGGAAACTGGACGATAATCTGGTGGGTTCCGGATGTTGCGAAAGATGTCTGGTAGGTGGCCGTCGCTGTACCTGCCGTGGCGCTGGCAACCAAAGCCGCTGTGGCGGTCTTGCCGCTGCTGCTATACGCCGTTCCGCCTCCGTCGATCGAGAGCGTCAGAGTGCCGGAGGGCGTTGCCGATCCGCTGGCAGCCACCACCGTAATGGTGAAGGTGTCCGTGGCGTTTACGGCAGGCGTGGAACTTGACGCGGAGATCGAAGTGGAGGTGCTGACTAGAGAGGCGCTCGAGGCGCTGTTGATCGGCCAGGCCGGAATCAGGTTGCCCAGATTGACCGATCCCAGTCCTGTCACCTCGTCGTAGCCCGTGCCTGCGGAGAATCCGGCCGTGCTGCTGCAGTAGGTTGATCCGGCCGTGCAGTTGTTATTCCCGGTTTTGGTGTCGTAGAAGGCCGAGGCATACGTCGCGCTGTTGGAGGCCAGCGTGTAGAGTTCACCGTTGATCAGGCCCTGGCCTTCGGTGTAATTTCTGGCTTGATTGATGAGGGCCACCATGCCGGCAAAGACCGGTGCGGCAAAGCTGGTGCCGCCGGCAAGCGTCAGAAATTGGTTGTTTCCGTCGCGGAAGCCGTTTGCGCAACTGCCTGTGATGCCGTTTGAGGTATCGCTCGAGCAGAACAAGTAGCCGGGATAGGATGGCGAGGAGTAGAGCGAGATATCCGGCACATCGCGCTTGCTATCGGAAGGGATGCCGGCAACACCCGTCTGCCACGCTGGTTTGGCAAACAGGACGCTCGCTCCACCGCCGCTGGAGCTCAGGCCGTTCGTGCTGCTGTCGTCGTTCCATGCCACCTCAGGAATGTACTGAAGCGCCGAGGTGATCTTATCCACATTGGAGCTGGTGGCAGCTCCCCAATAGGTTCCCACCACATCGTCGGGTGCCGTGGTCTCTGTGCCGCCGAGCGCAGTCACATAGAGACTGCTGGCCGGATAGCTGACGGCCAGCGCCTTCTGCTGGGTAGCGGTCAGGCTTGTGAAACCGTAGCAACTGGTTGAGCCTGAATCACCCGAAGAGACGACAACTGTTTGTCCCTGTGCAACAGCTTGGGCACCCACGGCCTCATACGGAGCAATACTCGAAGAAGTGAAAAACGTTTCGCAAGAGCCGTAACTGATGCTGATGATCGGGGCTAGATTCTGGTCTACGGTGTAAAAATACGAATCGAAGACATTATTATTTGAGCTGCCGCCGGTGTAGACAAAGAGAATATTGGCCCCAGTGGCTATGCCGCCCGCCCATTCCAGATCGATATCCGATTCGGCCTCATCTCCGGTATAGACCGTCGAACTTCCCGTGCCCGGCACCAGCACCAGCGTTGGGTCTTTGACGGTGAGGCCGGATGCAGTCTGGAAGTTCTCAATATCGCTGAGCACGATCGCCGACTGGCCCATAATGGCAATCGACTGGCCCGTGCCCGTATAGCTGGAGGGAATATTGTAGGCGATCCGGATATCCCCAGGCGCAAAGTGAACCGCACTCGATTGGCTGGAGGTATAGTCGGGGTGCGTCGAGATCACATGCAGCGGCTTGGGCCGGAAGTTGTCCAGGTTGCGGATGCCGAGAACCACGGGCGCAAGCGCCGAGGGGATGCTCAACTCTGTTGCGGGTGCAAGGCTCTTTTTGCCATCTACGTTGTAGTAGTGCATTTCGGTGGAGAAGGCCTGCTCCACTTGATTCACGGTTCCGGAAAAGCGGATCATGTTGCGGCTGCGAGCCATTGAGTCGATCGAAAAACCCTGCCCGGCGAGCCACGTCTTTACTTTGTTCAGATCGGCATCCGCCATGCCGAACCGGGCGGCGAATTCGTCCGGAGTAAGCCACTGGTGGTAGAGCGCAGAGGCAGGATCCTGCTGTTGAGCGATCAACGACTGCAAGTCGGCTTCCTGCTCTTCCGAACGGCTGAAGAAGACGCCGATCCCGGCGAGCTTCGTTGCCGCGGGCACTCGTCCGGCGTCGAATTCCGCCTGCGCCATCGGATGCAGCGACCCCTTCAGCGTCACTTGATCCGAGTTAAGGATCTTGGAGGCGATGCGGGGAACTACCGATTGCGCGCCGATCTGCGAAGCAATCATCGAAGATGCGGCGAGCAAGCCGCAGACCCAAAGCCGTCTGTGCCGAGAAAATACAAGCATTGATTTCATCGCCAACCTCGTGAATTGAAACACCGAAGCTACAAGAATACACGCCCTGGAATGAGGGCTCTATGACCAGTTCGCAGACAAGGCAAAGGGATTGTCCCTTGTTCCTCTTTCAGCAAGATCAGGAAAACAGGGAACTCAGATGACCCAGATCAAACGCGCAAAGACCGCTTTATCCACGGCTTCCCGGGAACAAAGCGGCTTCGTCTTTTGTGGTTAGACTCCAAAGTCGACGTGAAGTTGCGACCGCAGGAGAATTAACTCATCTTTATTGTCAGGCTCACACCAGTTGTAATGCCGCCATTCCCTTGTGCGGCGCAATAAAGTGCTTGGAACGCGAGGCAATCGATAGCGTCTCGCGGTCCAGCAGCTTGCGGATCTGTCCGCGGGCGTGATCGGCCCAGGGACCGCTTTTATCCAACCGAAGATAAGCCTGCCAGTGGCGCAGCGCCAGACGACCTTCGCCCCGGCGCTCGTGTGCCAGAGCCAGGTTGTAGTGGGCGTCGGCGTAGCGGGGAGCCAGCGCAACCGCCTGCCGATAGGCGACGATCGACTCGTCCAGCCGCTGCAACTCGTCGAGCACGTTGCCCAGGTCAAAGAAGGCCAGCACGTAGGCCGGATCGATCTCCGTCGCGCGGCGGTAGAGTTGCTCGGCCCAGGCGAACTCGCGCAGATGGAAGTGGATCGTCCCCAGGTTGATCCAGGCCGGAGCAAAGCTGGGGTCAACCTCCATGATCTGCTGGTAGATCTTGATGGCGCGGACTTTTTCGCCTGCCTCTTCGGCCTGCACAGCGGCCAGAAACAGCTCCTGCACTCCGCGCGGGCCGTGGATGCCGGGCTTGCGAAGCAGCAGCGCCTCCGGCTTTGGCGAGAGCCCAAATCCCTGTTCGAGCCGTTCGAAGTCAAAGAGCAACTGGCCGGTGATCGGGTCCACAACCGTCCCCTCATGCCTGAAAGCCAGATGCGCGCCGCTCCTGACCAGGCTCGCCTCAAGCAGCGGGTTGGTCATCCCCGCCACAGCCTTCATGGCCACAATCGACTCGCGAATCGAGGCAGCAGTCACGGCCTCCGCGCGCAGTACGCGCAGGGTACGAAGTTGGCCAAGATCCTGAAAGGAATAGCTTTGAAGCTGGGCGACTAGACCCGCCCGCTCCCACGCCTGCAACTGGCGGGAACCGATCTGCAGGATGCGCAATACGTCCTGGCGGCTATAACTGGTCACTCGTTCGTGCTCCCCTGGGTGGTCCGGCAAGGTTCCGGTGCTGGAAGTTGTTCTCCGGCTTCGGGATTTTGACCTTGACCTCACTGGACTCGGCTCTTGGAACTGTGATTGAGAAACCACTCTTGCTGCGATTATGCCAAGACTTTACGTGGATAAGCAGACGCGAACTACCGCCGCACCAAAAAAAGAGTGGATATTTGGTGTCGAATTTGGTTCATTTTCTCGTCAGAGTCGCCCGCCCTGTGGAAAACCGAGGAGAAATGCATCTATCGCGGCGAAATCCGCACCGAACCCTGCAATTCGCGGCGAGAACAGGAGGGATTAGGTTGACTTTGACCGCTGGGAAAGGCAGCTCTTTTGAAATAGCACAGTTTTATGTGCAGGTCAGGTTCATTCCACCATAAGGCTTTCGAGAAAGAAGTCGAAGTCCTTCAAGGCTGGCTCTTCGATGGAGGCTGCCGTGTCGAGCAGAACGAGGTAGTAGAGCTTTCCTGAGATGCGTTGCTGGATCTGGTTGGGGCGGTAGTACTTTGCGCCTTCACTGCCCTCTTGTTTAGGTAGTTGCCAGGGAGATTCAAAGTTCAATCCGGGAAAGTCAGGCTGGTCTCGCTCAAAGACGACAATTCGGCCTCGCCCGTCTCCGTCCTTCTTGTACATGCCGGACTGCACACCCCACAGTGCAATGCATTCCGCCGCCGGGCATCGAGAGGGCGTGAACATTCCGAAGAGTCCCTTCGAGTATTTTTTTGCAAAATCCAGCAGAGTTTCATTTCCATCGGCCTGCTTGACGATCAAGAGAATGCTGGGACTCAGATTGCGCGTCGTGGCCTTATATGGACCCGTGCTGAAATTTGCAACACATCCTTTGCCATTCAATCCCAAGTTGTTGATCTCCCAATTGCCGTGCGTACGAAGGCGCACCCCGCAGGTGGTACTGGTGAACTCGGTATTCTCACCAGCATTCGCGCCTTGCCATATTTCCTTGGGTTTGTACTCCCTCTTCGAATCAAAGGGGTCGAATCGGCTTCCCGCTGTCTTGGCCAGAAATGCGCGCATTTCAGACTCGGCTGCGCCTAACTTCTCCAAGTGGTTCGCCGCGCGCAGGACATGCGCAGGCATAGCGGTGACTGAAGCGCATTCCATGTAGTCGTCCCAAAAGGCAACGGGGAGCTTATCCCAGGAATGACTGCCTTCAATGGCAAGGAACTGGTCGGCTCCGGCTTTGGGCTGCGTTGTCTGGCAAAGCAACGTGGCTCGAAACCAACCGGCACGCACATCCGACGGAGCCAGCTTCTCCGCCTGTTCCAGGGCATCGACCGCATGATCATAGCTGCCGTCTACATCGAGGTTGTATGCATAGCGTGCCACCAGGCCGGTTAACAGCAGCAATTCAGCATTGTCGGGGTGACTCTTGACCGCGATGACGAGAAAACCAAGGTCTTTGCCGAGACGCGCGGCAACTTCATCCTTGGGAACAGGATACTGCCACTTGTTGCTCCAGGAGTGGCTGTAGGGCTCAAGCTGCTTGGCATCGTCGAGAGCGGCCAGAACAGCCACCTCCTGCGGAAGCCGGTCTGCGTGGATGGCTGCGACATCGGCATGTGCAAGCGGAGCGATGGAAAAAAGGAGAGATGCGAAAAGGAAAGCGGCTGTCTTGCGCACGTAAGCCTCACGATCTGAAACGTGAAGATCAGTGTAGCCAACCCGGCGCGAAAACGGCTAGTTCGGCGCGCCTGTGGTCTCTTCGGAGGCGAAGGTGCATTCAGGGCACTGGCAGACACGTCGCAGGTAATCCCAGGAGTAGATGCCGCCGGAGTGGCCGTCCTCCCAATTAAATTGAATGGCATAGCGGCCGACGGCGTGAGCGCTGGCTGGCTTGGGAGGCGGTGTGTACATGGGCAGTACGTTGGCTGGCTTGGGCTTGGGCTGACCGGGCTTGCGGCCCTCGGCCTTGCGCAAATCGACGCAGGTGGCGCAGGGGCAGGCTTCGCGCAGCCACGGGAAGCTCCAGGCGCTGCGGTGGCCGTCCGCCCAATCGATCTCCATGCCCTTGCCCTCGGTGATCAGCACGCGAACCTTCTCTGGAGTAACGGCGATGCGGGGCAGCAGATGA
>Ga0302321_100000209_pt1 | contig 52217 bp, 39 predicted proteins | sample Fen_T0_1_FD_202505 | JGI IMG/M metagenome (GOLD analysis project Ga0302321, IMG submission 202505) | Peat permafrost microbial communities from Stordalen Mire near Abisko, Sweden - Fen_T0_1 | ecosystem: Environmental > Terrestrial > Soil > Wetlands > Permafrost | place: Sweden: Abisko... | reverse complement strand
CCACGATGAAGTCCTGTTGTCCGTGGTGAATACCTAGCCAAGCTGCCGAGCAGAGGTTAAGGTCGAAAAGAACGCTCACCAGTTGGTCCACCAACGCACTCACCTTGCGTTTATCCGCTACGATCTTACCTTGTCCACCGGCGCCTTCGGCAATCGTCCCTGGTGATGATGTCCGGGCGCTTTTGAGCGGCGCCACAAGGTGCAAGTGGTCAACAGTCGCAGAAGCCATCTCCTCACCATGGAGCCTGGGTACCTCGTGTGTGTCGGTAACAACCAAAACCGCGTCGTTCTTCGCCGCACCCGCTTTGGTCGCCTGCTTGTCCTGGCGAATTCGCTTTGCCTCTTCAACGACGCCACCGGTTGCTAGCAGCGCGCGCTGTTTCTCATGAGGAAGGACCGCGACCGTAGCGGCCGCATCAATGGATACCGTTCCCTGTGTCACGGCGTTTGCGAGCGCATCGTCGCCGAATCGCCGGATCTTAATCGCCTTGTTGGTGGCGTCACGCGAGACATCGAGATCTTTGGCGGCCTTCATTGCCACTCTACGTTCGCCGATTGGGCCTGGATCCAGGCCCGCATCCGCTGTGGTCCCCCTTCGGCAACCTCGGGCGTGATTCTCCTTCCTCTCCGCTGCAAGTGCCTCGGCAATTCCAGCGGCAACCATCGCCCTTTGGGAGTCGTTCAGATGCCGGCGATGAAGATTCATAGCCAGAATCCAGGCAACGAGTGAGTCCTCACCACTCCACTCCACATATTTGGGAGTGACATTTACCTTCGCACAGGCCTTCGCTCGAGCGCGACCATCGACAATGCGACCTTGATGAACCACTATCGGGAGTTGTTGACCGTTTGCCTTGATGTCTTGTCCCAACTCCTCGTTTTGCTCTTCGCTCATTTCAGGAATGAGTGCGAGCGCCGGGTGCACCGCATACTTCTCGATCATCTCCGTCGGCACTGGAATGAATTCGCGTACGGCGCAGGTGGATACCCGTGTTGGAGTTTCTTGCTCGACTGATGACGTGGCAGGACAACGTGGAAATGTGGGGCTATCGAATTCAGCTTCAGCAAGGACCGAGGCCTCCTCCAATGCTTCATAGGATTCAGGGCCGTCACCGTTCTTGAATTCGTCCCACAACATGACGAAGCGCGTACACTTCGGGCGCTCCCTGTTCGGAATCTTGAAGAACCCTTCCGAGTGAGCAATCCGGGTGTAGAGTGCCTTGTACTTCTCGGTTTGAGTCATGATCACGCCACCTCTTTCGGCTGCGCGACGGCACCTTTGGCTAGGACAAGAGGAGCAACACGCCTTTCCGTGCCCCTGAGGCCACCTTCATCGACGTGGGCATTCTCAAGGACATTCTTGGCCAGGTGGACCGCGAGGTGAATGTTCATTGGTCTACCCAGCGCCACTTTCACCGCCGTGATTACTGTTGGGTAAAGGCCTTCCCACACGCACGCGGCGAGTTCATGCGCCAATTGGTCGACGTCGATGCTGTCAGCAGCAACTGCCGCGAGCAACTGTCGAGCAAGCGCTTTGAACGGTGGGTTGTAGTTGACACTGACGCGCAAGTCGTCGGCTTCACCAGTCACGGTTGCGGGGTACGAACTCGCTTTCGACTGGTTGCGCGATGGCCTTGGGTTGAATGACTTCTTGGTTGACACTTCTGCCTGCTCTCCGCTGCAGCGCGACCGACGGCACAACGCCGCCTGGCGGCTCCAGCTACGACCGGCGCGTCCGAAGTGACTTCGGGGGCGCGGGACGCAGCTGGAACCTCATTCACGTGCGTGCGACGACCAAAGAGCGCGCCGGGACGACGGCTAACTGAGGGTCAATGCAGCCGGGGGTGACCCGCCTCTTCCGGAGGGCCACCCTACGAGCGCAACTGGACTTGGTGCCGTCGGACCACCAGCCGTGAAGTGGCAAGGCGATGGATTCCCCGACCCGCATGGTGGCGCACACGACAGTCACGGCTCCACCGCCAGGCTATCCACAAGAGCACCCGCAAGGACGCTCAAATAGGCTAAAATCGCTGCATCCGAAGCTCGGGCAATGACGGCGGTAGTTTCGTCCCGGAGTTTTGCCCCAAGACTACCGAAAGGCGGCAAAAGGCGAGGATCCGGTCCGATTGCCAGCAAAGAGGATTTCGCTTCTTTTAGGCTGTTTTCGCACTCGGAGTCGTTTTCGTAAACCGCAGGTCCCGAGTTCAAGTCTCGGAGTTGGCTCCAGCGTCATTCTCGACGATTCACCTAAGAACGGCCGTGTTCGGCACTGACTCTGGCTCGACGCCCAGAGTCATCTTCGCGACGAAACACGACGGACTGCGACAGATCGGAACACAAGCCGGGGCAACCAGGGGGCAACGGTGGGGCAATGGGACTTTGGGTCACCCCACGAATGCGGGGCCGCATATAGTCATCCGGGTTGGCTGCCTCGACTCTGCGGTGACACCAAATCGCCCACGCCAGGCTCGTCTGATATGCTTCGGCGGTGTCCGAAGACGCGTCACAGATCTTCTACCGCGCGATGCGCGCAGACGCCGACGGTCGCCCCCTATGCGGTTCAGCGAGCGCGACGCTGGGAGTGCGGGATCGCGACATTGCAGTCGATGCCACAGGGCTGGTTGCTCCGAACCAAGGCGGCCTGTCGCTGACTCCCGATGATCCCAAGAGACTACCCGTTGAGTTTCGCCCCCAATCACTCGGCGGTATTGGTCGGCTTCCCATTTTCTCGATCTGCCGGGACAGTATTGGCTCAAATCTCTGGATACGACCGGATAGGCGCTCACCGCTAACTCACGCTTTCTTGGAGCCCGCGCACTTGATGGGCTTCGCAGCGTACCAAACTCTACTTCACGAAACGTCACCCTCCTGGAGGAGGTACACATGACCAAGGGTCTAGAACGCTATGTGGAGCTGCTGGACGAGTTATTGTGGCGGCGCGCTGTCGGGAACCCAGACGATGAGACGGAGGCTTATTTCGCCGTCGCCCTCAACGACTGCCGTTCCGAAATGACGCCGGATGAGGAGGCTCGAATCGAAGGGATCGTGGCTCAACGAATTGCAGTCTCCTCGCGTCCCTCACTCGGCCTCGTGGATACCAATCCTCCCGCAACGGACGATAGTCCCCTTCGGACGGCTGCCTAAATGCACCTCATTGCTCAACGCGTGCAGTCGTCGCAGGGTCAGGAGGGCATCAATGCGTTCTGCTACTTGCACGGGCCCATTGGGTGGCTGGATAGGCCTCCGGCAGATCTGCAGCCGGGCAAGCTTGCAAGTTCTCGCGTGGAAGTGCCACCTCCAGGCAACCGGATCCGTAGCTTCTTGGAAATCGTGACTCCTGACGTTACGCCAAGTCGGCAAGTGTTCAGGACGATCCTCGACTGTATTGACCCGTTCGAGAACACGAATTTTCCGCTGAAAGTGTTGAGCGGCGACATCTCGTTTCAGTTCGATCTCGATCTTGCTCTAGCGCCCGGTTGGCGACAGGAGCTTGAATTCTTGTTGCATCACGCACTCGCGGCGCGAGGCTGAGCGGTTCCTCACGGTCACTGGGGATCGGAGGTATTCGATTGCCGATCGGGACTCTTTGGGGATCGGACGGAGGAGTAACGGAGACTTTCGCCGTCATATTCGGGGTACGATCAGCTCGCCTGAGAACTTGATCACGAAGACGGTCGCCTGCAACGATTGCCTTGAAACTCGCAGCATCCAGCAACTCTAGTTCCCTAAGTTCCACGACGACATTCAAGAGCTTTTCCGCTAGTAGGGCGCGTGAGTAGTCCTGTCCAAGATTCTGCGGCACGATTGAACATACGGAGTCATTGGGCATCGCGGCTTCGACGACAGAAGAGAGGACACCCTTGCCGTTGCTTCCTTCGCCGCTACTCGTCATGGTGCGGACCGTGGATCTGGCGTCACCGCGTAGGTCACCAGCACTCGTCCTGCAGAGTAGTCCTCATGACCATATCACTCGGTCATGCGCGGACTCCAGATCGAAACGAAGTCCTGCGAAAACAGCGGGTGGGCCCGTAGAACGTAGAACTTGTCCTTTGGATGAGGATTGAACCCCTCCAAATGTGCGGAATCATCGCGTTTGCGTCCGCTATTCTGCAAGACCGCTTCAAGCAAAGCGTTCAATCGCCTGGCGTCCGGTGAATGGACGTTGTCACCCAGAACGGTGTTTATGACAAGCAACGGGGAATCGTTGAGCGCGATGGCTTCAAGCAGTCGCGTTCGGGCCTCACTGTCGGATGGTGGGAACCTGTACCCCACGAATACGATGGAATTTGCCTGCTGCAGTTCATAGCACGCCTGCTCCCAGAGCTTTCGCAGTGGCCCGACTACCGCGTTTCTCTTGGTCGGGCCAGGTGTCGCGATGCCTATGTTCATCCCGCTTGTCCCACGTAGGTCCACTGCGTCTGCAGAGGCGGTGAAGTGGGCAGCCTTGTCGATCCCAGTCCGTGTCCACTTCAGGCTGCCGTGCAGCTTGTACGTCATGTTGTTGAGGGTTGTTCGATCACTACCTCCAGGAGGAACAACCCAGAAGCCCAACAGATCTGGCACAAGGTCGTAGTTGAACGTCAACACCTTGTGTTCTCGTGGTAGACGCTTGTCCCACTCTACGTAAGGTAGCCATGACTCAGATGCGAGGTCAGCTTCGTCAGTGAAGCCCCTACACTGGAAAGCAATGACCCTCAGGGCTGCATCACGTATCATATGAATTCTTGCATCCAGCGTGGTGGCATCTTCGGCTTTCAGCGATTCGATGTGCCTCCCAACAAGACGCCGCAGACGTTTCTTGGTTTGGGAGTCCTCCAAGCGGCAAGCAAGGTCCAACTGTTGAAGATAGTCCTCAGCGTCCAGCCAAAAAGGTCCACCTGGATACGGGGGTTCGCCTGCCAGCTCAGATCTGACTTCCACAGGCGCGCCCTTCGTGAAGAAGTGGCCGGCGTTGAATGCATCGAATCCAGGATGCGCGGTGTTGAAGTCGTCACATGCCTTCATGCTCAGCAATTCACTCAGCATCGGGCCGCCCAGGGGTCGACTGAAACCGCTTCACAAAATCCAAACTGTCTTTGGTGCGACTGGCATTCGAGCAGCGTAACACGGCCGGTGGCCTCATTCGCAACCGCAACTCCTAACATGCCGCGAGCAACCGCCACGATGCCAGACCTGGCAGAGTGATGGACTTTGCGGCGCGCCGTGCCAACGCCGACACACCTTTGCGCAGGTGAGATCGGGAACGCTCCGGGTCAACCTTGCTAGCTAGCGAGTCCCCACGATCTTCATTGACGCCTCAAGCTCAGACTCAACAACGTTCCGGAGTGCCAGCACTTCATTGGATATCGTCCGCATGCGGTAGAAGGTAACCGCGAGGGCCTGCCGCTGCAGTTGCGCGAGGCGCAAGTGCCCTCCATCGAGTCGGGTCAGTTCGATGTCCGGCGCCTGATCGCCGATCCTCAAGCGGTATGGCTGGTCAGCGATGCATGGTGCCGTCACGACGAGCATGATCGCAACGACCCAAAGCCGAATTGCCGCTGGTACGCGCATCGGGAATGCGAGAAGCTTGAACATCGGCTACGTAGCCAAGTCTGCCACCGAACCAGCAGGATTCTAGGGTCCGTCGGTGGCAATGCCGAGTCGATCCTTTCCTGCGGTGCGGCAAGGTGCATGACGATCCTGCCCTATTCCGGCACCTTCCCGCGGTGGGAGTCGATCATCCCCGACCAAACAGGCGCGCCCAAAACGAGCGCTTCTTCCACCTTCCAGCAGGCTGATCGCCCTTGATGCCCAAGGAGTCGCATACCCGCAACATTGGGGCCGTGGATGACGGGTGAAGGAGCGATAGCACTGAAATGGCGTCACCCGCTCGCTTCGCCGCCTCGTAACGCTTCGTGTCGTCATCGGTCAGCTCGTCGGAAAGCATGTCGGGCCAACTGTCACCGTCGGCAGTCGAGCCTTCGTCGAAGAAGTACGCGCGTTCCCAGGACTGTGGTTCGCCGTCAACATCAGTCCAACCGCCCTCGTCCCGGCTGTACCCAAGTCGGCGTACGCACATCCCGTTCATGAACGTGTGCATTTCATGAACGTCGGTCGTCGTCTGCACCACGAAGGCAATGGCCATTGTCGCGAGGTCACGCGACAACGCCTCGGCGAGCCGAATCGATACTCGAAAGTCGAATCCGACCAGGCACTCGATGAGCACGAATGGAGGGACGCCTTCAACTACCTGTCGAACTCCGTGTTTGGCGGCCACCGACCAGAATGCGGAGGTCCCAGTCGTCGCAACTATTGTCCCAACCCAGGTGCTCATATCGGAGCCCAAAGGTAATCAAGATGGCGCTGCCGAGTCCAGTGCTTCGACTCATGGCACCAGCATGGCGTCGCGCGGCGAGCACCTCAACACTCACGGTTCCGCTGCCCGTCGACGAAACACCGTCCAACAGAGGCGTTGCTCGGTGCCCGTAGGGGTAACATGGATCTCGCGATCCTCGTTCAGAAGTTCAAACTCCAACCCCAAAAGCTTGCCCAAGCTGGCACCGTCGTGTCGTTGGACCGAAAGTCCGCTGCATCGCTCCGGGCCATCGAGTGCAAACGTGGCTAAGACGAGATGGCCTGATGGGCTCAATGTGCTGGTTACCAAGTCTCGATATGCGACCTGGTCCTCTGCTTCCGTAAGGAAGTGAAGCACCGCTCGGTCGTGCCACAGGTCCGTCAGCGGCAATTCCGGCTTCTTGGTAACGTCGGCAACGACCCATTGAACAAGGTCAGCTCGCGAACCGAGTCGCTTCTTTGCCACTTCGAGTGCGGAGGATGATACGTCAAGGACGATCAGGTTCTCGTACCCGACGTCCAGCAGCGTGTCGACCAGAAACGAAGCTCCAGCGCCGACGTCAATCACCGTCTTCGATGGCTCAGCGTGTTTCGTTATGTACGCAACCGAGTGTGCCGGGTTGCGCTGGTACCAGCTAACCGCGTCCTCCGATTTGGTCTTGTACACGTGGTTCCAATGCGATTCACGGTCCATGCGACATTTCTCCTCTTCGCCGGTTACCTGTCACAGTTGACAAGTCTAAAGGGTGCCGGCCTTAGCCCCAAGCTCTTCACAGTTCGACTCGGAAGCGATACCGTTCCTCATGTTGGGGCTGGGTATGGCGTTTGCGTGACTTTGGGTCGGTCCAAAGATCAAGCGCTACCTGGTTCGGCAGTACCAGGACTTCGTGGTCGCCGTAATCCCAGCGAAAGAGCTTCGAGCACAGATCCGGCGCAAGGGCGTGGCATCAACTACGGATGAATACAAGGCGGAGGTATTGAGGGCCTACATCGAACAGCGTGTTGTTGGGGAATAGCCGGTCGGTGTTGATACGGTTGCGCATGGAAAACGTCGCCCCTCATGCGGCCTTTGGCTTCCTTTCTCGAATACTCGGGGCTAGTCTCTTGCCTTGGAGAACGGATGGCAACTCAGATACAACCAATCCCCGTCGGGTACGACAATGTTTACGTCGTCAAGGACGAGGGCACAATCCTCGTTGACGGGGGTACGCCAGGCAACACCAAGCGCTTGGTGCCGGGATTTGCGAAGGCGGGTGTGTCACCCAAGGACGTTCGCCTCATTGTGCTGACTCATGGGCACTGGGACCATATTGGCTGTGTTGCCGAGCTGAAGCAGTTGACGGGTGCCCCGCTCGCGATGCACCACTCCGAGCGGGAAAGGATCGAGAAACCAATCAAGGTCATGCCGCCTGGTGTGACGGTGTGGGGCAAGATCTTCGGAGCGTTTTGCAGCGCTGCAATCGTCCCGTCTATCAGGCTTGAAGCCGCAACGGTGGACGTCGTGATCCCCGACGAAGGCATATCGCTGGAAGCCTATGGCATCAATGGCAAGATCTTGCACACGCCGGGACATTCGCCAGGTTCGCTCACCATCTTACTAGCATCGGGAGATGCCATGGTCGGCGACCTGGCAATGAATATGTTTCCATTGCGTCTCGGACCGGGTCTCCCAATCTTCGCGGAAGATGTCTCACGCCTGAAGGGCAGCATCGAACTCCTCCTCTCACTCGGGGCAACTACAATCCATCCTGCCCACGGAGCGGCGTTTCCGGCCACGGTGCTGAGGAAGGCCGCAGCCCTTCTCTGAGCGGGGCAGTCGGACACGGGCACTCCAGAGTCTTTGAAATCTGCACCGCACATTACAGCGTGGTTCCCACGGTTCGTCTTGTCCTTCGAGCGCTCTCGACGCGGATCACGCCACCCGACGCCACGGGGAACCGCTGTGCTAACTTCCAGTCTCGAAACCGTACTGGCAGACACCTCGCACAGCGGGGATGCTTCGAGGGCGACTCAGGATCTGAATCGGTACGAGACACCGTGGGAGACTGGACAATAGGTCGTTTCGACCGTTGGGATTGATTGGCAAATCGAATGACTACCAAGCACGCCACAGGTGAAACGCTCACCTCACTCTACGCAAGAATGCGGGGAGATCCGGTTCTCTGGAAAAAGTGCGAGCCACTGTTCAAGGTGAAAGAGTGGCCTGCGCGGGCCACTCTCCTGCAAGAGGGCGAGTTCGCCCGCCACATGTACTTCGTCAAGAAGGGCTGTCTGCGTCTCTGGTTCAACAAGGACGGGAAGGATATTACCGTTCAATTCTTCGTCGAGGGCCAGGCCGTCTCGTCACTAGAAAGCTTCCTTGGGCGGACGCGAAGCATGTTCTCCATCGAGACCATCGAGCCCACAAGCGTGGCGATGATCCGACGCGAGGCGTGGGACCAACTGTTCCAGTTCGCTCCCACACTGAAGGATGGTCTCTTGGGACTCATGATTCAACGCATGGAGAACTACGCGAGGTTGTTTCTCTCACGGATCAAGGACAGCCCGCGCGAACGGTACGAGGCGCTGGTGCGCGAGCGTCCCGACATCATCCAGCGTGTTCCTCAACACTATATCGCGTCATACCTGGGCATCACACCCGTCTCACTGAGTCGCATCAGAAACCGGATCAGCAACAAGCATTGAAGGTCGATCTTTACGATCGTAAATGCACGAGACGACACCGGCGCGATATGTTTAGTGCATGAGTCCGTCGTTCTTCGGAAGCAGAAGCCACCATTCCGAGTTCGTGACGCTGAATTCGCGCGCGTGTCAGGCGTGCTGGCATTGCGTCGAGGCTTGCCCGTCTAAGGTGCTCGGGAAGGTGAACCTGCCCTGGCACAAACACGCCGTGATTCACACCGAAGCTCATTGCACTGGATGTCTCAAATGCATCAAGGCTTGCGCCGCGGGTGCCTTGATGAAGAGGACAGCGTAGCCATGCGGCGCAGGATCGTCCTCAATCTCGCGTTGTTGCTGGCCGGACTCGCCTCGGCGAGTTCCGGGCTTACCATGCAGATCAAGTATCACATGGGCCGACATGGACGATTAGACGCGACAGATTGGGGCTACCCAATCTGGGCGCAGTTTCACAAGTTCGCCGCGGTGACCGTGCTGGCCCTCGTGGCGTGGCATCTGATTGTCAATTGGAAATGGCTGCGCGCCGTGTGGAACAAGGGACTTTTCCGCAAGCACAGGCAACTCGTCACCATGAGCCCCATCTTCGTGGCCGCCGTGCTAACTGGCTTGGGTGCCTGGGCCATCGGCTGGACTGGCGGGGGGTTTCGGAGTGAGAAACTCGTCGTTGAGATCCACGACAAGCTCACTCTGTTCCTCACCGTTTTCCTGATTCTCCACGTCTGGAGCCGAAGAAGACGCCTCGCGAACTAGGGATGCAATTTAAGGTGCAGGTCATAAGTGAAACGCTGCCCGGAGTCTTGGCAGATTCCGTGTTGAGTGAATGCCTGGAATATTCACCGAGGTCAGGAGGTCCCGGAAATTTCTGGCGATTGGCACCTATCCGTGCCGCACCAAGCTACTGCTGGTCTTCTGCGGATCCAACCTCTGGGTAAGCGAGCAAGTATTCAATACGTTCAGCCTGTTGGATCGATGGTTCAAGATCACCGATTCTGTGCACAAGCAGTATTTGCCGATTCGAGGTGCTCATGTCGGTAAACCACCTCAACGATCCTCCGAGACCAATCGACGCCTGCCGTACTTGCTCTGGACGTCGAGGTCTCCCGACTGCGGCAAATAGTAGATGCGGCGCCTGCCCCCTTACACATCGCAGAACCAGTGTGTCTGGGCAACTATGTTGCGCCGTCAACATCTCCATACGCAAGGCCATCTGCTGGGCAAACTTCAGATTGTATCCATAGAGCACGTTTGCCGCAGGCGAGTTCAGGGCAAACCCAATCTGAAATTCGTCGGGTGACGTTCGCATTTCGCAAACCCGAACGGAAGGACCAAGTACACAAAAATTTCCGAGATACTCACGTTCTTCGTCCGTGAGCGCTCGCGTTGGACTTGACTCTAGTTGGTCCAATCGAACAGACTGCCGCTCAAACCACGTCGTGGGCTGGCGTGACACGCGAGGAAATATTTGAGACTTAGCCCGCGCACGCCGACGTTCTCGGAGATATTGATGGCACCTCTCGGTCTCGGCGATTCCGGAAGTCACGTTTTCAGTGCTATCGATCATCTGTGTTTCCTCGCGTTGGTCGCAGGGACAGGCCCCGCGGTTGTAATGACTCATGAGGGCCTCGTTAGGTTGCCATGCATCTATTGCGACAGCCCAGGCAATGAGTCAGCTCGGGAGAAGCTGGTCAGCCGAGTCAAAGACAATTGTCACCGTGACCGCTGCCGGAGCTAGGTGCAACCCGAGGTGCAAGCGAAGGTGCAACCCCCATTTGCACCCCTTTTTCGTAACCGCTGTTGACCTTTGTACCGTTGTCGAAGCAGTCGCGAGAGGACAATTTCTGCCGCTTCGTCCGTTGCTGACCTTTCCTGCACCTTGTGTGTGTGATTTCGTAAACCGCAGGTCTCGAGTTCAAGTCTCGGAGTTGGCTCCACTCAGTCCTCGCACCCTTTGAAGCTAAATCAGCTGTTCTCGGTGCGTTCCTGGAAAGCGAGAGAGTGAGTCGGGCCGCCAGCACCTGGACGGTGGAGACGATCTCGCTGTTTCGCTGGATTCCGATCGCGCAGCCGCGGTTGGTGCCCACCGAAGATCTCAATTTTTCGGGGTTCCTCCGCCGGGACATGCCCGCACTTGACACGATCGCCCACCCGCGTTTTTGGAAGTTCGTCTCCACTCTAGAAGGCAAGCTTGCCGGCTTCTGGCAGAGGGGCGTTCGTTGGGTGCGACTTGTCGAACAGGGATCTGCCACTCGTTCTGATCGGAGAAAGAACGACCCCAAGTGGCACGCGGTTTCTACGCAGGCATACGACCACACTGCGCCACCACTCAATACCGTCCAGTGGGATTAGTTCGCGATACGTTACTATGTGCGACAACGTCGCCTTTCGGTCCATTGACCTAGTCGTGTCACTCAGGACGAGCGATTCAGGATTGTGTTGGTGCGGCGCAACAACGGAAGCGCGCGTTTTCCGAATCACGCGTCCGAGGGCGGGGTTGCGCTCATGGCTGTCCACAAGGGGCGTTATGCATGAACGCGCCAATTCGCACTTCGTAACCCTCGGTCCGTTGGGCGTCGATGCAACCCGAACGATCGTGTGCCGAAAACTCTCGGTGGTCACGTTGCAGAATGCGAAAATCAGTTTGCTTGCTTTGGCAATTTACCAAGACGGGTCTCGCCGTTGCGAAGCATGTTAGAGTAGCCGCAGCTAGGCTAGCGCGCCTCGGTATCGGACGTTTTGAAGTTCCGTCCACGGGCGGCGTTATCGCCAATTTCGAGGCACGAATGACCATCTCAAGCACGCCACGGAACGAGCCCCAGCATTCGGCTAACAGGGCGAGCGAGCGCAAGGCACACGCCTCCGTTCAACTAGTCGAAAAGGCGCACATCGATGCCGAAGCTGTTCTGAAGGAGCTCGGGTCGCAATTAGACGGCCTGAGTGAGGCAGAAGCCGACGCGCGCCTGCAGCGGGTCGGAACGAATGAGATTGCCCGCGAGAAGCGACAATCCGTTGCAATGCGTCTTTTCGACAACTTCAAGAATCCCTTGGTTCTGCTGTTGCTGGCGTTGGCGGTGCTTTCCGTTTTAACCGGAGACCAGCGGGCGACAGCGGTCATTTTGGTGATGGTGATTCTGGGCGTTGTCTTGCGCTTCTTCCAAGAGATGCGGGCGGATAATGCCGCCGAGAAACTACAGGCAATGGTCAGCAGTACTGCGACAGTTGTACGTAGCGGCAAGGAAGAAGAAGTTGCACTCAAGCTGTTAGTGCCCGGCGATATTATTCGGCTGGCGGCAGGAGACATGGTTCCGGCAGACGTTCGCGTGCTAACGGCCAAAGACCTTTTCTTGAATCAAGTTGCCCTCACCGGTGAAGCCCTACCTGTTGAGAAGAGGGCAGCCCCGGCATCAGCAGATGTTCGGAACCCGCTGGAACTTCCCAATATCTGCTTCTTGGGCTCTAACGTGGAGAGCGGAGCAGCGACCGCCGTGGTCGTCGACACCGGGGACCGGACTTACTTTGGATCGCTCGCCACTCGTATTGTCGGGCAGCGGCAGTTAACGAGCTTCGACAAGGGCGTCAATCGGTTCACATGGCTAATGATTCGGTTCATTGCCGTGATGGTTCCGGCTGTTTTCCTGATCAACGGCCTGAGCCATCACAACTGGATGGACGCTTTCATGTTTGCCATGGCGGTGGCCGTCGGACTCACTCCCGAGATGCTGCCCATGATCGTTACCGTTAACCTTTCCAAGGGCGCACTGGCGATGGCCCGAAAGAAGGTAATCGTCAAACGACTCAACGCAATCCAGAACTTTGGGGGGATGGACGTGCTGTGCACCGACAAAACCGGCACCCTAACCCAAGGCAAAATCGTGCTCGAAAAGCATGTGGATGTGCACGGCGATCCGAGTGAGAAGGTACTGCATTACGGCTACTTGAATAGCTATCACCACACAGGGTTGAAGAATCTGCTCGATGAGGCAATCCTCGACCATGAGGAACTGGAAGAACGGCTGAAGGCAAAAGACAAGTACCGCAAGATCGACGAGATTCCATTCGACTTTGTGCGGCGGCGGATGTCAGTGGTGGTGGAAAACGAAACCGGGTTGAATACGCTCATCTGCAAGGGCGCCGTGGATGAAGTGATGTCCCAGTGTACGCGCGTGGAGCTCAACGGCGAGTTGGTGCCGGTTCAGCCGGAGAACGACGTCAAACGCCAGCACATAGCTGATGAACTCAATGCTCAGGGCTTTCGGGTAATCGCCTTAGCTTACAAAGACATGCCGGGGGCCACAGACGAACCAGCTTACTCGGTCAAAGATGAGTCAGACCTTACCTTGGTTGGTTTTTTGGCCTTTCTCGATCCGCCGAAGGATTCCGCCGCAGAGGCCTTGAAGCGTCTTCAAAGCCTGGACGTAAAACTCAAGGTACTCACGGGTGACAACGAGATAGTCACTGCCTACATCTGCAAGGAAGTGGGCATGTCGGTAGAGCATCTATTGCTTGGTTCACAAATCGAGGGAATGAGCGAACTCGACCTAGCGACTGCCGCTGCTAACACCAGCGTCTTTGCTAGGCTGGCTCCGGCGCACAAGGAACGCATCATCCGTGCACTCCAGAGTCAGGGCCATGTCGTAGGCTTCCTGGGCGATGGCATCAACGACGCCCCAGCCTTGAAGGCCGCCGATGTGGGCATCTCCGTCAACGGCGCGGTGGATATCGCCAAGGAGTCGTCCGACATCATCTTGCTGGAAAACAGCCTCCTGGTGCTGGAGCAGGGCGTGCTGGAGGGCCGAAGGGTGTTCGGCAACATTGTCAAGTACATCAAGATGGCGGCCAGCTCGAATTTCGGCAACATGTTTAGTGTCGTAGGGGCCAGCGCTTTCTTGCCGTTCCTACCCATGCTGCCGATCCAGGTCCTCACCAACAATCTTCTCTACGACTTTTCGCAGACCACTATCCCGACCGATGAAGTGGACGCGGACTGGCTCACAAAGCCTCGCCAATGGACGATAGACAAGCTTCTTCGTTTCATCTTGTTCATTGGTCCCATCAGCTCGCTTTTTGACTACCTGACCTTCTATCTGATGCTGTACGTCTTTGACAGCTGGCACAACCCGGCCTTGTTTCGCACGGGTTGGTTCGTGGAGTCGCTCTTCACCCAGACGCTTATCATTCATGTCATTCGGACCAACAAGGTCCCGTTCGTACAAAGCCGCGCTAGTTGGCCGCTCATACTCACTTCTGTTGCCATCGCCGCCTCTGGGGCATGGCTGACGGTTTCACCCTTGGCAGACACGCTCGGGTTCGTCCCGCTCCCGCCGCTCTTTTGGCTATTCTTAGGGCTGATGATGTTGGGATACGCGGCCCTGACGCAGGTGGTAAAGACGTGGTTCGTTCGAAGGTTTGGGGAATGATGGGTGACGCGATTTGCGAGAACCTAAGAGACCACAGCCGCACTGTTCACCCTAACGCACGCGGATTCACTTCCACGCTCAAGAAGCATCCCGCGCAGAAGGTGATGTGTTCGATTGGCGCGCTACTGGCAGCCAGGCGTCGCTCCGGGCGGGGCAACGCAGCTGTCGCCCACCCCACTCGGGTAACCGCGCTGTAGGTGCGTCCGGTGAGCGCGCAGTCGGTCTTCGTGCAGGTCGCCTCCACCAACGACGGACGAAACTGCTCCTATTCCACGGCAGTCGGGGGCACCGTGATGTGTTGAGCAAAGGAAGCACCTGCGGCCAATCGGCATAGGGGCCCGAGGTCATCCCTCGAGTCCCCTGCCACAACACCCGGCACGAGGGTGCGCACCAGGCGGTTCGAAGACTTGCGTTCGCGATATCGAAGACCAGTTAGTGATCGTCACGGCGCCAACTCGCCGATTCGTGCAGCCGAGTGAACCAGCCTCACGTTGCGGGCGCATGTCGCGAATGAGCACCGAACCCTTCCTTCGAGATGTCGAGCCGGGAGAGGCTGCCGCGTCTCGCCGAATCCGCCCCGAACCAACACAGGCTCACGAAAACAGACCTTGGTTCCAATCCTCGCTGCTTTGGTCCCGATTTTGGTCCAGACCTTGGTCTTGGTGCGCTTCGGTGCAGCTCCGTCCCTGGACATACCTCGAGCCCGGAGAACAAACGGCATTCCTCGCAGCCATGCCTGCCGACGAGCGACGGTATTATGCGTTCGCCCTCGGGACGGGAGTACGCCACGGCAACCCCGGGAAACCAACCAAAACAGGCAAGACACGGCGGGTGCCGTTGTTCGGGATGGCCGTTGAAGCGGCACGAGCGCAGGTGGCGTTTCTGAAGGGTAAGACGAATCCGAAACGCGTCTTTTGGCCAACGCTAACAGGCAATCATCGCGCCGAGGGTTCGCCAGAGGGTTGGGCGGATTGGCTCAAGGCGGCCGGCATCAAGCGACCGGTACGGGTCTACGATCTGCGGCACACCTGCGCGTCGTCACTCGTGGCTGGTTGGTGGGGCCGCCGCTGGTCCATTGAGGAAGTGAAAGAGGTTCTGGGCCACAGCGACATCAAGATGACTCAGCGCTACGTCCATCTCGGAGACACAGCGTTGCGCGCCGCGACGCGCGAAACGAACGCGGCCTATTTTGGTCCACGGCCTGTCCAAAATGAGGCTCAAATTGTCGATATTGCGGGAGATTTGGCCGCTTTCGTAAACCGCAGGTCCCGAGTTCAAGTCTCGGAGTTGGCTCCACTCAGTCCTCGCACCCTTTGAAGCTAAATCAGCTGTTCTCGGTGCGTTCCTTGAAAACGAGGGAGTGAGTAGGGCCGTCAGCTGACGGACGGAGCTGGACGCATTGGGAGTAACGTTCAGCCGGCGACGTGTCGCCATCGCCCCCTGTAGTGACGATACTCGGAAGGTGAGCAACCAGAGGCGTGAGGTTCGGCGTGGTCGGGACTATGGTAGTTCGGTTGATGCTGCACCAACCACGGACAGGTAGGCGAGCGCTCACGCTGGGCGGAAGGGCGGTCTTCTCAGCGTGGTCCCCCGGGGTTATGAGGGCAATTGCCTCTCGCCTTGCCACGCAGTAGCGTCCCGATGCAAGGAATCATGAACCGATCAAAGTGGTACCTCGGACGGATGAGCCGCAGCGTCGGTAGCGTCTTCGCTGGCTGTGCATTGGCACTTGGTTGTGGGGCCGCGGCAACATCTGACTCAAAGAATGCCAACGAGAATCAGGTGACGCCGGACCAAGTTGGCGAGCAATGCATCCCGTTCGAGGAGTCGGACCCCGAATTTCCTGGCTTTGGCGAGGGTTCAAATCTCGGTTTTGGCGCGACCGACTGCGCATCGGGGGTATGTCTTTCGATCAATTTCACGGGCCGCGTATCATGCCCTAGCGGCCAGACAGCTCAAGCGCTCGGTTTGCCCGCAAGTGATCCGAGCCGATGCAAGACTCCTGATGGCACACTCGTTACCGTCGCCGTGTCAACCCAATTGCCATCTGAACCGCCAAGCGAACGAGTGATTTGCTCGTGTCGTTGCGATTCGGTTGTGACAAATCCATGCACATGTCCAAGCAATATGCAGTGCATAGAGATTTGGCCACCTTCCACCACTCCGGATGGTAGGCAAATTGGAGGCTCGTACTGCGTCTACCCAAATACAGCGGGCTAGTGTCGGCAGTGCCCCGTTAGGCTGGTGGCAGACAAGTGGATGCTTCCTTCGAACATCGATTCGAGCAGCAATCAGCGTCATTGTGACATGGGCGACCATCGCCGTAGCCGGTACAACCACAGACCCCGGACTGCTCGCAGACGGCAGAGCAGCACTGACCCCAGCTCTCGCAGGACACGCCCGTGCCTCGACACTCGACACATGCGCCCAGCTGGCAAATGTTGCTGCAGCATTCTGCAGGAAAGGTGCACGGCGTCCAGTCTCTTGCACAGGAACTGCTGACTCCGCCCGTGTTCTGACTTCCACCGGTGGGGCCAGGCACGCCTGTGCCGCCCGCCCCACCCTCAGTACTGAGCGCGTCGAGTTCCGACCGAGCACCGCACGCACTTTGAGAATTTGCAATCAGCGCTGCCAGTGCGACGAAGAATGTCGACCGGAGATTCCTGTACCAATGTCGGAACGCGAAGCTCAATGCGGAAGATTACCCAGTTTAGCGAAATGCCAGATGATCGAAGGAGTAGGTACCACTACCTTGAGAAACATTCAGCACAATCTTGAACTGGCAGGTGCCACCAATCTGGCTCAATGCCTGCTGCCAAAGCAATGCTCCGTGTGGCCAAGGACGGCGCGCCCAACCCGATTATTGAGAATCGCGACATCAACACCCTTGGCGCGGGCACATGAAATGGCGATTCCAACTCCGAACATGTGGACCTCGGCACGTCACCCCACTCGTGTTGCGCGACAGCACGATGACCTGGACAGTGGATCGAGGCGTCGATTGGCGGGGCGGATGCCTTTGCAATCCCAACTTTGCGTCCAAACGACAAGCATGGACACCCATCAGGCTAGTGGCACATCGTATCGACAACTTGCGACATGTTGTGCACCAAGAGATCTGCGTCGGCGGCACGCAGTTCGTCCTGCGAACCGTAGCCCCAAAGCACGCCAATCGTGCGAATACCATTGGCGCGGCCACCGCGAACGTCCTGCGCCCGATCGCCGATCATCCAAGTATCGGCGAGATCGAGGCATTCGTTCTTGAGCAGGCATTGAATCAGATCGACCTTGCTACTGTTGCGCCCATCCAATTCCGAACCGTACACAGCGACGAAATAGGCACTGAGACCGAAATGGTCGATAATTCTTTCAGCGAAGACACGCGGCTTTGAGGTGGCTACGAAGAGGCGGTGGCCCTTTGCAACCAGTGCTTCAAGCCCTGTCGGCACGTCTGGATAGACCTCATTTTCGAACATGCCAACGGCTTCAAAGCGCTCGCGATACCAAACCATCGCCTGGTGCACCAAGCTTTGGTCGTCCGTCACAAGCAGCTCAGCGAAGGTCGCGCGCAACGGCGGACCGATGTACCGAGTGAGTTCACTACGCTCGGGCGGCTCACGACCGAGCTGCCTCAAGGCGTGCTGAATGCAAGTGGTAATCCCGACCACTGGATCGGTGAGGGTACCATCGAGATCGAAGAGAAGATTCATTGGAGTGGGTCTTCCGAAATTGGGTCACCAGTCAGTGCTTCGGTTGGTAGCACAGGCTGCTCGATAAGGAGATTCAACCTGCTGAGTCAATCCGCGGTAGCTCCTCCCACCAGAGTATATTAGGGACTCCCGCGATTTTCCCGACCTTGATCGCAACGAGCGGGTTGACTGTAGACCACCCAGGCGCAACTATCGTCTTCAAGCATCCCCCAGTGCACTAGGACGTTGGCCTCCTCTACCATCCGCGCGCGCACTTCGAACCCCTCGTCGAGAATCACCGGGAGTTGTTCTTGCGTGCGGGTAACGGTCCGATAGACGGCCTCCGCCTGTGTCAGCGCCAACGCGACTGCCGCCCAAGGATCGAGGTTGACCCGGAGCAGTTCGGCTTTGCACAATTTTGCCATCATTGGCCGCACGCGGTCGAGTGCGTCACACAAGTCGACCGGAACACTTACTCTAGAATCGACTGGATTCGTCATGACGCATACCTCTCGGGCATCGGGTTGCCCGCCGTGCCCATTGAACGTCGGCGCTCCCAAGAAGCTTTCACCTCGTCGTACAAATAAGTTCGACCCTCGATCGCGAGTTGCGCACCGTCGAAAACTGCCATTCGAAGGTCGTCCCAAAGCGACGGCACAAACTGCAGAAAAGCCTAGCGAATCCATTCTTACGTGGGGGGACACTCGCGCGAAGCCTAAGCAGGCAAATTCCAGGTGGGGGTACACTCGCGGCATGCCTACGTAGGTAAATTCCAAGTGGGGTACCACTCGCCGCAAGCCTAAGTAGGCAAAGTTCAGGTGGGGTACCACTCGCCGCAAGCCTAAGTAGGCAAATTCCAGGTGGGGGTACACTCGCGGCATGCCTACGTAGGTAAATTCCAAGTGGGGGTACACTCGCGGCATGCCTACGTAGGTAAATTCCAAGTGGGGGTACACTCGCGAGAAACCTCACTGAGCTCGAAGCGAGTGTTGGCTCTGATCCGAGCCTGACGCGAGTGACGACACTATTAATAGTGACGCATCGGGCACGAGGAAAACGGTGCCCCAAACGATTGGCGATCCGTCCGAAGTGAATCGCGAAAACTACGTTCGCAACGCTTTCGACAAAATGCCCCGACCTGCCACACTCGACAGAGCGGCTCGCGACAATTGGGTTCAATCCGGGAAAGGTCATTGGGGAACGTGTAATCTCGCGAACTTAGGCACTCGTCGGGCACTCAATGGGTTACTTGCTCGTGATCGACAAATTGGATCGAAAAATGTTGGGCACCCCGGAGAAAGTTGGGGCGTTCTCGGCGGCGATTGGCTGCCCGAACCGGGGATCTGGATTGCGCAAAGGACCGCTGCTGGGTCACAGCGACGGTGGCACCACGCAGCGCTACCGGTGGTCGTGCAAAGTCTGAAGGAGGCGGGCGACACGCCAGTCATGCTCGACTTCTTGGTTGCCGAGGCCGTTTCGGTGATTTGCCGACGCACACAACAACGCAAAACCAATCCGCCCGATCTCAGAGCGATCGTCACGGACGTGAAGGCGATTTTCGAGCAGGGTCGCATCGAATTCAGCGCTCGCTCGGTATCCGGGCTTCGTCGCCTGGGACTGACGAACACCCGTCCACGTACCGACCGCGTGGAAACGGCGATTTTGCGAGAACCGTAACCACGCCGAACAGACCAAAAGGCACAGGCAATCTGCTGTCCTAGCGATGCCATGCCCAACGGAACGCGTGCGTTCGTAAACCGCAGGTCCCAAGTTCAACTCTCGGAGTTGGCTCCAAGAATCCTGCTGGATCGTTGAATCGGTGGTCTCGAATCATAGCCGAATTCGACGCAGGTAGCTGTCCCCCACGTTCAGGTTGGCGACGGGTCGCGGTCCGGAATGGCAAAGCGAAGTGGGAACAATCCAGCGTGCTCGAGGAGCTGCACGACAGAACGCGTTGCGGCCCAAGCCTCGCCGAATGCGATGTCTTTGGGAAGCGTGGCGTCGGCGTTGTACGTCGCTTCGGCCACATCGAGCTGCTCTTCGAACGTCGAGAGTCCGTCGCAGTAAATTTGCCGGGATTCGCAGACCAATCTGAATTCGCTGCGCACGTTCGACCAAAAGGATCCATCGCCTAGCGGCCTAACCGCAGTGATGCGCGCCAGATCGTAGATGTCCTTGGCTCGCACCACGTCACCGGCCTTCGCCAGCTGGAGTTGCGTCTTCTCAAAGATGGCGCCAAACGCGACCCCAAAGCCGCCCATCCTTCAATGCGTCAACGTCACCCCAAAGCCGCCTTCAAGCCACGGCAAGGAGGAGCAATCGGGTGCCTTCCCTGGCTTGACTTTCAACGAAAGCGGAACTCCGAGGAGCTGGACAAGCGTCCGACGAACGTCCGCTGATGTGCCGCAATCGTTGGTCCCGATTTTGGTCCAGACCTAGGTCTGGGTGCGCCTCGGTGCAGCGCTGTGGGCTCTAGCAACACCGATCAGTTGCAGTCGGCGCTCTTGGCGAGGTAGATGCTGTCATATGGGCCATGGCCTGGAGACTCCGATACCTTCACCTCCAAGTTGACCGCTCCCACTGGCCAAACCGGAATCTTCCAAGTGTTGTACGCTTGGCTCTGGTCAGGGTGGCGCGCTTTGGCGTCTTCCCAGAATTCCACGTATCCGCTTCCAGAGAAGTACACCTCAACCGGAGTGCAAACGAAGAGCCGCGTCGGGCGGACCAAGGCGACCTTGGTCGCCTTCGACCCGTATTCCACGACAGTCAGCTTGACTTGTTGACTGGACGATTCGCTCGACCTCTAGGGCGTTTGAGACGTACACGCCTTTCGTCCCCGCCAATGTCTGCACGAATTCATCAATAGCCCCGGTCCACGGATCGCAGAGCTGGCTAGGATTCCCTTGGATGGCAGGAATGCCGGAAGATGTTCCTTTGCAGTGTGTTGCCCTTCTCCGGGCAGACGTACAAGTCCAGAGCCCAACCCCATACCGAAGCTAATCGGAGCACAGGGGGTGAATGGTAATTGTTCATAACACCCACTTCCATGAAAGCGTTATCGAATCGGGCTTTTCTGCGCAAGAGACCTCTCTCAGCGGGCTGTCACGCCCGACGGGGGTGAGGTACTCTCAGCGAGCGTGACCCCTCGGTATGAAGGCGTAGAGATCAATGGTGAGGGATGCGGCAAGTGCCCAATGGCCACGCATACTGTCGGGGATGATATCGAAATCGGCCGCGCGCTGGTCCGTTCGCGCGCCGCAGCTCTCACTTCGCTTCGATTGGACTTCGAGAACAAATGCGGTACCCTCGTAGGAATGCGGGTACTTCTCCTTGTCGGCCTACTTACTGCAGCTTGCGGTGGCCGGGAGGCAGGCTCAAGCACATCGACTGATAACGGTGGTAGCTCGGGTGGGGTCAACTCCGTTACCGCTCGTCCCAGTGGCGTTGGGGGGGACTGCATCTGTGATTTCAAACCTGGTACTGGGGGTACTACTTCTACGGGTGGTTACCAAGGTACTGGATGCACCGGTGCCCTCGAAACCATCCAAAGGAACTCTGGCCTATGCGTGGCCAAAATGGCCTCGATATCCGCCGCAGGCAGTTACTCAGACTTTAGCATCGACGTTACGGAGGTGACCCAGGGCCAGTACGACTCATGGCTAGCTACAACCCCAGCACTCCCAGCGGGTAACAATGCCGACTGCGGGTACGTCGCGAGCTATGCTGAGCAAGGTGCAGGCTATTCAGGCACCGATGCCGACCACCACCCCGTGGTGTTCGTGGATTGGTGCGACGCCTATGCCTATTGCCAAGGAGTCGGCAAACGGCTCTGTGGATCACATGGTGGAGGTTCGAGTTCGTATGCGAGCTACGCTGACACGACGCAAAGCCAATGGTACAGCGCGTGCAGCTCGGGAGGGACTAATGCGTACCCGTACGGCAATACGTACCAAACCGGCTACTGTAATGGGAGTGACTACGGTCCAGATCAATCGGTGCTGGTTGGCTCGATGGCGAACTGCGTGACATTGACGACCGGATATGCAGGTGTCTACGACCTCAGTGGCAACATAGCCGAATGGGAGGATAGTTGCAAAAGTACTGGCAAAGCGAGCGCTTGCCATATCCGTGGTGGCTCCTTCCTCTACGACCTGGGCATGAATTCTATGCCCTGTGGCGCCGGCGTCGGGACATCGCGCGGCTACGTGGACGACTACGTCGGGTTTCGCTGTTGCTCTAGCTGATGATCGACGTCAACTACTCTTGCTGGAAGCGCTCTTGGGATTCCGCTGGATTTCGACCGCGCTGTCCGCGATTAGTGCCGACCGGAAAGGCTAACATTTTCCGTGTTCCGCAGCACAGAACTGGCCGCGCTTGGGCCGGTCGTAAACTTGCGGTTTGACGCGATCGTCTCCAGACGGGGGCTCCTCGATGGACCGACGCGCGCCCCCACGGCGGTGCTAAAGGTCGTGATGGAGCAGTGTGCCGTAGTCGCCCGCGACCCAGAGGCCTCCCTTGATCGTGCCCCACACCGCATTCAGCGTCGCGGTGGCCCCGCTTGCTTCCTGCGTCCAGGCGTGGCCGTCCCAATGCAAAATCGTCCCACCGCTGCCCACGGCCCAAATGCTCGAGGCATGCTGTCCCCAGATGCCATTGAGCTCCGCGTCCGCGTTCTTGACTGTCCAGGCGGACCCGTCCCAGTGGGCGATGACCATTCGCCCCACTGCCCACAGGTCGTTCGTAGTGCTTCCCCATACCGCCAGAAGCCGGTCCGGATCCGCCATCCCGGTTTGGGATTGCGTCCAGGTCTGGCCATCCCAGTGGTAAGCCTGCCCCCTTTGTCCCACCGCCCAGACGTCCTTCGCGCCGAAGCCGTGGACTGCGTTGATACCCCAAGAGCCGCTAAGCTCCATAAGCGACCACTTGGTCCCGTCCCAATGTGAAATGCTGGTCCCTCGCCACGTGGCCCAGACGTCATCGGCAGCGCTGCCCCAAAGCCCCGTAATCACATTGCCCACAGGCGGAAACACCGTAGACCACGATGTGCCATTCCACAGGAACATGCAGGAGTCCGACGGCTGCTCGATCTGCGCGCCTGCCGCCCACACGTGCTGCGGATCAGCGCCCCACACAGCATGCAGGTTCTGGCGCATCGCGGTGGGCTCCCACTTGGCTCCGTCGAAATGATAGGCGGTCGATGCGGTCTTGCCTCCCACCAAGAAAACGTCGTTCGCGCCGGTCCCGCCGAGGGCGAGAAAGTCGTTCGAAGGTCCGCTCGAGACTGGTTGCCAAGCACCGCTTTGGTAGCGATAAACGACGCCTTGATCTCCCACCACCCACCCCGTTCCGCCGCTGAACCAGACAGAATGGAGAGTCTGCGTCGTCCCGAGCGACACGGACGACCATGCCGTCCCATTCCAGTGAGCGGCGGCTCCGTTCCACCCGACTGCCCAGACATCGTTCGGTCCCGTTCCAGCGATGGAAGTGAGCTCCGACGTGGCGGGGATCGGCATCTGGGTCCACGAGGAACCGTCCCAGTGGAGGGCTGCGTTGTTACCCAACGCCCAGATATCGTTCGGTCCGGAGCCCCATAGATCCTCAACCCGCACGGGATGTTCGACCCACGCGACCATCGACCACGCCGAGCCGTCCCATCGCACGTAGTACCCGTCACTGTTTGCGACCCAGAGGTTCTCCGGAGTGACTCCCCAAACGGCTACGTCGTCGCCACCACGGTTCAAGTCAGTGGGCGACCACGAAGCGCCATCCCAGTGCAGAATCCTAGCACCGTCGAACGTGTCCGAGGTTCCCACGGCCCAGACATTGTTCGACGCGCTCGCCCAAACACTGGTCAGTGTGACGCTTGTGCCGCTCGCGAACGACGACCAGACTGTCCCGTTCCAGTGCAGAATCGTTCCCGCTTCGCCGACCGCCCAGACATCGTTCGGCGCGGTGCCGCCCAGACCGCGCAGCCCCCTATCGGTCGGTGCGGGCGTCGTGCGCCACATCGCTCCATCCCAATGAAGCACCGTCCCGCTTTCCCCCACGAACCAAACGTCCGCAGAACTCGTGCCCCATACTCGATAGAGTCGGTTGCCCTGCGGTGCAGGGTTCGACCAGCACCAACCACCTGTGCTGCAAATCGGATGCGGTGGCGGGTCAAGGACGGCAGGCGCCCCTGCGTCCGCGACCACACCCCCCGACCCGGTACTCGCCTGCCCCGCTGCCCCGCCCGCGCCGCCTGTGCCCGACGACCCAGCATCACGGCTGGATGGCCCCGTGGAACCTGCCGAGGTATCGGCCCTGGCGGAAGTCTCGTTTGCGCCAGCTCCACAGGCCCCCAGTAGGAGGGGGAGGAGTGTGCACAGAGTACCGATATGTGAGTCCATCGACCTTTCCTCGCGAGAACTGCCGAGCAATCCGTAACCTTTGCGGAGTCTCAAGCTTTCACGATACGGTAAGCTGCGCTCAAGTTCAATGGTTCGGCACCCAGACAGGGCTACAGGTGTCCTGTCGCGAGTCCGAACTGTGTGGTGACCTGTCTGTACCGATAGCGATAGTCTGCAAGAACATGACCAATTCGAGCGCCCTGCCCAGGCGAAGCGCACGCGGAGCTATGGATGCACGGCTTGCCGCGTCACACGCACCGGAAGAGACCGCCCCACGATCTCGATGGTCGATGATGGCTGCCGAAGCAACATCGACCTACTGTCGCTCAAATGCTGCCGTCATCCTTGGCTCGCTCGCGCTGCTGCTTGGTTGCCAGTCATCGGAAACACGAGGCATCCGGGGTCGAGCCCACCCCAACAACGAGTGAATCCGCGACCACATCCGAGGCACAGGCACTGCCCACCACCTCGCGCTCATGGCGGAACGGCAATCCCTATCTCGAGTTCACACGCAGTCTTCAAGGCCCGACTTGTAACGCGAACGAGCGCGAACCCACCAGTTTTCGGGACAAGCTTGGAATGACGTGGGCGAGAGTTTCGCACGATGACGAACTCGGGATTGATCTCGTCGGCTGTTACGGAACGCCTCCCGTCGCCGGAGGCAAGCCGGCTTGCGACCCCTACGTTGGTGACACGAGCTTTGGCAGATCTAGTCGCGGCACCAGTTGCCTTGGCGAAGGCAACAGCCACGATCCTGGACCACTGGCCTGCACAAACTCCGAAACTTCGACAGTTGGGGCGGTCATTCGCGCAGCGCTGTAGTAAATGGCGTCAACGACGACGGACCAGCCATGAACGCCATCGAAGAAGTCATCAGCAAAGTTCGCAAACTGTACGCCCTCGCGGAGGCCAACACGAGTGAACACGAAGCAGCAGTTGCCGTGGCCGCCGCTGAAAAGTTGCTTCAGCAATACCGGCTCTCGCGTGCTGAGGTCGAGGCACATTCGGATGCGACGACGGAATCACCATCGGAAGATGCAGTGCCTATCGAGACGTATGCTTCGCGGGTACCCGTTTGGCAACAGATCCTCGTTAGCACGCTCGCGAGCCACTACGGTTGCGTGATCTACCAGGCGCGAGTTTCGCAGCAAATTGCAATACGAGTCGTTGGCCGCCCAAGCGATATCGTTCTATTTCGCCTCCAATACAGCCGTGTCAAAGCCCAGATCGATCGCCTTGCACTGAAAAACGGCCTTGGAAAAGGTCGCAGCTACTGCGATTCGTACCGCAAGGGCCTTGTCGTCGTGGTGCACGAAAGACTCAACGCTATGCGAACCGAGGTGCGCCAAGCGGCAACCAGTACCGCCCTCGTCAAACTCGACCAACGTGAAAGCGATTCTTTCCGTGCGTTAAATGAGCTCCACACGAATCTCCGAGTGTCCCGCCCGACGCCGCTTCGCATTTACGATGATGCCTACGAAGCGGGTCGCAAAGATGGCCAACAGATCGGCTTAGGTGAAGAATTGAACTCACCCGTCCGCGGGCTACCGAGTCACAACTGCGCCGACTGAGTGTGCGGACTGACTGCGAGCAGAAGTTCCGCTCAAGCCATACGCCCGTCGTTCAATCGCAGCCTAGCGCCGGGGGTCGCCGGCATGTACATAGAAGTGCTTGGGTGTTCTGCGCAACCTCCACAAAAAGCGGATCGGAGTCACTGCTCTTGAGGAACAGTGACCCGATCCCAGTTACGTCAGCGCAGCGGCGGATTGGCGTTTTGCGCCAGTTGCAGCGCTTGCTCGGGGAACCACGCTCCTGCTTGCGGATCCACCATCGCCCACAGTGGATCGAAATGGCTTTGCGCATCGCTTGCCAGCTGCCAGGGATTGTATGCAGTGAAATCCCAGGCACGAGCGCCGCCAGCGACATCGCACGACCCGTCCGACTCCCCCGGCACTTTCACCCATAGATACGCGTCAAGGAGCGAAACGTCGGTCTTGGCCGTCGGACGCAGGCCAACACCTGCGCCCGAAGGATTGCACCAGTTTCCTGCCTTGAGCCCCGCGACTACAGCTGGCGGCTGGTTGTACGGCGCGTTCCCATAGCGGGTCGCGTCAAGTGGACCACGACCATTGCGACTGGTATCGATTACGAAATGCGTCGACGCAACAGCGCCATTGAGGAATGGCGCCAGTCCCGCGTCCACGGAAGCAACATAGTCCGCGTTGTAGTTGACCACCGTGTAATTCGACGCAGGGTCGTATTGACCTGGTAACCAATCAAAGTGAAAGTTCCCGGTGCTATCGTAGGCCCATGCCGGTCCGGCAGCCGCTGCGGCGAGCGCAGCTGAAACCCACTTGCCGAATTGGATCGACTCACTGGTCAACTGGTAGTTTGAGACGTTGAGGAAGAAGCCCTGCGCGCGAACGACACCGGCCTTCTTTAAACGGTACCCCGCCTCACCCACGCCAAGCCAGCCACTATGCGACGCGTCGAGATACACCGCCGCCCGCGCCGCCAATCCTTCGATGCTGTCTACCGCGTAGTTGAGCTGTGCGTAGCGTTCCTCGGCGTTGGCACCTGGTGCCGGTGACACAACACCTGCCGCGTCCGTAACCGTGGGTTTGCACCAATCCGCACTTCCATAGATCGTCGTGTTGTAAGGAATGATGCCGAGCCCATCCGGTTCTAAAATGACCACTGCCTTGCCCTTGCCGATCCCGGCGGCGAAGCCGTCAATCCAAGCCTTGTAGGCGGCCGTGTCTGCGGCGCCACCCGCCGAGTATTGCGAACAGTCTCGGTATGGCAGGTTGTATGCCACAAGTACTGGAACCTCGTGGCGGCGGGCCGCTTGCTGCATCGTCTCGTGTACCGCTGCCCGGACTTCCGCGGGCGTTCCCCCGCTGAACCAAGCTGCATGCGGCGTCCGCTGCATTGCCATCACGTCAGCAGCCTTTTTGAATTGCCGCGCCTTGAGCAAAGCCTTTGCCTGGTCTTTGGCTGCTTCAGTGGTGGCAGGCGAAAAGAACTCGGTCTGCTCACCAAGCGCACGACTCGGCGCCTCGGTACAGGCTGCGACAGATAATGCCGTACTTTGTGCGTCGTTGTCGCTGGATGGATCGCTACTGCATCCAACCACTACGCTCGGAGCTGTTGCCAGGATAACCCAAGTCAAATTGGTCATTTTTCTCATACTTCTGCCCTCTCTATTCTTGTCTACACGGCGAGCACGCAGCACATGCGCGACCATGCGCGCCACGCGTGCCCCTGTTCACGTCGTCGTAGCGGTGTGTCAGAAACACTTGGCGCCAGAGTCGACGCAGGCTCAATGGGAGTCACCTTGATTGCTGATCTCGAAATCGTCGAAACCTGAGGCCCCAACCCCGGGGCGCAGCCGGCATCTGTGTCTGGCTTCAACAGCCGGGTTGGGCTCACCGCTGTCCCTATGCTGGCTCAGTCGAGTCTTTTGCGCTTGCGGTGGCTTCACTCTCCACGCCAGGCCCCGGGCTCACGAACGCACTCCGTTCGCTCGCGCTTGAATGGAATACCCGCACGCCCAAGCCCCTCTCGAATGCAGCGGCGATACGCCTCGACGCTGGCGCAAATTCGGGTGGGCATGGCGTCTGCAAACACCGAAGAAGTTGCTTCCCGGATCCTCGGCGATTTTCAGCAAGGCTTCGAGCGCATTACCCTTTGTGGCGCAAGTGTTGCTCAACGGTTCTTGCCAGCGGTGGCAATAGGCAGGCCCAGCTGGAATGGGCAGGCTGCGTGGCGCCCCAACAAGCAAGCTCGATTCGATCGGAATTTGCGCGACCGTCGGCCCGCCTGACCCCCCGAGCGATCGGTGATTCGCTGCGCGTCGCCTACGGGTAGGTCCGACTGGCAAAAATATTCCCAATCCGTCGACCCGTTCCGTTGTTAGACGGCATGTGCTGCACCGCGTAACCAACTCTCTTCAAGGCATAAAACCATCGCGCTCCTCTGATACTGACGCAAAATCGGTCCATGTTGGCTACAGGCGGCGGTACGTCTATCGAGCGTTGGTCGGGGCGATGGCCATCTGTGCTTCGGTCTGGCTCCTTTTTACCAAAGGCGCGCCACCTACACAATCGGACATCGACGCCAAGGCGCTTCGCGCGCCGAAGACCGCTCAGCCATTCCGGCCTCTTTATCCCGTCGATTCACACATTCTCTCTTCGATTGATATGGCCAAAGTGCACGGCCAACTCCTGCCTGCGTGGACAATCGCGCTGCAGCACAGCCCGCACAGCATCGGGCATCGGGACGCCGAAAGTGCATTTGACGCGTTGCGTGCCGAGGCAGGCAAAGACCCGAACCTCGGCATCCTGCTCGATCAGCTCAACGAGAAATTGATGGATGGAGTGCACGACTTCCGCGGCGAGATCCCGGCCCTAGTCAATGGTTGGAACGAGTATTTGGCCCAAAGCGGTGTGCCATTTCGTGTCGAGTACCACCTCGAGAAGACGCTCCGCGGTGCCGAGCTCCGAGTGCGATGCTACCGAGTGGTTGCTGACATCTCAGTTTCAGCAGTGTCTTCCAGGGGTCATGTACTCATACTTGCCCGTCAAGACCAAACCAATCTGATTGAGGCGTTCTTGGGGCAAACCTCGACGGACCGCGGCACTGCGCTGATAATGTCCGACCGCATTGCCGAGTATGCCATCGACCGACTTTGGCCACTTTTCGACGTCCACAACGCGACACCGGAACCGGAGCTAATCACACGGGTTCGCCAGGAAGCGCACCTTGCGCTGGGAAGACCGATAGTGGCGCTACTGGCGCGCAGTTTCTCGGTGCACCGCTCGCTTGAAACCGAGGTTGCGACTCTCGCACAACGGCGTGGGTGCGGTGCGGGGCTCCTCATCGAGCGAGTCCCGTGGGATGGGCTATCTGATCGGGCGCTGGCAATGGTGAACCGTATCGCCCAAAAGAACGACAGACGCCGTTGCTCGCGAGTAACTCTAGTCGATGCCGATCGACTTAGCGCAATCTCGCGACAGCTGCGCGAGCACGCGGAGCTTTCGCAAGCGCTCGGGACTCTCGCTGGGTGGCTCACCAAAGCCGTTGTGGCACACGAGGTGCGTCACCTAGCAGACGATGTGTCAACCCCGGATGCTGCTGGAGTTAGTCTTTGTCGCGGCTGTCCGGAGTCGTTCGACTTCAAAGTGCGGGCCGAAATTTCGGCATACTTGGCGTCATTCGAGACAGAGGGAGTGGGGTACGTAGCATTGCATCAAGCTTGCGGGATCGAGGGCGACCGGCGAGAGTCGCATTCCACCGCACTCGAGTTCCTGCTACCGAAGCTTCTGGTGGACGGTTGCGCGGGTCCTATTCCGGACGACTTCTATGCGCGGGCGGCTGCCGTTCGCGCCCAATTGTTTGGTCGCATCGACAAGGTTCCACTGCCTAAGAACCTTCCCGCCGTCGTACCCGTTCGCGGACAGGAGCACCCAGACCTCCCCAGCGGATCAGTCTCAACCGGCTGACTATCGCGCCCCGTCACGCTACGTCGTTGTGGACACGCCACTACCAGGGCGTGCCCAGACGCCGTCACGGCGCCCTCCGGGAGAGCCCAGCGACGACCTTGCGAGCCAAGGCTTCGACGTTCGATGCAACTCCGGGTAGCGCAAGTTGCCCTTCGATCCAAAGCATTGCTAGACCATGCACCGCTGACCAGGCCATGAGCGCCGCGTCTCGAGCCGCTTCTTCGGTCAAGCCCGCGGCGAGCAATCCGGAAGTCAGCTGGGCAAACGTTGCAGCACTGGCCTCCCTCAGCGAGTGCGTTGACTGCCGGCCGCTTACCTCTGCTGAAAACATCACGCGAAAATGCGCAGGATGTGCAGCCGCAAACCGAACGTAGGCGACGCCGATGGCGTGAAGGCGTTCCGCAGGTTCAGACGATACAAGACCCACCGCTGCGACCATCTCGGCGTTCAGCGCGCGAAATCCCTCCTCGGCAACAGCACACAAGAGCAACGTTTTGTTTTCGAAGTGATGGTGCGGAGCGGCATGGCTAACGCCGATCCGGCGTGCCACTTCCCGGAGCGATAGCGCCGCGACGCCTTCTAGCTCGATGAGGGAAAGCGCGCCGTCGAGTAAACTGCGGCGCAGATCGCCGTGATGGTATTGCTTCTGCCTCACGCGTCGTTTCGTTGAAGTCATTTGTATTTGCAATCAGGTCTTGACAGTGACAAGATAGCTTGCCATCTTGTCACTGTCAACATGGTCGATACGCAAGGTTTCATTGCGAATGCGGAGAAGTCATCAACAGCGAGACCCGTAGCCTTGGGCGTGCTCAAGGGCGCCGTCCCTTGGATTTTGGCGGGCATTTTCCTTGGTGTGGGCTGGGTCCACTTGGCTGCCGCGACCAAACTAGGCCTGGCCCTGGTGCAGAACGCGACTCACGTCCGCAATCGCGATTTCAAGGCACTGGAGGTCACGACGCTGCTCTACGGCGGCCTCGAAGCGCTCTTGACGCTTGGGCTGGGACAATGGTGGCTCTTGAGCTATGGCGGAATTGCTAGCCAAGTGGCTCTGTTCACCATGGCACTCACCTCGGTGTTGGCAGGCTCGCCATTCACGTACCAGTACGCCCGCGAAGCCTGGCCGCGCGAGTATTGGAACAATGCGCTCTTTGTACGCACCAACGTGATCATCTCGCTCGCTTTTGCTGGGGCCTTTGCGCTTTCGGCGACATCATCTACGGTCGCGTTGCTCTGGCTCGGAACTGGACTATTTGGCTCCGTTTTGAGTACTATAGTACCGATTGCGCTTGGTGTCGTCGCCACCCTTTTCTCGATCGTATTCCCCAATTTCTACACACGAAGGGAACTGTCACGCCAATTGGCAAGGCGTTGCCCCTACCCTTGGCCAATGCCCACCCGGCAATTGGGGGATAGCGCAGATTGCGACGTCATCGTGATTGGGTCCGGTATTGGTGGTCTCACAGCAGCCGCTCTATTGGCAAAACGCGGGCTGCAAGTGACCGTCATTGAGAAGCACAATCGCCCCGGCGGTTGTTGTACGGCTTGGACACGCCAATGCGACGCTGGAGCTTTCATTTTCGATGCGGGGGTGCATGACATCAGCGGATTGTCTCCACGCGGTGCCGTCACCAGTTTGTTGCGTGAATTGAGCCCGACTGCGCAATTGCGTTGGCAACGTGTGCCGCATGGCTTGTGGCTGGACGGGATGTGTCTTTCGGTGCCGCAAGACGCCTACGCGTTTGCGCGCCTGCTCGGCGAGCGTTTCCCCAACGAGAGCGAGAACATCGACAGCTTCTTTCGAGAAATCGAAGCAATCTACCGTGAACTGTACGCGGACATTGAACAAACTGGCGGCGTTCCAACTCACCCGGAAACGGTTGACAACATGCTTGCCTACCCGAAGTGTCATCCCGCAGTTCAACGCTGGTCAGCAAAGCCCTTCCAAGCATTTCTTTTCCACTACATCGAAGACCCAGCGTTGCGCCGTGTGCTGTCGGTGCTTGCCGGGTACCTCACCGATGACCTCGCGAAGGTGAGCGTCACCGAAATGGCGCCCTATTTTGGCTACTATTTTGACGGGGGGCACTACCCGCAAGGCAGCAGCCAAGCGTTTGCTGACGCCCTTGCTGATTCATTGCAAACCTTCGGTGGTAAGATTCAACTCAATACCCGGGTGCAGCGCGTTCTGATCGAAGGCGGTGCAGTGGCGGGCATCGAAGACAGCAAGGGTCGAACCATGCGGGCGCCAGTCGTCATTTCCAATGTCGATCTCAGGGCGACACTCCTTGATTTGATTGGCCCAGAACATCTCCCTGCCGTGGAGCGTGAGCGGGCACGGGCCCTAGTACCGAGCCCATCAGCCATCATGTGTTTCTTAGGCCTAGATTTTGTGCCCCCAATCCCTGCATTGATGCATGCAAGTGTTGATGGCATTAATTTTGGCATCGCGATCACTTCAAAACTTGACGAAACCTTGGCGCCGCCTGGGCACGCTACGCTCACGCTCACGGCGCTCGTTTCAGCTGAAGAAGCCAAGACGTGGGATCGTAGGGCTACCAACTACCGCGCGCGCAAGACCGCAGCACTCGACCGCCTCATCGAATGCGCCGAACAAGTTATTCCCGCGCTCCGGAACCACATCGTCCTGCGTGAGGACGCCACCCCGGCGACCTTCGCCCGCTACTTGGGCGCAACCAACGGCGCCATCTACGGCGTTGATCGGGGGCAGAAAACCTTGTCCGTGAAAACCTGCGTGCCCGGGCTGCTCGTGGTTGGCAGTGGAACCGATCCTGGCTCGGGAATTGAAGCCGTCGTCATCTCGGGAACGCTTGCCGCGCGCGCCGTTCGCGCGGCACCTTGCCCCGACTCATCCAATTGGCGGCAGTCGGACGCTCCTCGACCGAAACACAGAAGCTGCCCAATCACGAATTGAGCGGGCCTAATTCGCAAAAAGGCTGAGCGTCACCGTATCTCCCATCTTCTGATAGCCAACTGGGCCTGGATGCAAGCCGTCAGTCTGGGCCCAGGTGGCGTAAGTGGTCGCCAATTTTGGCGGACTTCCGCCATCAGTCAGTGCCGCGTCGAAGTCGATGTAGCCGTCGAACGCGCCACTCTTGATATACGTGTTGACCTGTTGGCGAACACTCTCGTGCGCCGCGCTGTAGTAGCTATTGGCGCCGAATGGGAGAATGGTTCCGCCATAGACAAGCAAACTCTTGGCGTGCGCGCGGCTAATCATATCGTCGTAGGCAGTCTTCATGGAGGCAAACGATGCTCCGCCGCCGATGTCGTTGACGCCATGGTAGACGATGACGTATTTGACGCCGCTTGCGCCAAGCACGTCACGGGCAAAGCGAGCTTGGCCCGCTGTGGCACTCGTCCCCACGAGGTTCGTGGCACCGATCCCCTGATTCATCATCGAGACGTTGGCAGTAGCGGCATTTGCCAGCAGGCGCGCGGCCAGAATGTCCGTCCAGCGATTGTTGTTGTTGGTATCCGTGCCGCGGCCATCGGTGATCGAATCGCCAATTGCGACGACGCCCCTCGCCGAAGCATCTGCCATGACGTCGATGCCTGAGATGAAGAACCAGAGGTCTTTCGTCTGAGCAGTGGCCATGCTGGCTGAATTTACGCTGGTGCTGGCGGATTGGAAATAGGATGTGGTTCTAGACCCGGTATGCTGAGTGAGCGTACTTGGAACGCTCCCGAAGGCGGTGGTGATCGTAACGTTGCCGCGATTTGGAACAGTGAAGTCAACCGCATCGGACCAAACTTCCTTGCCGGCCGCTATAGTCACTGCGGCCGTTCCGGAGAAGGCCAGAGCCTTGTCGGTCGCAGTATCGATCGTGCTATCCACGGCCGGAGTGGCCTTGCACAGCGCAATGTGCGCCGCAGTGATAGTGAGTGGACCGTTGCCGTGCAGGTTTGAGAATTGCACACGGAGCTGGCTCCCACCCAGGGAAACGTGAGTTACCTGGCGAACTACTGCGTTCGACAACGCTATTGGAGGCGTGTTACTCGTGTTCGTATCAACGTAGGGGGAAGCTGTCCAGGTACCGACCCAGTGCTGCGCCCCGCTGCTGCCTCCGGTGCTTACAGAGCCACCAGTTGCTGTTGCTCCACCAGTTGCTGTTGCTCCACCGGTTGCTGTTGCTCCACCGGTTGCTGTCGCTCCACCAGAATTGACTGAACCGCCTTGTGAAGCGCCACCTTTGCCATTGCCACCAGTAGCATTACCGCCCGTCGCTGCTCCACCGGCGTTTGCCTTGCCCCCGGTACTACTTGCGCCACCCGTTGCGACCACGCCGCCGGTATTGAAAGAACCACCGGCGTTGACGGAACCACCCGTCGCAATGCCGCCCAATCCGGATTTGCCCCCTGAGTTAGCAGCGCCACCCGTCATCGCCTGTCCACCGCCTGAGCTAACCTGGTTGCCACCAGCTCCCGGCAGGAGGGGCGTTTCGGAGCTGCCAGAGCATCCCATTGCTCCAAGGCCAACGGTGAACATCCAGATTTGCAGCGAAGTTTGGCGCACGTTCTCTCCTTCGATTCTCAGTCGGCAGATTCCCGCGCACGCACGCGGTGATCACGTCCGGCGGCGCCGAACGCTCGTTAGAGTAGTTGACCTGACAATCATAGCAACCTTCGGACCATTGGTCGGCTCCTCGTTTCGACAACGGTGGCCGAAACGACTAGGGCCAGGCTCGTTGCCACGAGATCCACGCAGAGCGCGTTTCGAACTGCGCGCATCGCTTCAAGCTGCGCGCAGCCAGACCTGAATTATTTCTGTAGAGTCGAATTGGTAACCGTCGCGCACAGCCCATTGATTCCAAACACCGTGCCGAGATTGGCAACCGAACCTTCCACACACCCACGAGTAACTGCCCTCGCTCGGACGCATTTTGGAGAGGTCGGTTCGTTGCTTGGGTGGAAGCGATCTTGCCAAACTGCTGGATCTCGATCGCGCCTGGCGCGATCGAAGCGCAAAAGGATCACTCGTCGCACTCGACGACTTTTCCAAGAATCTACCGCAGCGGCGCCGTCCTTCGAGTGCAGCAAGGCCATCGACAGCCGAGTGGCAATCAGAGTCCGTCGCGACGATAGCGGCGCAGGCCACTCCCGCCCTGGGCCAGCCAAACGTACCACGATCAGCGTTCCGGCAACCATCGCGCTCGACCGCAGAATATGCGCGACTTCGATGGACCGTTGGGTTGCCTTGGCTCTGCGCGACCAAGCCCAAGATTTCACCCGTCGCTTCACGACTCCTTACCTTCCACCATTACACAAACGTTGCATTTCACCCAACCCGGGACTTTTCACGGGGCTGTGCGCAGTCCAAAACGATGGCGAGAGTCCGCCAACACTATTGTGTTTGTCATCGCGTCGCGATAGACAGGTGTGCTGCTCTAGGCTCAACCGGCGTTCCCGTCCGCTCGAAGGAACACCGCCTATTGTGTGGGGACGTCCATGCTGGATCGGCGATCCGTCAGCCTACTTTTTCTTCTGGGCTTGTCCTGTATCCCACTGTTTCCCGCAGAAGCGCAGGAAGCGGACAAGTCCGGCATGTCGCCTTCGCGGATGAAGTTGCCGAAGGGACCGGGTTCGATTGAGGGCACAGGCGAAAACGCTGAACCGAACCTGGCGCAAGGTTTGGTCACCTGGGGCTATCCGATCGCCGTTCCGGCGGGCTACGAACAGGCCACCCCTTCTGTCAGGCTCGCCTATAGCTCTGGATCGGGCAATTCCGAGGTTGGGATCGGTTGGGCTGTCAGCGCTCCGAGCATCGAGCGCATGACCTCGAAGGGGCTGCCGAAGTACAGCGTGGACGACTTGTTCGCAGCTGGAGGCAGCGACGAACTCGTTCGGATCGATGCCACGGGAACGTACCGCGCTCGCTATGAGGGCGCCTTCGTTCGGTATCAATGGATTGACGCCGAAAAGAAGGGCAAGGGCGGCTATTTTAAGGCCGAGTACCCCGATGGTCGCGTTGGCTATTACGGCGCCACCTCGGACGGCACCATCGAGTCCACCGCCCGGGTCGAGGGACCTTCGGGGACCTTCCGCTATCACCTGGTCGACATGGTGGATCCCTTGGGCCATGTGCTGCGTTACGAATATCTCAAGGACGGTTCCTACTCGCTTCTGAAGCGCATCAGCTACGCCTTTCAAGAGGCGGAGAACCGCAACCCGCGGTACCAGGTGCTCTTCAGCTACGAGAACCGCCTCGACCAGCTGTCGGACGCTAAGCCTGGGTTCGACGTCCGTCTGACACAGCGGCTCAAGGTGATCCAAGTCCTGGTTCAAGGGAACCAGCTGCGCCGTTACGCGTTGCGCTATCGAACCGAGACTGCGGAAGACCATCTCTCACTTCTGACCGGGATCCAGCAGTACGGAATCGCCGACGCCGGGCCCTATCCAATCGACTTTCAGTTCACCTACAGCAACGACAGCGCGAGCAACTGCTCTGGCACCAATTGCCAGGTTGCTCAGCTACTGGAGCTCGAGGGGAACCTGGGCGCGGACTTCTCCACCGGGAAGGCCGATCTGATCGACATTAATGGGGATGGTTTGCCCGACGTGGTGGACACCGGTTCGGCGCTACATCGCTTCCTCGTCAATCACCTCGACCAGAGCGGCAAACCGAACTTCAAGGAGGAAGTCGCGTCGCAGTTCGGAAGCATGCAGCTTCATGAAAGCCACGTTCAGACCGTCGATTTGAATGGCGACGGGTTCACTGACATGGTCGATACCAACAGCGGTCAGGGAACTGCGCGCGTTCTCTGGAACTTCGGGACTGGTGAATGGCGGCAGTCCGAACCAGTAGTTGACCTCGGTTTGCCGAACTTCGCTGAGGCTCAGAATCTGCGTTTCTTCGACTACAACAACGATAAGAAGCTCGATCTCCTCTTCAACGACGGCAGCAATACCTACGTCTATGTCAACCAAGGAGCGCTCAAGTTCGTTGTCAGCGATGACGTAGAACCCATCGGGCAGCCCTTCTCCCAGCTGCAGCTGGCGGACATGAACGGCGATGGCCTGCAAGATCCGGTGGAATTGGCCTACGGCATCATCGCGTACAGGCTAAATCTCGGCTGGGGCCGTTGGTCGGGATGGATCGAGATGGACAATGCCCCGGACGTGGCCGCGGGGATGGTTCGTCTGGTCGACATCAACGGCGATGGGCTAAGCGATGTCGTTACCGTGCTGGCTGACAAGCTCCGCTACCAATTAAACCGCGATGGGCGCTCCTTTGGACCTGAAGTCACCCAGAAAGTCAATGCGATGCCATCGGGCACCGAGGTCCGCTTCGCCGACTTGAACGGAAACGGTTCGACGGACGTGGTTTGGATCCCCACTTCAGAACCGCTAAAGTTCTACGAGCTCTACCCGGTTCGACCCAACCTGCTCACGAAGATCCAGAGCGGGATCGGCAAGGTGCTCGAACTCGGGTACGGCAGCTCCGTGCGGCACATGGAAGACGCACGCCGGGCAGGCAAACCCTGGCAATACCGCCTGCCGAATCCAAGCACGACCCTCGATACGATCACCACGTACGACACCTTGACCAAGGTCAAACAAACGCGCCGCCTCGAGTACAGCGACGGCTACTATGACGGAGTCGAGAAGCAGTTCCGCGGTTTCGAAGCGGTGACGGTGACCACCGAGGGTGACGAGACGTCCGAGCCAGGGGTAGTGAGCTCGAAGTTCGATGTGGGGCGCACCGATTCTTACCGAAAGGCGTTGCTTCTAGCCCAATCCGTAGCGAGCAACGGTCGCGAGCTTCACGCCGCTTCGAACGAATATCAGGAATGCAAAGTCAGCGGCATTGCGGCGCAACCCGCCACACCAGTGCGCCATGTCTGCCAGAAGTCAGCCACAAGCGTGCTCAAAGAAGGCCTCGCCGCGAGTGAATGGGTGACGACGCTCGAGGAGTCCGCTTGGGATGGCTATGGCAACCGCACGAAGGTCACGAAACACGGTGTGGTGAGCATCGGTACCAACGGTTGCAGTGCCTGCGACCGAGCTGACGGCGTGTTTGGCGCGCCCTGTGGCGAAAGCTGCCTCGGTGACGAGGGCATTTCCGAAACCAAGTTCGTCTCCCCGGAGAATACCGGTGGTCGCTGGATCCTGAATCGCCCCGTACAGAGCCTAACCTACGGACGCACCGGCGGTGCCAGCAAGGAGAAGAACTACTATTACGATGGCGATCCGCTCACCGACATCGAAGCGGGAAAGCTCACCGTAGGCCTTCTCGCGAAGACGGAGGAGCGCCTCGACGCGATGAATTTCGTCAAGAGTGAACGTTACCAATACGACGCAAACGGCAATCCTATCGCGTCTTGGGATCCGAACGGCAACGAACGCCGCTTCGCCTACGATGCAATAGGGCTGCATCTGGTGGCTGAGGAAGTGCTGTTCAAGAAAGCCACTCCGGCATACAGCCTGAAGATGACCGCGGGATATGATCCGCTGCATGAGCAGATCATCGAGTCCTCCGCTTGGATGCGTTACGAAGGCGACCAGGCTAAGTCCGAGCCGCGGAGTACCCAATACGACTACGACAACTTCGCGAGGCTAATCAAGATCGCCAAACCCGGCGACAGCTTGGACGACCCAACGGAAGAATACGCCTACGAGCTGAGCAACCCCGTCAGCCGCATTGTACGCCGCGCCCGCAGCCAATCCGGCGCAGCCCCCGACGTGATGGAAGTCCAATGCTTCGACGGCCTGGGGCGCAAATACCAAACGCTCTCCCTCGTCGACGGAACCAACTTCCAGGTCTCCGGCTACACGTTATTCGACCGCCAAGGCAACGCGGCCATCAGCTACCAACCCTATGGCCCCGGCAGCGACCGCTGCGACGTCGCTGCTCCCGCGAAAGGCAACGCAACGAAGACGAAATACGACGCCAGCCAACGCGCGTACGAAGTCACGTTGCCGGACGGATCCGTGAGCCAAACCGCTTACGCCCCACTGCGCGTTGCCCAATATGATCCAGAGGATTTAGACGACAAGAGCGCCCACTACGACACCCCCGAGGTGACCTTCACCGATGGACTTGGCCGCACCACCGCGATCGATCGCTACCTAGCATCCGGTGTCCCGACGCGCGTCACCGTGACCTATGACGAGCTCAGTCACCTGCGCGGCTACGTGCAGATGCAGGGTACGACCAAGATCGAGAAACTCCAAACCTACGATCTGTTGGGGCGAGTCAAGACGGTCAGCGATCCGGATTCCCACGACACGAGCTTCGCCTACGATCCAGCTGGCAACGTCCTAACCGAAACCGACGCGCGCCAGATCGTCACGGTTTCTGCCTATGACGAAGCCAATCGTGTCGTGACGCATCAGCAGCAGGGCGATGACAAGACTCTGGTCACCTATCAATACGACGCCACTACGGGCTGCACCGGCTGCAAGCACCTCGAAGGCATGCTGGCCAAGGTGACGTACCCCATGGGAGCCGGCCAAGGCGAAGATGCCGTCGGCTACGATCTACGTGGCCAACCCGTCTACTCACGCCGCACCCTCGACGGTCACATCTTCGAGATCACGTCGACCCTCGATAATCTAGGCCGCGTCACCGCGCGCAGCTTCCCCAACGGCACGAGCATCAGCTACCAACTCGATGGCCTCGGGCGCTTGAAGAACGTACCCGGCTACATCCCGAGCGTCGCCTACGACGATCGCGGACTGCCGAAGACGCAGAAGCTCGCGAACGGTGTCGTCACCGATTACGCGTACGATCAATTAATGCGTCTCGAGAAGCTATCAACCGTGAGCCCCGTGGCGGGCAAGCTGCAAGAGTACGCGTATACGCGGGATAGCGTTGGCAACATTACCGAAATCGTCGACACGAGCGACTTTGGTGACGCTCCATCCGCGAACGCGACCTACCACTACGACTCATGGTATCGGCTCGTTGGGGCGGATCTGGACGAAGGGCGCGCCCCCGAAGAACACCTGACGTACGCGTACGACGAGCTCGACAATATCACCGCGAAGAAGTCCGACGCTGGCTCGAAGAGCCCCGAACATGTCGGCGACTATACGTATGGTGAGTCTGGAGCTGGTCCTCACGCCGTAACTACGGCAGGAACGATGACGCTCAAGTATGACCAGGCGGGCAACATGACCCTGCACGGCCAGGATACGTACAAGTGGGATTATCAGGGGCGATTGTACCAAGCGACGCGCGGCAACGAGGTGCTTGGCGACTACACGTATGGTGCCGGGCGCGACCGCGTGAAGAAGCAAGAAGACGGACATGTGGCGTATTACGTCGCGCCGGACTTCGAGGTGCGGGATGGGGTCGCGATTGTCTATGTGACGGTGGGGGATCGGAAGGTCGTCAAGATCGAGGATACGGCGTTTGCGACGAAGATGTTCGATGATGTTGCGCCGGGGTACGAGGTGGACGGGAAGTATTTCTCCACGCCGGACGGGGTGATTACGGCGGGGGATGGGTGGGTGGCGTTCTTGCAAAAGCGGGACCCATTCACTAGGGCACCCAGTCCGCGTGCCTACTGCCAATTCGATGCGGCAACGACAGAATGTCAGTACTTAACGTATATCTTGACCGATCATCTTGGCAGCACAATTTGGGTGTTTGGTCCGGACGGCGCTCAGGTTCAAAGTGAGTGGTACCCCTATGGCGCCAAACGACTTGTCTCAACGTCGATATTCGAAGACATTCGCTTTGCAGATAAGGAAATCGACAACTCCAGCGGATTGCGATACCACGGCTCAAGATACGCGAGTACGTTTCTAGCAATTTGGACGCAACCTGACCGCGCTTTTGCACTGCTGCACACACCTGACGAACTGTTGTTACGCGACGCGCTTTCGCGTTCAAGTTTTGTCCAGCTCAATCCAATAACAAACGTAGACCCGGATGGCGAATTTGTTCAGTTCCTTGTTGGAGCCGGGATTGGTGCGGCTGTGTCTGCTGTGGCGGACATCGCAAAGCAAAAAATCGTGAATCCCCATGCCCCAATTGAATGGCGCTCTGTTGGCAAGGAGGCGTTATTGGGAGCTGGCATGGGTGCGCTAACGTGCGGCGCATCGGCGCTTTCGCAGGTGGGCCTGCGCGAAGGACTCAAATTTGCGGCCAGGGCAACCCTTGTTGACGCTCTTGAGAGTGCAGGTAAATCTATAGCACCAACGGTCGGGGAGACCTCCGTTAGAGCAATAACCGGATCGGAGAAGGCAGGACGGCGCACGGGACTTGCAATCTCAGCCGTGGTTACTGCGCTCGATGTCCGAAGTGCAGTCAAGAATCTGGGAAGGGAATTGCCAAAAGCATGGGGACATGTCGACAGTAGACTCATTCGAGTGAGCTCAGCAGCCAAAGCGAAAGTCGGCGAGATAATCGGCAACTCGATATCGACTGCGGCTTCGGGCTTTGACTTTGGAGTTAGCGCTAAGTCTGAGCTCTTCGGCACGGGTCAGAAGTCGGCCCCTATTTCTCCAGGAAGTGCACAGTCATCCGACAATTACTCCGTACAAAAGAGTCAGGACACCGTGACTGGGATAAGCCCAGAAAAATAGGCGAGAAATATGCGACGTCAAGTGTCAAGACTTCGAAGAACAAATGCGTGCGACAGACGCGGCGCGGCGAAATGTGCTCGATTATCCGTTACATTTGTGTGGCGCCGCTGGTGCGTGTTGGCGTTGCAAATATTCATCGGTAGCGTTATCGTTGAAGGATGTGGACGTGCTGAAAAGGATGGATCGACTACTTCAAGTTGCCCCCCCGGCACCCCCTCGTGCCCCTGTCGCGACGATGCAACCTGCCTTCCCCACGACAAAACGCCGCACATCTGCGATCGCGGATTCTGCGTGCCGGACGATTGCCCCGCGGGGACCAAGGACTGCCGTTGTTACGGTAACGCAACCTGCGACGTGCTCGACGCCGTACCGATGACTTGCGACGGCAACGTCTGCAAACCCACCGTACTCCCGGCGAGCGGTGAGTTGAACGGCACCTGCACGTCGACCACGGATTGCAAAACAAAAGAAAGCTCGGCACTCGGCTGCGCGAGTGGACTCTGCCAACGCGTCGATTGCCCAAGCGGGCGCCTGGGCTGCCCCTGCAAAGTCTACGGTAAATGCGATGATTCCGCGGGCAATTCGGTGATCTGCAACGGCGGAGTCTGCCTACCGCCCGATTGCAAGGCAGGCAAAGCTGGTTGCCTTTGCAGCAAGGACAGCACCTGCGATGCTGGCAGTACCTGCACGCTTGGTGTCTGTCGCAGTGCGGGGGCGACGTTGAAGTTGCAGGCAACGGGCGCGCGGGCTTGTGATGTCGTGCTCGAACTCGCGGAATTGGCGGGGGCCAAGGCGGAGTTCGATGCGGCGGTGCTGGGGGAAACCTATCAGCGCGGCAAGCGCTTTGCGCTTTCTTTCATGGCACGCGCGGACACCGATCTCAGCGGGGATATTGCGGTTATCGAGCGGCAGCCCACTTGGTGGGGCGATAGCGCGACGGCTTTTAGTGCGGTTCCAATTCTGGACAAGAGCACTTGCTACGATCGGCTCGGGGCAGTTCTTGCGGATAGCAGCGTGACATTGCGATGAGGAAAACCATGGCAAAGCATTTTGGTTTGGTTGGCGCGGCGTGGTTACGAAGTTGGGTCGCAGCGGTAGCGCTTTGCGCAGTGGCGTTGGCGGCGTGCGGGGACAAGGACGGGCCCTGCGCGGCGGGAACCGAGAACTGCTCTTGCCTGACCGGCGATGTCGCCTGTCGCGGTGAGGGGCTGTTCTGCGCGGCTGGAACATGTCGCAAGATGTCCTGTGTGCCGGGGGAGAAGGATTGTTCCTGCTTTCCCAACATGACTTGCGCCGCGGGCGATGCGGGGGCACTCCTCGTGTGCGATCGAGGGCTTTGCCGCGAACCGAGTTGCGACCAAGGCGCGTCTGGCTGTGGTTGCTATCCGAACGGCACCTGCAATACCGGGCTGAGCTGTATGCAGGACGGGGACGCGCTCCGTTGTTCGCCAAATTCCTGCAAGGCCGGGGAAGACGGCTGCGATTGCCTTACCGACGGCACTTGTACGGGTAAGACGCCATCTGGAGCCGAGACCACTTGCGTCAGCGGCAAATGCACGGCACCAGCCCAGTGCCCCGCAGGGACAACGGGTTGTGATTGCCTAACCGGCGGCACCTGCAATACCGGGCTGCAATGTTCGACGGCGAACAAGTGCCTGCCCGCGGCCTGCAGCGGCAAGGACGGCACGACGGGGTGCCAATGCAAGAGTGACAGCACTTGTACCGACGCAAGTGCCAGCTGCAACGCCAGCAAGATCTGCGTCCTCGCGGCGAGTTGCACGCAGGGCACCGAGAAGTGTGGCTGTTTAGCCAATTCAACCTGCACCGGTAACGCAGCCAACGGCAAGCCGCTCACTTGCGACAACAAGCTCTGTGTCGCGGCCGCTTGCTTAGTTGGCGAAAAGACCTGCGGCTGCAAGGCGGACCACACCTGCAATACGGGTCTGTCGTGCAATCTCACCACCGGAGTCTGTGAGGATCCCTCTTGTGTCGCTGGGGCAGTGGGTTGCAAGTGCCTTACCGACAAGACTTGCAGCGATGCGACCTTGACCTGCGGCGCCGATGGACTCTGCGCCAAGAGCAATTGCGTCGCAGGAGCCTTGGATTGCCGATGTCTGTCCGACCAAACCTGTGGCAAGGACTCCGACGGTACGCAGCTGACGTGCGTGGCAAAGACCTGCCAGAATTGCCGAAAGGCGGCCTGCGCGACGCCCGGGCTTTCGGTGCCGAAAACTGCATATTGCTATTCGCCTTGCCGGAGCGGCTATGCAGAAGACGCTGGAGTCTATCACGCCTGTGACGCTGATGGGTTGATGCGGCACGAGCCGGGCAAGGGTTGTCTCGACGACAAGACTTGCCAGCAGGGCAGCTGCTTGGGTACCGCGGACAAGCTACCGTCTTGCACGACAGACGTTGAATGCCCAGATTTCCAGAATTGCGTAGACGGTCGCTGCTATTCCACTTGCGACACGGACAACGATTGCCCGTCCGTGTTGAGCTGCTATCGGCACGCTTGCCGGGCAGCTTGCACGGCCGACGCTTCCAGTTGTCCCGAGCACACCACCTGCGTCATGACCGATCCAAAGCGCGGCTACTGTATGCCGGTGGGCAACGCACCCAGTGGCGCCTCGGAAGGTGTCGTGCTTGGAACATTCGAGATCAGTAAGGAGACCATCGAGTTCAACTCGGCGCACACTTCCGACAGTTTCACGATTACGAACAAGGGCCCGATTGCTGCCTCGTTCAAGATCTCGCGGTTCGAAGAGACTTCGAACGGTAAGACCATAGACAAAACTTCGAACCCGTTGACCTGGCTCAAAATCGGCGAATTGGGGAAAGAGACCCAAGCAGACTATCCTCCTATCGTTGTGGATCCAGGCACCCCGAAGACCATCAGTCTAACGAGCGCCGCGACCAGTACGATCAGCCGTTGGCAAGGAGTGCTCGAAGTACGCAGCGAGAATGCTCGCCTCGGAACGCGCAAAATCAACTTGCGCTACGCCGGAAGCACGGACGGGCGGTGGACGGGCAGGATGGTGTACTTTGCCAACTTCGGCACCGCCGGTCTAATCGACTGGATGAAAGCCCGCAACGACACGACCAAGCTCTCGAATGTCGGCAACGGTCTCGTTCGCCGATGGGGAGACTTTCGCATTCAGGGAGCCAACGTCGTCTCACGCCTCAATATCGAGGCGGCAATCGATTCTGTCGCCAAGGAAACCTGGAAGTGGCCTTCGGTAGTGAAAGACTGTCCGACCGGCAACACTTGCTATCCCTACGTGGATCCAGACAATGCGCTGTCCAAGGGGATTCAGGTCCTCACTAACAATCAACAAGCATATCCGGTTCCAACCGGGGTCTCAGAGCTTCCCGTCACGCTCGATCTGAAACAAGATACCACCAATCCCGCCATTTTGGCCGGGCGCATCGTCTCTTCCGAGTCCCTGCACTATCCCGGTGATCCGAAGATCAGCCTGACGTTCGTCGACTCCCCGAACAAAGCCACCTGCTCGAACAGTATTGCCAATGAATGCGTTATCTTCGCGCAGAGCTTGACCTCCACCATTAATATTGGCGGCCGCTACGCGACCAACGCAACCACCTGCCCCAGCGGATGGCAATACAAGAGCGCACCTTGGCTCGTGCCGGGATTCACGGCTGGCTCGACGGAAATCGACAGCTTGCGCTATCGCTACGAGTGTCGCGATGCGATCCAACCGACGCAGGGCGCGACCCTAAACGCGGATAAGAACGCTTTGATCTCGGCAGCCAATCCGATCCCCGACGGCGTGACGCGTTCACGAACGCTCGAACTGGTGGATGGGGCGATCGTCGAACAGAATCGGATGATTCTGATCGTTCGCGAATCCTTCGCCTCATTCGTATCCGCCACTGACAAGACGGAATTTGCGGCATATGGGGTGATGACCTTGGTTAGGTCCCCCGCAGATCTGACCGCCGACTCCTACCAAGGCAATTTGCCACCTACGGCCCAAAAGCCACCTGACACAGCAGCGCAGAAACTTAGCTGTAGCGATAATTTGCTCACCAAGCTTGGCTATACGCGCTCGGACATTCCTACAGCCGCTGCGGATATCGCCAGCGAATTGCTCTCCGGTCGAAAACCGGGGGCAGCGATGACGAAAGTGGATCCCAGCACCAACGTGCACTACTTGTGCCATGACAACGGGCAGCTCGACGGTGGCAACACCGCGAAGAACAATGGTGCGCGCAATGATTGTCCAGCGGGAAGCCAGGTCACGTATTTCTACTTCACCAGTGCAAACCCGTCACCCACTCAAATGGCGGCACTTCCATGCCAAAACGACGGAACCTGCCAGTCCGTGCTCGACGCGTGGCGTAGTCCGGACAATAATTCCGGGATCGGTCGAAGTCCGCTCGTCTACCGATGCAATGGGTACGACAGCGACTCGAATCAAGTCTTCTGCGATGACAATCGCTCGGATCTGACCGCCAACAAACTCTTCTACATCGCCGCGCCTGGCACGATTGCGTTCGCCCCGCTGCGGTCGGCCGTCAACGACGCCTTCAGGTATAAGACCCAGTTCATCACACGAACGAACAAGACCATTGGCTTCGCACCGGAACCCTGCGTTGCAAATTCGAACGCCGTCCCCTATTGCTACGACGCCGGGCAGATAGAAGAGGCACGCGACCGGGTCGACTGTGCGCTCTACCTCTACAAGACCTACTTCTCAGGCGCAACGTTGCACCCGGATCTGACCAAGTACCTGGAGTTCAACTTCACGTACAGCCCGATCAAGCAGCCACCGAACTACGCTTACGATGGCTTTGAAATGATGTTGGCGGAATTGCTGATCATGCTCGGCGATGACGCGTACACGGCGGCCGCGGCTTCGCGTTTCGACTTAGCAGGGTCTAGCCGGGCGGCTTTCCAGGGTTCACTCTTTGAAAAGAACGGTATCGATCTGTCCAGCGCTGCTGGGTACGAGATGCATCGCCTTCACCAAGCCGCACAATACTATGGCACCGTGTTGGAACGCATGTATCAGATCGTGCCGTATATCACGTCGAGTGCGGACGGCTCGTATTTGCCGTTCATTGCCAGCCCGACAACCGCCTTGCTGCCCCCGACTTTCGTCACGTACTTTCCCAAGCTAGTGCGCGCATCAGCGCAGAAAGCACGCGTTTGGAGTGAGATTGCCAAACGCTACCAGAGTTTCAATCGTCCAGATCTCGCCAGAATCACGGTGGAGCGCGCCTACGTGTCGGCGTATCTGGAGTCAGTTGTCATCGGTAGTTTGATCACGCGGTCCATTAGTGCCAGCGCCACGGCAACCCGAGCCCAAATCGAGGCGGAGCGGATCAAGGCAAATCGCGTGTTTGCCGCTTCGCTGATTGATATGCGCGAAATCTACGGGAAATTGACCGACGACGAGCTGTTCTTCGGGTTTACCCGCGACTATATTCCGTTTCCAGCGCTGGATCCTGGCGATATCAATGCCTTCACTAAGGTGCTCGCGCTTGCTCAGCAGCGCACCGCGGTGGCTGCCTCCAAGGAGCAAACGGCCCTCGATAGCAACCGGTCATACGAAACCGAGGCGGCTTCGTTCCAGTCCGAATTGGTCAAGCTGCGGCTCAACTATGAGAATCAGCTGTCGGATATCTGCGGCACGCTCAAAGACGGCGAAGGAAACCAGTATCCTGCGATTGCGCGCTACGCGTACCTAAATGACGACGCCAGGGCATATGGTGACCCCTGTGGGCTCATGGGCACTGGAAGGCTCTACAACTCCATGGGTCAATTGGCGCTGATGGAGCTTGAGCTCAAGGGGGTGTTACAGAGGTACGAGAACATCGAGGACGAGATTGACGGTGAAGGTCGCCGGGTGGCCAAACAGTGCGGACTTCAGCAGGAAATTGCGGACGCTGGGTACACGATTGCGATGCAGGAGAAGAACTTGCAGACGCAAATTGGGGCGGCGCAGCTGATCAAGGAAGGCATCAAGAATGACATCGACCTCGTAAGCAAAACTGCGGACGCCATGGGTTGCCTCGTTGGAATAATGGGGACGGACTGTGCCACCAAAGCCGCAGCGCGAGTCTTCTACGCAGTCACATACGCAGCGCTCACTGTCGCCAACGTTGCTCAAGATGTCCTGATCCTGAAGAAGCAAGACGAAATCGCCGAACTCAAAGCCAACCACGCGCGTTGGCTCGGCGCCGAGCAATGCAAAATCGCGATGGTCGACTCCGAGGCCCTAATCAATCAAAAGTGGAATGCGCTAAAGGAGCTCGACATCGAAGCGCTGAAGGCAGACTACAAAGTGCGTCTGGCGCAGTCGGAAATCCGGCAGCTGCGCGATCAGGCCGATCGGGTGGCGTCCGAGATGGACGAGATGGAGGAGCAAACCATCAACGTTGAAGCAGCGCGCAATGATCCGAACAGCCGCATCTACAAGAACGATGCGATTTTGAATGCCGAATTTGCGTTCGATTCGGCCATCACCATGGCGTATCAGGCAACCAAAGTCTTCGAATATTTCACGACTCAATCCTATGCGCGTCTCGTCGATCTGTTCCTCGTGCGCATGGTCAGCCATGGCGACTACAATCTCGAAAACTACCTGACTCAGCTACAAGATGCGTACCTCGAATTTCAGCAGCAGTACGGCAATCCGGACGAGCGGGTGGACATATTGTCGTTGCGCGACGATATTTTCGCGATCTCGAGGTACGACGATAAAGGCGTCACACTATCCCAGGCAGATCGCATCGCTGCGTTCCGAACGCGCCTGAAAGACGTCTCGCTACTGGACGAGCAGGGTTACCTGACGATACCTTTTGCCACCTCGCTCAATCGGCTATCGCCCGTTACTTCGAACCACAAGATCAAGAGAATGGAAGTCGAGGTGGTTGGATCCGACGTGGGCGATGCCCTCGGGCGCGTGTACTTGCGACAGAAGGGAACCGGCGTCATCCGGAAGCTGGATACCGACATCGAGTACCTCCGCTTTCCGGAGCGCACCGCTGTGGTCGATTCATTCTTCAACGGTGCCAGGGTATTCGGTCCGGAAGTCTACGCGTCGGATCGTCTGAGGGACCGCCCAGTGTCGAACAGCCGTTGGGATTTGGTCATCAATCAGCGCGACGAGAGCGTGAACAAGGATATCAACTTGGCATCACTGACGGACGTTCGAGTCTATCTCTATTACACGGACTTTACGGGGATCTAGCTATGAGAGTCACAATGCGGCGTACTGTACCGGCTGCGCTTCTGGTTGCACTAGCAGAGGCAAGCTGTAGTAGCGATAACAACTCGCCCTCAACGTCGATCTGCAAAACGACCGCGGACTGCAACGCTGAAAGCGCCACCAGCGGTCACCTCTGTGTTTCCAAAGCGTGCATCCCTTGCGAGACCACCGAAGAATGCAGCGGCACGGTCTACTACGGATCGTCGTCTGTCTGCAAAAGTGGCCGCTGCACGAAAACGACGGCTGGCGCTTCGGGTGCGGGCAGTCACGCGGGTGCTGCGGGTCGCGTTGCGACAGGGGGCAGAGCATCGAATGCGGGCTCAGCGAATGCCGCTGCAGGACAGGGCGTTGTTGGTGGCACTTCAACCGCGGCCGGTGCGCCATCGACTGGTGGCGTCTCGGTGGCAGGCAGTTCTTGGTCAGGGTCAGGTGGCGCAACCGCTGCTAGCGGCGGTGCCGCCATTGCCAGTGGTGGCATCGCCAGTGCAACGGGCGGCGTTGGTACTGCCGGCACGACGACAATACTCGCCACTACAGGCGGCATGGCAAATGGCAGTGGCTCAGCCGGTTCCGCTGGGTTGGCAGGCTCGACAGCAGTGAGCTGTCCGACTGGTTCCGCCCAGCTTCCCGATGGCAAGTGCAAGCCCTGCGGGGCCTGTGACCCGTCGATACCGGGGCTAACCGGGAAACTCTACCCACTAACCTCTCGAGACGGCCTCTGCGTCTGTGAGACCAAAGACGGGTACTACTTCACCCAGGCTCTCCAGAGTACTCCCGAACTCTGCGACGCGGACAAGGATGGGTGGCTGCGCATCACGGCTAAACAAGGCATCGATAGCGACGACCCTGCCATCAAGGACAACGCCCGATGCACGCTCAGGCGCGTGGAAGAAGTCAAGCTCGTCAACGATATCGGTCAATCGAAGTCTTTCTACTTCACCAGCGATGGGATGAGTGTTGCGACAAGTTCGGGTGGCTCGCTGCCACTCTACGAGTCAGTGGCCAATGACGGGGGGACTCGCTCTGCCGAGCAGCAGCTTCCAACGTATGGGAGTGGGCCGGGGGCAAGGGCGTTGACTTCGGCGGAGCTCAATAGTCTGACAAAGGCCTGCGTGAATGCGAAAGCGGACCACAATGGCAATGGGTTGCCTGACGTTTCAGAGTGGGCGAAGTTGCCCGATAGCCAAATACCGATTGCAGCAACTACATCTGGGCTAGCCATATACCTGCCGCTCTACACGCGGTTTAGCTACTTCGTGGAGCTGCACACGGCGTGGTTTACGGGAACGCGGTCAGAAACCGGGGCCAGCTTTGGGACCTACACCATACAAGAACGGACACGAGCCAAGACGAGCGATGGCCTTGCGGTTGGCATCATCGCCGACCCAGGCCCAGCGAGCGAGTACTGGCGTCAGTGTGACAGGAAGCGGGACAGCGGCTACTCTGACGCCACAGCTGGCACCACGTACGACTTCGCCTCAATAAGCCAACCGAGCACTAGTTGGACTGGGATGAATCATCATAGCCAGTTCAAGTGCGTGCTGGGGGTGAGTGGCGACACCTACGCAGCGATGGTCGCCGAATCCGACCACCTGCTGGCATTGCATCAGCAAACCGCGACGAGCCTGACAACTCGCAATTGGTACGCCAACAGCTGTCAAGCCAGTAGCACCGTGGCGTCGACAGCGGCAGACCGGACCAATCCGTCTGCTCCAAAGATTGAATGCGTCACTACGTCGGCACTTCCGACCGACGAAGCCCGGTGGGCTTCGGTTACCTACACGCGGGTCCATGGCGCTGCGGCGTACAGCTATGCGCGCGGTTGTATCGATGAGTGCAAGGAAAAGGTGCCGGCTATTGTGCATACCACCTGTCACCAGTGCGACGACTTGGCCTGGGGCGAAGCGCAAAGCCAGAGCCTTGCTGCAGGCTCCATCGACGCAACCTGCGCAACCCCCAAGATGTGCGATGGTAACGGCAATTGCGGCGACTGCGTGCCGGGAACGACAAAGTGCAAAGACTCGGTCACTCAGCAACTATGTTCAGTTGCTCGCGCTTGGGAAGACAACGTGATCTGCAGCTTCGGCTGCCAAGTATCAGCCAACACCTGCTTCCCTCAATGCAGTCCCACGACCAAGCGCTGCTCGGGTGGCCAACCACAGAGTTGCGATGCGCAGGGGCTATGGCAGAACCTTAGCGCGTGTGGATCGGGCACTGAGTGCAGCGGGGCCGGTGTTTGCCTGAAGTCCAATGGCCAGACGTGCAGTTCCTTTGGTGAGTGCGCCGCCGGAACGTGCAACACGTACTACCAAGATCGAGACGGCGACGGTTATGCCGGGGCCACCGGTACGTATTGCGGCCAGACTCCTCCTACCGGTTGGATCGCCACGACAAACGGCGTCGATTGTTGTGATACTGACATTAACGCGCACCCAGGCCAAACGGGATACTTTGCGACCGCTCGCACCGGGTGCGGTGGATATGATTACAATTGCAGTGGTACGGACGAACTTCAATATCCGTCCGGCAACGTTACCTGTACCCTCGGATCTTCGTGTGGCGGCAATTCTTGGTGTTCGCCCCCGCCGGCCTGCGGTGTCGCAGGCAACTTTTGCCAATGTTCGTATGATTCAACGTACGGCTGCTTCGTCAGGTCTAGGACCGCCATGACCCAGGGCTGCCGGTGATTCGCGCTGGGGCAAGTTGACTGTATCTACCTTATCCAACGCGGCAACGCGGAGAGTAATCATGACATCGCTACTTCGTCGCCAATATCTGCTCAGCGCCTGTATACTTCTTTCCCTGACCGTTGCGTGCAGCTCCGACGAAAACTCTGCGTCCACGTCGATCTGCAAAACGACCTCGGACTGCAACGCTGAAAGCGCAACCAGCGGCCACCTCTGTGTTTCCAAAGCGTGCATCCCTTGCGAGACCACCGAAGAATGCAGCGGCACGGTCTACTACGGAGCGTCATCGGTCTGCAGAGATGGCCGCTGCACGAGATCGACGGCTGGCGCTGCGGGTGTGAGCAGTCACGCGGGTGCTGCGGGTCGAGTCGCGACAGGGGGCCGAGCATCGAATGCTGGCTCAGCGAATGATGCCTCCGCGGGACAGAGCGTCGTTGGTGGCATGTCATCCGCTGCAGGCGCGCCATCGAGCGGAGGCGCTGCGGTAGCAGGCAGTTCTTGGTCAGGGTCAGGTGGCGCTACCGCTGGTAGCGGCGGCGCCACGATTGCGAGCGGTGGCATCGCCAGTGCAACGGGCGGTGTTGGTACGGCCGGTACAACGATAATGCTCGCCGCTACCGGCGGAATCGCAAACGTCAGTGGCTCAGCCGGTTCTGCTGGGTTGGCAGGCTCGACAGCGGTGAGCTGTCCGACTGGCTCTGCCCAGCTTCCCGATGGCAAGTGCAAGCCCTGCG